>Ga0306923_10001667_pt1 | contig 19819 bp, 18 predicted proteins | sample sta12Can44000108_FD_203841 | JGI IMG/M metagenome (GOLD analysis project Ga0306923, IMG submission 203841) | Lab enrichment of tropical soil microbial communities from Luquillo Experimental Forest, Puerto Rico - statanox.12C.anox.44.000.108 (v2)... | ecosystem: Environmental > Terrestrial >... | reverse complement strand
TGCTCTTCTATATGGAAGCGCAGTCCCACGAGGAGGTCGCTGCTATGCTGGCGATGCCCGTTGGAACAGTGAAGACACTGTTGCATCGCGCCCGCGCCCGGCTGAGCGCTGCCGCCGGTAACATGAGTACGAGCTCATGAGCACACCTGACTCCGAACTCGACAGGCACCTGCAGGCGCTCTTCCGTGGCCTCGACACAGGGGCAGACTTCGACGCCCGGCTCATGGCGCGTTTGCGAGCCGAATCGCAAAAGGACGCGACCGAGCGGGCGGCGCGGGCCCGGCAGGAACGCGCACGATATCGGAGAACGGTTCTGGAGCTGCAGAGCTCTCGCCGGTCGCTGCTGCGGTTGCTGACGCTCGACACGCTGGGAATCGCACTCCTGCTGGTGGTCGCCGTCGTCACGGCTGGGCCGCGTCTCAGCCGGGATGTCATGGACATTTCGAGTCAATACGCCCCCTACATCGCGATGTTGCTCGGAATCCTGATCGCAGCCGTGCCGCTGGCGGGAATGTGGGCAGAACACACTGGCAGATCTATCCGGCTGCCGTGAGCCGGGTAGTGCACACTCATCGCCCTCCCCGAGCCTCCAGGTCGTGTCCGATGTGTCAGCCTGGGAGCCTTCAGGTCACGGTCCCGGGCAGCGCGACGTCTCGGGCAGGCTTATCGTCGCGGAGGCCCAGGTAAACGGGTTGGCGCAACTTTCGGTCAGCGGTCAATTCCTGGTAGGAAATCTGCGCGATCAGCTGCGGTCGCAGATAGGTAATTTCTCGCTCGCGCGGGGGGTCTACTAACGCTGTCTTGCTGCTGACGAGCGGCTGGAATCGTTTGTACAGCGCGGCAAGCGTCCTGGCGTCGAAGCCGGTCCCCACTTTACCGACGTAGTGGAGCTTGCCGTGCTCGTAGGCCCCGAGCAGCAGAGCGCCGAAATACTTCCGCGCGCCCTCTGGCGGGGTGTACCCCACGATCACGAATTCGTCCTCCTGGTGAACCTTTACTTTCAGCCAGAGTCTCGATCGCTTGCCGACATAGTGCGAAGAGAGATCCTTGGCTACGAGACCCTCATAGCCCCGGCGCCGTGCGATCTTATAGGCTGCGAGACCGTTTGCCGCGAGGCGACGCGAGAGCAGCAGGACGCCTTTCGGAGACACCACCTCTTCCAGCCTCGCGCGCCGTGCGGAGAGTGGCTCGTGACGGAAGTCCTTGCCGTCGACGAACAGGCAATCAAAAACCGCGTACAGCGGCTTGCCTCTACGCTGCTGGAGAAGCTGAAAGTGTGAAACTTGCTTCCGGTCGAATACCACGACCTCTCCATCCAGCACCAGCGTAGCCGGATGCAGCCTCGCTATCGCCGCGGCAACTTCCGGAAAACGGCCGGTGTTGTCCTTGCCGTTGCGCGAGAGGAGTACGACGCGCGCGCCTTCCTTGTACGCGAGCATCCGATCGCCGTCGTATTTCTCTTCGTATACCCAGCCGGGCCTGTCGAACGGCTCGGCGACGAGCGTGGCGAGCATGGGCGGTACGCGAAATGGGATACGGTGCTTCATCGGCTTGATTGATCGAGTCGGACCTGGTAACCGTGGCAACCTCCGCGGGTCCAGCACTTCGCTACCGCATTGCCCGGCCATGTGCCCAAAGCTGGATCGACCCACTCGCGATAGTTCGCTTTGCGCGTGAGCGGCGGTCGCGCCTCGAGCGGTCTCGGGTAGCTTCCCAGGAATGCTTCGAACCCGGACAGGGACACATCAGCCCAGTGCTCGCGGAGTGCAAAGGGTTCGGGCATGGCGGCAGCGTAGGAGCCCTGCGCCGGCGCGTCCATTCAGTACATACAACCTCCGCCGATCTGTATATCGCATTTGTCAACGACTCAGTTCCGCAGGCGAACGGCTGATCTCAGGGCAGTTCCCTGGAAGCCTTGGGCAGGTTGTCCGCAACGTGCCCTCCGGAAGCTTTCAGCATCTCCTGGAAGTCCGGCGACGCCAGGATGATGCGCTTCGCGGCCGCCCGCAGGCGGTCGACCGCATCGGCAGGCAGAGCGAACGTGGTGGGCAGTTGATTCAAGTAATCGCGCTCCTTCCTGTCGGCCAGCGCCTGGAACGAGACTTCGATTGCATAAATGTCGGCATTGACTGCATGGGCTACCCAGCCCACCGCGGGATCCTTCTTCGGGTCAAATGCCGCGGAGTCGCGTATCGCGCGCAGAGCCGTCCATCGCGCAGCGATATCCCTCAGCAATTCGATCGATTCGCTCGCGTAGCGGTCAACCGGTACTCCAGCCGTCTTGGCCAGTATGGACACGGCGCCGGGTGAGTTCTCCCTCTCGTTCCAGTCGAAGGACGGGGACGACGCAGAATTGACGACGAAGACGATGATCCTGCGCACGTGGTCGAGCGGCGTCGGTTGGCCCGCCAACCGCAATGCCTCAAACGCTTCGAGAAAATCCAATACCCCGCGAAGACCCAGGTTATCGGAAACAGCTCCATCCACCAGATGGAAATATCGGTCCTCCGAGGCATCGTCCAGTTGCTCCAGTTCCTGCAGCCGTTTGAGGACGCGACCGGCGGGTCGCGGTGGATTTGCCTGGCCCGCAAAAGCCTGCAGCCACGCCGGCGCGCGATAGCCGCAATGGCCGCCGTAATTGTTGATCGTGAGCGGAGACAGCACGACCGGAACGGCCGACGAGGCCGCCGCGGCACGCGAAAGTTTGAAGCTGCCGAGGTCGGCGCACATGACGTCGAAGTTCTGCGGCAGAAATACCACGCGGGCTCCGCTCGTCAGTTCCGTTGCGCTCACGGCAATCACCGGCCCGGCGGCGCGCTCCAGGTCGGCAAAGGTGGCGTCGTGAAAGAGAATTTCGTCGTACAGCTGCGCGGCGAGCTCGGAGCGGCCCCAACCCGAAGACCAGAGCGCGGGCCAATTCAGCGGGTTCAATATGCGCCGGATGAGCGTGCCCTGCACGTCGCGCTTGAGAAAGCTGGTCTCGAAGAGATCAAACAGCCTGTCCCCGTACAGCCCGTAGCCCAAGGCGGTGAAGCTGCCACCCGAGACCCCGGTGATCACGTCGACTTCATCGAGCAGCCGGGTCCTGCGTCCGCCAGGGGTACTGACCTCGATGTCTCGCAACGCTTCCAGAACCCCATAGGAAAACGCGGCAGCTCGCGTGCCGCCCCCGGAGAACGCGAGGATGACGAGGTCATCGTGTTCTCCCCGATTCCGTTCCAGCCCCTCGAACCTCTGCTCACCCCCCTCACTGTGAGCCAGCGGAGGATTGACAGGCCGATGAGCGCCGCGACCGGGCGTCAGCAGCAGTGCGACCGCAAGCGCCAAGGCCGCAAGTAAGGAAGCCCTGCGCGCAAACCGCGCAGTGGCGCGCTCAGTCATTGTATCTCCCCCGGAAAACGCTGGAATTGTAGGACTGGCCACACCGATCATACCCCAGCGCGGCCAATCCTCAGTGCGGCGAATCGCCCGCCTCTCTTCAGCCCGATCCCTGGCGGTCGCAAGCTTCGTCGACCCGATCCGCCGATCCGCGCTTTTTGGCGCACGCTCGATTGACATCACCGGTTTTTCGTGAAGAAGTATCCTTGAGGTGCCGCGAGTTGTAACGGACGGTCTACGTGGAACCAACCATCCCGCCTCTCGTTTTCACGCTGCTGCTGTTTCTCGGCATGCTGATCATGCTCGAAACAGGCCGGCGTCTTGGCATCGCCCGCCGCCAACGAGAGACCGACAGCGACCGCAGCAACCTGGGCACGATCGAGGCCGCGCTGTTCGCCGTGTTTGGCTTGCTGATGGCGCTGACTTTTACGGGAGCGACCTCCCGGTTCAACGAAAAGAGAATGTTGATTGCCCAGGAGGTCAACGCCGTACAGACTGCCTATCTGCGACTCGAGCTGTTGCCCAGGGAGCAGAAGCTCGCGCTTCAGGACTTGTTCCGACAGTACCTCGACTCGCGGCTGGAGTCTTATCGCAAGATGCCGGATGCCCAGGCAGCTGCGGCGGAAATGGGCAGAGCGGAGAAGCTCCAGAAACAGATCTGGGCAAACGCAGTGACTGCCACCGTGGTTCCGGGGGTGCATCCTGACGCAGGCAAGCTGTTGCTTCCTGCGCTGAACAACATGATCGACGTAACTACGGTTCGCACCATGTCGTTACAGATCCACCCGCCAACGATCGTATACGTGCTGCTGTTCGGCGTGGCACTCGCATGTTCCCTGCTGGCCGGCTACCGGATGGCCAGCGCGCAGTACCGGAGTTGGCTCCACATACTCGGCTTCGCCGTAATCACGGTAGTCGTCGTATACGTCATCCTGGACCTCGATTACCTGCGTGAGGGCCTGATACGACTCCAGACCGCCGACCAACTGCTGGTCAAGGCTCGCGAAGCAATGAACTGAGCCCGCGCACCGCTGCGATGCCCTGCGCGCGGACCGGACCCGCCGCGCTGCGTGGCGCCGCCGATCGGCACGTGCCAGTCGACCCGCAGGACGGTCAGGCCGGTCTATGCACTCGAGCTACTCTGGCAGTGCCTGAAGCACGTACATCGCCTGCAGGACCGGCGTTGGCTGTACCCCGACCTGTCCAAACCAGCGGTTGAACAGGTCCTCGATCTGTCCGCTCCGGTACAGTTGCGCTATCGCCCGGTTGGCCACCAGTCGAAAGTCGGCGTCGTTGCGTCTCACGACCAGCCCGTAGGGCTCAAACGAGAACAGGTCTCTTCCGAGACTGTATGCGCGAGGATCCGGGGCGCTCAAAATCTCCCCGATCAGCACGACCTGGTCCGACGCGAATGCATCCACCTTCTTCGCCTTCAGCTGCTTCATGCCTTCGCTGCGATCGGCTACCGCGACCACCCGGGCGTCGATGAGATTCTTCTGCAGGTACTTCTGCAGCGCCGTCTGCGTGGTGGTACCTGTCACCACCGCTACCGACTTGCCCGCGAGGCTGGCGAGCGAATCAACCCCCGCATTTGCCAGTGTCAGCAGCCCGCCCCCGGTCACGAAGGTCATCAGTGTGAAGTCGACCTTCTCGGACCGGGAGAGAGTTATCGTGGTCGCGCCACACTCGATATCCGCCCGGTTGTTGATGATCGCATCGATTCGATCTTCCGAGGTCAAGGCAACCAAGGTCGTCTTCAGGTCCTTGAGCTTCAGTTGGTCCTTGACGGCCGCCGCAATACGCTGGCACAGCTCTACCGAGTACCCCGCAGCTTGACCGGAGTCATCTTTGAAGGAGAGCGGTGGAGCGTCGGTGCGATAGCCGACCCGGATCTCGCCGGACTTCTTGATCTGATCGAGCGTTCCGCCGAGCACGATTGCGGGCACTGCACACAGGGCCAGCAGTGTCAGTAGGGCTTTGGCAGATAGATGCGGCATGGAAGCTCCCTTCGAGCTGAGACCGTGGTGTTGATGAGTGCGCGCAAGCAGTGTAGCCGAGGTCGGCCGCTCACTGGAACCGAAGCCCGGCAACTGAGAGCGCGGCGGCCTCGCCTCCAGCGCCGCGGTCTTGCGACCCGGCGGCCTTCAGGTGAGCCACGTCATGGGCAGCAGTGCGCCGTCAGCCGCGATGCCGATGACTGCCAGTGGTTGTTGTCCGCCGTTTTCCCCGTAGAACCGGACCTCGCACAACCTGCCATCCGCATCACGTACGGGGCTGGAGGTGAAAAATCCGGGAGAGGTGGGTGAGGCTCGAAAGATATCAACCGCCTGAGCGTAGGACTCCACCTCGGAGTCTGTCAGCTCCTCGGGACGTACGGCTTGTTTCATGCGGTCACTATAACGCTGATCCCATGCTCCACCGGTAACGGACCGCGCTCCTCGAGCCGCTTACAAGAGACGCATTTCAGCGCGCCGGTCGCGGGGCCGGAGCGAATGACCGCACGACCTTTCTGCGGACGAACCGCGACGAAGACCCCGGAAAGCGCGCTGGGCACGTCTCCGGGGTCCGGCAGTCCCTGACCCGGTTCAAGTCGCGTATAATCGCTTTACGCGCAGCCTACGCTTGGCGACCCGGCGAATGCCGGGAAGAGAGAGTGCTATGAACGCAGTGATCTCTCTGACAGTTTTCTGTCTCATTCTCGCCAATGCAGCGTTTGCAGCGCCACCTCCCCCTGCGAGCCCCGCTACGGAAGCCCCGACCGGATTTGACAACAGCAGTAACGGGATCACGGATGATGCAACGCATCAGGCCGATCGGGCGAAGTTCGATGAGGTAGAGCAGATCGCCAACGGCCTCGGACCGCTGTACAACGCGCAGTCCTGCCGCGAGTGCCACCAGAATCCGGTCTCCGGTGGCGCCAGCCAGGTGTCCGAGCTTCGCGTCGGCCATGTGGACCGCGATGGACGCTTCCAGAATCCCCAGATTCCGATCGCACACGGGGCCGAGGTCATCACCGGACGCTCTCTCGTCAACGACCACGCCATCTGTCCCAACGCGACTTTCCCGACCACTGAGATCCAGGAGCGTGTGCCCGATACCGAGACGGTCCGCGCCATCCGCATGTCCGTGAGTCTGTTTGGGGATGGGTATGTCGAGGCGGTCGCCGATCAGACCTTCATCGATCTCGCTAAACAGCAATGCAAGTCCACTCGCGGGAGGATCTGTGGCCAGGCGCTGCAGGTGCCGATCGTAGAAGCGCCCGGACAGATGGGCGTCGGACGGTTTGGCTGGAAGGACCAGCACGCAAGCCTGTTGTCCTTCATCGCCGATGCCTACCTGAACGAAATCGGCATCACCAATCCGCTGCAACCGGAGGAGGTCACAAGGCTGTGCAACACCGCTCCCGAGCCGAACGATACTCGCGCCCCGGACGGGTTATTCGACATCGATCACTTGACGAGGTTTGTCCGCGCCGTCAAGGCGCCCCCTCGGGATCAGCAGCTCGCGCTCACTCCGTTGGCGAAGAAGGGGTCCGACCTGTTTGACGAGGTGGGCTGTGCCTCGTGCCATGTCCGATCGCTGAAAACGGCCGCAACCGGCACAAGGATCGACGGCGGTACCTTCATAGTTCCACCGGCTCTCGGATCCATCACCTTCCACCCTTACGGCGACTTCCTGCTGCACGATGTCGGCACCGGCGACGGAATCGTGGAGCTGCATCCGGAGCACTACGGCCGGGGAGTCTCTCAACAGATGGCGGGTTATCTTTCAAAGCAGCATCTCGAGAGCACCCAGAACAAGATGCGCACCGCTCCCTTGTGGGGAGTGCGACTGCGCCCGCGGCTCATGCACGACGGCTCCTCCCTGAGCTTGCGCGACGCGATCCTGCGGCACCGTGGTGAAGCACAGGACGAGAGCAGGAGGTTTTCTCGCCTCAACCAGCAGGATCAGGAAGCGCTCATCGAATTCTTGCGTTCATTGTGACCCGTTACCGGGCGCGACGATGCCGATCGCTCTAGCGACCGCCGTTCGGCTGCGGCGTCCCGATGATCGTCTCCGGGCGTTTCATGGAAGCCCCCGGTCGCTGGCCCAGACCGCGCGCCCACGCTGACCTCACGCAAAACCCCGAGATTGGATTGACGCGCAGCCAGCACGTCCTGGAGCAGCGGACGCAGGAGCGCGACCTCCGGTGGGCCACTGCACCGCGCTGTCTTTTCCGGATCGACATGGGACCTCCCTCCTGGTTCTTATCTTGGGTGACCGATCGACCGGTCTTGCGAAGACTCTGAGTCGCCCCCTCTGGTGTCCTGACGCTATCACCGCTCTCGACGCGCACTCCGTGCATCAGGTCACAGATGAGGCGAGCTAGCCGTAGCTATAGCGGTGCGGTGCAAGCTCGGAAATCGAGCCCTTGCGACGTCCACGCCGGCCCGTCTGAGGGCTTCCCTCGGTCAACGACCCGCCAGTCAGCCGGAGTTGGCCCTCGCGGTCGTCGCTAAATGTGCAGCAGTCGCTTTTCGCAATCCGGATCCCGGATACGCTCACCCGCCAGGCGATGAGGCATCGCCGGCTGAGGTATGAGTATGGAGATTGTCGTCACCGGTGATTGCATCTTCTACGTGAAGGACCTTCTTGCGAAAAACCTCTGTCGTACGGTCATCGAGAACTACGAGCGCGATCCGCGGCGACGCCCCGGCTGCACGGTCGGCAGTCGCGGCGCAGTTTCCGTCGCTGCAGGTTTGGCCGCTCAGCTGTAACCGGTTACAAGATCCAGCACTACCGGAAAAACGAGGGACACTTCAAATGGCATTTCGATGCGCTCGGCCGCGGCGCCTGGGAGCGACAGATGGCGATGGTTGCCTTTCTGAATTCCGTCGCAGCCGGCGGCGAAACCTGCTTTCATCGGCAGAGCTTGAAGGTGAAACCCGTGGCGGGCGACGCAGTATTTTTTCCGACGATCTGGACCCACATGCACTGCGGGGAGATCCCCAGGTCCGAGGATAAGTACATCGTTTCGTCTTTTCTCTGCTTCGACATTCCGGCTGCGGAGCCGGAATCGTAGCCCTCCCGCTGTCCCTCAGTGGAAGATCGCCAGGGCCCTCACTTCGATGCTCTCGCGGGGCGACACCCGCAGATGCCGCGGGTCCGTGAACGCGCTGTGCGGCGCCAGCTGGCCGGGTCCGGGCGGCGCCGAATCGAAGTTCTTGAAAAGCCACGCCTCATCGACGGTCATGTCGGACGCGAAGTACCACCGCTGGCGGGACTCGTGCATGAGGTAGTAGATCTCCCCCGTCCGGTCCGGATAGCGCAGCTCGACATTACGCAGGCTGTCGAGTCGCACGCTCGATCCGTCGCAGAGAGCGAGCGGCGCATCGCGCAGCGGGGCGCGGATGGGGCGCCAGAGATTGACCTGCAGGTATCGTGACAACCCCACCTCGGCGTTCGGCCCCAGCTCCTGCCGCAGACGCTGCAGCGCCGAGCGCGGCGTGTAGTCGGTGTGCGCATGGTGCACCGGCCGTCCGAGAACGGGCCGGGTGGCCTGTATCTGCAGCGCGCTGCCGCGGCGCACGTTGTGATCGAACACGACGACCCGGTCGGCACGGAGTGCGGCCTTGATGATGTCGGCGCTCTCGGGATAGTAGCGCCGACGCACGTGGCTTGCGTCGTAGAAGCGGCGCACCCGCGTTGGCCACCATCCAAGCGCCGCACCGTGCTCATCTATCCTGAGGGGCTCGTCGTCGCGCACGTCCTGGATCTGCACCGCATGACTCGCAAAGCGCGCCGTCTCGGCTTCGGCACCTGCCGGCGCCTCGTGTGCATAGGTGAAGGGGCGCTCTACCCCGGGTGCGAGAAAGTCGATCTCCGCTTGCACCACACGCGGTTGGGCTTTTACGGCGAGTGCGCTGCTCATGATACTTCTCCGCAGATCCCTGATGGCGCAAAGTCTCAATGCGGGGTGCCCGCCCCGGCAAACGCGATATCTGAGCGAGCCTTAAGAAAAACTGAACGCTGACCGGCACTCGCAAGCCGTGCCCGCCGCCGCGCTGATACCAGGGCGCTGGCTGCAACCGGGTGCAAACTGCAAACGGCGCATGCGCGCTGACACCGTGCCGTGATCGCCTTCGCGGCGAGCCGCGACGAATTGCGCTATCAGGCGACCGTGGGACTCGTCGTCGCCGAATTCTCCGCCCCCTGGAGCCGCTCGCTGCGTCTGTCGACGACTGCTGCGGTCGTGGTGCTGCTGACCTTGACGCTGGCCGGCTTGCTGCCGGGACCACGGGCGTCGCTCGTCGGGCGTATGGCGCTGGTGGGTGCGCCGCTCATCGTGTTGCTCGGCTCGCTGGTGTTCATGGTGCGCGGTTATGTGCTGACGGAAAGCAGCGTCGAAGTCCTGCGCCTCGGGTGGAGCACGGTCCTGCCATTAGCTGGCCTCGCCGCCGTGAACGGAGAGCCGCGTGGGCTGCGCGGCTCACTGCGCCTGTTTGGCAACGGTGGGTTGTTCGTAATCAGCGGGTGGTTCTGGAACCGCCGGATCGGGCGGTTCCGCGCGTACGCCACCGATCCGGAGCGGGCGGTGTTGCTGCGCTATCGCGATGGCAGGCAAGTGCTGGTGACGCCACACGACGTACAGCACTTCATCATACGGGTGCGGAACCTGGCCGGACTGTCTTGATGCCCGCGCGCGGCTGCGCCGCGAGATTCTCACCGCCGCGCGCGCTGCGGGAATGACGGGCCGTTGCGCTACAGGAATCGCTGCAGCCAATCGATCCAGCGCTGGTATACGTCCATTTGACGAACCGGGTCGCCCGGGAAGTGTCCGCCCGCCGGAATTGCGTAGAACTCGGTCGTGACGTGGTTGTCCATCAGCGCGCGATAGAGCCCGAAGGACTGCGTGATCGGCACCCGAAAGTCGCCGGTGTTGCACATGATGAGCGTCGGCGCCTTGATCTTCGTCATCGAGCTCGCGGGCGACTGGCGGCGGTTGAGGTCCATGCCGTCGCCGAGGTAGGGTGAGGTGCCGGTCGCTTCCGATTGCGTGACGTTGCCATCGGAGAGGTTGTACATCTCCACCCAGTCGGTGACCGCGGCACCGGCAACCGCCGCCTTCCAGACCGGATAGTGGCCCGCGAGCCAGGTGGTCATGAACCCGCCGTAGGACCAGCCGGTGACCGCCATGCGCGCCGGATCGACCAGGCCGCGGCCCTTCAGGTACTCAACCCCCGACATCACGTCCTCCCCGGGTCCCTGGCCGGCGTCCTTGTAGATGGCGGCGAAGAACGCGTCGCCGCCGCTGTCGCTGCCGCGGTAGTTGGGTTCGAAGACCAGCCAGTCGTGTGCCGCCATGACCTGCGGCAGAAGGTTGAATCGCTCGCGTGAGGAGGAGGCGGGTCCGCCGTGAATGAGGAGCACCAGCGGGTAGCGGCGGCCTGCCTGGTAGTTCGCGGGATAGGTGACGACGCCATCGAGCGTTCGATGACCCGGTCCCTGCCAGCTCACGGTCTCGGCGCGCGCCAGCGACAGATCCGCCAGCGGCGCGTTCTCGTGGGTGAGCGGCGCCGCCGTACCACTGCCCGGCGCGATGACGTAGAGCTCGTAGGGATCGCTCTTCGTCTGGCCCACGAACACGATCTCACCCCGGCTGCCGACGGCAGCGTCCAGCCAGAAAGAGTTGGTCGGCATGACACCGTCCAGGGGAATCCGCTCGGAGGAACCATCGAGGCCGAGGCGCCACAAGCCGACCGTCGTTCCGGTATTGCCCCCGACGATCAGCGAGCGGCCGTCCTTCGCCCAGTACGTGCCCCAAACATTCACGTCCAGATGCGCGCTGAGGTCACGGCCGCCAACCCCGGCGAAGGGCGCGAGCCACACATCATTCACCTCCCAGGCGTGCGCGTTGCGGTTGCGCCAGTACGCGACGTTCGTCCCATCCGGCGAAATCTTCGGATAGCCCTCGAGCCGCGTATCGCCGGTCAGCGGGCGAGTCGCCCCGCTCGCGACGTCCAGCACCTGAACGCGCGCCTGCAGCTGATCCCCCGTCGAAGGCGTCTCCTGGCGAACGATGACGATGCTACGGCCGTCCTTCGACCAGCCGATCGGCGAGACCGGCGGCCCGGGTGGCAGGCTCGATGGCAACGACCACGTGCCGCTGGTCAGACGCCTGGCCTCGCCACCGGTCGCCGGCACGAGCCACAGATGCGTCGGGCGCACGGCCTCGGAGATCGTGAAATCATCGTTGCCAACGCGGAACGTAGTCCGAAACTTGTCCTCCCCCTTGAGCTCGGGTTTGGGATCGGCTATCGCGTACGCGATGCTCACACCATCGGGGCTCCACGCGAATTGCGACACCCCGTCTTTGCCCTTGGTGAGCTGCAGCGCATCGCCGCCGCCCATCGGCAGCACGAAGAGCTGTCCATTCTTGTCTGCATCCTGGGCAATGAATCCGACAGCGTCGCCCGAGGGCGACCAGCGCGGGTAGCTCGCATGGTGGCGCCCGCGGGTGAGCGGCCGGATCTGCCCGCTCGACAACTCGATGAGCATGATCTCCGAGCGAAATTCATCGCTGTCGAGATCGGCGCGGGTCTCGATAACCGCAACCGTCTTGCCATCGGGTGAGAGCTGCGGATCGGAAAGGCGCACCTGGCGCACCAGGTCACGCACACTCGGGGTCTGTGCCGCCGGCGTCGGCGTCGTGCAGAACCACAGGCCAACGGCGGCCGCCGCCGCGACGCTACTGCTCACCTTCATGGAATGCCCCGCAACGTTCGAGTTGTGGGCGCATTGTAGTCGCAATGCGGCCCGACGGCTGCCATTCGGCGCGCCGGACTGGCATAGTCATTTTCCGGGTGAGCGGACGGTGCGGCGTCCGGTCGCCCGCGGTTGGTCCCGCGCCGTCCCTCAACCTGGAAACTGGCGATGCGCTACAGCCTGCCGGCAGTCCTGCTTGTGCTTCTCGGCTCACTGCCCGGGATTCCCGCGGTCGCAGCCGCGGAGGGGCCGACCGCAGCTCCTCAGCCGCCGGCCCGCGTCTCCCCGTTGACGGCCGAACAACTCATTCAGATTCTCGATGAGACCGTCGACTGGTATCGAACGCTCGGGGTTCAGCAGGAGAACGCCACCCAGCCGAGCGATCTGCTCTTGCTTTATGCCAACCGCCAGACGGCGGACGAGGTGGTACGCCTCGCCTTTCAGATCGCACGGGCAAACGCTGAGCTGCTGAGCAGCGAGGCGAGCTCAGCGCCAGCCACGGACGCCGCCGCCGATCGCTCTCCCCGCGCGCTCCAGCAGAGAGTGCAGAGCCTGGCGCAACGCGGCGAGGACATCCAGAAAGAAATGGACTCGGTTCGCCGCTCGCTCGCCACAGCGCCTGAGCGCGCCCGGTCGGATCTCAACGCCAAGCTCCTCGAGCTGCAGGGCGAGCTCGCCATGGTCAAGGCGCAGAAGAATCTCCTCGACACGATGTCGCAGTTCGTCTACGAGAACGATGCGCGGCGGGCCAATGTCAGTGCGCTGAAGGCGCGCATCGACGCAATTGCCGCGACCATACCGGCCGCGAGTTCCACGGCCGCCGCGACCCCGCTCCCGGCGGCAGCGTCCGGGGGCTCCTCGACCGCCGCAGCGGCGCCCGCCGCCACCACCTCGGGCAGTGCGGCCGCGCCCCGCACGCTCGGTCTCTGGGACCTCTTTGCCGCGGCGCTCAACCTCTCGCAGAAACTGACCAACATCGATGCCGTCGATCAACGCACCCGCGCCCTGCAGGAGACATTCCGCAAGATCCGCACGGCGCCGACCGAGCAGCTGCAGAGGTTATCGGCGCAAAGCGATCAGCTCGCCGCCGCCGCCGACAGCGCCAACGGCGCCACGCTCAAGAGCCTGCGCGATCAATTCGACACCCTGGCCTGGCTCTTCACGCAGACTTCGGCGATTGCCATCCCCCTGAGCAAGGTGTCGGTGCTGCTCTCGCAGTACCGCGACAACCTCGACCGGTGGAACAGCTCCGTGAAGCGCCAATACCACGACCTGCTCGCCGTGCTGCGCAGGCGCCTCGCCATCCTGCTCGGCGCGCTCGCTGCGGTGATCGTGGGCTCCGAGCTGTGGCGCCGCGCCGTGCTCCGGTACGTACGCGAGCCGCGCCACCGCAATCAACTGCTGCTGATACGCCGGATCGTCACATGGGTGCTGATCCTGTTGATTCTGAGCCTCACCTTCATCACTCACCTGAGCTCGTTCGCCACCTTCGCCGGCCTGCTCACCGCGGGACTCGCAGTCGCCATGCAGAGCGTGCTCGTCTCGCTCGTGGGCTATTTCATCCTCATCGGGAAATATGGGCTGCGGGTAGGCGATCGTGTCCAGGTCGGCAGCGTCACCGGCGAGGTCATCGACCTCGGTTTGATACGCATGCACCTTCTCGAGCTCACCCCGCAGGAGCCGCGCGGACCGACCGGCCGGGTGGTCGCCATCGCGAACTCGATCGTCTTCCAGTCCTCCGGCGGGCTGTTCAGACAGATACCGGGGGTGAATTTCACCTGGCACGAGCTCACCGTGAGCCTGCCGGCCGGGAGCGACTACGTCGCGCTCAAGAACCGCCTGCTCGAGCGCGTCACCGCCATCGTCGATGAATTCCGCGGCGAGCTCGCGCGCCAGGCGCAGACGATCCGGGACACGGCCGCGCTCCCCGCTTCGACCGATGTGACACCGCAGGTACAGCTGCAATTCTCGCCGTCAGGGGTAGAGGCGAAGGTGCGCTACCCCGTGCCGCTCAACCGCATCGCGGAAGTCGATGAGCGCGTCTCGCAGGAGTTGCATCAGCTCACGCAGCGCGCCGCCGCGGCGGCGACCCCCTGATCAGCCGCGCACGGGAGTCGCCGCCGCGTCGCCCACCACCGTCGTCCAGGGTCGCAGCGACCATTGCCTCACCAGTCCCGCCTTGACGTACGGGTCGGCGGCGACGAAGGCTCGCGCCGCGGCGTCACTCTCTCCTTCAAACAGCAACACCGCGGCGTCCGCCGGTTCTGCCAGCGCACCGGCAAGGATGAGCTCGCCTCGACCATGCGCCTCCCACGCGAGCCGCAGATGGTCTGCTCTGTGGGGCGGCCGGCGCTGCAGGTAGTCGGGCACGAACTGATAGAAGAGAAGGAAGTGCACTGCGCCTCCCGGATTTCGACTTGCCGACATCCTCCGGGGATCGCTCCCGGTGGGCGCGGTGCAGCATCGATGAACTGCCGCTTGCGGGTCAACAGCGGCGATACCGAAGCTGAAGCGCGGCATCTACCCTTCTCTTCCGCGTGCCCGTTGACAATGCCGGTGACGCGGCGCGAGAGTGTTTTCTCCTCCCCGAGGGAGAACAAGGACCACTAACCACAAGGGGTACGGACAATGGGTACCAACTCTGACTCCAGACATGTACGCCGCTGGCTGATTGCGGCATCGGCGGCGGTCATTGGTCTGACCGGTGCGGGTTACTCCTCAGCCGGGGACGACGAGCACCACATGACGCTGCAGAGCGCCACCTTCACGGACGGCGCCACGCTGCCGCTCAGCATGATCAACACCATCCCGGGATCCAATGGCCAGAACTCCTGCACGGTGAGCGGTGCAGCGGGTGGCGATGAGTCGCCACAACTCACCTGGAGGCACGCACCGCACGAGACACGCAGCTTCGTCGTCATCGCCTACGATGTGACCGCGCAGTTCACACACTGGATGATGTACAACATCCCGGCCGGCACCACCAGTCTGCCCCAGAATGCGGGAACTGTGGGCAGCCTGTACGGGGTGCAGATCTTCAACGATTTCTTCCAGGCGCCGAACTACGGCGGCCCCTGTCCCCCGACGACTGCGACGCCGTTGTCCCACAAATACCAGTTCACGGTGTACGCGCTCGACAGGTTCCTCGTCGTGCCGACCTTCGGCGATTTCACTCCGGCCGGCCCCGAGGGGCTCTATCAGGCATTGATCGACGCGAGCCGCAACGGACACGTGCTGGCAAGCGCTTCGATCGCGGGGTTCTACGCTGCGGCAGACGACTGACCTCGGCGGGTGCGGCGCTCGCCTTGGCATAGCGCCGCGCCTGCTGCCTGTCAGCCACGCGCGGCGGGCGCCTCTACTGCTGCCGCTTCAACTCCAGCAGTGACCGGGCCAGGTCATCGAGGCCTGGTTCTTGCGGATTCGCAGCCTCGGCAGCCTGCACAGTCTGCAGCGCGGTCTGGATCGAGCCCGGGTACTCCTCGTGGTTTATCGTGAACACGACGAGTGCGTCCCGGTACGACTTTCTCGAGACCAACTGTGAGCCGATGTGCTGCATTGCCTGCTCGGTCGACTCACCGGCCCAGAGCGGATCGGTCTTGCGCTGATAGTAGAGGCGCTCGATCGTTCCCAGCCCGGCACCCAGCGTCACCAGCTTGCCGGCGACGCTCTCGAATCCGGGCTCTGGCGTGAACTGCTCGACGGCCTGCAGCGCCGGGTCGCGAGCTGCGAAGTAGTCAGTCGAAGTGAGCGGGGTGGAGATGTCCGGCGCGATCCAGCGCCGGACGTCCGTGGGCATCCAATCACTCCAATAGATCGTGGAAATGCGCGCGATCAGGCCGCTGTTCGGCAGGATGATCTTCTGCGGGTCGCCCCACGAGCCCGGTGCACCGGCCGTCGGCTCGCCGATGAGAATGGAGTTCGTGAGACGTTCCAGATCGTTGACTGCGTTCACGGCTGCAGAGAAACTGCCGCGGTCGATGATCACGAATAGCCTACCGGGCTGATTGACCGCTCCGTTGCGGATCAATTCGAGCAGCAGCGCGCGGACCTTTTGATTGTCACCGCCGCGGCAGCCGCGAAAGTCGATGACCAAACGATCCTGTGGATGGACCTTGGTGAGCGCATCGACGTCGCGCGCAAATATGGTCACCGTTCGAGTCGGCGAATCCTGTAGGACATTGATCTTCGCGTAGGTGATAGCTGAATTGCCCAAATGCCCGGCCCAGAAGTTCTCCTGCGCGTGGCGCAGATATTCCGCTCGTTGAGAGCTCTCAGCGCCACGCCACTCGGCCTGCTCGCCGACCGCGAGCGGCCGGAGAGCCACTGTCACTTCGGGTCCCGCCGACGGTTGCAGCACGACATTCACTCGAGAGGGGTCGGCAATCAGCTGCATCGCCTGCAGGACTTCCGGAACGACCACCAACTGCGGTGCGACGAGCAGTGTGCCCATATCGTTGTCCCGGTTGACGAGAGGCTGCACGGCCTCGAGCACACGCAGGGCATCGTGACCGCCGATTTCCACTACCCGGGAACCGACGAGCGACTGCCACTTCTGTGTGGCCGCAATGACGTACAAGCCATCCGAAAACCGGTACAACTGCAACGGCAGACGATGGAACCCGAGGCGCGGATCCTTGTAGGGCGTGACCTGTGCGACGTCCGACATCGCATCCGGCAAGCCTGGCGGACTGACTCGGGAGTGCCCTTCCCCGAGCGACGCCACCAACCGCATCAACTCCACCTCCACTTGTTGATCGGCTAGTGCGGGAATCCTTCTGTCGAGGTCCGCTACCGCGGAATTAAAGTCGTGCTCGCTCAGAGTATGAAACGCCCCCGGATGAACCCTGACGATCTGATCGGCCAGATAATGAAGGTCCTGGCGCCACTGCTCTGTGCTCAGCAAATTCTGCGCTTCTGCCGGCAGCACGAGGAAACTGAGAATGAGCAGGGACGGGAGAGTATTGCGCAGGCGCATGAGCAGAGACCCTGGTCGCTTTCCGGCTGCGGGCGTGCGCAGTTTATGGTCGGCCCGACGGTTGCGCGAGCGGCCGCCTGCGCGAGAGTCGCGCTGCGGCAGTGTCCGGCCGGGAGCGGTTTTCTACGTCCGCTCAGTTCTACGGCTGCTCTTTCGGGGCCGGCGGCGTTTTAGCGGGATGATGACGCGTCCGGGTCCGTACAGGGGGAGCATTACTGTGAGTGGAGGCGCGGGTTCCACTGTGAACCTGTGATTCCTGGGTCACGGTGCGCGCGAGAGCCATCCGCCACGGCAGGGTGGCCTCGCTCGGCACCCAGCCGACGATGTGCCCGATCGTAAGGTAGATCACGCGACCGCTGTGGAAGTCGACCTCTTCGTCGTCGTGATCGTCCTGCACGGGATCAAAGCGCCGGATGTAGCTGTCGCAGAGGCTCAGCATGTAGCCCACGGTGTGCAGGCCCTCGTTTGCGAGCGCGTCGGATGAAGAGAAGAAGGTGGAAAACGGTTTGTTGTGGATCGAGCAGATGTGGGTATGGAAATCCGCGACCACGTCCGGACCGTAGAACTCGCCGAGATCGACCCCGAACGGTCGTTTCGAGGTAATCAGACCGGAGGCTTCGAAACCGCCGGGCACGGCGCGCACGACGCCCCCACACTCGTAGCGCGGGTCGCAGATGGCAGCCGCGTGCGTCAACTCGCTGATCGCTGCCTCGTCGATCGTCGCGAACACCCCCAAAGCTGCTATCAGACTGATCATGTGACCGCCCCGCACCTGTCTGGCTGATCCGGCTTACCGGCTCTTATGAGCGTCCGGTTCCCAGAGTTCCCGTTGTCGCTGCCCCCGTCGGTGCGGTAGGTCACGTCTTGGTCTGAGGAACTGGCAGGCGCGCAGAGCTGCGCTGCTGTTCTCACCTTCAAGCTGCTGTTCCCACCTTCAAACTGTGACGGCGATCCAGTCCCCCTGTAGCAATGAGACAGTGCTCAGGTGCAAGAGGTTTCCCGGCGTCGTCCGAGCGTCGGCGGGATTTGTTTTCCGTTCATTTTCCCTTGACCACGACTTCTTCTTTGAGCCCGCACTTGGGACAGGTGTACGTTTGCACCATCCCCCCGAGCTGGCCGTGCGCTCGGCTGGCAGTGACGCGCCAGCCGAACTCGAAGCATCTCGGACAGCGGTCCCCCTTTGGATTCGAGCTCGACAGCATCTGGCCCTTCAGCGCGGCGTTCTCGTTCAGGAGCTCGTCGAGCTTCATTTGCGCTTCTGCCAGCTCGAGCAGGAGGTCTGCGACGATCCCCTTGAATTCCGCATCCCGGGTCCGGTCACTGATCACTCGCAAGCGGGTGGCCAGCGTTACGGCGCGGGAAATCGCAGGAAGCAGATCGCTGCTCATGAGCACGCACACTATAGAGGTATCGCCCCCGAACCTGCGTCTTATGTCACACTGTGCCGCACGTCACCCGGCCGTGCAGAATTCTGTGACGCGGTCGGCATTCCGTGAGACGGTCAGCACTTGGACGCCACCGTAGCGGATCCGCCCGGTGGCGCTATATCAGGCACACCTCGCCGTGGCGCCTGCTGGCAAGGGGATTCCCGGACGGTTGCGTCGGACGCGGGTCGGCGCCTTGTGCCGCAGCGCCGTCGGCCAGTTGCCGATCGGGCCGGGCAGGGAGGCATCGATCCCCCGGCTGTCGCGGTCAGGGGGTTGGCCGCTCGATCAACGCGAGGTAGGAGTCCGACTGCTGCCGATCGAACACGATCTCGGTACCGTCGGCCGAAATGTCGAAGTCGCCAATCATGAAGTCCGGCGGCAGTACGGCGAGCGGCCGCTGGGCGCCCGTGCTGAGATCGAGCAGCCACAGGTCTTTGTGGCCAACCTCGCCGCGGAGAATCACGAGCCGCTGCGGGTCGTGCAGAAACGCGACGCGGCGCGCGCCGCGGGTGAGAATGACGCTCGGCAGTGGATACGGCCGACCGTCCGCAGCGGCTGCCCGCAGCGGGAAGGTCGTACCGACATCCGCGCCCGAATACACGAGAAACCGCCCATCCGGTGACCACACCGGGTCGAGCGAGTACTCGGCTATCAGCGGAAGAGGCGCATCCCCATTCAGCGGAATCCGCATCACCCGCGGCTCACCGTCGCGGATCACGGCCGATACCAGCGAGCGTCCATCCGGCGCCCACGCCAGATTGCCGCGCAGCGCCAGCGAGTTAGCCACCACTCGCGCATGACCACCATCCGGATCGACCAGATAGATGCGCGATCGCTCGCCCTCGCGCGCAGCGAAGGCGACCGTCCTGCCATCGGGTGACAGTGCCGGCGAGCCGATGATGCGCGCGTGCGGACTGCTCCAGATCTCGTGCGTTGCCCCCGGCTGCAGCGACCAGAGGCCTTCCCGGCCGACCTGCCCCGACACGTATAAAAGACGATCGGGACCGAATCGCGGTGTCAAGCCGTTTGCGGCCACGAGCGTGGGACCCGATGCCGTCGCGGCGGCACCCTCCCTGCCGGGCGACAGGCGCCAGAGACTCGTACGAGGGGTGGCGATCGTCGTCACGAGGCGCGAGCCATCCGCGCTCGCGGCGAGCGACGTGTAACTCTCGAGCCCGGTGCTGATGCGGTGCGGCAGCCGCCGCTCGACGTCCACCGCGTACATCCATGGCCCCGAGCCGTCCGCATCGGTCGCCAGGTACACCACCGTGCGCGGATCGAGCATTACCGGATA
>Ga0306923_10001664_pt1 | contig 19827 bp, 15 predicted proteins | sample sta12Can44000108_FD_203841 | JGI IMG/M metagenome (GOLD analysis project Ga0306923, IMG submission 203841) | Lab enrichment of tropical soil microbial communities from Luquillo Experimental Forest, Puerto Rico - statanox.12C.anox.44.000.108 (v2)... | ecosystem: Environmental > Terrestrial >... | reverse complement strand
CGCCTGCCGCACCTGGCCATCGAGCCGCCCGCGGAGGAGCCGCCCGCCCGCCTGCCCGAGCCGGGCCGCGTCTAACCGCCTAACCACCGCGCCACGGCGGTGCGCTCCCGGGTTAGCCCGGGAGCACCGCCGTGGCGCTGACACCTGCGCCGCGGCCCAGCACAAAATCAGCCCGCGGCAACCGGACCACGGTGCGTCACCAGCCGCGAGCAGGAGCGGGACCCTTCACGCGAATAGCCAACAAGAGGGCCTTCACACTTCTGACGGGATGACAGGAGACAGCGCAATGGCAGAGCACATGTCCGGCGACCCGGACGCACACGACGGGTTCGTGCGGCTTGACGATGGTGACATGCACGTCGTCGAGGACGGGCCGCCGGGCGCGCCCGCCGTGCTGCTGATCCACGGTACCGGGGCCTCGACGGCCTGGTGGGACCCGGTGGTCCCGCCGCTGGCGGGCGCCTGCCGGGTCATCCGCGTCGACCTGGCCGGGCACGGGAGGTCGGCGAGCCCGGCCGGCGGATACGACATCCCTGCCCAGGCCCGCCGGGCCGGCGCCGCCCTGGACCGGCTCGGCGCGAGCCGGGTGACGGTGATCGGGCATTCCACCGGGGGCACGGTGGCCACGGCCCTGGCCGAGCAGCGGCCCGGCACGGTGACGGCACTGGCGCTCATCGACATCGGCCCCAGCCTGGACGCCTTCATCGACCATGGCGTGCTCGGCCGGCTCCTGCTGGCCCCGCTGCCCGGGCGGCTGCTGTGGGCATTGCGGACGGATGCCATGATCCGCAAGGCCATGCGCACCGCCTTCACCCGCCCCGTCGACATCCCCGACGCCATCATCAAGGCCACGCTGGGGATGACCCACCGCGCCCTCGCGGGGACAAGCCGGGCATCCGATGACTACCTCCGGCAGCAGAGCCTTCCCGACCGGCTCGCCGTGCTGGGCCTGCCGGTGCTGGTGATCTTCGGCACCGGCGACCAGCGGTGGCGCTCCCCCTCGGCCGCCGCCTACCACGCCGTGCCCGGCGCCCGCGTCGAGATGCTGCCAGGCCTCGGACACACCCCGATGATGGAAGACCCCCAAACCACCGGCAAACTGCTTCTGGACTTCGTCGCTGCGGCGGCCGGCACCGCTGAGAACCCGCAGTGCCCAGGAAAGGATGAGTGACGGCCAGCGCCCGGGCGGCCGTCAAACCCGTGGCCAGGCAACACGCCGTGTATGGGTCTCCCATCTGAGGTGGCGCGGCCGGGCGGCTGAGAGAGCCGGCCCGGTCCGTTCGGGATGATGCTGTCAAGCATCGGCAGCGCGGCCCGGACAACTGAGCTCGCCCTTAACTCACGGCTGAGACGCGGTGCGCATCGCGCAGACAGTCCTGATCATCCCGGTGATCCTCGCCCCGAGTTTCGTCGTGTCCGGCAAGTTCTGCCTAGTCCACATACTCGTTCAGCGGATCGGGCTGCCGCTGCGCCAGTCTTACCCGGCCGGTCTCGCCGATCCGGCGGAGCGCGGCGGGGTCGCTGCCATGTAGAACGTGCCGAGCCAGATCGCGATGTCGGTCAGCCCGCTGGTCACCGGATCCTGCCCGGTCGTCTTGGCGGGCGGTCGGTCATGGCGCGTAGCGGGACAGCTCTTCGCGGGTGGTAACGCCGAGCTTAGGGAACGCCTTGTACAGGTGGTATCCCACGGTGCGCGGGGACAGGAACAGCTGGGCGCCGATCTGCTTGTTCGACGCGCCGACGGCGGCCAGCCGGACGACCTGCAGCTCCTGCGGGGTGAGCCGGGCCAGCGGGTCATCGGCCGCCACAGCCAGGGGGGCGGCGCCGGCGGCGCGCAGCTCGGCCTCGGCGCGGTCCTGCCAGGGCCGGGCGCCCATCTGCGCGAAGGCGGCCGCGGCGGCGAGCAGGTGCTCGCGGGCATCGGCGCGGCGCTGGCCGCGGCGCAGCCACTCCCCGTACAGCAGCCGGGTGCGCGCCTGCTCGAACGGGCGGCCGTCCCCCTCGTGGGCGGCGACCGCCTTCCGGTACAGAGGCTCGGCGTCGCTGTCGTCGGCGGTCAGCGCGGCGCACCGCGCGGCCACCGCGGTGGCCCACCGCTGGCCTGTCGCGCCGGCCCAGGCGGAGAACTTGGCCAGCGGATCGGCCGCGAGATCCGGCCGGCCGACCCGAACCGCCGCCTCGACATGATCCGGATAGGCGTACAGAAGGTGGTGGGAGTGCCGGGTCGGACCGGTCGTTGCTGCCCGCATCCGGTCCAGGGCGGCCTGGTACCTGGCGTAGCCCAGGTCAAGCAGGGCGAGCGCGCAGTCTGCTGCCGCCAGCGCTGGGGTCGGCGTTTTGGCCGACAGGTCCCGGCACTGGGCCGCACGGGCCCGGCACGCCTCCTCGTCGCCGGTGACCGCCGCCAAAGATGCCGCCCTGGCGGCGAGTTCGCCGGTCACGGTGGCCTGCCCGGTGTCGGCGGCGATGCACAGGCCCTCCTCGGCGGTTGCGATCGCGTCCAGGAACTCGCCGCGCAGGCCCTGCGCGTCGGCGAGATAGGACAGCGCGTACGCCAGCAGGCCAGCGATCCCGGTGTCCCGGCACTCGGCGGCCATGTCGGCGGCGCGGCGCCCGACAGCCGGCACGTCCCCTCGGACGAAGTCGAAGAACAGCTGGGTGAACCCGGCGAAGAACGGAAGCGGGCGATGATCGAGTGTGACCGGAAAGGTGACCGGCGTGTGAATATCGCCATCGTGCAGGCGCCGCACCGCCTGCAAGAACTCCACGAGTCTCGCTCCCACGGGCGGCGTCATGGCCGCAGCCCGGCGTTCAAGCTCCGGGTGCGCCGGCCCGGCGTTCAGCCACAGTACGTGAACGGCCTCGGCCACCACCGCCTGCGCGGTGCCCGGGTCCGCCGGGCCGAGCATCGCGGCCCACTCCAGCAGGGTGCCTGCCGCGTCGACGGGCCGACCGGCCTCGAACTCCAACTGTGCCCAGACCCGGGCCAGCGTGGCGGCGGCCGCCGGATCGGCCACCAGCTGCCCGGCCTGCCGGACCAGGCCGGCGGCCCGGGGGAGCTGCCCGGCGTCGATCGCCGCCTCGGCGGCCAGCGCCAGCCGGCGCCCCGTGGCCGCCGGGTCGGCCGACAGCACGGCGGCCCGTTCGTAGGCGGCGGAGGCGGCGGCACGGCTGCCGCGGCGGCCGGCCCGCCGGGCGGCGGCGTCCAGCTCGGCGGCGACCCGCTCGTCCGGGCCGTCCGCCAGGGCGGCCAGGTGCCAGGCCCGCCGGTCACCGTCCAGCACCCCGGCCAGCGCCCGGTGCCCGGCCGCCCGCTCGCCGACATCGGAGCCGGCCAGCACCGCCGCCCGGGCCAGCGGGTGGGCGAAACTGACCTCGGCCGGGGTCACCCGCACCAGCCCGGCCCGCTCAGCTGCGGCCAGGTCGGTCAGCGACCCGCCCGCGGCGGCGACCGCCCGGCTGACCTCGGCCAGGTCCGCCGTCCCGCCCAGCGCCACGACCAACACCGCCCGCCGGCACTCCTGCGGCAGCCCGCCGATCCGGGCCGCGAACGCCTGCTGCACCCGCCCGGCCGGGGACGCGGCCGGCAGCGCCAGCGGCGTCACCGACCCGGCCCGCTGCGGTCCGGACAGCCCGCGGGACAGCTCGATCAGCGCCAGCGGGTTCCCGCCCGCCTCGGCGATCAGCTGATCGCGGACCGCAGCCACCAGCCCCGCCCCGGCCAGCAACTGCTCTGCCGCCGCCCGGTCCAGCCCGCCCACCCGCAGCTCCGGCAGGCCCGGCAGGTCGGCGCCCGGCGGCTCATCCCGCGCCGCGACCAGGACCGCGACCCGCTCCGCATACAGCCGCCGGGCCGCGAACACCAGCGCATCTCCGGACGCCCGGTCCAGCCAATGCGCGTCATCGGCCATCACCAGCACCGGCCGGTCCTCGGCCAGCTCCGCGATCAGGCTCAGTACCCCCAGGCCGACCAGGAACCGGTCCGCGACCGTTTCCTCCGCCAGCCCGAAGGCGCCGCGCAGCGCCTCCGCCTGCCGCCCGGGCAGCGCCCCGATCTCATCCAGCGCCGGGCGCAGCAGCGCGTGCAGCGCCGCGAACGGCAGCTCCGCCTCCGACTCCACCCCGCTCACCCGCAGCACCCGGGCCCCGCTGGCTTTCTGCTCCGCGGCGTCCAGCAGCGCCGTCTTCCCGATCCCCGCCTCCCCGCGCAGCACCAGCGCTCCGGCCCGGCCCGACCGCATTCCCTCCAGCAGCCGGTCAATCGCCGCCAGCTGCTCACTCCGCCCGCACAGCATCGGCTCCCATCCCGTCAGCACAACCGGCCAAGAACCTCAACCACCCGTCTACGCCCCGGCGTTACCCAACCGCCGGATGCGACCAGCCAACCAATCAGGTCACCGTGACAGAAGCGCCGCCCAGGCACCGCTCCTAGCGTGCCAGACATGATCGAAGCAGAACAGCTCACCAAACGCTACGGCCCGGTGCCCGCGTCACCACCCGGGCGAGGCGACGCCGCCGTAGACACGTAGCTCGTACACGGCGATCCGCGCGCCCCCGCCCGTCCGTGACATCCAGGCGCAGTCACCCTCCGTCGCGATGGCCGGGTAAGGCGCGGAGTCACAATGGCGGTGATTACCAGGTTGATGCTCACGGTCCTACCGCTGGGGGCGGGACAGCGCCGCGTTCAAATCCCCTCAGCTCCACCGATTCTTGCAGGTCAGAGACCTATTTTCTGTTCCTCGGCCTCAGCTGTCCTGATCCGTGTCCGATTTGGGAGCCGATCTTGTTACAGGGCTACCGGTGGTCTCGATGAATGGTCGACACGGTGATCAAGGACGCGTAATGTCTGCTCTGTGGAGGGAGCTGCACAAACGCCCGCCCGAAGCGGCACCCTCGGCAGTCGCACGACGGCAACTATCATCGCTGCCGCGCGCACTATGTACCCGCACGACGCGTTGCCCGACGACGTCTACGCGCGCGTCGCGGAAAAGCTCGCCGAGGCGGCGCGCGAGGACTCCGGGGTCGCGCGGACGATCGAGGCAGGCGTGTCCGCGCTCAACGGCGGCCGCCCGTTCGCTGAGCTCTCGGCGGACGAGCAGCTCAAGGCGCTGAAGGGGCTCGAGGGCTCGGACTTCTTCGAGTTCGTGCGCTCGACCGCAGTCGTTGAGGTCTACTCCGACCAGCGCACCTGGCACCTGGTCGGCTACGAGGGACCGTCGTTCGACAAGGGCGGCTATATCAACCGGGGTTTCAACGACCTCGACTGGCTTCCCGACCCGGAGGCCGCTTCGTGAGCGCTCAGCCGGACGGCCACCGGCCGGTCAACCGCTTCGCAGCCGACGACTCCGACGTCATCGTCGTCATCGGCTCCGGCGCGGGCGGGGGCACGCTCGCTAACGAGCTCTGCCAGCGGGGCGCGAAGGTCGTCCTGATCGAAGCCGGCCGGCACCACCAGCCCGAGGACTTCATCAACGACGAATGGGCCTCGCTGAACCAGCTCGCCTGGCTGGACGCGCGCACGACGTCCGGCTCGTGGCGGATAGCCCGGGAGTTCCCGAACCTGCCCGCCTGGACCTGCAAGACGGTCGGCGGCACGACCGTTCACTGGGCCGGCTGCTGCCCGCGCTTCAAGGAGTGGGAGTTCCGGATCCGCTCCGAACACGGGTGCATCGACGGCGTCAGCCTGCTCGACTGGCCGATCGGCCTGTCCGACCTCGAGCCCTACTACGACAAGGCCGAGGACCGGCTGGGCGTCACGCGCACGAACGGGATCCCGGCACCGCCGGCGAACAACAACTTCAAGGTGATGGGCAACGGCGCCAAGCGCGTCGGCTACACGGGCGTCAGCACAGGCCGGATGGCGTTCAACACGGTCCCTCGCGATGGGCGCCCCGCCACGATCCAGGACGGCTTCAACTACCAGGGGGACAAGCAACGCGCGCACTGGTCGACGCTGACCTCCGAGATCCCCAAGGCGGAGCGGACCGGTCGGCTTGACCTCCGGCCCGAGTCGATGGCGATCCGGATCGATCATGACGACTTCGGCAAGGTGACCGGCGTTGTCTACGTCGACGCGGAAGGGAACCTTCGGCGCCAGGAAGCGCGCGTCGTGTGCGTCGCCTGCAACGCGATCGAGACGGCACGGCTGCTGCTGAACTCCGCCTCGTCGCTGTTCCCGGATGGGCTCGCGAACTCTAGCGGCCAGGTAGGGCGCAATTACATGCGCCACGTCACTGGGGCGGTGTTCGCCACGTTCGACAAGCCGGTACGGATGTACCGCGGCGAGACGATGGCGGGCATCGTCACCGACGAGTCGCGCAACGACCCCGGCCGTGGCTTCGTCGGCGGTTACTACATGCAACTGCACTCACTCGGCCCGTCCTTCCTCGCCACGTTCCTGCGGCCGAGCGCCTGGGGGCGCGACTTCGCCCAGATCATGGAGCGCTACGGCTACATGGCCGGTATGTGGCTGGTGGGCGAGGACATGCCGCAGGAGAACAACCGGGTCACGCTCAACCGCGACGTGCTGGACCAGTTCGGCCAGCCAGTGCCCAATGTTCATGTCGACGACCATCCGAACGATACGGCGATGCGTGAGCACGCCTACGCCGCGGGCGAGTCGGTTTACGCCGCGGTCGGCGCGTTGCGCACGTTCCGCGTTTCGCCGTATCCGACTTCCCACAACCTCGGAACCGCCCGCATGAGCGCGCGTCCGGAGGACGGTGTCGTGAACGAGTTCGGCCGTGCGCACGACGTGCCGAATCTGTTCGTGTCCGATGGCAGCGTGATGACGACGGGGGCGGCGGCGAACCCGACGCTGACGATCGTCGCGCTGGCGCTGCGGCAGGCCGAGTACATCGAGCAGCAGCTGAAGGCGGGGGCGCTTTGATGGGTCTTCATTCACGCTGATGGAGAGTCATTTTCGCGGGGCGGGCCGACGCCCGGCTCTGCGCGGCCGGGCGAGTGAGTGCGCGCTGCTGGACGACCTGGTCTCGGCGATCCGCCGCGGTGAGAGCCGGTCGCTGGTGCTGCGCGGCGAGGCTGGGATCGGGAAGACGGCGTTGCTGGAACACCTGATCGCGTCGGCGTCGGATCTGACGGTCGTCCGGGCGGTGGGGGTGGAGTCGGAGATGGAGCTGGCCTACGCCAGCCTGCATCAGCTGTGCGGGCCGCTGCTCGACCGGCTCGACAGGCTGCCGGTGCCGCAACGGCAGGCCATGGAGATCGTGTTCGGCCTGAGCGCCGGTGGAGCCCCGGATCGGTTCCTCGTCGGGCTGGCGGTGCTGAGCCTGTTCGCGGCGGTGGCCGAGGAACGTCCGCTGCTGTGTGTCGTCGATGACGCGCAGTGGCTGGATCGGACCTCGGGGCTGACGCTGGCCTTCGTCGCCCGTCGCCTGCTGGCCGAGCCGATCGGAATCGTGTTCGGCGCCCGCGAGCCGGGCGAGGAGCTTCGGCGTATGCCCGAACTGGAGGTGCGGGGTGTGCGCGAGGGCGACGCCCGCGCGCTGCTGAGTTCGGCTGTGCGATTCAAATTGGATGAGGCAGTCCGGGACCGGATCATCGCCGAGACACGAGGGAATCCACTAGCGTTGCTCGAGCTGCCGCGTGGGTTGACCGCGTCGCAGCTGGCCGGCGGCTTCGGCCTGCTGGCCGCGCAGGCACTGACCGGGCGGATCGAGGAGAGCTTCATCCGGCGGCTCGAGCTCCTCTCGGATGATGCGCGGCGCCTGTTGCTGGTGGCGGCGGCGGAGCCGACCGGCGATCCGCTGTTGTTGTGGCGCGCGGCCGGGCGGCTCGGTCTCGGACCGGCCGACGCGGAGGCCGCGGAGGCGGAAGGATTGGTGGCCATCGGCGGGCGGGTGACGTTCCGCCATCCGCTGGTGCGCTCGGCAATGTACCGGTCGGCGGCGGCAGAGGATTGCCGCAAAGTCCACCTGGCATTGGCAGAAGCGACCGATCGGCAGACCGATCCGGATCGTCGTGCGTGGCACCTGGCCGCAGCCGCCGCGGGACCTGACGAGGAGGTTGCCCTGGAACTCGAGCGCTCGGCGGGCCGGGCGCAGGCACGCGGCGGGCTCGCCGCCGCGGCGGCATTCCTGCGGCGCGCCGTGGCGTTGACCAGGGATCCGGTGCGGCGGGCGGTGCGCGCTCTGGCTGCCGCGCAGGCGAGCTTGCAGGCCGGCGAATTCGACGCGGCTCTCAAGCTGGCCGCCACCGCCGAGGCCGGACCGCTGGATGAATTTCAGCGCGCTCTCGTCGGCCTGTTGCGTGCCCAGGTCACGTTCGCCGCGGGTCTTTGGAGTGATGCTCCCCCGTTGCTGCTGAAGGCAGCGAGGCGGCTCGAGTCGTACGACCTGGACCTCGCGCGCGAGACCTATTTGACCGCCTGGGGCGCAGCGGGGCTGGCGGAGGATGTCGCGGCACGGGAGGTCCTGGTCGAGATCTGCCATGCAGTGCGGGCCCTCTCTCCGCCGCCGGGTGAGCCGCGTCCACGCGACCTTCTGCTTGACGGGTTCGCTCTGCTGATCACCGAGGGACACGCCGCCGCGACCCCGACGTTGCAGCGGGCAGTGCTGGCGGTCGCCGACATCCCGGTGGAGGACGTCCTGCGGTGGGGCTGGATGACCACGGGCGCCAGCGCGGCCGTGTGGGACCACGAGGGCTGGCTCGCGAGCTGCACTCGGCAGGTCCAGGTCCTCCGGGACGCCGGCGCGCTCGCGGCGCTGCCGATCCACCTTACGTATCTGGGAATGGGAATCCTGTGGACCGGAGACTTCGCGGGTGCCGCCTCGCTCGTCGCGGAGATCGAGAGCGTGGCGGCGGTGACCGGGAGCCGTTTCCCGCCCTACACCTTGCTGCGGCTGCGCGCACTGCAGGGGCGGGAAGGCGAGGCATCCGCGGCGATAGCGAGCGCGATCGAGCAATTCGGCGGGCAGGGAACGACGGCTCTGCGGGCGTACTGGGCGGCCGCGGTCCTATACAACGGCCTTGCTCGCTATGCGGAGGCGGCAACGGCGGCCCGGCGAGCCACGATGGACGCCCTCAACCATTGGATACCCACGTGGGTGCTGCCCGAGCTCGTCGAGGCGGCCGCACGCGAGGGGGACACCGGACTCGCCCGCGAAGCGCTCGAGCGGCTGGCGAAGACGACACAACCCTGCCGCACCGAGTTCGCGCTCGGCATCGAAGCGCGTTGCCGGGCGCTGCTGAGCGACGGGGCGGCCGCCGACGAGCTGTACCACGAGGCGATCGAGCGGTTGAGGCGTACCCGGCTCCGTCCGGAGCTCGCCCGCGCGCACCTCCTGTACGGCGAGTGGTTGCGCCGCGAGAATCGCCGAGCCGACGCGCGCGAGCAGCTGCGCACGGCCCACGAGATGCTGGCCGCCATCGGGATGGAGGCGTTTGCTGAGCGCGCACGTCAGGAGCTTGCGGCGACGGGCGAAAAGGTGCGCAAGCGGACGGTCGAGACGCGCGATGATCTGACCGCCCAGGAGCGGCAGATCGCGCGGCTCGCCCGCGATGGGTTGTCCAATCCGGAGATCGGCGCGCGGCTCTTCCTCAGCGCGCGGACCGTTGAATGGCATCTGCGCAACGTGTTCACCAAGCTCGGCATCAGTTCCCGGCGGGAGCTGGCGAAGGCACTGGCCGGCCCCGACTCCCAGCTGATCCCGGCCTGAGGCAGGCGCCGGGGAAGCGCCACGTTCCACCAGCTGTTCTGGTTCAGGTGTCGCTGATCTCCGGGAGCGCTACCCCGGGGTGTAACCCAGTGACCAACCCAGGCAGCAGACCCAGGGTCTGCCACTGGCGCGGAGCGAACAGGAGACGAGCAGGCTTCGTGGCGTGGGTCGAACCCACGGAGAAAGGAGCCCACATGTCTGCCACGATCGACACGTCAACAGGCGCCACGGCGATCCGGCCATTCACGATCCCGGTCGCCTCCGAGGCGGAACTCGAGGCGCTGCGCGCCCGCATCACGGCCACCCGCTGGCCCGACCCAGAGCTCGTCGCCGACTTCTCGCAGGGCGTGCAGCAGGCGGTGATGCAAGAACTCGCCCGCTATTGGGCGGCGGAGTACGACTTGCGCAGGTGCGAGAGAAGGCTGAGCGCCCTGCCGAACTTCATCACCGAGATCGACGGGCTGGACATCCACTTCATCCACGTCCGCTCGCCTCACGAGAACGCGCTGCCGGTCATCATCACGCACGGATGGCCCGGCTCGGTCATCGAGCTGCTGAACATCATCGACCCGCTCACCAACCCCACCGCGCACGGCGCGACCGCAGCCGACGCCTTCGACGTGGTCATCCCGTCGATGCCGGGCTACGGGTACTCGGGCAAGCCGCGGGATCTCGGCTGGGGCCCGGTCCGGATGGCAGGTGCCTGGGACGTGCTGATGAAGCGCCTCGGCTACACGCGGTACGTGGCGCAAGGCGGCGACTGGGGGGCGATCGTCACGGACATGATGGGTGTGCAGGCGCCTGCGGGGCTGCTCGGCATCCACACCAACATGGCCGGCGTCGTCCCGCCGGATGTCTGGACGGTGCTGGTGCGGAACGTCCTAGGGGCCGGCGGCCCGCCGCCCTCTGGCCTGTCCAGGGAGGAAAGCCGCACGTTCGAGCAGCTGAACTTCTTCTTTGCGAAGGGCGTCGGGTACGGGGTGCAAATGGGGACGCGGCCGCAGACGATGTACGGCCTGGCGGACTCGCCCGTCTTCTTGGCGTCCTGGATGCTCAACCACGACGCTGCCAGTTACCAGGACATCGCCGATGCCTTCGCCGGGCACCCCGTCGGGGACCTGACCCGAGACGAGGTCCTGGACAACGTCACGTTCACCTGGCTGACGAACACGGGGGTTTCCTCCGCCCGGCTGTACTGGGAGAACACGGTCGGCTTCTTCGACGTCAAGAACGTGTCCGTCCCGGCTGCGGTGAGCACCTTCGCGCACGAGATCTACAAGGTCCCCCGCAGCTGGGCCGAGCGGGCCTACCCCAGGCTCATCTACTTCAACGAGCTTGACCGGGGCAACCATTTCGCCGCCTGGCAGGAGCCGGCGCTGTTCGCCGCCGAGCTCCGCGCCGCGTTCCGGTCACTGCGCTAGCCGGACGTCTGCACATCCCTCTCCCGGCGGGATCCGGGTGGCTTCATTCCGGACTCCCGGCCCGCCGGGGGCACCAGCTGCGCCGGGTGGCTGCTGGTCTCAGCGCACCCGCGTCCCCGCGGCCGACGACACAAGCACAACTGCGGCACACTCTATGGGTCTTCCTTCAAACACTGCCGAAAGGGAGGACAGTGCGATGAAGTTCACCCACGAGACGCTGCCGCAGCGAGTCATGTTCGCCTCGGGTGAGGCGCCCGCGGCCGTGGCCGGCGAGGTCGAGAGACTGGGCGCCCGGCGGGTCATGGTGATCGCAGCACCAGCAGAAGCATCGCTCGCCGATACCGTGTCCGCCGGGATCCCGGTCGCCCTACGTCACGACGAGGTCGTCATGCACGTGCCGGTCAAGGTCGCCGAGCATGCCCGCGAAGCAGCGGTCAGGGCCCAGGCCGACGCCGTGATCAGCGTCGGCGGCGGATCCACCACCGGGCTCGCCAAGGCGATCGCCATGACCGGCTCCCCCGTCGCCGGCCTGCCCATAATCGCCGTTCCGACGACGTACGCCGGGTCGGAGGCGACCAACGTCTGGGGGCTGACCGAGGGCGGGACGAAGACGACCGGGACCGACGACCTGGTCCTGCCGCGCTCGATCGTGTATGACGCCAGCCTGATGCTCACCCTGCCCGTCGAGATGTCAGTGGCGTCCGGCCTCAACGCGATGGCGCACTGCGTCGACTCCATGTGGGGCCCGCGAGCCGACCCGATCGACCAGGCACTGGCCCTCGAGGGCATCCGCGCCCTGCGGCTCGGGCTGCCCGCCGTCAAGGCCAGCCCGACCGGGCTCCAAGGCCGCGAGCAGACACTGTACGGCGCCTACCTGGCCGCGGTCGCCTTCGCGTCTGCCGGGTCGGGCCTGCACCACAAGATCTGCCATGTCCTTGGCGGCATGTTCAACCTGCCGCACGCGCAGACCCATGCCGTCGTCCTTCCGTACGTGCTGGCCTTCAACGCGCCAAACGCCCCCGAGGCCCAGCAGCGGATGGCCCGGGCCTTCGACGCACCGACCGCCGCCCAAGGACTGACCACGCTGCGCACGGCGCTCGGCGCGCCCACCGCGCTCCGGGACTACGGCATGCCGGAGGACGGCATCGCCAAGGCGGTCGCGCCGATCATCGCCGCGATCCCCGCCGGCAACCCCACGCCCGTCACCGACAAGAACCTGACCGCGCTACTGAGCGCGGCCTGGGAAGGAAGCCTCGCATCATGACGGTCGCCCACGACGTCTCCCCGAGCAGACCACCCGCGAGGTGGAGCTGATCCAGTTAGCCAAACTGCTCATCTGATGGTGCGCGGGTAGGCAGGTCAACGGAAGGCGATCCTGAAGCAGCGGTCTTGCTGACGGTGGGCTGTTCCGAGCCGCTGATCTCGGCGGATAGTTCTTCCATCGCGGCGACCGCGGCGGGTCCCGCCTTGTGCTCCCAGTAGACGCCCATGACGGCGGCGATCCACACCCAGAACGAGGCGATGATGCCGACCGCGGCGATCAGCGCCAGGCTGACGCCGAAGCCGCCATAGGCATGCCCGTACGCGGCGACCCAGTTCCGCAGGAAGAACACGGTCACGGCGTGCACCACGACGGCGGCGACGGTGCACACGGCCGCGCCGGGCACCAGGTCACGCCACTTGAACGGCAGCTCCAGCAGCAGCCGGGGGGATATGAGGAAGAACGCGAACTCCCCTGCCAGCAGCACCGGCGTGACGACAAGCGTGAACCAGAACGGCCGGCCGGCCGCCAGGCCGCGCAACGCCAGCGCGGCGACGGTGAAGGCGAGCAGCAGGACCAGCCACCCGGCGCCGCGCAGGTACTTCTGCAACCCTCGCAGCGGGGTCATGGAGAACGCCCGGGCGTAGGCGAGCTGCGCGGTGGCGCTGACATCCAGGCCGGTGATCAGCAGCGATATCAGGCTGATGCTCAGCGCCACGCTCTTGCCCGAGCTGGCGCTGGTGAAGGTGTCCCGGACGATCAGCGCGCTGCTCCCGGTCAGGTGCAAGTCCCTGACGACCAGCGCGCCGAAGCTGCGGTGCGGGCTGAACGCCTCGGCGAACGCGTAGATGATGATCAGCAGCGGGATCACCGCGACGAACAGGTTCACCGAGATCACCAGGGCCAGGTGCTTGCCCTCGATCTTCTTGAACCGCCGGTTGGCCTGCAGCAAGAACGCTATCTGCGGTCTCTGCTCAAGCCTGTCCTGGTAGCCCCGCAGGCTGTCCCGGTAGTGCCGGACCCTCGCCGTCCACGCCGACCGCTTACGGCGGCGGCGGCCAGCAGATTCGCTCACCGTACCTCCCCGCCCAGGGCCGGGTTACTGCGACATGGGCGTGGCAGGCAAGCCTCACGTTCGGCCCCAGCATGGCTGAGTGCGCTTTCACTCTGCCTGCTGCCATCTTGATATGCCGGACCGGCAGGCCGCATCCTCCGGGGTGGGTGATATCTCAGCCCGTTCGGAACCTTTGATTGCCGCCATCGGAGGCCTGCATGACATCACCGGCTGCCCCTAGCTGGGCCCAACTTGCTGCTTTGCCAGCAGGGTCAGCGGCTATGCGGTGCGTCCTCGTCGCCTGCGGGCTCCTGCGGAGCCTGGCCGGGGAGCGCTCCGGCCAGCCGCGCGGCCAGGGCCTCCACCTGATGGCGGAGGGCTGACACCTCGGAGGCCAGGGCCTGCAGAGCAGCGTCGCTGGACGTGGCCTCGGCGTGTTCTGCCTCGTCGGCAGCTGGGGACCCGGCGGATGATTTGCCGTTATCGAGCCGGAAAAAACTCGCCAGGGAGCCCGCGAGCAGCCCCAGGACAGCGATCCCGGTGAGCATGATGACGACCGCCACCCAGCGGCCGGTCGTGGTCTCGGGGACGATGTCCCCGTAGCCGACGGTGGTGAGGGTGACGATGCCCCACCAGAAGGCGTCGCCGACCGTGGCGAACTCGGGGTTGACAGGGTGCTCGGCGTGGTAGGCGACCAGGGAGCCGATCACCACGACCCCGCCCGCCACGAGGGCAACCCGGCCCAGCCGCTCGAACAGGCGGCGCGCACCCCTGGTCGCCATCACCAGCCGGGCGAGACGGGCCAGGCGGAGCAGGACCACGAGCTGGCCCGCCTGGGCGCCGGGGAACAGGAACCACGGGGCGGTGGCGACCACCACGAACAGGTCAAAGCGGCCCAATCTGGTACGCCCGTAGTGCTCGAGATGGCGAGCGTGCACCACGTAGTCGACCAGGAACACCAGCCAGGTGACCACGCCGACCACCACGCCGACCCAGCCATTGGACTCGGGCACGATAACCAGCGGCAAGATGGCCGACACCACGATCGGCAGTTGCATCCGGGTATCGAAGCGCTCAAGAAGGGCGGCATCACGCTCCGAGCGCGGCTGACCCGGCCGGTGCGCTGGTACGGGGGCGACGTCCACGATCCCGATCGTGCCAGATCGGCCAGGCCCGGCACGTGGATCTGCCGAGACCAGCTGGGGCCGCGTGAGGCTGGCGGCGAAACGGGTCCTCATAACCCGCGTTCCGATGACCTGCACATTCCCGCCGTGCGGCCAGAGCAGCTGCCATCCAGCACTCATCCATGCCGGGTGATGTCCGCGTGCGCGCCTGGAGGGACGATCTTCCCTCAGAGGGGTTCGTTGTGCGTCGACCAGCGGGAGCGATGATCGGCCGTGGTCCTCAACCTGATCCTGATCGGCCTGGCGGTAACACTCGATCCGTTGCCGCTGACGGCGTTCCTGGTCGTGCTGCCCTCCGAGCGCGGCCTGCGGAAAGGCGCGGCCTTCGTATTCGGGTGGCTGGTGTCGCTGGCCGCCGTGGTCACGATCACCGTGCTCGCCACCGGCAACAACCCGCCCAAGCCAAGCACGGTACCCTCCTTGGCGGCGCTGGCGGTGAAGACCGCTCTGGGCGCCGTCCTGGTCCTGATCGCGGTCCGCCGCATCCGGGCCAGCAGCCGGCCCAAGCCGCCGAAAAAACCCCCGAAGTGGCAGGAACACGTGGACAGCATGTCCCCGTGGTTCGCCCTGGGCCTGGCCCCGGCGCTGCAGCCGTGGGTGCTGATCGGCGCGGGCGCCGCCACCGTGGTGGAAGCCAAGCTATCCAACTGGGAGAGCTTCCTGGCGCTGTTCCTGTATTGCGTGCTGGCCTCGGCGTCCTACCTGGCCATGGAAATCTACGCCGTCTTCCGGCCGGACCAGAGCCAAGCCCTCCTAGCCAGGTTCCAGGCCTGGATCAACACCCACACCGACCAGGTCATCATCGCGGGGAGCTTGATCCTCGGACTCTGGCTCATGGGCAACAGCATCTACCTGATCGTCACCCAGACATCGGGATGACGCGTGGCTGAGATTCCACGATGCTCATGGCGGTGCCCAGCCGGTGACCACCGCCCAGTCCTCGGCCTGTTTCAGGACGTCGAGGATGACTCCGGTCTTGGCGTCGGTGTAGGCCCAGCCGTCGTCGCTCCAGCGGCGGGCGGCGGCCCGCTTGGCCTCGGCGTACCGGAGGCATGCGGCCGGGTGAGCCCGCAGGTAGTCGCGGAATAGCAGGTGGTCGTGCTCCCACTGGCCGCCCGCGGCGCAGACATGCACGTGCACCTCGTATGGCTGGCCCGCTGGCGGCCTGAGATACCTGTGCAGTTCGTCCCGGCTGCGCAGCACCAGGCCGATCGCCTGCAGCGGGGGAACGTAGCGCGGCTCGCCGCCGAGATCGGCGACGCTCACCTGGATGTCCACGATTGGCTTGGCGGCCAGGCCCGGCACGGAGGTGGAGCCCACGTGCTCGATGCGGATTGCGGTGCGGCCCAGCGCGGCGGCGACCCGCTGCCGCCAGCGTTCGTAGGTCTGCGGCCAGGCCGGGTCGTAGCCGGTGACGACCAGCGGCACCCTCGGCCGCTCCGAGCCCTCGGTGACGGCGAAACCCGGCCACGTCTGCGCCATCGCCTGCCGGGCCAGGCTGAGCCGCGTGGCGGCCGGCAGCTCGTGCGCGGCCAGGTCCTGGGAGGCGGCGACCAGCTCGTACAGATCGATGACCGTGGCGCGATTGCCTTCGGCCGCGCGCAGTTGCAGCCACGCGTCCCACGGCTCGGCCCTGTCGCTGACCCCTGCCGCCGCCAGCCGGTCCGCGAGCGTACGCCCGCCGCCCGCCGCGCCATCTGAGTGCTGATCGCCAGCCACGCACCTACTCTACGGACTTGGTTAGTGCGCACATCCTCTCGTCACGCCCGGCATACCGGCAGGTCAGGAGCCCGGTTTGGCAGGGAAGCCATGGAGGAGGCCGGTCCGGAATACCAGCGGGCTGGGGTCGGGCGTTCATGCCGCCGCCTTCTGGCGTGCGGCGTCGGCCACGGCGCTGTGTGAGGGTGCGGGTTCACTGTGCGGGGAGACGAGTATCGCGCTGGGCTGGTGGGGCTGACCGCCCTGGTTCACGGTGCCGGCGGGAATCTGCGGGGGACGGCCGAGGCCGAGGATCACGCCGACCAGGACGGTGAGGGCGGCGACGAATTGAAGCGGCGTGATGGTGCCGGTGCCGGTTAGTGCGACGGCGGCCAGTGAGGCGATGGGGATCAGCCCGTTGAACAGTCCGGTGCGGTCCACCCCGAGGCGTTTCATGGCCGCGTACCAGGCGAGGAACACGACGGCGGTGACCGCGACCGCGAGGTAGGACAGCGCGGCCAGCTGGGTTGCGGTGGGTATGCGCAGGATCGGCGGGCCGCCGGCGGACCTGGCCACGGCGGCGGCGGCCAGCAGCAGGATGCCGGCCAGGCCACAGGCATAGATCGTGACGGCGAGTGCGCCGAGCCGGGGCAGCACCGGTGCGGCCAGCAGGGATGAGCCCGCGGCGCCGCCGAGCGCCCCGGCCGACAGCAGCAGCCCTGTTCCGCTCCAGGTCAATCCGGTGCCGCCGCCAAGCTGAGCCGCGGCGGATCCGGCGGTTACCACGGCTGCGGCGAGGAGGACCCGGCGGGTGGGGCGGGTGCGGGCGGCGACCGCGGCCGCGATGACGATGACCAGCGGAGCCGCTCCGATGACGACCCCGACACTGGCCGGATCGGCCACCCGGGTGGCCTGGATCAGCAGCACGCTGCACCCGGCCAGCCCGATGACGGCCAGCCCGGCCAGCCACGCCCATTCCCGGCCCGCCGGGCGGGGCAGGGGCTGGCGCCGCAGCCGCGCCCAGGCTGCCAGCAGAAGGGCTGCCACCAGATAGCGGAGTGCCTGGCCGCCGAGGACCGGGTAGCCGCCCAGCAGGCTGGACGCGGCCACGGACCCGCCGATCAGCAGTACCGACCCGGCCGCCAGTCCGGCGCCGGTGCGCTCTTGCCTGTTCAGATGAGTCATAAGACCAGCCTCGGACCGGGAGGCCATTTAGCGGAAGTGGCATAATACGGGTGACGCCATTAGGAGAACTGTTGATCGACGCGCATCGCCTGGCCGTACTGCGGGAGGTCGCGCGCGCGGGCAGCTTCGCCGGGGCGGCTGCGGTGCTGCACCACACGCCGTCGGCGGTGTCCCAGCAGATCGCCGCCCTCGAACGAGGCGCGGGCGCCGTGCTCGTGCAGCGCAGCACCCGCGGCGTCACCCTCACCGACGCCGGCCGGGTGCTGCTCGCCACCGCCGACGCGATCCACGCCGAGCTGCAGATAGCAGCGCAGCAGCTGCACGCCTTGCAGGCTGGCGGGCCGCAAGCCCTGACCGTGGTCACCTTTCCCAGCGCCGGGGAGCCGCTGCTCGCGCCCGCGTTGACCGCGCTGACCGCCGCCGCCGGTCAGCCCGTCGAGGTCACGGTGATCGAGGCCGAGCCAGATGAGGCGCTGGGTTCGATCCGCGACGGCCAGGCTGATCTCGCGCTCGTCTACCACTTCCACACTCCTGCCCCGCCACGCGCCTGGCCGGCCGCCGCCGGACCTGGCACCTACACCGCGCTCGTCGCTGACCACCTCCGGCTGCTGGTTCCCGCAGGCCACCCGCTGGCTGGCAGGCCGGCCGTCAGCCTGGCCGAGTTCGCCGGCGAACGCTGGATCCACGGGTGGGGCGAGGTCGGCGACGTCCTCGACATGCTCGCTGCCGTCAGCGGCTTCCATCCCCGTGTCGCCTGCCGCTCCAGCGACTACCGCTTCATGAGCGCGCTCGTCGGCGCCGGGGTCGGCGTCGCCCTCGTCCCCAGCCTCGCCCTCACCGGCCGCCCCGACGTGCGCGATCTGCAGATCACCCCCCAGCCCACCCGCTACGTCGGCGCCTACCTCCCCAGGCGGCACCGGCCGAACCCAGCCGCCGAACGACTGCTCGCAGTACTGCGATCCCGGCAGGTGCCAGGCGCTCAGGCGGGCGGCCGCCGCAGTTGACGGTCGCTGGCGGTCGCACCACGATTAGGACGGCGGCCACCTAGCAGGAGGGGACCCATGATCCTGATCAACATCACAATGCAGATCCGGCCCGAAAAGATGGACCAGTGGCTGGCGCTGGCCGACTCCTACACTAGGGACGTCAACTCCGAGGACGGCTGCTTGTTCTTCCAGTTCGCCCGGAGCCTAACCGACGACAACGAGTTCGTCTGCATCGAGGGCTTCACAGACGCCGAGGCGGGTGCCACGCACGTCAAACAGCCCTACGTGAAGAGGTTCTTCGACACCGCACCCGATCTGGTGGCTACCCAGCCGCAGATCATCTACATCGACACTCCTCATGACGGCTTCGGCCCGATGGGCGAGATCAAGCCTCGCTGACCGGCTACGGCACGCCCGCCGACCGGCTGCCCGGGGTGGTGAACCATGGGCTACCGCAGGGCGGTGCCGGGACCGGGCGCTGTCACCTGCCCGGTGGCGGCGCTGCGCTGTGCGGCCTCCAGCACCTCCAGGCCGGCCACGGCGTCCCGCGGGTCGACGGGCACGGCACCGTGTCCGCGCACCGCATCGGCGAACGATGTGTAGAGCACCGTCCAGTCCCCGCGTTCACTGGGCCAGGGCCTGGTCGTGTGCCCGGCGTGCAGGCGGCCCCACCGCTCGCGCGGCACCACCCCCCACGCGTCGCCTGCGGCTGCCGGGGAGCCGCCGGCCATCAGCTCGTCGGCCTGGCCGTCGAATGCGTCAACGTCGTAGCTGGCGATGGTGCCGAACACCCGGAACCGCGGGCCCGGCGTGCCGTGCAAGACCAGGTCCCCGGCCAGGTGTGAGACCACGCCCCCGGCGTGTCGCGCGGCAATGAAGAACCGGCTCGGGCGGCCGCCCGCGTCATCCAGCTCGGCATAGACCGACATGACCGGGCCGAACAGCTGCAGCGCCTGGTCCACGACGTGCGCGCCCAGGTCGAGCAGGATCCCCCCGCCCGAGGACGGGATCCCGCCCGGCGGCGTGTACTGCTCGATCCGCGACTCAAACCGCGTGACCCGCCCCACCTCCCCGGAATCGATCACGGCGCGGACCGTGAGAAAATCGGCGTCGAAACGACGGTTCTGGTACACCGTCACCATCACCCCGGCCCGCTCCGCCTCCTCCATTGCCTGCCTGGCCGCCGCCGACTCCAGGGCGAATGGCTTGTCGCACACCACCGGCAGCCCGAGCGACACGGCCTCCAGCACGAGCGGCACGTGCGTGTCCGCCGGGGTCGATATCGCCACCGCGTCCACCCCCGCGCCGGCCAGCTGCGCCAGGTCGTCATACTCCGGCGTACCGGGGTGATCGCGCTCCAG
>Ga0306923_10001663_pt1 | contig 19831 bp, 24 predicted proteins | sample sta12Can44000108_FD_203841 | JGI IMG/M metagenome (GOLD analysis project Ga0306923, IMG submission 203841) | Lab enrichment of tropical soil microbial communities from Luquillo Experimental Forest, Puerto Rico - statanox.12C.anox.44.000.108 (v2)... | ecosystem: Environmental > Terrestrial >... | reverse complement strand
AATGCTGGTTGCCGGTACACCTGCATCCCACGGGCCATGGATCACCGCCTTCGTGCAGCGCATGCATGAGCTCGCGACGCCTGCGCGCAAGCGCGTCGCGCTCAGCCTCGATCATTGCCGCAATTTGGCTTTTCGTTCGCTCGTCATCTTCTGGCAGGCCCTGTGGGTCGGCCATGGCGCTTCCCTCCCGTGCTTGCTCTTCTATTTTTGAAAGATGGGCTGATGAAGAGCTGAACAAGGCGTGGATGGCCGGGAACAGGCCCGACCATGACGACAATCTGATCGCAGCATTTTCTCGGGCCTTATCTCACGCCGCGGCTTGCGCGCGCTTCTGCTTGCCTTTCTCGCGCTGCTCCGCAGCCGCGAGCGGCGGATTGCTCCAGCCGACCTTGCTCGCAAACTGCTCGAGCTCCTTCGGGGTCATGTAGGCGGTGTGCTCGGGCCCGGGATAAGTGCGCGCCCGCACATCCGTCATGTAGCGGGTGTAGACGTCCTCGATGATGGGAATAAGATCGGTATAGATCTTGGAATGGCGTGGCGTGTGCTCCTCATAGAGATGGAAGAGGTCGGAGCTGATGATGTGCACGCCGTGCGCCTTGTTGCCGGCGCCCAAGCTGATCACCGGCACCGGCACCGTCTCGGTGAGATACTGGCACACTTCCTCGGTCGTGACCTCGCACATGATGGAGAAACAGCCGGCATCCACCATCTCGCGCGCGTCCTGCACCAACTCGAGTGCCCGCGAAGCGGTCTTGCCCTGCGCGGTGAAGCCGCCAAGCTGCGCCATGCGCATGGGCGTGATCCCGATGTGGCCCTGCACGGGGATGCCGGCCTTGATGATGGCTTCGATGTTGCGCACGTGGTGACGATTGCCTTCACATTTCATCACCTCGGCATTCGCATGCGCGACGAACTTGCCGGCGTTCTCGACCGCCTGCTCGGGCGAGACGTGAAAGCTCCAGTACGGCATGTCGACCATGCGCAAGCCGTAACGTGAGCCGCGATCGACAGCCTGCGCCATGAACATCACTTCTTCATAGCTTACAGTGACGGTGCTGCGGTGCCCGAACAGGATCATGCCGCCCGTATCCGACACGCAGAGAATGTCGATCCCGAGCCGGTCGGCTATCACGGCGCTGCGGTAATCATAGACCGCCATCTGGACGATCGCTTCACCTTCACGCATCTTCTTCATCAGGGAAGGGATGGTGACTTTCCTGCGTGCGGCGGCGGCTGCTTGCGGCGGTGCTGATGAGGACATACGGACTCCCTGGGTCTCTCCACGCAAAGCAGATCGGAATGACTGCGCGGAGGAAGAGAGGGTACGGGCGGCGCGCTACGGGGTCAAAGAGAGCAGGACAATAACATCATCATTCAAATCAATGAGTGCCGCCGGGCTGCGTTGGCAAAAGGCCGTCATTCCATCCACCGCGCGGCCGGCGCTTGTACGGATCATAAAAGGGGCGGCTGACTTCCCGAATATTGCAGAATTCGCCGGTCGGATCGATTAGGTGCGGCGCAGCATGGGCGGCACGCACATATCCCAGACCCAGGATTTGCTTGCCGACGATGCTGCGGCAAGCGGAGGTGACGAGAAGGGAGCCAGGCCCTGGAGGAAAATCGGCATTTTTGCGCGGTTGCCAGAGAATGGGATCGGCATCGGCGTCCGCCTGGAAGCACGCCAGGCGGATTGGGTGCATGCGTGAGGCGGTTGGCCCACATACGGACGTGGCGGCGAAGCGTGCGAGGCCAACCTCGCTCGGTAATGCCGCGAACACAAATTCGTTTACGAATAGCGGAAAGCCCGCTTCGATGCGCAGGATGTCTGCCGCCGCGAAGCCGGCCGGACGGGCGTGCTGCGCCAACGCCGCCCAGAGCACCGCGGGAATTCTGCGAAAGAACGATCTCGAATCCGCGCTCGCCGGTGTAACCAAGGCGTCCGATGCGGCAGGCCGTGCCGGCAATGCGTGTTTCGGCATGAGCAAAGTAGGGCAGGGCTTTAATGATGGAAGTGTCGGCGATCGCGGCCAGGGCGTGCAGGCTCCAAGGTCCTTGCACCGCCAGAATCGCGGAGTCCTCGCTCACGTCGTGCACCGATGCGGCCAAGCCGGCGGCGGACAGAAGATCGGCAACTGCGTCGGACGTTCCAGCAAACACCTCGAATGTCTCGGCATCGAGCCGCCAGACCGTGATATCGCTGCGCACGTTGCCCTCTCGATCGAGAGTAAGCGCGTAGCGGATGCGGCCAGGAACGAGGTCTATAAGTGGTCGCGGAGTGAGCGTCTGCACCAGCGCTGGTGCGCCCGCGCCGCGGATAACGATGCGGCCCATAAAACTGAAATCGAACAGGGCCGCGCCCGACCGAGCGCTGCGGGCTTCGGCGGTAATGTCCCCATAGTCGCGCCGGAGCGTGCGAGGATCGAAACCCCTTGCTGCCGTCACCATGTGTTCGCCAGGCTCTGGCCCGATCGCGCCAGCACAATGGCCCCGACCAGCACGAGAGCGACGGCGACGATGCGGGTCAACAGAGGCGCCGGCAACGCATGGGCAACGCGAGCGCCGGCGGCCGCGCCAAGAACAACCCCGATGCTGAGCCATGCGCCGAGCCGCCAGTCGAGACTTCCGGTCCACGCATTCCCTACCGTTGCCATCAACGCGATGGGTATCTGGATGGCTTGGCTGAGCCCTACCGATGTGAGGACCGGAACGCTGAGCCACATCAGCAGCGGAACGAGAAGAACAGGACCGCCGGTGCCTGTGATGGCGCAGGCGAATCCGACCACAATGGCGATGCCCACGAGCGCGAGTGGTTGCGGCACTTTGACGCCGTGCCCTGCCAGTTCCGAATGGCGGCGCAAGATCCGCCAGCCGCTGAAGGCGACAGTGGCGCCAATGAGCGCAAGAAGGATTTGCTCGCGCGTATGCGCTGCGATCAGGGAGCCGAGAAATGCGCCCGGCGCAGCGCCGGCGCTGAGCCATGCCGCAGAACGCCAATCAATGGAGCCGTGGCGGGCATAAAGCGCTACACCCATGATGCCGCTGAAAATGTAGGTCATCAGGCTCCCCCCGATCGCGGCGTGGACGTCGATGCCGGCAAGGCTCAGGCAAGGGACCAGCAGCACCCCGCCGATCCCGATGCAGCCAATCAACAAGCCGGAAACGAGCGAAAGCACGGAAATACCCACCACGAATACAGTCACCGCAACGACTCTTTTGATAGCCAGGACACGTAGTTTCGTGTAGATTAATAGTTATTGCGCATTGCTGGCGAGCCTCGGGGAAGCGACATGTTTCTGCGTCAACTCGAATATCTCGTTGCGCTTTCCCAGGAGCAGCATTTCAGCCGCGCGGCGCATCATTGTAACGTATCGCAGCCGAGCCTCTCCAACGCCATCAAGCAGCTCGAGACCGAATTCGGCACCCCGATTGTGCTGCGCCACCAGCGCTTCCAGGGATTCACGGCGGAGGGGAGCAGGATCGTGGAGTGGTCGAAGCGCATCCTTGCGGATCGCGATGCCATGCTCCAGGAGCTTTCGGTCCTGAAGAAAACGCTCTCAGGACGGCTTCGGCTGGGCGCCATGCCTACGAGCTCCCCCGCGCTGCCCCACATTAACCGGCATTTCCTCAAACTCCACCCCGGCGTGAAAGTCGAGGTGAGCTTTCTTGGGCTCGAGGAGATGCTGGTGAAGCTCGTCGACTTCGAGCTGGACGTGGGCATTACCTACATCGATCAGAAGCAGCCGCCGCCGTTGACCAGCTTTCCCATGTATAACGAGCATTTGAGCCTGCTGGTCCCGGACGATGCGCGCTTTCCCATTGGAGCAGCGACGTGGTCAGCAGCCGCGGAGCTCCCGATTTGCCTGCTCTCGCCGCATATGCACGAGCGGCAGATCATCGATGCCGCCTTCGCCTCCGTTGGCAAGGTCCCATCGCCGGAGATCGAATCGGATTCCATCGTCAATCTCGCCTTTCACACGATGAGCGGTGAGACAGTCACGATCGTGCCCGAGCACTTTCAGCTCGTGATCGGCGCATTTCCTGGCACGCGCCTGGTCAAGCTGACCAAGCCCCAAGTCATCCGGCAGGTCGGCCTCATCTGGGTCGAGGGAAACCCCATGCTGCCAATGGCAAGGGCAATGCTCGGCGCCGTCAAATCGATGACGACGCTGGAATGGCTTCGCCCGGCGAATGCGCCGATCAAGTTTCGTCGCACCCCGGTGCCAGTGCACGGTCCTGCGTGACGCTGATAGCTGCGGGAAATTGTGTCATTGATCGGCGCGCTTTGACACCTCGCGCTGCCGTCCATACGCTTCACAAGATAAAAAGACCCGCCATGCGGGCGCCTCGCGAACCGAGGGTTTATGGCAAGAGGGAGGATGAAATGGTGTCATACAAGATCGCACCACGCCCACGTATGTTGGGCCTCGCTCTCGCCTGTCTTGTCGCTTGCTGGGCCCGAGGCGGATTTTCCGCAGAAGTAAAGGACTATGGCAAGCCGGGCACCCCGGTCGAGCTGGTGGTGGGCTATCAGCCCTACTACACGGAGTCCTGGTCCGGCGTCATCATGCGCAACAAGAAGTTCTACGAGAAGTACCTGCCGCAGGGCTCGAAGATCGATTTCCAGGTCGGGTTGCAGGGCGCCATCATCGTCAACGGCATGCTGGCGGGCAAGGTGGACCTCGGTTACGTCGGCGACATGCCCGGAATCGTCTCCACCAGCCATTCCGACGTGCGCGACATTCGCATCGTCTCGGTGCTGGGGCTCGGTTACGACCAGTGCAACGCCTTTCTGGTGCGCAACGATGCGCCGCAGTTCCAATCGCCAGATGAGGCGATCACCTGGCTCGGCGGCAAGACGGTCGCGGTGCCGAAGGGGAGCTGCACCGACCGCTTTGCCCAGGAGGTGTTCAAGCGCTTCAAGATCACCCCATCCGAATATCTCAACCAGAGCATTGAGGTGATCACTAGCGGCTTTCGCGCCCATAAGCTCGACGCAGCCGTACTGTGGGAGCCGACGACATCGCGACTGGTGCTGGAAAAGCTCGCTCGCAAGGTAGCGACCGGCGCCTCCGTAAACGAGAATGACGGCGGGTTCATGGTGATGCCGAAGGCGCTGATTGATCAGCGTCCCGATATCGTCAACGGCTGGCTCGAGGCCGAGCTTGATGCGCAGCTGTTCTTCGCTGATGAGAAGAACGCCATGGCGGTGAGCGCAATGGCTGTTGAGCAGACGACCGGATTCAGCCAGAAGGCATTGTGGTACTCGGCCTATGGCACCTATCCAAAATCGGAAGGCGGCACCACGACCCGCATCATGCTGCCTTATATGTTCACACCCGAGGCCAGGGATCTCATCAGCAAGGCTGGAAAATTCCTGCTCGAGATAAAAAGCATCAAGGCGGACGTCCGGCCGGATGCGGCAATGCCGGCATTCACCGAGGAGATTCTCAAGAAGCGCAACCTCAAGGCGCCGGTGGGTGAGGTCAAGGCGCTTCCCGACTCCGCTTACACCGGCTCATGAAGGCTGTTGTCGCGGGCGCAGTGCAGCACGCAGCGGAGCGGAATGGTGCGCTGCAGACCCGGAATCGCTTAAGGGACTATTTGGGCGATGCCGGATCACCAGTGCAGCGCTTCACGCTGCACTGCCTCCGCGACACAATGGCTGCAGCGGAGAGCGTGGCGTGAAACAGCTGGAGTCAAGCTACGCCACCATTGAAGCGAGTGCTATCGGCGGCGATGCCGCGATCCCCGATGAATCCGAGAAGGCCAGTCGCCTCGAAGTCTGGGCCTATCGCCTCTCGCAATGGCTGCGCAGCCCACGTCCCTACCTGATGCTGTTGGGCTTCGCCCTCTTCATCGGCTTCTGGTATCTGGCGACGGAAGTCTGGAAGCTGCCGCGTTTCGTGCAAATGCCAGGGCCGACGACCGTCATTTCCGAGTGGTTGAGCCCGGACCCGACCTACGGCCTCTCCATCTACTCGCCGGAATACTACCAGCACATCTGGGTCAGCTGGCGCCGGGTCAGCATTGCTTTTGTTCTCGCTACCGTAACCGGCGTGCCGCTCGGCCTTTTCCTCGGGTGGTCGCAGCCGTTCAAGGAATATGTCTTTCCCGTCTTCGAGCTGCTGCGCCCGATCCCGCCGCTCGCCTGGGTGCCGCTCGCCATCATCATGTTCGAAGGCTCGGAGACGCCGATCATCTTTCTCACCTTCCTCGCATCGTTCTATGCGACCACGCTCAACACCATGCTGGGCGCCGAGTCCATCGACGTATCGTTCGTGCGCGCGGCCTACTGCCTGGGAGCAAAGCGACGGCAGGTGTTCTGGCACGTGGTGGTGCCCGGTGCGATGCCGTTCATCTTCACTGGGCTGCAAATCTCGGTCGGCGTTGCCTGGTTCTCGCTGGTGGCCGGCGAGATGGTGTCGGGCCAATACGGGCTCGGCTATCTGATAAATACCTCCTACACCATGGTTCAGTATCCCACCATGGTGATCGGCATGTTTACGCTCGGGGTGGTGGGCTATCTCACCAGCGCCGGCGTGCGCATTCTCGGCAATTACATGATGCAATGGAGAGCAAGCGAGCTCGCGATCGGAGGCAACAAGTGACCTCCGAACCGGCAGCGGCGTATGTCGATTCCTCCCTTGCGCGGCCTGCGTCGTCGCCCGCACCCAAGCCGGCCGGCTCAGCGAAAGGCCAAATCCGCATCGAGGATGTGGTCAAGATTTACGGCTCGCAGGCCACGGGCATACGCGCCGTCGACAATTGCACCTTCGATGTTCCTGCCGGCAAGATCACGGTAGTCGTCGGTCCCTCCGGCTGCGGCAAGACCACGCTGCTCAATGCCATCGCGGGATTCCACAGCATCAGCTCGGGGACGATCCGCCTCGATGATGAGGTGCTATGCGGGCCGGGCCGCGCGAAGGCGGAACCCGGTCCTGACCGCATTGTCGTGTTTCAGAACGGAGCACTGTTTCCCTGGAAAACCATCATCGACAATGTTGCATTTGGTCCGATGGTGCAGGGGCGTCTCAACCGCAAGCAGGCAAATGAAAAGGCGCGCATCATGCTGGCGGATGCGGGGCTGCGCAATCTCGAGGGCAATTACCCCGGCGAGATCTCCTCCGGCATGCGCCGGCGAGTCGAGATAGCGCGCGCGCTGATGAACGATCCCAAGGTGCTGCTGCTGGACGAGCCTTATCGGGCGCTGGATTCGCTCACCAAATCCGTGATGCACGAGGCGCTGCTGCAGACATTCGACAGGAACCAGGTCACTATCTTCTTCATCACGCACGATCTCGAGGAAGCGATCTTTCTAGGTCACCGGGTAGTGATCATGACCACGCGGCCATGCCGGCCAAAGAAGATCATCAACGTCGATATTCCCCATCCGCGCGACTATAGCGTGCTCACTGCCAAACGATTTCGCGAGTATCTCGACGAGACGGTGGAGGCGGTGCATGAGGAGGCGCTGAAAGCCTTCGCGGCCGGCGAGCGGGAGCGTTGATATGAAAGATGTCGCCTCTCTCGCAGCGCAGGTGCTGACCGCGCTCTTGAGCACCAAATTCTGGCGCGGCGTGCTCGCGACACTGGTTTTTATCGCCATCTGGGAGGCGGCCGCGCGCACCGGCGTTTCGCGCATTCCGCCGCCGAGCGCTGTCGCGGTGACGTTCGGCCAGCTGATGGGCGATCCGAGCTATTGGTTCAGCTGGTATCTCAGCACGCAGCGCGTGTTCGCGGGCTTCATTGCGGCGATGCTGATCGGGATTCCTCTCGGCCTGGCAATGGCTGTGAGCCGAACGATCTACGGCACCGTGTTCCCGGTATTCGAGGTGTTGCGGCCGATCCCGCCGCTCGCGTGGGTCCCGGCCTCCATTATTTTCTGGCCAACGCAGGAGCTCTCAATCGCCTTCGTCACTTTTCTCGGCGCCTTCTATGCCGTGGTAATTAACGTGATCGGGGGTGCGCAGGCCATCGACACGCGGTTCTACCAAGCCGCGCGCTCAATGGGCTCGTCGAACTGGGACATTTTCCGCCGCATCATACTTCCGGGCACGCTGCCGTCGGTCATCGTCGGCGCGACCGTTGGCATCGGCATCGCCTGGGCGGTGGTGGTTGCCGCCGAGATGATTTCCGGCGGCGGCAGCGCCGGCTCCGTGGGCGGTGCCAAGGGGGGCGGGCTCGGCTTCTTCATCTGGAGCTCGTACGTCGGCGGATCGTACACGCAGATCGTGGTTGGCATGATCAGCATCGGGATCGCGGGCTATATATCGAGCGCGCTCATCCGCAAGCTCGGCGAGCTCGCCACGCCGTGGCTGCGGGAGCAATGACATGACCCTCGCGTCCATGCCGCAGGGGGCGCAGCCCACAATCGATCTGGTTGCAGGCGGTGCGGCGTCACCCACGGCCGAGATCATTGTAGAGCGGGTCAGCAAGTCGTACGGGGCAGGCAAATTCGCAAAGGCGGTCGTACGCGACTGCTCGTTTGGGCTCGAGCGCGGCAAGCTCACCGTGATGATCGGACCCTCCGGCTGCGGCAAGAGCACACTCATCCGGCTGCTGGCGGGATTCGAGCGACCGAGCACGGGAACGATCACGATCAGCGGCAGGCCGGTCAGCGGACCGGGGCTCGACCGGCTCGTGCTGTTTCAGGAATCGACACTGTTTCCGTGGATGAGCACATTCGGCAACATCATGTTTGGTCCACGCGCCCGTGCGGCGGCGGGGCGGGAAGCCACGAGCAAGGCCGAATTTCTGCTGGATAAGGTGGGCCTTGCCGCGTTTCGGCGCAAATATCCCACCCAACTCTCCGGCGGCATGCAGCGGCGCGCAGAGCTTGCGCGTGCCATGATCAACGAGCCGAAAGTCATGATTCTCGACGAGCCGTTTCGCGGCCTCGACGCCATGACCAAGACGCTCATGCAGGAATACTACGCCAAGCTCTACGAGGAGACCCGGCGCACCACCTTCTTCGTGACCACCGATATCGACGAGGCGATCTTTCTGGCCGACCGGATCCTGGTCATGACCAATGTGCCCGCGCAGGTGCGGGCGGTGCTCAATGTGGATCTGCCGCGCCCACGGCGGCTGGAGGATCTGATCGAGAACGACAATGCAAATCTCATCAAAATGAAGGCGCTGTCTCTGCTACACCAAGAGGCGATGAAATCATTCGCGCGCGGCAGTAAGGCAGCCGCCGATTTCATCGAGGCTTACTCGCGGCGCATTCAGAAGCCGCGGTGAGACATGCAGCGGCTCTCCCGGTCCAATACGGCCTCGAGGCCGACCGCCCTGATCGAGGCGCGGTCGAAGGCATCGAGCGCCGCATTCACCGCCGAGCCGCGCGAGCCCCTCCTTTACGCCGCATTGCGAGCCGGTGTGGCAATTCCCTATGAGTGCGCCACCGGCACCTGCGGAACGTGCAAGGCCCGGCGAATGGCCGGCGTCGTCATCGGCGACTGGGCGCAAGCACCCGGCAATGCCTACCTGCGGGTGGAGCGCGACGAGGTGCTTCTGTGCCAGACGCGGGCACTCGGTAACTGCAGCTTCGAGATTCCGGGCAATGTGAATTTGGCCTCGAGCGCGCGGGTGCGGCCCTCATTCGGGCGCGGGACCCTGGCGCACGTGGATCGCCTGACTGCGGACACTGCCGAGTTCGTGCTCGACGTCGACCCCCCGCTCGATTTCGATGCCGGCCAGTTCGCGGTACTGCGCGTGCCGCATGTCACGGGCTATCGCGGCTATTCGATGGTCCATCACCCCGGCGCATCGGGGCAGGCGACATTTGTCGTGAAGCAAAAACCAGGTGGAGTTCTTTCCGGATGGCTGTACTCCAGCGCCAAGCCGGGCGATGGCGTCGAATGGTTCGGCCCCCTGGGCAAGGCGATCTTTGCACCGCAGGAGCAGCGCGCAATTCTGTGCATCGCGGGTGGCTCCGGCATTGCGTCGATCATGTCGATCCTCGAGGTCGGCTGCTCCTCGCGGCATTTCGACCTTTTTGAAGCCGATATTTTCTTCGGCGTGCGCACCAACACTGACGTATTCTATCTCGATCGCCTCGCGCACTTCGCGCGGGCGTTTCGCAACACGCTTCGCATCAGGGTGGCGATGTCGCACGAGGTGCCGTCGCCGGAACTATCCGAGCGCTATCCCGCCCTGACATTCCAGAGCGGATTCCCGCACGAGATTGCCGCACGCGAATTGTCCGGAAGGTTCTCCGGACGTGTCGCGTACATTGCCGGGCCGCCGATCCTGGTCGATGTATCGATTCGCATGCTGATCACCCAAGGCCGGCTTCCCGTGCGGGACATTCGTTACGACAAGTTCAGCTGAGCGCGCGTTCAGGAGAGCAGCCATGCCCGTCGCGGCCACCGAGATAGACAGGATCGAGATACTACGCTCAACCGAGATATTGCGCGGGGCCTCACCGTCCACCATCGAGAACATGGCTGTGGTGGCGAGGCCGCAGACGGTCGAGGAAGGGGACACGCTCTATGCCGTGGGCGACCCTGCGCGCAGCGCCTATGTCGTTGCGTCCGGACGGCTGCGCTTCATCCTCGGTGGTGATGGCCGGCCTGCGGCGCAAGGCAGCATCATTTGCCCCGGCGACATCCTCGGCTGGGCCGCGCTGCTCGGCAACCAGCCGCGCCGCATTGCGACCGTGATCGCGCTGGAGCGATGCCGTCTGCTCGACATCGATGGTGAGGCGCTATTGGCGATTCTCGAAGCGGAGCCGCATGCCGGCTACCTTGTGATGCAGCGCCTCGCGCGCATGATCACGCAGAGCTTCCTGGAGCAAAGCGCGCTGCTCGAGGGCGCGACGTAGTCTTCCCTCCCCGCTGGCGGGACGTGGCGAGGCCGGCCTTGAGCCGGGGCAACCGGCGCGCTTACGTCACCCATTTGCTCACGTTGTTGGGCATCACGCCCAATCCCGGCTTTGCTGCACTCGCCGCCCGCCCCACGTCGCGGGAAGGGATGACAACCCCCATCACACATCATACTCGTACGTGAGCTCACGCTCGAAATCGATCCAGACTGTGTCGCCCTCGCGCTTGATCGGGTATTGCATTAGCGGCTTCTCGGCCTCGCCCATCGGCGAGCCGGTTTTGAGCTCCCATTGCCAGATGTGCTTGGTGCAGGTGAGGACGCCATCGGCATAAAGGCCGGATTGCTCGAGCGGCTCCGCCATGTGCGGACAGAGCGGCGGGAAAGCAACAAATGCATCGTCAATCCTGGCCACGAGGATCTTCACGCCTTGCACTTGCAAGGGCAGCAAGGCCCCATCCGGCACTTCAGCGGCAGAGCATAGTCGCTGCCAAGCCAAGTCGCAGCTCCGTTATCCAGGTTGGGTAGGATCGAGGCGCGTATCAGATTGGATAGTGCGAGCCCTTGTCGAGACGGCGGGTGTCGAGCACCACGTTGCGCTCCAGAAAGCGCGGACCATGTTTGCCCAGGGTAAATCGATCGTAATAACGGCCAATCAGGAAGAGCTGGGTCTCACCGCTGTCGATATGGGCATTGATGCCGTCCACCATGGTCCGGTAGCACGCAAATGACGACACCGCGCTCGCTTCACCTTGCAGGCTGCCGACATCAACGGTGTAGACCGTCACGTGCCGGGTGAGCCGGCCGTGATCGGTGTTGTGCTTGGGCAGCATCTCGATCATGCCTTTGAGTCCCGCGGTGTCCTGCTCGTACCAGGTCATTTGTCTGCGGATCTCGGGGCTGTAGGTGGTGATGCGATAGCTGAACTCGGGCGCGCACAGATCGAGCCATTCCATGAATTTTTGGTCGTCCAGCAACAGGCAGGCGCGATAGATCACATCCGTGATCGCACCCTCCATCGTCTTGGGCTTGCCCTGTGCGACAATATTCATGCCCAGTCTCCCGGATTTCGTGAGATCCGGCGCGCTCTCGCGCCGGCGCTACTCGGCGGCTATTTGCGCTCCGTAGAACGGGCTGGATGGGGAACGTGCCATCCGGCGCGACCACTCGGCATAGAAATGCCGCATGCCGATCTCGTCGTGAATGGTATTGTTCTCGCGCCGGCCGTGCAGGATACGCCGCGGCGTCGAGCCCGGACGCATGCTCACGCCTTGCCCAGTGATGCCGAGCAGGTCCTCGTGCAGGTTGCGCCCGAACGGCCCCCAGATGCTGTTGTGGTCGCGAACGCGTTGGGCCTGCTCTTCCGGCGTATCGCGCCTGAGGCCGAGACCGCGGAACTCGATCATCACCTTGTCCGGTCCGAGCGGAGTCATGGTGTCGACGCGCAAGGACGAGCCCCGAATGTTGTAAGTGGCGCCAGGAAACAGATCGACCATTTTCCAGCCGTTGCGCGGCATGCCCGGAAATGAGAGCACGCGATCCGCCGCGCCCTGATAGGCGTCATATTTCACCTCCATGGAGCCGACCGTGCAGTGTCCGTTCGGGAACGCCGTGTACTGACGCTCGAAATATCCTTTCTGCAGCATGCTCGTGGCGCGATTAAAATAATGCATGTAGTCGTGGTAGAATTCGCTGTTGGTATCATGCCATAGCTTGTAATTGCTCGATATGATCGCCTTGTGATAATGGAAAACGGTGAGCGGCTCGGTATCGAGCTCTTGTTTCATGATGTCGAATGCACTGCCAATATAGTCCGACAGCGGCTCCGCTTTTTTGTCGAGCGAGATCCAGACAAACCCGCCGTGCGCCTCCTTGCAGGGAAACTCGGTGAGCGACACGTCCTCTTTCTTGAGGCGGTCCTGATAGCCGGCCTTGGCGCGCGGGATGTCGACGCAGCGGCCGAACGAGTCGAACTGCCAAGCGTGAAACATGCAGGTCATGCGATTGGCGTTGCCGGACGGCTCGGCGACGGTGAGACTGCCCGCGGGCTGGCGTATGATCAAGTTGCCGCGGTGCGGGCATACGTTGAGGAACGCGCGCACCTTGTTATCGGAGCCGCGCACGATGACGATGGGCTCGCGTGCGACGGTAAGCGTGCGGAAATCAAGCGGCTTCGGCAGCTCCGATTCGTGCACGGCTACGAGCCAGACCTTCTTCCAAATCTTATCGAGCTCTTCCTCGAAGATGTTCTGATCCGTGTAAATACGGCTGTCGACATAGGGGACGCTCTCGCCGCTATCATAGGCAACCGTGTCCGTCTGTGCCGTCATTGAAACCTCCACTGCCGTGGGAGCACGCGTCTGCGCAAGTTGGGCAGACTGCGCCGCCGCGGATCGACCTCGCCGCACCCGCGGCTAAACCATTATAGCCATCCTAACCTGTACCGCCAAAATTCAACGCTCACATGCCGCCATAGATTGGGCCTATCGGGAAGGCCTTTAGTCCCGCAGGCCGCACCAGGCAAAGCGTCGGACGATGGCCCGCGCAAGCGCCTCATGCATGTTCATTACGCGACGCAGTTCACCCACAAATCGCGCCCAATGACGCGACGCGCCCGGGGGCGCGCTTCGTCCATCCGCGCAAACTTTGCGAGCGTCGGGGGTTGCCGTGCAGCGAAACGGACCTCTACGGAGGAGCGACCCCGGCGGACATGAGGCAGCGTGGAGGAAAAGCGGATCGTTCGGCGAAAAGCAGCGCTTGTTTGTGATGACACCTTGATTCATTGTCAATGGCACTTGCCGCGTGCCGCCGCGCGTCGGTGCTGTCCAGACCTTGCATGAGAAACGATCATGAGCACACTCAATCTTCCTGCTCCGGCCTGGATGACCGAGGACGTCGTGCTGCTCGAGGAGCAGGCACGGCGCTTCATCGCGTCCGAATACGCGCCGCGGCTCGAGGCCTGGAACGAGCAAGGCAGCTATGACCGCGAGGTCTGGACCAAGGCGGGCGCGGCCGGTTTGCTTTGCCCTGCCATCCCCGAGCAGTACGGCGGCGCCGGCGGCAGCTTCGCGCATGAGGCTGTGATCATTCGCGAGCTCAGCCTCGCAGGCTTTGACAGCTTCGGGGCGCCGCTGCATTCAGGAATCGTCGCGCCCTACATTTTGCATTACGGAACCGAGGAGCAGAAGCGCCGCTGGCTTCCCGGTCTGGTGAGCGGCGTGCTCGTCGGCGCCGTTGCCATGAGCGAGCCGGGCACCGGCTCGGATCTCCAGGGTGTGCGCACCACCGCCAAGAAATCCGGCAACGGGTACGTGCTCAACGGATCGAAGACCTTCATCACCAACGGCCAACACGCCAACCTTATCGTCGTCGTGGCCAAGACCGACCCCGGTGCGGGCGCCAAGGGCGTATCGCTGATGGTGGTGGAAAGCGACAACGCGCCGGGTTTCCGCCGCGGCCGCAAGCTCAACAAGCTCGGCATGGACGCTGCCGATACTTCGGAGCTGTTCTTCGATGACGTCAAGCTGCCGCCCGAGAATCTGCTCGGCAGCGAGGAAGGCCAGGGTTTCGCTCAGCTGATGAACGACCTTCCGCGCGAACGGCTCATCGTCGCAGTGCATGCGCAGGCGATGATCGAGCGGGCGCTGGCGCTGACCATCGATTATGCCAAGCAGCGGCGTGCCTTCGGCAAGGCCATCATCGAATTTCAGAACACGCAGTTCGTGTTGGCGGAATGCAAGTCGGAGGCGACCATCGCGCGCGTTTTTCACGACCACTGCATTGATCGGTATCTCGCGGGCAGCCTCGATACGGTTACCGCCTCGATGGCGAAATACTGGATTACGGATCTGCAGGGCAGGATCATCGACCGCTGCCTGCAGCTTTTCGGAGGCTACGGCTACATGGAGGAGTTTCCGATCTCCCGCATGTACCGGGATGCGCGCGTGATGCGCATCTATGCCGGCACGAATGAGATCATGAAGCTTCTGATTGCGCGCAGCCTGTGAGGCGCTATCCTGGCCGCGGCACCGTCTCCGGCATCGCGCTGATGCTGGCGGCGATCTCGCTGTTCTCCATCAACGATGCGCTCGGCAAGTGGCTGCTGGGCACCTACTCGGTGGGCGAGCTCCTGCTCATCCGCAGCATCACGGCGCTGATCCTGATCGCACCGTTCGTGCGTCAGGCCGGGATTGCCGCCTTCACGAGCGCACCTATGCCGGGGCTGCAGATCGCGCGCATCGCATTGTCGGCGCTCGAAGTAGCGATGTTCTTCTGGGCAGTCTCCTACCTGCCGCTGGCGGACACGGTCACCTTCTATCTCGCCGGCCCGATCTACGTCACCGCGCTCTCGGTGGTGCTGTTGCAGGAGCGGGTCGGCTGGCGACGGTGGACCGCAGTGCTCATCGGTTTTGCCGGCGTGCTGCTGGCCTTGCGCCCGACCGCGGCGAGCCTGACCTTGCCCGCGCTGATCGCATTGGCGGGCAGCATATTCTTTGCCGTCTCGATGATCGCCACGCGCATGCTGCGCAAGACATCCAACACCGTGCTGGTGGCAGGACAGCTCGCAGCGACGCTGCTGCTCGGACTGGTCGCGACCCCGTTTGCGTGGGTGATGCCGTCGGGGCGCGATTTTGCGCTGATGTCGCTGTTCGGCGTGCTTTCAATGATGGCGCTCGCCTGCGTCAACCTCTCGCTCAAGCTGGCGGCGGCAAGCGTGGTCGTGCCCTATCAATATACCCTCATCGTGTGGGCGATCGTGCTGGGCTATCTCGTGTTCGGCGACGTGCCCGATCTATTCACGCTTGCGGGCAGCGCCATTATCATCGGCGCGGGACTTTACATCTTCTGGCGCGAGCAGACGCAGGCTCGGGAAGCCACCGCGCCGGTTCACGTCCAGTGAGGAAAACCATGCCGAAGATCGACCTCGCCCGCATCCCCGCACAGCATACCGGCTCTTATCCGAAGCAATTTGCCGCCGCGATTGCCGGGCGCGAGAAGCAGCGGCTCGGGGACGCGGTGGGATTGACGCAGTTCGGCGTCAACATCACCCGCATCAAGCCCGGCTCCGGCTCGGCATTGCGGCACTGGCATGAGCAGGAGGACGAGTTCATCTATATGCTGGAAGGCGAGCTGATGCTGCGGGAGAACGACGGCGAGACCGTGCTTCGGCCGGGTGATGCCGCGGGCTTCAAGGCCGGCAGCCCGGTGGGCCATTGCCTGATCAACCGCGGTAGCTCGGACGCCATCTATCTCGAAGTCGGCACGCGGGCTGCGCGCGAGCGCGTGCACTACAGCGACGTCGACCTGATTATGGAGCGCGACGGCCGCGGGCGGCGCTATCTCAGCCGATCGGGAGCGCCGGTCGCCGACTGACGCGAGCTCGCAGCTACTCCGGCTTTGGTTCAAAACTCCGCCTCTCGGAATCGCTGCAAAATGATGCGGACCCCTAACCCGCCACACTATGCGGCCCAATTGCTCTTGCGCGCGGCAGCCGTGTATGTTCGCCGCCCTTTTGCCGGAAGCGCCGAATGGCCCGCGATCAGATCGACATGACGCCCATCGAGACGCGCGAGGAGCTGATCGCGTGGTTCGAGGCGGGCAGCAGGCCGAACTCGCAGTTTCGCATCGGCACCGAGCACGAGAAGTTCGTATTCACGCTCGAGGGCCATCGGCCCGTACCCTATGCAGGTCCGCGCGGCATCCGCGCGCTGCTGGAAGGCATGCAGCATCTTTTGGGCTGGGAGCCGCTCATCGAGAAGGGCAACGTCATCGGGCTGTTCGACGTGACCGGCGGCGGAGCGATCTCCCTCGAGCCGGGCGGCCAGTTCGAGCTCTCGGGTGCTCCGCTCGAGACCGTGCACCACACCTGCTCGGAGCTGATGGCGCATCTGGCACAGGTGAAAGAGGTCGCTGCGCCGCTCGGCATTGGATTTCTCGGGCTTGGCATGACGCCGACCTGGAGCCGCGCCGAAATCCCGACGATGCCGAAGGGCCGTTATCGGATCATGACCGCCTACATGCCCAAGGTCGGCACGCTCGGGCTCGACATGATGTACCGCACCTGCACGGTGCAGACCAATCTCGACTATTGTGACGAAGCCGACATGGTGAAGAAGCTGCGAGTCGCGCTGGCGCTGCAGCCGGTTGCCACCGCCATGTTCGCCAACTCGCCGTTCAGCGAGGGCAGGCCCAATGGCTTCCTGTCGTTTCGCTCCGAGATCTGGCGCCATACGGACCCCGACCGCAGCGGCATGCTGCCGTGGGCGTTCGAGCCCGGCATGGGCTTTGAACGATACGTCGATTACGCGCTCGACGTGCCGATGTATTTCGTCAAGCGCGGCGAGGATTACATCGATGTCGCCGGCCAGTCGTTCCGCGACCTGATGGCCGGACGGCTGCCGCGAATGCCCGGGGAGAGCGCGACCATCTCCGATTGGGCGAACCACGTCTCCACCATCTTCCCGGAGGTACGTCTGAAGCGCTACCTGGAGATGCGCGGGGCTGACGGGGGACCATGGCGCCGGCTACCGGCGCTGCCGGCCTACTGGGCGGGGATTCTTTACGATGCGGATGCGCTCGATGCCGCCTGGGATCTGGTCAAACACTGGACCGCGCACGAGCGTCAGCAACTCCGTGACGAGGTGCCGAGGCGCGGCTTCGCCGCGGTCATTGCCGGGCGCAACGTGATCGATCTTGCCAGGGCGACCATGGCGTTCGCACGGCACGGTCTCAAGCGGCGGGCACGGACCGACGCTGCCGGCAACGACGAAAGCTGCTACTTGCAGCCGATTGAGGAATACATCGCGCGCGGCATCACGCCGGCCGAGGAACTGCTGGCAAAATACGCCTCCGAGTGGAAGCACAGCCTCGCTGCCCTTTTCAACGAGTATGCGTATTGAAGAGAACGCTCTGATGCGCGCGGGGCTGGGCGCATCCTGCTCGCAAACGGCACTCGCCTCCGCGGCGGTTCCTCTTTAACATGGATCGCATGCAGGACGGGGCGAGCGGGAGGTCGCACATGCGGCGTTGCCGGCCATGTTGCGCCTGGTCCGTCGCGCTACTCCTGCTGGGCCCGCCGGCGGCCGCGCAGGTTGGCTTCGATCGGCCAGGCGGCGATTATACAAGTTTCGCCATTCGGTCCGCCGACCCCGCCCAGTGCGCAGCCCGCTGCGAGCGCGATCCGCGCTGCCGCGCCTGGGGTTTTTCCTATCCCGTCACGGAAAGCGCCAATGCCATCTGCTGGCTCAAGTCGAGGGTGCCACGACGGGTGGCGGCGCCGTGCTGCGCATCGGGTGTGCGCGGGGCGGGTGTCATCGAGCCGCGCAGCGGTGCGATCGAGTTTGGCTTCGACCGGTTCGGCGGGGATTACCGGCAATTCGATACTGGCGCCGAGCCCACCGGCAAGAGCTGCCAGCTGGCCTGCGAGGCCGAGCCGGCATGCCGCGCCTGGACTTATGTGCGCCCCGGTTATGTACACGCTTCCGCAGTTTGCTTTCTCAAGAACCGGGTGACCCGCCCGGTCCGCAAGCCATGCTGCATCTCGGGCGTCGTCAGGTAGGAAGCCTCGATCGCGATCTGGGTGCAGTCGCCGCCTGCGGCCCGCGCAGCGCATAATCTGAAAACATCCCACGCGGGCCCGGCTGATTCCCACTGGGCCGATCGGATCGGTTTTGCCGTTCGCAAGCTTGCGCGGCGATCGCTATCCCAGCGTGTAGTCGTAAGGGGCGATGCGCAACAGAATGGAGTTTTCACCCGGATCGCGGGTTACCTCATCGGGTTGGGGCCGCTTATGCTTGACGATATGCGCGTCTCGCGCCTTGATCCGTTCCTTGACCAGCCTTGGCCGGACCTGATGATCGGTAGGCTTCTTGCGGTTGACCTCGGCATGATTGGCGGGCTTCTTGCGGATGACCTCGGCGAGGCGAACCGGCTGTGGGATCGCTCCGATCACGGGCGCCGGCTGCGGCAGGCTCGAGGCCTGAGCGCCGGCAAGAGGGGTGAATACGCCTGCGGCCATTGCGACGACGATGAGCGTACAAGGGAGAATGCGAGCAGTCGGCATGCGATGTCTCCTTGTGCAAGACCCACTTGTCCCCCGAATCTCATTGGTCGCACGGGCGCCCTGCCGGAACTGTGACCGCGGTCACATTTTGCGTTTTTGATTAGCAAGGTGTCTTCGCGCAACCAACGCGCCAACAGTAGGCCATGCCAATGGAAAGCGCCACTCCCCACCGATACCGGATCGACGAGGGCAGCCAATGCGGTCAGAACCCCACAAAGACGAAATCAAGCGCCGCAATGATTGCATCGCGATGATCAACGAGTGTCGTCACTTTGTCGCGAAGCACCCTCTGATCCACAGCAAAAAGCTCATGTGTGGCGAGCCAATACTCGCGGCCTTCGATCGGGATAATGGGATTAAGCCGCTGCGCTCCCTTCATCTGCGATTGGGGGACCAGCGGTGCCACCACCTTGGACGTCAACCCGGATACCAGATCGGATTGTAACACTACGAGATAAGGCCGATACGCTGCTTCGGTCGGATCAGGATTGGCAACCACGTCAAATTGACGGGTCATTGGCTTTCCGCTCGGTAGCGCAGCTTGCTCGCGAGCAGGCCATGCCGATCAATAAACTCATTGATCGAGGCAATGGCTTCCCGGTTCTCTTCCAGCCAATGCTTTTCCTGCTCCGCACGCACCATGGTGCGCAGTCGCCGCTCCAGGGTATCGGAAATGTTGATTCCCATGCGACGCGCGTGGTCAAGAAGCTCTGCGTCAACAAAAAGATTGACGGCGCGCTTCTTTGCCTGTTGTCCGCTCATCATCGCGCGGCAGTCCCCAAGTATGCGCAATCATCATGCGCAATGCTAATGCGCAGGGCACCCTTCCACAAGGCCATTCCGGCCCGACTTTGAAGTGCGTCTAGCCCGTACCGCCCACGGTGATGCGGTCCATGCGCAGGGTCGGTTGGCCGACGCCGACCGGCACCCCCTGGCCGTTCTTGC
>Ga0306923_10001661_pt1 | contig 19838 bp, 17 predicted proteins | sample sta12Can44000108_FD_203841 | JGI IMG/M metagenome (GOLD analysis project Ga0306923, IMG submission 203841) | Lab enrichment of tropical soil microbial communities from Luquillo Experimental Forest, Puerto Rico - statanox.12C.anox.44.000.108 (v2)... | ecosystem: Environmental > Terrestrial >... | reverse complement strand
TCAAGAGCGTGCGCGGTCCGGGCGGCGGCTATCTTCTCGCCCATGGCCGCGGCGAGACCCGCATCGCTGACATCATCCTCGCTGTCGACGAGCCGATCCGCGCGACGCGCTGCACCCCCGGCGCGCCAATCGGGTGCCGAGGCAATCGCACCCGCTGCGCGACGCATGATCTCTGGGAAGAGCTCGGCAATCAGATCCATCTCTATCTCAGTTCGGTCTCGCTCGCCGATGTTTGCGAGCATCGTGTGCTCGGGAGTAGCGGTCGCATCCACTGCGAGACTTTTGGCAGCGCCACCGCGATGGGGACGTGATGGGCGAGATCGCTCGGGGGCGCCCCGGCGTCTCGGCTCGAACCGAGACCTATCTCGACTGGAACGCGACTACTCCGTTGCGCCCCGAAGCGGCGGCGGCGATGTCCGAGGTACTCGCCCGTTGCGGCAACCCGTCCTCGGTTCACCGCTGGGGTCGCGCGGCGCGACAGGCGATCGAGCAGGCCCGCTTCACGGTCGCGGCTCTGCTCGATACGCCGGCCGAGGGTGTCGTCTTCGTCAGCGGCGGTACCGAGGCGAACCATCTTGCTTTATTGGGCTCCGGGCGTGACCGTGTCCTGGTCTCTGCGGTAGAGCATGATTCAGTCCTCCGCGCGGCTCCCGAGGCTGAGCGAATCTCGGTCGACTGCGACGGCGTTGTCGTGCTCGATACGCTCGACCGTCTTGTCGCCGCTGATCCTCGCCCGGCGCTGGTCTCGGTGATGCTCGCCAATAACGAGACCGGTGTGGTGCAGCCGGTGGCCGCGATCGGCGCGATCGCGCGAACACACGGCGCGCTGTTCCATTGTGACGCTGTGCAGGCCGCGGGAAAGATCACCCTCGACGCCCGTACGATCGGCGCCGATTTCGTCACTTTGTCGGCCCACAAGCTCGGCGGTCCTCCGGGAATCGGTGCGCTGGTCGTAACCGGCGAGCTGGAGTTGACGCCGCTCTTGCATGGCGGCGGGCAGGAGCGCGGGCGGCGCGCCGGTACGGAAAACCTGGTGGGGATCGCGGGTTTTGCCGCCGCCGCCGTTGCCGCGACGGAGGAGATCGCCGTCTACGACCGCGTCCGCGCATTGCGCGACGCGCTGGAGTCGGGGCTTGCCGCAATAGCGCCTGACGCAGTGGTGCTCGGTGCCGCGGCGCCGCGCTTGCCGAACACCGCCGCGATCGCAATGCCGGGGGTTGCCGCCGAGACCCAGGTCATCGCGCTCGATCTCGACGGCGTCATGGTCAGCGCCGGTGCCGCTTGCTCGTCGGGTAAGGTCGGGCCGAGCCATGTGCTGGAAGCGATGGGGGTAGGCCCCGATCTCGTCGGCTCCACGATCCGGGTGAGCCTCGGCTGGGACTCGTCCGAGGCCGATGTCGCCCACTTCCTGAGAGCCTGGACCAGGCTTTATCGGCGCTGCCGCGGTTCTTCCCTCGGGGCGCGCGCCGCATGAGCTCGGTTACTGCTGCACCAGCGCGCCGCTCCGAGGCGTATCTCGGCAACGCCATGCCGATTTATCTCGACAATCAGTCTTCGACCCGGCTCGATCCTCGCGTGCTCGAAGCGATGTTGCCTTATTTCACCGAGCAATACGGCAATCCGCACAGCGCGAGCCATGCCTATGGCCGGATGGCCGCCGAGGCGATCGAACAGGCGCGCAGCGAGATAGCTGCGCTGATCCATGCCGATCCGCGCGAGCTCGCCTTCACCTCGGGTGCCACCGAGGCGAACAACCTGGCGATCAAAGGTGCCGCCCATTTCGCCCGACTTTATCCGCAGAGCGGACAACCCCGTGATCAGATCGTAACCCTGACGACCGAGCACAAATGTGTGCTCGAAAGCTGCCTTCGGCTCGAGCGCGAGGGGTTTCGCGTCATCTACCTCCCGGTCGAACCAAGCGGCCGCGTTTCGCTCGACCGGTTGGCGGAAGCGCTCAGCGAGCGGACATTGCTGGTCTCGGTGATGGCCGCGCACAACGAGATCGGCGTCATCCAACCGCTCGCCGAGATCGGCGCGCTGTGCCGCTCCAAAGGCGTGCTGTTTCACAGCGATGCAGCCCAGGCCGTCGGTAAGATCGCGCTCGACGTCGAGGAGATGCAGATCGATCTGCTGTCGATCTCCGGCCACAAGGTTTACGGACCGAAAGGCGTCGGTGTGCTCTATGTCCGGCGGCGGCCGCGGGTTCGGCTGTTGCCGCTGATCGACGGCGGCGGCCAGGAGCGCGGCTTGCGGTCGGGGACCTTGCCGACCCCGCTCTGCGTCGGGATCGGCCGTGCTGCCGCGATCGCGGCGACCGAGATGACGGATGAAGCAGGGCGGCTGCGCCGGCTCAGAGACCGGCTGCAGGCGGGTCTCGCCCGCCGGATCCCCGGGCTTCGCCTCAACGGCGACGCCGAACGCCGCTTGCCGGGCAGCCTCAATTTCTGCTTTCCGGGGCTTGCCGCGATGAAGCTGATCGAGGCCTGCCCGGCGCTAGCGATCTCGACCGGCTCAGCCTGCACATCGGCGAGTGTCGAGCCCTCTTATGTATTGCGTGCCCTCGGGCTTTCGGAGGCGGATGCGAATAGCGGGATTCGCATCGGCCTCGGCCGTTTTACGACACCGGCAGAGGTCGATTTCGCCATCGACGCGCTAGCCGCCGCGGCGACGCAGCTCAGGGCCGAAGCTGGGATGGCAGGGGAGGGGCGCGCACCCATATAGGAATTGACATTTCGGCTCGCGCCGATGGTATGGAATTCGCGTTTGGAGAAGATCGGATGTTGGCGAGAAAGCAGGCCTTGTCGGTGACGGACGCTGCGGCGGAGCGCATCCAGGCGCTGCTCGCCAAGCGCGGCAAGCCTTCGGTCGGAGTGCGGGTCGGCGTGCGGTCGCGCGGCTGCTCGGGGCTCAGCTACACGATCGAATATGCCGACGAGAAGGGCAAATACGACGAGGTCGTCGAAGACAAAGGGGTGACGATCCTGGTGGACCCGAAAGCGGTTATGTTCATCCTCGGGACCGAGATGGATTTCGTCGAAGAGAAGCTGCAGAACGGCTTCACCTTCCGCAATCCGAACGAGAAGGGCCGCTGCGGCTGCGGCGAATCCTTTCACGTGTAGCGGGCGCGGGCAAGCGCGCGCAGTAGACTGGCGTGAAGCTGTTCCAGATCGAGGAGCCGGACGGCGGACCGGCGGATCCGAATGAAGCGGGGGCCGCGATCGGGATCGACGCAGGTGGCGCTCGGGCCGAGGTCGCATTCTCGGTTGGTGGGAATGCGCTGATGCTCGATGATCGCGCGGGGTTCGAGCAAGAACTGCCGATCCCGGCGATCCTCGCCGCAATGGTGGAATGGCAAGGTCTATTCGAAGGGGCGCGCATGCGGGCCGAGCGAGCGCTTGCACGGCCGGTGACGCATGCCGTGGTCGTGCTCGCCGTCGCACCGGATGCGGATGCCGCAAGGCGCCTGCGGCAGGCAGCCGAAGGCGCGGGGCTCGAGCTATTGCGTCTCGTCAGCCGCGGCGAATTGGCGGCCGGTCGGACCCCAGCGCTCGCCGCCGCGATCCTCGCCGAGGATCTGGCGCCGCGACCAGAACTCTCTGCCGCGCCGGATCCCGGCTGATGCCGAAGATGATCTTTATCGAGCGTGACGGAACCCGGCGCGAAGTCGATGCGCCGCTCGGCGCCTCGGTGCTGCAAGTCGCGCGCCGGCACGACATCGACATCGAAGGGGCCTGCGAGGGCTCGCTCGCCTGCTCGACCTGCCACGTGATCGTCGATCCGGAGTGGTACGATCTGCTGAAGGAGGCGAGCGAGGACGAGGACGACATGCTCGACCTCGCCTTCAATCTGACGACGACATCCCGGCTGGGCTGCCAGATTATCATCACCGAGGAGCTCGACGGTCTGACGGTGCGGCTCCCCGCGGCGACCCGCAATCTCCTCTTCGGTTGACCCCGAGTGGCTGCGCTCTTTCCTCGCCTGGTCGAGGCTTCAGAGGCAGCATGGCGCGCCTATACTCGGCATCAATTCGTGCTTCGGCTGGCCGCCGGCGATTTGCCGGAGGCGTGTTTTCGGCGCTACCTGGTCCAGGACTACCTGTTCCTGCTGCATTTCGCGCGCGCCTGGGGGTTGGCGGTCTATAAATCCGAAACATTGCCCGAGATGCGCCGGGCCCAACACCTTGTGGCGGCGGCGCTCGATGTCGAGATCGGGCTGCATATCGACTACTGCCGCGGTTGGGGTCTTTCGGAAACCGCACTCGCTGCCGAGCCGGAGGCATCGGCGACGATCGCCTACACGCGTTTCGTGCTCGACCGCGGTTTGGCTGGCGATCGGCTAGATCTCGAGGTGGCACTCACGCCCTGCGTTGTGGGTTACGCGGTGATCGCCGGGGAGCGGACGGCCGATCTCCAAACCCGGCTCGACGGAAACCCTTACCGCGAGTGGTTGGAGATGTACGCCGGATCCGACTACCAGAGCCTCGCGCGCGAGGCCGAAGCCGCACTCGACGAACAATTTGCGCGGCGCGGCGGGGAGGGTCGCTTCCCCTCTCTTGCGGCAAATTTCGCCCTGGCCACTCGTCTCGAAGCCGAATTCTGGCAGATGGGGCTCGACGCGGCCAGCTGACAAACCAAACAGCCTCGCGCGTCGGATAGGCGGCTAGAATTGGCCGAAATACAACGAAAATCGCGTTTTTACCACAGAAAGGCCTGAATCGTCCCTTAAAATACGACGATATTTCAGGTGGTTACGTAGCAAATACGTTACTCGGTGGATCAATGGAATTTTTCGAGAGGATCAACGAATTAAGATGCGGTAACAACCGAATTACAATGGAATTTTCGCGGGACGGAAAAGTGCCCGATATACAGCAGTTTGAATCGAAATGACGACCCCACCGCTCCAGGAACCAGAGCTCGCCGGAACCCCCGCCGACCACCGCATCGTCGTCGCGATGTCGGGGGGTGTGGATTCGTCGGTGACTGCGGCTCTGCTGGTCGAGCGGGGCTTCGAGGTCGTCGGCGTCACGTTGCAGCTTTACGACCACGGCGCCGCGGTCGGGCGTAAGGGTGCATGTTGTGCCGGTCAGGACATCGGCGACGCAAGGCGCGTCGCCGACCGCCTCGGCATCGCGCATTACGTGCTCGATTACGAGAGCCGGTTCCGCAAAGAAGTGATCGAGGATTTCGCCGAAGCCTATCGCCGCGGCGAGACACCGATCCCGTGCATCCGGTGCAATCAGCGGATCAAGTTTCGCGATCTGCTCGGGACCGCACGCGATCTCGGCGCCTCCGCACTCGCCACCGGGCATTACGTACAGTGCGTAACGGGGCCGGACGGACCCGAGCTCCGCCGGGCGGCCGATCCTGCCCGTGACCAGAGTTATTTTCTGTTCGCAACGACCCGCGCAGAGCTTGAATTCCTGCGCTTCCCGCTGGGAGGCCTCGCCAAGAACGAGACCCGCGCCTTGGCGCGGCATTTCGGCCTGGCGGTCGCCGACAAGCCCGACAGCCAGGACATCTGCTTTGTACCGCAGGGATCATATGCGCTGCTCGTCGAGCGCCTGCGGCCGGAGACGGGCGAAGCCGGGGACATCGTCGACCCGGCGGGACGCGTGCTGGGCCGCCATCGCGGCATCGCGCGGTTCACGGTCGGCCAAAGAAAAGGGCTCGGGGTCGCGGCAACAGAGCCGCTCTACGTGTTGCGTCTCGATCCGGAGGAGCGGCGTGTCGTCGTCGGTCCGCGCGCGGCACTCGCCGAGACGCGACTGTCTCTTGGCGAGGTAAACTGGCTCGGCCCGCCCGCCGAGCCGGGGATGGCGGTTATGGTCAAGCTCCGTTCGACGCAACTGCCCGTGGGGGCGAGGTTCTATCCCAGCGGTAGCAAGGAAGACGCAGTATTGGTTCTGGATGCTCCAGCCGGAGCGGTGTCCCCCGGCCAGGCCGCCGTCCTTTATGACGGCGAACGTCTGCTCGGCGGTGGCTGGATCCGGCGGAGGGCAGCCGCCGCGGCTTGACCCGTGTCCGCCCATCTCCTATATGCGGCGCCTTGCGGCGGGATAGCTCAGCTGGTTAGAGCAGGGGAATCATAATCCCAAGGTCGGGGGTTCAAATCCCTCTCCCGCTACCATAAAAATCAATCACTTATAAGTAAGAAACGTGAACCGTCCGATTTGCCGCCGCCTCGCGGGCAACTATGAGGGCAACAGATTGCATACCTGCTGCCGCTAGCCGGCCTGAGGCGCGCCACGGCGGCGGCGTCCCCGGCAAGGTACGACCTGATGTTGAGCACCGGAATGCCGCCATCATGCGAAGCGGCCACGGTAGGAAATAGGGCTGCGGTGCTCATTCGCCATTTCCTCTGTCGTTTCGGTGCGTCCCGCGGGGCAGTGGGTCGGATTTTGGGTCCAGGCGACAGAGGTGTCGCGGAAAGCGGCTGCCGCATCAAGCGAATTTCCCCGGACCCAGACGTCCAGCTCGCTCGCTGCCCGGTGGGGACAACTCATCGACTATTCCTGCTGCCTCAAATACGCGTATAGAGATACGAGTGCGTCTAAGTTAAAACGAGCCTTGTCAGAACAAAGTTAACATTCACAATGGTGGGGTGGCCGGAGTGTGAGTGGCTGATCGGCGTATGGCGATTTTTGGCGATTTGACCGTGCAACTTGATCCCTGGCAGGTCGACTATGGGAGCGAGCTGCCGCTCGATGATGTCGAGGAACCAGCTTCCAATGAAGCAGTCGTCCTTGATGTCGAAGTCGCCCCGGAAAAATGGCAGCCCGTACGCCCTGGCGAGGTGATGCTGCCGACGCAATTGATCTTTGTCGATGGTGTTCGACGCCTCGAGGCGAGGCTGCTCGTTCGTCGACAGGAACGGCTCTGCCATGGTGCATTTGGAAGTCATGCGGTCGGGGCGGTTAAGGTGGTCGACTCCGCGGCGGTCTGCGAGGAGCCGAGGGTCCGACGCATCATCGTCACCGGTTCCGGGGAATCAGTCGGCACTCCTGTGCTAGTCAGAACTGACCTCGTATACCAGCCTATGAGCACAGCGGATACGGACCCAGACGCTCCGCTGAGGGCACTTCAGGAAAACATGCGTCGCGAAGAAGAACGCTTGGGGAGAGATCTCGCCTCTACTGATGGCGCGTTGGTCATCACTGATGGGCCGTTGACCTTCCAAGAAGCGTCGCGCGCTGGTGTCCTCGGATACATTAAGAGAATTTTCAGGTTGTACCTGCCGCGCGAGCGGCTGAACTTCCTGGCGCAACTGAACCCCGGTGAGCGCACGCCGCTCTTTGCGCTTCGGTCCAGCCGGCGATTTCTCCGTTTTTCGTGGTTCGTGCGGCTTGCGACGCCGGAACTCGGGGATTCGGAGCTTGCTGGCATAGCGCGCGTGGAGGTCTCCGAGGCCATCGGTGTTGAAGCGGCGCGGCGGTTAGCAAATGCGAGCACGGTCATCTTGCCGCGCTTTGTGCCAGGCCGATGGCGAGATCCACGAAGCCCGCAGAATCTTCTCCCCATCGGAGCGCTCGAAACATCCCTGCGGCGACACATGGGTGACGGACGGCTGATCCGCCGACATATCGAAACGCTGATCGCGACGGAGGCCCGCGGTGTCTGAATCTAAGCAGGCCGGTGAAAGCGCGAGCTCCGTGGAGCCTTCGCACGCCTCGGGATTGACCAACCTCAATATTGACGGCCTCGTGCTGGGCTCGCACGACGCAACGCCGCTCGAGTTTTGGGTCGGGGTGCATGACGGGAACCAAATCGAGCTCGATGACCTCGTCGTCGTGGAAACGGTGAGTCCGCAGGGCCAGTCGGTACGCTTCTTCGGCATCGTTGACGCTGTTCGTAAACGCTACGAAGGCGCTCAATACGATACCGATGCCTTCCGGGCCGCCGCCGGTACGCTGCCGGTGGACATATCCTACGCCGCTCACGTTCAGGTGACGCGGGTGGATCCCGAAGTCTTCATTCCGCCTCATCCTGGCGACGCAGTGCGCATCGTTCGCGGCGAGGAATTTCAGGCGGCGCTATATTTCGATCGGATGGAGCACCGATTGCCGATCGGGCTGACGCGCACGGGCGAGCCCGTATTCGCCAATCTCGAATTTCTCGACGGGACACGGGGCGCGCACGCCTCGATCAGTGGGGTGTCGGGGGTTGCGACCAAGACATCCTATGCCACGTTCCTCTTATATTCACTGTTCCGGTCGCAGGCGCTCGGGTCCGAGAGCATCAATTCGAAAGCGCTGATCTTTAATGTGAAGGGCGAGGATTTGCTTTGGCTTGACAGGCCGAACGTTCGTCTCGACCCTGAGGCGCGGTCACGCTATGAGCGGCTCGGCTTGCCTGCTGACGCATTTCAAGGCGTCGGATTGTACGCTCCTGCCCGCCGTGGAGCCGGCGCGCCGATGCCGGACACCGGCGGGCGCCAGGAAGGCGTGAAGCCCTACCTTTGGACGATGCGGGAGTTCGCTCGGGATCACCTTCTGCGCTTCGCGTTTGTGGAAGCGGAGGCCAATCGGGGCCAGCTGTCGTTCGTGATTGTCCGCGTCGAGCGGGCATTGGAGCGGGCGGCGGCTGACGGTGCGCCGGACGATCCTGCTGTCGAAATCGACAGCCAGCGCCTCGAAACGTTTGACCAGCTCGTCGAGCTTCTAGATGGGCAAGCGCTGGACAGCATGATGGCGGGGCCTGTGGCGCCGGGGACTCTCGACGCGTTCCGCCGGCGGCTGCACGCCGCCGCGCAGCACATGGGACATCTCGTGCGCGGCGGTCAGGCAGCACGCAATCGCGCTATCGATTGGACAGACCACCAGGTTACGGTCGTCGATATTCATACATTGCATTCCACCGCGCAGATGTTCGTCGTCGGCGTGCTGCTGAAGCGGATGATGGAGCAGAAGGAGGCGCGCGGGACGGCGCGACCGCTGGTGTTCGTAGTATTGGACGAACTGAACAAATATGCCCCGCGGGAACGCTCAAGCCCGATCCGCGATGTACTGCTCGACATCGCCGAGCGCGGCCGCTCGCTTGGCGTCTCCTTGTTCGGGGCTCAGCAAACGGCGAGTGAGGTCGAGCGGCGAGTGGTCGCGAACGCGGCGTTGAAGGTCGTCGGCCGGCTCGATGCGGCCGAAGCTGAACGCGGCGAGTATGGTTTCTTGACCCGGGTTGCACGGCTACGCGCGACGCTGCTTCAGCCGGGTACGATGATTGTCGCCCAGCCCGAGATACCGACACCCATCCTGCTGCGCTTTCCATTTCCGGCCTGGGCGACACGTCAGAGCGAAGCGCTATCGGTCGCCTCAGGTCGCGATCCGTTTGCCCGCATCACGGACTGACACATGCTGATCGTGCATAGCAGTGATTGGCATGCCGGTCGCCTGTGGAAGGCGATAGACCGACTGCCTGAGCTCGAAGCCGTACTGGAATACTTAGGTGACTTTATCGAGCGGGAACGCGTCGACCTGCTCTTGATGTCCGGGGACGTGTTCGACAGCCGGGGCCCCTCCGCCGCGGCCGAACGAACCGTGTTCCAGTTTTTCCGGCGCGTGGGCAAGGCGGGGACCAAAACGGCGGTAATCGCTGGAAATCACGACGATCCCTTGCGCCTGGAAGCATGGGGCACACTGGCTGAACTCGTTGACGTTACGACTGTTGCTCGTCCTCGACCAGCTAATCGGGGCGGCGTCATCGAATTCCAAGCCCGCTCCGGGGAACGGGCGGTTATTGCGGCGGTCCCGTTTGCGAAAACCTCGGATCTGGTCAGCGCCTTAGACATGGCTGGCGACGATACGACCGCCCATCAGCGCTACGCCGAAGGGCTACAGCGCATCGTCGAACTGCTCACAGCGCGATTCCGCTCCGATTCCGTCAACGTATTAATGGCCCACACGCATGTCGACGGCGCCCGGCTCGCGGGCTCCGAGCGGCAAGTTCATCTGGGAGAGGAATGGGCCGCCACGGCGCAGTCATTGCCGTCGACAGCGCATTACGTGGCGCTTGGTCACATCCATCGGCCTCAGCGGATCGAAGCCGCGCCGTCACCCACCTACTATGCCGGCTCACCGCTGCAACTGGATTTCGGCGAAGTCGGGGAGGAAAAATCGTTCGTGGTCGTCCGCGCCGAGCCCCGACAGCCTGCGCGCATCGAACGGGTGCCATATGCCGGTGGCAAGCCGCTCGCTGAGGTCCGCATGACACTTCCGGAACTCGAACAAAACGCCGAACGGCTGCGCGACGCCGGCTGGCTGCGGGTGACGGTGCCGCTCGGCGAGCGCGACATCGACCTGAACCGCAAGGTCCGGCACTTGTTGGGCAAGGCGGTGGTATCCGTCGATTACGAGCTGCCGGAGCACGCCGACGGCCCGCCGGAAGCCCCACCTCGCAGTGGGCTGGGGCCGGTCGAGTTGTTTCAGCTTTATCACCGTACGGAGCATCATATCGAAGCGGAGGCGCGCCTGACGGCGGCTTTCAACGAGCTCCTTCGCGAAGCGGAGGAGGCCCCGGAATGAGACCCGTCAGGCTGCGGCTTGAGAACTTCGCGTCATACCGCGGCCAGGCCACGGAGCTGGACTTCACAGGTCTCGAATTGTTCGCGATCGCCGGACCGACCGGCGCCGGCAAATCAACCGTTCTCGACGCGACCATTTTTGCGCTCTACGGCTCGGTGCCGCGGCTCGGCCGTCGCGCCACGGAGATGATCTCCCTGGGCGCAGATCGCATGTCGGTCCTTTTCGACTTCCAAATCGGGAGCCAACGGTATCGACTCACGCGGATTGCCCGACGCAGGGGCGCAGGCGAGGCGCTATTGGAACAGCTCGGCCCCGACGCCGACGCGCGACCGCTAGAGGTGGGAATCCGTAACGTCAATGAGGCAGTCGCCCGCCTTGTCGGCCTGTCGTACGAGGCGTTCACCCAAGCTGTGGTGCTGCCGCAAGGAGAGTTTCAGCGGTTCCTGAAAAGTGAGCCACGCGAGCGGCGCGAGATTCTCTCGAAAATCCTTCGCCTCGAAATCTATGAGCGGATGCGGGGTCTCGCCTCGCGCAGGAGCGATGTGCTTGCGCACGCGGTACAGCAGCTGGAACAGCTTCTGAACCAGAATTACGCCGACGCGACGCCCGAGGCACTGGATCGGCTCTCGGAGCAGGCCGATCATCAGAACGCCGAGTTGAAGGGTCTCTCGGATCGTCTCTCCAAGGCTGAATTGCACCGTGACATCATGCGTACCGCGCGGGCGAAGACTCGCGAGCTCGAGCAAAGACGCTCGCGCCTTGACCAACTGCAAGCTGACGAAGCGGAGATCAACTCCTATGAGCGCCAGCTTGCGGCAGCGCACCGTGCCGCGCCGGTGCTGCCGCGGATCCGAACGGCAAATGCGGCAGAGGAGAACGCCACGCGGGCGAAACAAGAGCACGAGGGGCTGCTGAAGCGGCACGCTCAGCTTAATTCGAAGCACAAGGAGGCAGAAAGACAACTCGAAGCAGCAACCGAGCAGGGCGCAGAAATTCCCATTCTCCAAGAGCAGATTGCTGCCCTGGACCAGATAATCGGCCGGATGCAACCACGCCCGATACTCGTTTCGCAGCTGACGGAGGCCAAGAAGCAGCAGCTGACTGTGGAGAGCGATCTGAAGGAGTTGCGCGCCGCGCACGCAGAGGCTGAAAAGCACTTAGCCGCGGCACAGGTTGATCTGCGCAATGGCGATGACGCGCTCGCAGCCGTGAAATTCGATCGCGCGCTGTTCGACACGCTTGATGCGACCCGGGAGGAGGTGAGCCATATCAGAAACCTGCGTCACGTCGCGACGACGAGTGCAACTGAAGTGCGTGAGGCAGTAGGGCGCCTGAGGACCAAGGAGAAGGCACACGCTCGCGCGAATTTCAAAGCGGAAGAAGCAGATCAGGCATGGACGCGGGCATCCCAGCGGACGCTTGAGATCGATCGTGAACTCGCCGATGCCCGTCATCGGGATGCCGCTGCACTGCTGCGGCGGGAACTGCGCACCGACGAACCGTGCCCAGTGTGCGAGCACCCAGTCGTCGAACACCCGCCACCGCTCCCGACACCTGCGCTCGATGCTTTAGAGAAGAAGCTCGAACAAGCGAGGCGTGCGGAAAGCAAAACTCGGGAGCTTCTGGATCAGACACGGGCGGCGATGGCTGCCGCCGAGGAGGCCGTGGTTGGGGAACAACAGAGTGTTGCGCAGTCCGGTGAGCGCTGCAATGCGGCGGAAGCGGAACTCGCGAAGGCGTGTGAAGCCCTCGCAAGTCGAGTTCGCGATGTTGTCGCTGTCTCTGAGGAGCGGAACATCGAAGAACAGGTGCGAGAGAACTACCAGGTCGTATCCGCGGCGAGACAGCGACACGAAGCCGCGCGGACAAAGCGCGACGAGGCGGATGAGGCAGTGCGAAATGCGGAGCAGAGCGCCGAGAGGCTGAAAATCTCGGTCGCCACAGCCACCCACCAACTCGAGCAGCACAACAACAGGATCGCCGACCTCGCGCGTCAAATTGCCGAAATCGACGAGGAGGTCCGCAAAGTCACTGAAGCTCCGGACCCTCGGGTGGAACGTGCGCAACTGGGCCGCCGACGGGACCACCTCGCCAAGGCCCTGCAGGCGCGGCAAGCGGGCGAGGCGACGGCTTCTCGGGAGCTGGCCGGGGTCGCTGGTCGTCTGGAGGTGAGCGGAGAGGCATACAAAAAAGCAAATGCCGAGGCGCAGCGAAAGCGGGCTGAGGCTCGCGAGGTTGCCGTCGCCGCCGGATTTGCCGACGAAGCAGCGGTGGCCCAGGCCGAGATAACGCAGAGTGAAGAACAGCGAATTTCAGCTCTCGTGGACAAACACCGGAATGAGGCGCGTACTGTTCAGGTGCGAATCGAGGAATTGACCGAGGAGCTTAAAGGCACGGAGGTTGCTGAAGAGACCCTTACTGCCGCCGAGACTGCGGCTACTCGATTGCGCGAGGAACTCAGCACCGCCGAGCGGTTGCAGGCTGAGCTCGGCACGCGCATTCAGATATTGAGCCAGGATATCGATCGAGCGAACGAGTTGCGCGCCGATCTAGACCGACAACGCGCAGAATATTCCCTCTACCGCAGCCTCGCTCTTGATCTCAGAAGCGACCGGTTCCAGGCATTCCTGTTGAACGAAACTTTTAACGAGTTGGTTTCCGGCGCCTCGATTCGACTGTGGGAGTTGACCAACCGGTATCGCTTCGACTGGCAGAACGAAGCCTTTTACATCGTTGACCACGACAACGCACGGCAATTGCGGAGTGCCGACACTTTGAGCGGCGGGGAAACCTTCCTGGCGTCGCTGGCCCTCGCCCTTCAGTTGAGCGAGCAGGTGCAAAAAGCCGCTGGCGCCACAAAGCTCGACAGTCTCTTCATCGATGAAGGCTTCGGCTCACTTGACCCGGAAGCGCTCGACGCCGCCGCCAGCGCTATCGAAAACCTGCCGGTCGGAGGACGGATGGTGGGGGTTATATCGCACATCGACGAGTTGAGCCTCCGGCTGCCGGCGCGTGTCAGAGTGAGAAAAACTCCCGACGGCTCCCGTCTAGAGCTTGAAACGAACTGACAATGTTTTTTCTCATCGATCGTAGGAGACCGCGACTTTTGCCTGGCAAGGCATGGCCGGCGCGACTGATGCCGGAGAAAGCTGAGAGTGGGCGTCACGAACGTGTTTATTGGCGCTCTTCATTGTTGGTGTCGTGATCTGGTTAATCGCTCGGCGTTTAGATTGCCCCGCCCCAAGCCTATGCCCAAGTTTCAAAAAGGCGAGAAGCAGCTTCGGCTCGTGATCGATAGCAAGCTTCTTGCGAACGTTGACCAGGACCTCCTTTTCTCCTGCGTCGTTCCGAACAGCTGGATCTTGAATCCCTAGCGATTACCATCTCTCACGATACCAATATAAATTTCAATCGCGACCTGTGCTATCAAAGTTCCATTTTACAAATACTGCCGAAGTGCAAAGCGCGGAAAACCCTTTCCGGGAGTGGCAGATGGGGATATTCGATTGGTTATCAAAGCGAGCTTCGGCACCGAACCGGGGAGCGACGTTATCTCCGGCAGAATTGGACCAATGGGAGCTCCTTTTGCTAAGCCAGTTTTCGGCTCCCCAAAACAGGGAGCGGATCATCAGGGATCCCAGGTGGGCAGCAGTGCTCAGGGCGGAACCGCTCGAGGTTATTGGGAAGCTTTGTGCTCAGGGCCTCCTTGCCGAGTGTGACCTCGGTGTGAGGTTGCGGGCAAAGTTTAAGGTATCTGATCTCAAGCAGCTATTACGCGCACGCCAACTTCCAGTTTCGGGCAACAAGCAGGCACTGATTGATCGGTTAATAGAAGAGGATCCGGATGGAGCGCGCGCCGCTGCGGAAGACATTGTAGTCTTGCAATGTACGGAGGCGGGCTGCGCTGTGGTTGAACCGTTTGTGCGCGCACGGGAAAACGCCTACCGGGCGGCAGAAGATCTGTCACTCGTCGCGGTCAAACGAGGAGAATTCGAGCGGGCGATCGAGATTGTAAATCGCTATCAGGCCAGTCAAATTTTTCTACCCAATCCGATTGGTATCCCTGTAGAGACCGACACGACGCTTGAAAGACTGCAGACGATCTGGACAGGCCGCCCCAAAATTCTATCACGACTTAATGTCGCTCAACTGAACGCCGTGCGAGTCGCTGCAGCGATGAGCGAGTTATGGAAGACGAGGTCCGCGATCGAGTGGCTACCTGAGGAGTTTAAGACTGAGCTGCCTTTTGACGGCGAGGTGGCAACGCGAATGCTGTATTTCCATGCCGACAACCAATACAAGTTGAACCGCGCTCTTCGGATCGGTGCAAATCGTGTTCAGATTTTAAGCGCAGGTGATGCCGATACGTGCAACTCGTGTCGAGAGATCTCAGGTCGAACGTACAGCATCTCTGAAGCCCCGGAGCTACCTTACGGGCAGTGTACGTGCGAGGAGGGATGCCGTTGCATGTATATTCCCCTATTCCCCGGCGATATACCACAACCCAGACCAGTGCCGCGAAACCCGCTCTTTCAGGCATCGCTATTACCGAAAGCGGGCGACTTGAATGATCGTTTGCGGCGCGGTGAGATCAGCCGCGCTAAGTATGACGCTAAACTAGAAGATCTCGCGCGCCAGCGAGGGCTCCTCTAGCCCTCGGCTTGTGCGCAAGTGCAGCTTTGTCCCTAAGCGACCATGTCGGTGCTCCCGAGACGGTCGCGACGCGGCTGCTCAATATGCCAGCCCGCGATGCCGGTGCCCGGAGTCGGTGCGCGAGGCCGAGGCTAATGTCGAAGCGGCCCGCGACCGGCTCGACCACGCCAACAAGGTCGAGGACGCACTGGCAGGCGAGATCTAACGCAGCGAGATCCGATTGCAGAATTGCGGGCAGCGCGTCAGGCGATGACGGCAGTCGTGACCACCGCACCCGAATTTCAAGGCATGGATTCGACTGCGGACGCTGTGCCCATTGTTTAGCGAGATCGGCCACGACCTTCCGGGCATGCCCGATCGGCTACGTACCCGGTTTCTCGACGTCGAGCCGCCCGAAAAATGGCCGGTCACACCTGGACGGCGGCAAGATCGTGCGTTTTGAGTGGACGAGCAACTGTTGGAGCACTGGCGGCGGGCTCGCAATCATCTGTATAGCGATCACCTTGCCACATTGCCGAATGGCAATGAATGACGCTGAAAGGATCGCATATCACCAAAGCGGCCACGTCGCGGCTTATCTGCCTTTTTGCCCTGTTTCGACATGTTGCGCTGTTCAGGCGCCCGGACTGACTAGCACCGCGCGGGTGTTGCCGCACAAGGTATATACAGGACAGCGGGCGTTGATCCATCCGTCTGGAACGACTGCCGAGGCGCAGTACCTCTTGCAGCCGCTGACCGCATTGATGGACCCGCACTGCCACGCCGATCTGCGAATGGCGCGCGATCTGTTGCGCAGCCGGGCTGAGTTCGACAGCATGCTGGACCGCGTCGCCTGGATCGTACGGCGGCGGTGGACTAGGATCGGCGCGGTGGGTGAGGCTTTGCTGGCCCACCAATGTCTGCGCCGTCTGACCGCTGTTTTCCCGGGCGGCATCTCCCGGAATATAGCGTTCGTGCCGCCGCCGAGAATACCGCCCATTCAAACCTCGACGGACAGAGCGATTAACACGCTTTTCTCATCCTGTTTATCGCGTGGCACAATACTGCTTGCTGGCATCGGCTGTTGCTAGGATAACGTCCTTGCCAGCCTTTCGTTGTCGTTCCCGGTATTGAGCAATGGGCGCACGACCCGAATGCCAGAAGTGCCAACCCAGCAAGTCAGTCTCGAGCTCTCGCAGCACATGCTTCGGCGTTCGCTCGGGCAATGACAAGTACGCAAGCCAAGGTTCCAGAATGGGCCACAGCGATGAGGCGTGTGCGGCGGCTCGCGCTCGGAGTCCATTGGTCTCACCAATGTACACTGCCGCTTTGGCTCCTCGGTCATACACTACATAGACCGCGGGTCCCACTGGCAAAATTCGCGCCTCTGACAGAGGTAGCCGCTGCCACCAAGGTGCCTGCAGCGGGGCGGCACCACCCTGTAGAGGTGGATGGGAAATGGCGAAATCCACGACCGCACTGCCCTCGACGACGGGGACCGCCCGACGGCCTGGCGTTCGAGTCCTGGAGCGCCCACTTCGCCCAACCCAGCGGTTCGTCGGCCGAGTGTAACCGGGGTAGAAACGCCCGTAATTGGCCTCCGTCGACAGACCGGTCGTTACTCTATGCCGCCAGAGCAGCATGTCCTCGGTGCCGCGAAGGACCTGGACATCGCCCAGAACTGGCATGCAAGAGCACTCGAACCTGACACCATCTCTCTTGTGCAACAGCCAAAGGTGCGGTGCCGCTGTATGAGGATCGTTGAACGGGCACATATTGCCATTAACGCCGGCGGCGAGTGACAGCAAGCGCTCTCTTAGCGTGCGGCTTGTCTGGCCGATATAAACGAAGCGGATTATGTTTCCGCCGTCACGCCGGATCCGGTAGACTCCGGGCAGAAGAGGGACCGTTCGCCTGACGGCCTCGCGCTCCAGTGGCACCCATGGCCCCCATCCGAGACCACACCAGTCCTCAGCCATAAGCTGGGGTTGCAAGGCTGTATCATCCGCGCTTATCTGCATTCGTAGATGAACCAATGAATTTTGCTGGCTCCAGGATCAGCCATTGTCCTCATATAGCGGAGAGCCCCTCGTCTCGGCTTTACGCGATGAGGGCACGAAAGCCTACTCCCCGAAGCCTGGTGTACGTTGCATCAAGTTCTGTGCGAGGTGGCACGAACACGACGGTGGTGTCCCGAGCTCGCGTAAGCAGCACCCTGTATGCATTTGCACGAAGCTGCCAGGGGTCGACGATCGGAACACGTGCACTACGATGGGGTCTCATGTCGGTGATCGACCATGCGCCCGTTTCATCAATACGGAAATCACTTCCCCAAGCCAGTAGAACCGCGTCGAGCTCGAGCCCCTGTGCGCCGAACTCAGTCTGACAGGTCCTCAGCTCGCGGCATGAACGGCCGCGCGGTGATCCTTCGGGATCACCATACCAAGGTCCGTGGAAGCCTGGCCGCTTCTGCCCACGGTTATCAACGCCGAAGGTTTCCAGGATGTTGTCGCGACTGGAGGCAACAATGCCAAAACGCGCTTCCTTGTCCTCCGCGTAGCGGTCACGAAGATAGGTTTTAGCAACCTCGAGCCCCCGGGTGATGAGGAGATCGTGTCCCTGCGCGCATATGGTTGCCGCTATCGCAGCAAGCTCCGAAATTAATAACCGGTTGCTATCGAGTAGGTATGCTACGAAGCGGTGGAGCTCGGAGGCTAGATGAGAGCGCAGTGATTGGTCGAGATTCATCGCCGCATCCTGCTGGAATGCCAGACCCGCGAAAATTTCAGCCACCGACGGCGGCCCATGCACCTTCCACTCACCGGGCGTCTCACAGCGGCGAATAGCCTCTGTCCATTGGGCAAGCCCGGCTTCTTCACCACGGTTGATCTCCTGCCCTCCACCGATAAGCCCGACAACCACGCACCAGCCAGGCACGCGAGACGCGAAGTCTATGAAATGTTGCGGTTCAGATTTAGCCTGGCCGGCCATCTGCTTGTGTTTTTCTGCTATCATCGCAGCGTCGTAGGCACGTTGCGCTTCATCGAATACCAGCACGTGCTCGGGTGGGGCTCTGGTAGGGCTCCGTTCGTATTGCACCACATAATCCTTGACGCCACGCACGAAGGCCTTGCCTCCACCACCGGCGCTTCTCAGCTCATACTGCAGGACCTCGACGAGGGGGCCATTGCCGGATAGAAAGACCGCGGGAGCAGCAGGTTTACGGCCTTGCCGCGGCAAAGCGAGCCCGTCAAGTATGTGGGAGTGGACTACACGAAGTCCGACGAGGGTCTTTCCGGCTCCCGGCACACCCGTCAGGAGCACCAACCGGCGCGTCTGGGTGGCGGCGGCATCTCGGGCCACCTGTGTGATTGCCTGGACAGCTTTGTCAGTTATGGCGGCAGCTCGATGCACCCGCCGCAAATCGCCCTTCTGAAAGAGCTCTCGGGCAGCCTCAACAAGGGTCGGCAGCGGACGATATGCATCGGCGGCAAGAAAGTGCTCAAGTGTCACAGGTGCTCCGGTTGTATCTGGCAGCGAAAGCAGCCAGTCCAGTAGCGCAGTTGGGCCGCAGATCAGAACCCCACGCACTTCGTCGTTCAAACTGCCGGCTCGTGAAGGAACCAGAACGGAGAAGACAGTCTGCTCATGGCAGGCCTCATGATAGCAGTGCAGATCGCGCGCATAGGCATGCGTCTGGTCGACGTCGGCCTCGGTCCATTCAGATTTGCCCTTGAACTCGATTACGATAGTCATCCTACCAGCCAATAGCACCACGTCAATGCGGCGCGCCTCGAGTGGCAGCTCATACTCGAGCACAATCCCCCATTTTCCGGTTGTGGCGTTCACGGCCATCAACCGCTGGAGGCAGCGATGGAGCAGACGAATCGAGTCCTGCCACGCTGTCTTTTGGGATCGCCCGGCGTCGCTCACAAAATTCTGCAACGCAGTGACCACTCGAGATGGCTCGGTCTCAGTGAACTCCTGCAAAAAGCCGGACCAGCCATGTCGCGCAGGAATGATAGTTGATGACATTGTCCTTACTGGACGTTTTATCCGACATTCGCCAGATACCTGTGGTTTCGAGGCCAGGATCGCGCCTTTGAACGGACTAGGCAACGGCAAATCGCCTTCGCCGCAAGCAAGGAGCGATCGAAGCCGGCGGTTGGCTGCGCCAAAACGTCAAAACCTCCGCTCTGCACCCAGGCATACCTTTCCCCTCATCGCCTGCCACACTTGACCCCAGCGCTTGTCATACCGGCGCGGTGGTGTCCGCAGCCCGGCGATGAGCGCCAAGATGTCGTCGAACATTTGCCGCGACACCGCGATCTCGGCCATCTGAAAGGTGACGCAGCGCCCGTGGCTAACCACCTTCGCGTCGATCTCGATCGGCTTCTCGCGCAGGCTCGTCGGCGATCACGACTCCCCCGCCTTCGCCAGCATGCGCATGAAGCTGCCGACGTTGTAGGCCATCGAGACTGCAGGACTGTCGGTCCTCGAGGAGGGTTACCTCACGAGGGCATTCAAGTCCAAAGGGCTCGCAACTCGGCTGCAACTTCCATAGAGTTGTGTGCGTCAAGTTCAGCAATTTGATCGTGGTGTTGGGTGACGCCGGGTGAACCTCCTGTGTCAGTCGCGACCGTAGCCGCGTGGCGGATCGATCGCCTTCAGGTCCTCAAAGTCGAGTTCG
>Ga0306923_10001660_pt1 | contig 19840 bp, 13 predicted proteins | sample sta12Can44000108_FD_203841 | JGI IMG/M metagenome (GOLD analysis project Ga0306923, IMG submission 203841) | Lab enrichment of tropical soil microbial communities from Luquillo Experimental Forest, Puerto Rico - statanox.12C.anox.44.000.108 (v2)... | ecosystem: Environmental > Terrestrial >... | reverse complement strand
GGAAACTGGCTCCAGCGCCTGTCCTGGCCCCGACTGATGCTGATCGGCCTCCTGCTGCTCGTTGCGGCAGGCATCGCCAATCACATGATGGAGCCCGACGAACACTCGCTGATCTCGATCGACAGCGACACGCCCAAAACGGTCGAAAAGGCGCGGGAAGCCGCGGACAAGGCACGCGAAGCGGCCGACAAGGCGCGCGAGAAAGCCCAGGACGCCGCGGAGCGCGCTCGGGAAAAAGCGCAGGAAGCGGCTGAGAAGGCACGCGAGAAGGTCGGCGCGACGGACACCGAAGCCGAGCCGGCCGAACCACCTGAGCCCCCTGCCGCCGCCGAAAGCGGCGCGGCCGCCGAGGCCGGCGCGTCCGCCGGCAGCGCCGCCCCTTCGTCGTCCGCCTCAAGTTCTGCCGACGGCGGCAAGCACGGTGCAACAAGCGTCAGCATCGGCACGAACGGCATTCTTGTCACCAAGGTCGGTACCGACGGCAAGACGAAGAAAATTGTGCGGATCGGCCCGCAAGGCGTCCAGACCGCCGACAGTGCGGACGGCGAAGACGTCGACATCAAGCTGCCGGAAATCAAGGGCGTCACCGCGGATGAAGCGCGCGAGATTCACGAAGAGATCCGCGCCGCCATCGCCTCCGCGCGCGAGCAGGCACTGAGTTCGCGGCGCGGCTTCGACTTCGCCTCGCTCGCTTTCATCGCCATCGTCAGCCTGATCATCATGAAGCTGCTCGCCGGCGGAAAGCGCCGCGCCGAGCTCGACGCCGATTCCGCCCGTGTTGCCGCTGACATCGCGCGTCTGGAACGCGAAGCGGCCGACGCGAAACTGCACGCCATGCAGGCACAGATCGAACCGCATTTCCTGTTCAACACGCTGGCCTCGGTCGACCAGCTGATCCAGACCGATCCGCCGCGCGCCTCGCAAGTCCAGAAGACGCTGATCCAGTACCTGCGCGCGGCGATCCCGCAGATCCGCGACGACGCGCAGCGCAGCTCGCTCGGCCGCCAGGTCACGATGTCGCGCGCCTATCTGGAGATCATGCAGGTGCGCATGGAAGAACGCCTCGCCTTCGGCATCCAGGTGCCCGAGGGCCTGATGGGCGCCGAGTTTCCGTCGATGATGCTGCAGACGCTGATCGAGAACTGCATCAAGCACGGCCTCGAACCGAAGCCTGAAGGCGGGCGCATCGATCTCACGGCCGAAGTCACGCGCGGCAAGCTGCGCGTGCAGATCAGCGACACCGGCGTCGGCCTCAAGAACGATCGGCGTGACGGCGTCGGGCTCGCCAACATCCGCGAGCGGCTCGCACTGCTCTATGACGACGCAGCGATGCTCTCGGTCGTGCCAAATCCAGCCGGTGGCACGATCGCGATCATCGAAGTGCCCTACAAGGACGAGGCCGAGAAGGCGTCGCGCGACGAAGCGGGGCGCGGCCCGACGAACGCATGAACGCCTCCGTCCGGCGAGATGGCGCGTGCCTCCCGCGGGAGCGGGCACGACGCGCGCCACTCCATTAATCTGCCGCTGACTCACCGATAGAGGTCCGCATGCCTACCGCACTGATTGCCGATGACGAGCGCCTGATGCGCGACCAGCTCCGCAGCGCGCTCGCCACCGCGTGGCCCGAACTCGAAGTCGTCGGCGAGGCGAAGAATGGCGACGAAGCCGTCGAACTCGCCGCGACGCTGAAGCCCGACATCGCCTTCCTCGACATTCGCATGCCGGGCCGCACCGGGCTCGAAGCGGCGCGCGAAGTCTGCACGCAGTCGCACATCGTCTTCGTCACCGCCTATGACCAGTACGCGGTCGAGGCCTTCGAGCGTGGCGCGGTCGATTACCTGATGAAGCCCGTCGAGGTCGATCGCCTCGCGCTGACCGTGGAGCGCCTGCGCGCACGCCTCGCCGACACGCCGCCGGATCTCAACCAGATGCTGATCAAGCTCACGCGCGAGATCGGCGGCGGGCAGAAGAACTACCTGAAGTGGATCCAGGCCGGCGTCGGCAACGCGCTACGCATGATCGCCACGCGCGAGATCCTGTTCTTCACGTCCGACGAGAAATACACGCGCGTCCAGACAGGCGAATTCGAAGCACTGATCCGCAAGCCCATCCGCGAACTTGTCGAAGAACTCGATCCGGATGAGTTCTGGCAGATCCATCGCGCCACGCTCGTGCGCGTCGATGCGATCACCGGCGTGACCCGCGACGAACGCGGTCATCTGTTGGTCGCGGTACGCGGCTGTCCGGAAAAGCTCGAGGTCAGCCGAAGTTTCGGCCACCTCTTCAAGCAGATGTGAAAACGGCCGCCGGGTGCCGGCGGCCGTTTCTGCGAAGTCTCGTGCCGTTCAGCGCGCAGCTCTGCGCGGCAGGAAGAGCGAGGTCACGAGGCCGATGGTGGCAATCGCGATCACGTAGTGCGCGGGCGCCAAAGGATTGTTCTTGAGCATCAGCGTGACGACCATCGGCGTCAGCCCGCCGAAGATCGCGTAGGCCACGTTGTACGAGAAGGACAGGCCCGAGAAACGCACCGGCGCCGGGAAGGCATTGACCATCACGTAAGGCACGGCGCCGACGACACCGACCGTGAGGCCGACGAGTGCATAGAGCGGCACAAGCATGTCGGGCTGTGCGCGCACGCCGGTGTAGAAGAGCCAGGTGCAGCCGGCGAGCAGGATGCTGCCGCCGAACATCGTCCGCCTCGACCCGATCCTGTCGGCGATGAGGCCGGCGACGATGCAGCCGATCGTCAGGGTGATGGTCGCGACGCTGTTCGCACGCAGCGCGGTCGCAGCGTCGAAGCCGTACACCTTCTGCAGCAGCGTCGGCGTCATCAGGATCACGACGACGATGGCCGCGGACAGCATCCAGGTCAGCATCATCGAGGCCGCCACGGCGCCCAGGTGCTCGCGCACCACCGTCTTGAGCGGCATTTCGTCGGCCAGCGCCTTGCGCGCCTGGAGTTCGGCGAAGACCGGCGTTTCCTCGAGCCAGCGCCGCAGGTACATCGCGAAGAGGCCGAACACGCCGCCGAGCAGGAACGGAATCCGCCAGCCCACGCTGAGCAGTTCGTCGCCCTTGTAATACGTGTTGATGGTCGCGGCGATCAGCGAGCCGAGGAAGATGCCAGCCGTCAGGCCCGCCGTCAGCGTGCCGCATGCATAGCCGACGCGGCGGCCGGGCACATGCTCGGAGACGAAGACCCACGCGCCCGGTACTTCGCCACCGACGGCCGCGCCTTGCAGGATGCGCAGCACGAGCAGCAGGACCGGCGCGAGCAGACCGATCGACGAATAGGTCGGCAAAAGTCCCATCGCCAGCGTCGGCAATGCCATCAGCAGGATCGAGAGCGTAAACATGCGCTTGCGCCCGAACAGGTCGCCGAAGTGCGCCATCACGATGCCGCCCAGCGGTCGCGCGAGGTAGCCGGCCGCGAAGATGCCGAAAGTCTGCAGTTGCCGCAGCCACTCCGGGATCGCGGGCGGGAAGAACAGTTGCCCGATCGTCGCGGCGAAGAAAACGAAGATGATGAAGTCGTAGAACTCGAGCGCGCCGCCGAGCGCGGCGAGCGAAAGCGTCTTGTAATCGCTGGCGACCAAAGGTCGGTGGGCGTCGGCAATACTGGCGGTGCTGGCCATGTGGTTCGTCTCGCGTGCCTGTGTCCGGTATGGCCCCACAAAGTGAGGCGGGGAAACGCGGCACAAGCCGTCGTTCCCCCGGGGGCGAAGCGTCACGCGGCTTGTAGCTGCGCGATACGGGCCGGGATGCAGCTGCGGTACGCGGGAGCTCGGCAAGGGTCGTGCCGAGGCAGGCGATGCACTTCGCGGTCAGCCTCGCTGCAGGACACGCTTGGGTGATCGCAGTCCTGCGGCATGAAAAGCTGTGTCTGGAGCATACCAGATCGACCGATCAGGCTTGCGCCAGCGCTTTCCCACGCGCGGTCTCGACGCCCTGGACATCGAGGCCGCGCAGACAGGCATAGAGCACGGCGGCATTCAGCAGGTGCCAGACGAAGTGCGTGCCCAGCGGCCAGACCGGGCAGAGCCGTTCGTCCAGGCTACGCAGGAAAATCGAGACGACGAACATTCCCGCTGCGGCGCCCAATGCCTGACGTCCGGGCAGCCGGCGAAACTGCAGCCACGCCGCCATCGCGAGCAGAACGAAGAACGCCGCCGCATAGAACTCGGATCCATTGAGCGGCAAGCCGGCAAGCACCTGCTTCAACACCGTGTCGAGCGCGACGAAGGCAACGACCCCGGCGGCTGCGACCCACGGCACGCATTCGACGCGCCGCACCAGAAACCGATGCAGATAGACCAGCAGGAAGATCGTGATGAAGCCGCTGTCGAGGAACAGCGACCAGCGCGTTGCAAATGTGTGGAAGGCCAGGCTGCCGAGTCCGACGAGGAACAGCAGGATGTCGAGCGCACGCAGGTCGCCGACGCGTTCACGCCCGGCCTGGCGGCGCCAGATCAGCCAGGCGGCAATGAAGAAACCGATGTTCGACAGCGCATTCAGGGGTTCTCCCCACAACCCCGGTGCAAGACGTTCGCAATATTCGTCGATGTAATCAGTCAACATGATCGTAAACCCTTGATTGCCTAAGCTGTTTTTTTGTTTGCGGAGGATCAATGCGGCCGCCATGATGCAGTGCGATATTGCGGGCCTTTTCTAAAAATACGGCGCTTCCGCGACTGGCCTTCGTTGCTGAGCGTCACCGACCCCCAAAAGAGTGCAATGATCAGTCATCCGTTTTCGCCGCTGCGTCTGCGCGGCAAGGAACTCCTCCCAATCGTCCAGGGTGGCATGGGCGTTGGCGTTTCCGCCCATAGACTGGCTGGCGCCGTCGCCTCGCTCGGTGGTGTCGGAACCATCGCCAGCGTGGATCTCCGCCGGCTTCACCCCGATCTCGAAGAGCCTACCGCGAAAAGCCGCGACCGTGCCGAGATCGAACGGGTGAACCTCATTGCGCTCGACCGCGAGATTGCCGCCGCGCGCGAACTGGCGAAGGGCGTCGGCGTGGTCGCCGTGAACGTGATGCGCGCGGTCACCCAGTACGCCGACTACGTCAGGCAGGCCTGCCGCAGCGGCGCCGAAGCGATCGTGATGGGCGCGGGCCTGCCGCTCGACCTGCCGGATCTCACCGCCGAACATCCTGACGTCGCGCTGATCCCGATCCTGTCCGACGCCCGCGGCGTCTCGGTCGTGCTCAAGCGCTGGATGAAGAAGCAGCGTCTGCCGGATGCGATCGTGCTCGAACATCCGGGTTGGGCCGGTGGCCACCTCGGCGCAGCCAAGGTCGAGGACACCTCGGACGCGAAATTCGACTTCCGCAAGGTCATCCCGGAATGCCTCGAAGTACTCAGGAGCCTCGGCATCGAGCGCGAAAGGATCCCGCTGATCCCGGCCGGTGGCATCAACAGCCACGAAAAGGTCCGCGAAGTCATGGATCTCGGCGCCTCGGCGGTCCAGGTCGGTACGCCGTTCGCGGTAGCCCGCGAAGGCGACGCCTCCGATGAATTCAAGCGCGTCCTGATGGAAGCCGAAGCCGAGGACATCGCCGAATTCACCAGCGTCGCCGGTCTGCCGGCACGCGCCGTACGCACGCCGTGGCTCGCGAACTACCTCAAGCGCGAGGACAAGTTGCAGGCCGCCGCCGAGCGCGAGGGAAGCTGCCGCAAGTGCACGCTCAACTGGGATTGCCTGATCCAGTGCGGCCTGCGCGACAAGATCTCCAAGTTCGGCCAGTTCTGCATCGACAACCAGCTCGCCTACGCGCTCAAGGGCGACGTTGCGAAGGGCCTGTTCTTCCGCGGCAAGGGCAAGCTGCCCTTCGGCAACGAGAGCCGCTCGGTGCGCGAACTCATCGAATACCTGCTCGCCGACAAGGCGCCCGCCGCCGCCTGATCACCAGTCGGCTTCGACCACGCCGCCGGTCAGTTGCGTGCTGGCGGCGGTGTACTCATGAACCTCGAAGCGATTGCCATCGGGGTCCGTGAGCCAGATCTGCCAGGTGTTGTCGGCACCGAACTTCTTCTCGCTGAAATCCACGCCTCGCTCGGTGAGCGTTCGCGTCAGGGCGTCCATGTCTTCCGTCTCAATGCAGAAATGCACGAGGCCCGTGTTGACGACCTGCGTCAGCGACTTGTCCTCGAAGATCTCGAGGTAGTTACCCTCGGCGATCTCCAGGTAAGCACCGAAGTGCTCACCCTTGCGCGTGAAATCGAAGCGGTTCTCGAAGCCGAGCTTGCGATAGAACGCCAGCGAACGCTGCAGATCGCGGACATGAAGGCAGACGTGCGCGAGGCGCTTGAACATGACACGGCTCCGGACTGGATGAGACTGAGCCGCCGATCGTAACAGGGCGTACGAACGGCGACCCGCTTTCGTCTTGCGGCGTTCACCGGCCTCAGCTTGCCCAGCCAACTCGCACGAGGTGGAAAAAGATCGGTGCCGCGAACGCCACCGGCGCGATGCGGTCGAGCATGCCGCCGTGCCCCACGATCGCATGCCCCCAGTAACGTACGCCGCGGTCGCGCTTGATGGCGGTCATCACGAGGCTGCCAAGGAAGCCCATCCACGTCGCGATCAGCGCCAGCCCGCCCGCGCCCCAAACGCCGAACGGCGTGATCCACGCCAGCAGCGCACCGAGCAACGCAGCGCCGAATCCGCCGAGCACGAGGCCTTCCCAGGTCCGCGAAAGGGACACCCCCTCGGCGACCAGATGCCTGCCGAAGCGCACGGCAAAGAATTTCTGCAGCACGTCGCCGCTTTGCACGACGAGCACCAGGAAGGCGATCAGGAGCAGGTTGCGGCCCTGGTAACCCGCGATGCGCAGCGAAAGCAGCGCCGGAACGTGCGACAGGCAATACACGCAGATCATCAGCCCCCACTGGATGTTGGCCGCCCGGTCCATGAAACGCGTGACGTCGCGCCGCAGCGCCGTGATGATCGGCAGAAACAGGAAGGCGTAGACCGGGATGACGATCTCGGTGAAGCCCGTCCAGCCATGCCAGATGCCCAGATAGTGCAGCGGCATGACGACGAAGAAGCTTGCGATCAGCGTCCAGTGGTCGCCCAGCCGCGTGGGCGACAACGTGATGAACTCGCGCAGCGCCCCGAAGGACAGGAAGGCGAAAAGGATCACCACGCCCTTGCGGCCCGCGACGAAGGCGATCGCGATGACGAGCACCATGATCCACCAGCCACGTACGCGCGCGTTGTAGCTCTCGACCACCGACACGCGCCGTCCATGCACGCGCCAGCGCAGATAGCGGCCGAACAGCGTGGCGGCGGCGAGCACCAGCAGCACGCCGAGGAAGAGCAGCCAGGTCGTCGTTTTCGGGCCGAGGTCGGGCCCGGTGAAGGGCGACTTGGGAAGATGCGAGAAATCGATGCCGAGGAAGGTCACTGGACGCTCCTTCGGCTGTTCGAACCGCTGCTGCCGTGTGCGCAGCATTCAGTACGCCGGATGTTCGCGATCATTCCAGCGGCTCCTCGCCGCGCGGCGCCCAGGACTGCAGCACGCTGCGCGCTCGTGTCAGGAACTCGTCGCGGTCTTCGTTGAGCGTCAGTCCCATTGGCTCGCCGAAGCTCACGGTGCAGATCAGCGGTACCGGCACGATCTGCCCCTTGGGCAGCACGCGGTTGAGATTCGCGAGCCACACCGGCACGAGCGCGACATTCGGATGACTCTCGGCGAGGTAATACATGCCGCCCTTGAACGGGAGCAATTCCTCGCCGCTGTTGCGCGTGCCTTCCGGAAAGATGATCAGCGAATCGCCGGCGTCGAGCGCCTCGCGCATCTTTTCGAGCGGATCACCGCCGCCGCCGCGCTTGCGGTCGACGAGCACGCCGCGGAAAACCTGGTGGATCAGGAACCGCCGCAAGGGCGAGCTGTCCCAGTAGTCCGCGCCGGCCACCGGGCGCGTACGGCGGCGCAAGGCCTTCGGCAGGCTCGCCCAGATCAGGACGAAATCGACATGGCTCGAATGATTCGCGAAGTAGATCCGCTGTTCGGGCTCGGGCCGGCAGCCCAGCCAGCGCGCCTGGACGCCGGTCAGGACGCGCGCAAAGGTACATATCGCCGTGGCGACGAAGGAAGCAAAACTCATCCGGGATTCGACCGCTCGGCGGCCGCTTGCAAAAGGTGGGCGCGATGGTGGCGTGAAGCGGAGCGCCACACAAGCGGCAGAGTCAATCGCGACGCGATCGACCGGGCCTGCAGGGCCAGTCTAGCAGGCGCGGAAAACGCCGGCCTCGGTGACGATCCAGTCCAGCGGCCGGTCGTGCGGCTCGGGCAGGATCGATTCGACGCGACCGAGCTCGAAGCCGACGCCTACCGTGGCGGGCACCGGATCAAGCGCCGCCAGCGTGCGGTCGAAATAGCCGCCGCCATAGCCGAGCCGATAGCCGCGCGCATCGAAGGCATTGAGCGGTACGAGGACCAAATCGGGCGTCACTGATTCCTCAGCGGCCGGAACGGGGATTCCATAGGCGTCCGCGCGCATGTCCATCTCTGGCGTCCAGCGCAGGAAGCGCAGCGGCGCATCGCTTCCGGGCACCAAAGGCAGGGCCGCACGCCGGTCTGCGCCCTCGGCGAGCCAGTCGGACACCAGCGCCCGCAGGTCAGGCTCGGCGCGATACGGCCAGCAGAAGCCGAGCGTCACCGGCGCGAGCGTCTTGAGCAGCGGCGCGAGATGCCCGCACAGCGCGGCGGACAGTTCTGCGTGGCGTTGCGGACTCAGCGCTTCTCGGGCCGCCAGTGCCGCGTTGCGCATTTCGCGACGCAAATGCAGTGCTGATGCGGGTTCGATGGAATTTGTGGCGGGCATCGGGTGTTATGCTTGTAGTGATTCGAGGAGTGTATTGGATGAAGCAGCTTGTATGCGTGGCGCTTGCAGCCGCCGCTTTCTTTTCGGCGGGCGCCGCGCAGGCGGGAGCCGACGAACGTTTTCTTGCTGCGCGTGACGCGGCGCGCGCCGGCGACCTCAACCGCCTCAACAGCCTGATCGCCGAATCCGATGGCGGTCCGCTCGATGCCTACCCTGCCTATTGGGCGCTCACGATCCGGCTCGCGCGCAAGGAAGACGTCGACGCCGACTTCGCCGCCTTCATGCAACGCGAGGAAGGCACGCTGATCGCCGAACGCGCGCGCGTCGACTGGATCCGCGCCGCCGGCCGCACCGGCCGCTGGGACGTCGTGCTCGACCAGACGCTGCGCCTGCGCGCCCCGGACCAGGAAATGAACTGCTGGCTGTGGCAGGCGCGCCTGGTCAAGGGCGACGCAAAGACGCTCGACGAGGCAGACAGCCTGTGGGCCTCGACGAGCGAACCCGGCGAAGCCTGCACGCCGCTCGTGGCGGCACTGTCGCCGCGACACACGGTGGCCGACCACTGGCAGCGCGCGCGACGCCTGCTCGACGTGCGCCGCTACAGCGCCGCCCGTGCCACGCTGTCGAACCTTGCGCCGCCCGACGCTCCGACTGCCCAGCAGCTCGCGGACGCCTTCGACAATCCGGTCCGCTACCTCGCGCGCAACCCGCTGACGAGCGAACGCCGCAGCCAGGAGCTGACGGTGATTGCACTGTCGCGGCTCGCGCAGAGCGATTACCGCACCGCGGCCGCGCGCACCGAGGGCTTCGGTAACACGCTCACGCCTGCGGATCGCGCCTATCTCTCGGGTGTGCTCGGATGGCAGGCGGCGCGCAGCAATCAACCTGAAGCGCTGTCCTGGTACCGCGCCGCCGGCACGGCGCCGCTCGCGGACGAACCGCGTGCATGGCAGGTTCGTGCAGCGCTGCGTGCCCAGGCCTGGGGTGAGGTCAAGCGGGCGATCGAAGCGATGAGTCCGGCCCAGCGCGCACAGCCCGAATGGATCTATTGGTACGGCCGCGCCCAGATCGCGCTCGGCCACGCGCAGGAGGGCCGCGATACGCTGGCTCCGATCGCCGGGCAGGCGCATTTCTACGGCATGCTCGCCGGCGAAGAACTCGGCCGCGGCTTCATCGTGCCGCCCGGCGCGCAGCCCGCCACGCGCGACGAGATCGCGCGCGTCTCGAACGACCTTTCGATCCGCCGTGCGCTCGCGCTCTTCCGGCTGGACAGCCGGCTCGACGGCGTACGCGAATGGAACTGGGCCATGCGCGATGCCGACGACCGCACGCTGCTTGCCGCGGCCGAGATCGCGCGTCGCGAACAGCTTTACGACCGCGCGATCTACAGCGCCGAACGCACCCAGAGCCAGCACGACTACGGCCTGCGCTACCTCGCGCCCTACTACGACAAGATCGAGCCGGCGGCGCGCCGCTGGGGCCTCGACCTGTTCTGGGTGTATGGACTGATGCGGCAGGAGAGCCGTTTCGTCGTCGTCGCACGCTCCTCGGCGGGCGCCCAGGGCCTCATGCAGGTGATGCCGGGAACGGCCAAATACATCTCCAAGCGCATGAACCTTCCCTACTCGCCGAACCGGCTCGCCGAGATGGACACGAACGTCTTGCTCGGCACCGCCTACCTGCGGATGATGCTCGACCGGCTCGACAACCAGCAGGCACTGGCGGCAGCCGCGTACAATGCGGGCCCCGCACGGATTCCGCGCTGGAAGAGCGACACGCCGATGGAAGGCGCGATCTTCGCCGAGACGATCCCGCTCTCCGAAACGCGGGATTACGTGAAGAAAGTGCTCGCCAACAGCGTTGCCTACGCGGCCCTGCTGACGGGCAAGCCGCAGTCGCTCAAGGCACGCCTCGGCACGGTCCTGCCCGACGGCACGACGAACGAGACCGAACTCGCGACGATGCCCTCCGGCGACGGCGGGGAATGAGGGCCTGCCACCGCGGGTCGCGGTCGCGGTAGCATGCCAGGTGAATCAAGCTGCGCCTTCTCCGAGAGGCTCCCGCATGAAACTGATCATCGGCAACAAGAACTACTCGTCCTGGTCGCTCCGTGCCTGGCTCGCACTGCGTGCCGTCAACCAGCCCTTCGAGGTGGAGCGTGTCCTGCTCGACCGGCCCGACACGCGCGAACAGATCCTGCGCTTCTCGCCGGCGGGCCTGGTGCCCTGCCTGATCGACGATCGCCTCACGATCTGGGATTCGCTGGCGATCATCGAATACCTCGCCGAGCATTTCCCGCAGCTCTGGCCCGCATCGCCCTCGGATCGCGCCATCGCACGCGCGATTTCCGCTGAAATGCACTCGGGTTTTCCGGCGCTGCGCAGACAGATGCCGATGAACATCCGCCGCAGTCAGCCGGGTCGGGGCCGCAGCCCCGAATCCGAAGCCGACATCGCGCGCGTCGTGCAGATCTGGACCGACTGCCGCCAACGCTTCGGCCTCGGCGGCCCCTACCTTTTCGGCACCTTCACCGCGGCCGACGCCATGTACGCGCCGGTCTGCTTCCGCTTCCAGACCTACGGCGTCGAACCGCAGGGTCAGGCCGGCGCCTACCTCGCCGCAATGCTCGCGCATCCCGCGATGCAGGAATGGGAGGCGGCTGCGCGCGCCGAAACCGAAGTCGTACCCTCCGACGAGGCACCCGAGTGAGTCTGCCCGCAAGCCATTCATGAAGCGCTATATCGTCGGCGGCGCCGTGCGCGATGCGCTGCTCGGCCTGCCGGTATCCGACCGCGACTGGGTGGTCGTCGGTACCACACCCGAAGCCATGACCGCCGCCGGTTTCCGTCCGGTCGGCAAGGACTTCCCCGTCTTCCTGCACCCGACGACCCACGAGGAATACGCGCTCGCGCGGACCGAACGCAAGACCGCGCCGGGCTACCACGGCTTTGTCGTGCACGCGGAGCCGACCGTCACGCTCGAGGAAGACCTTCAGCGTCGTGATCTCACGATCAACGCGATCGCCCAGGACGAGGCCGGTAACCTGATCGACCCGTGGGGCGGCCGCCAGGACATCATCGACCGCCGCTTCCGGCACGTGAGCCCGGCCTTCGCGGAAGACCCGGTGCGCATCCTGCGCGTCGCCCGCTTCGCCGCGCGTTTCACCGATTTTTCCATCGCCTCCGAGACGCTCGAACTGATGCGCACCATGGTCGCGGCCGGCGAGGTCGACCATCTCGTGCCCGAACGCGTCTGGCAGGAAGTCTCGCGCGGCCTGATGTCCGCGCGGCCCTCGCGCATGCTCGCCCTGCTCGCCGATTGCGGCGCGCTCGCACGCCTGATGCCGCAGTTGTCGGATGCCGATGCCGAATCGCGCGCGACGCTGGTCGATGTCGCGGCCGACGCCGGCCTTGAGCTTTGCGTGCGCTTTGCGCTGATGCTCGTCCCGCTCACCGTCGACGGTGCCGATGCGCTGAGCGCCCGGCTCAAGGTGCCGACCGACTGTCGCGACCTCGCCTCGATGCTCGCGCGCGAACGGCCGCGGCTGCGCGACGCGCGCATCGACGCGGCCACCCTGTTCGCGCTCTTCGACCGCTGCGACGCATGGCGCCGTCCCGAACGATTTTCCGATCTGCTCGCCGCGCTGCGCATCGCATCGCCGGATCTGCCGGACACCACGATCGCCCAGGCACTTGCAGCGGCCCGCGCCGTGGACGCGGGCGCCATCGCGCGCGCCTGCCCCGACAAGGCCGCGATCGCGCAGGCCGTCGCCCGTGCGCGCGAAGCGGCGATCGCGGAGCAATTCTGATCCGTCGATGTCGCAACGCATCCGTCTCCTGCTGGCAGCCATCGGTCTAGCGCTCGCGCTGCCCGCCGCCGCGCAATTGCCGAGCTTCGAACAGGTCCGCGCGGCCTATCGTCCCTCGGACGCCATCCTGCTCGACCGCAACGGCGTGCCGCTTTCCGACCTGCGCTTCGATCCACGCGTCCGACGCCTCGACTGGGTGCCACTGTCCCAGTTCTCGCCCTCACTGCGCGAGGCGCTGATCGTTTCCGAGGACAAGCGCTTCTTCGAGCACGAAGGCGTGGACTGGAAAGCCTTCGTCGGCGCGCTCTGGCACAACCTGTTCCACAGCACGAAGCGTGGCGGTTCGACGCTGACGATGCAGCTTGCCGGCCTGCTCGACCCGGCGCTCGCGATCCCGAACCAACCCGGCGGACGCCGCAGCCTCGAACAAAAGTGGGACCAGGGCCGCGCGGCGGAGGAGCTTGAGGAGCACTGGAGCAAGCAACAGATCCTCGAGGCCTACCTGAACCTCGCACCCTTCCGTGGCGACCTGCAGGGCGTGCATGCCGCGAGCGGCGTGCTCTTTGGCAAGCGGCCAAGCGAACTTGATCGCGCCGAGGCCCTGCTCGTGACGGCCATCCTGCCGAGCCCGAACGCGAAAGCCGATCGCATCGCCCGGCGCGCCTGCGCCCGCGCACGCGTGCTCAAGGCGGGCGCCCTCTGCGGCCGCATCGAACAGCTCGCCGACAAGCTTGACACGCCGCGCAACCGGCCGCGCTACACGCTTGCGCCGCAGCTCGCGCGACATCTGCTCCGCCAGGGCGGCGAGCGCATCACGACGACGCTCGACGCCGCCACGCAGGGCGCCGCCCAGGAAGCGCTGCGCGAAACGCTCGCCGCGGCGCCCGGGCGTGCGCAAATGGCCGGCGCGCTCGTCATGAACAACGCCGACGCCAGCCTGCGCGCCTGGGTCGGCGGCACGACGCCGATCGATCCGGATGCCCTGCAGCTGCGCAGCGCCTGGCGCGACGCCGCATTGCCCTTCGCCGCCGCGCTCGCGATCGAAAGGAAACTCGCCAGCGCGGCAAGCCTGCTGCCGATTTCCGGGAATGCGCCGGACGGCTGGCGCAGCGTGCGCACCAGCGTGCAGAGCAGCGATCCGACGAGCAGCGCCGTCCTGCTCTCGACCGCGGGCGACGGCCTTGCCGAGCGAATGCAGGCGCTCGGGCTCGATGCGCGCAGCGACGCGATGCCCAATGTGGAGGCGAACCTGCCGCAGCTCGCCCAGGCGATCCGCAGCCTTGCGACCGGCGGTCAGTTCGCCGCAACCCATGTGCTGGCCGAATCGACGCCTCCGCGCCGAAGCTGGCGTGCCGATGCGGCCTTTATCGCCACCGACGTGCTCGCCGACGCCGAAGCGCGCGCCACGCTGTTTGCCGAAGCCCTGCCGCAGAACGCCGGCTGGCAGGCGCTGTGGGCCCTCAACGCGATCGACGAAGGCAGCGCCGCGATCATCGCCGTCGGCGAACACCAGACCTTTGCCGTCGTCATCGCCGGCAACGCCAGCGGCAAGGATTCGCCGGCGCACATCGCGGCGCACGCACTACGCAACATGATGACCCGCCTGGCGCCCGCAACGTCCCAACCCCCCCGTCTACCGGCAGGGCTCGTCCGCAGCCTGGTGAGTTTCGAACCGCCAGTCGAGCCGCCGCGGCGCGAGTGGTTCCTGCGCGGTACCGAGCAGCCCCCGGGCACCACCGCCCATGCGGCGCCAGCGATCCTGCATCCGCTCGCGAGCGAAGGCTTCGTCGAACTCGGCGACGGCGAATCCCTCGTGCTCGAAGCCAATCTGGCGGCGCGCGGCGCGCACTGGCGCGCGAACGGGCAGGACCTCGGCGAGGGCCTGCGTCGCAGCTGGCGCCCGGATCCCGGCCATTACCGGCTCGAATTGCGCGGCCCCAATGGCGAACTATGGGACAGCCGCGAGTTCGATCTCAGCCTGAAGGCGCAGGACGACTCCTGAGCGCGCGGCCATGTCCGACACGGCACTCGTCTGGTTTCGCCGCGACCTGCGCGACGACGACCACACCGCGCTCCACGAAGCGCTGAGCCGTTTCCAGCGCGTCTTCTGCGCCTTCGTCTTCGATACCGACATCCTCGATGCGCTGCCCTCGCGATACGACCGTCGGGTCGAGTTCATCCATGAATCGGTCGTCGAACTCGACGCCGCGCTGCGTGCCCGCGGCGGCGGTCTGATCGTCCGCCACGGCCCGGCGGTTACGCGCATCGTCGAACTCGCGCTTGAACTCGACGCAGCGGCCGTGCTCTGCAATCACGACTACGAACCCGCCGCGGTCCTTCGGGACGATGCGGTGCGCGGCGCGCTCGGCGCAGCCGGCATCCGTTTCGAGAGCTTCAAGGACCAGGTCATCTTCGAAAAGAGCGAAGTCCTGACTCAGGCCGGCACGCCTTTCAACGTCTTCACGCCGTACCGCAACGCGTGGCTCAGGCAGCTCGAGCCGCGGCACCTGACCCTCCAATCCGTCAAAGGCTTGGGCGAACGGCTCGCAGCGCCGCCGTCCCGCGAATCCATTCCGGGCCTCGCGGCACTCGGCTTCGAGCGCACGAATCTCGCCGAGCTGCGACTACCAACCGGCATGCGCGGTGCGCGGGCGCTCTGGCAGGACTTTCGCTCGCGGATCGGCGACTACCATCAGACGCGCGATTTCCCCGCCACGAAGGGCGTGTCCTATCTGTCCGCGCATCTGCGCTTCGGCACGATCTCGATCCGCGAACTCGTCCGCTTCGCCGCCGCACGCGACGACGACGGGGCACGGACATGGCTCTCGGAGCTGGTCTGGCGCGAGTTCTACCAGCAGTTGCTGTGGCATCGGCCCGACGTCGCCAGCGGCAACTTCCGGCGCGAATTCGATGCGGTCGAATGGGAGGACGGCGCTCTCGCCGAGCGGCACTTCGGCGCCTGGCGTGACGCGAAAACGGGTTATCCGCTCGTCGACGCCGCGATGCGCCAGCTCACCCAGACCGGCTACATGCACAACCGCCTGCGCATGCTGAGCGCGAGCTTCCTGACCAAGGATCTGGGCATCCACTGGCTACGCGGCGAGCGCCACTTCGCCGCCCTGCTCAACGACTACGACCTCGCCGCGAACAACGGCGGCTGGCAATGGGCGGCGTCGACCGGCTGCGACGCCCAACCCTGGTTCCGCATCTTCAATCCCGTCACGCAATCGGAGAAGTTCGATCCGCATGGGCGCTTCATTCGCCGCTATCTGCCGGAACTCGCCAAGGTGCCGGATCGCCATATTCATGCGCCGTGGATGATGAGCGCACTCGAACAGCAGGCTGCCGGCTGCGTCATTGGACAGGACTATCCAGCACCCATCGTCGACCACGCGCAGGCCCGCGCCCGCACACTTGCGCGGTTCAAGGCAATCAGTTCGTCGAACAACGACCAGATCGACTGACACCAACAAAAAGGCCCCTTTCGGGGCCTTTTTGCTTTTCAGGTGCGCCGGTTGGATCAACGCTTGGTCATACCTTCGATCAGGCCGAGCAACTCGTCTTCGTTGTATGGCTTGCCGAGGTAGTGATTCACGCCGATCTCGAATGCGTAGTTGCGGTGTTTGTCGGCCATGCGCGAGGTGATCATGATGATCGGCAGTGGCTTCAGGCGTTCGTCCGCACGGATGTTGCGTGCAAGGTCGAAGCCGTCCATCCGCGGCATCTCGATGTCGAGAAGCATCACGTCGGGCACCTGCTCGACGAGTTGTTCGAGCGCATCGACGCCGTCCTTCGCGGTCACCACGCGATAGCCCTCGCGTTCGAGCAGGCGGCTGGTGATCTTGCGCACCGTCAGCGAATCGTCGACCACCATCACCGTCGGCACGTAGTGCGTGGCGACGACTGGCGTTTCAGCGTGGCTGCCGTCGCTCACCAGCGCCTGTTCGGCGCGCGCAACGCCGGCGAGCACCACCGGGTTCAGGATCAGCGAGATCTCGCCGTCGGCCAGCACGGTCGCACCCGAGAAGCCTTGCAGGCGCGTGAATTGCGGGCCGGCGTTCTTGACGACGATTTCCTGGTTGCCGCGCAGTTCATCGACGTGCAGTGCGATGACTTCCGTGCCGGAGCGCAGCAACAGCACCCAGTGGAAACGTCCGGGGGCCGGCTGCGCCTTGCCGTCGCCAAGCAGCTGCGGCAGGTAGTGCAGCGGATAGCGCTGCCCCTTCCACTCCGCGGCGCCTTCGGCGCGCATCGCATCGAGCGGGTCCTGCCTGAGCTCGAGCACCTGCTCGACCATGTTCGACGGGATGGCGAAGGTCCGCTCCGCGGCACGCACCAGCAGCGCCTGCGTCACGGCCAGCGTGAGCGGCAGGTGCACCGTGAAGCGCGCGCCCTTGCCGGGCTGCGATTCGAGGTCGATGCGACCACCGACGCTCATGGTCTCGCTGCGGACCACGTCCATGCCGACACCGCGACCGGCGATGTTCGACACGGTATCCGCCGTCGAGAAGCCCGGCTCGAAGATCAGCTGGTTGAGACGGCTCAGGCTCGGCTTGTCTCCGGCCTTGATCAGGCCGCGCTCTTCCGCGCGACGCTGGATGCCTTCGTGATCGAGCCCGCGGCCATCGTCGGCAAGCTCGATCGAGACTTCGTTCGAGCGCTGCACGACGGACAGCGTGATCTGGCCGATGTCACCCTTGCCGGCGGCGCGCCGTGCTTCGGGCGCCTCGATACCGTGCGCAACGGCGTTACGCAGCAAGTGCTCGATCGGTGCAGTCATCTTGTCGAGCACCGAGCGGTCGATTTCGATCTGGCCGCCGCGGATGTCGAGGTTGGCGCGCTTGCCGATTTCCTTGGCGGTCTGACGGACGATCCGGTACAGGCGGTCGGACAGTTCGTCGAAAGGAACCATTCGCACGCCCATCAGTTCCTGCTGCAGGTCGCGCGACAGACGGCCCTGCGCATGCAGCGCAGTATCGGCGGCGTCGAGGTTCTTGAGCAGGTTCTGCTGGATGGTCGTCACGTCGCCGACGGACTCGGCCATCATCCGCGTCAATTCCTGGAAGCGGGTGAAGCGGTCGAATTCGAGCGGGTCGAATTCGCCGTGCCGGGTTTCGGCCTCAGCAACGCGTGCCTGCATCTGGCCTTCCGCCGCGATCTCGACCTCGCGCAACTGGTTGCGCAGACGGATCACGTTTTCGGTCAGATCCAGCATCGAACGCCGCAGCGTGCGCAGTTCGCCTTCGATCCGGGTGCGGGCAATCGCGATTTCGCCAGCCTCGTTGACGAAGCGGTCGACCATGTCGGAGCGGACGCGCAGCATCGTGCGCGCACCGCCCGAGGTCTCCGCCTCATCGGCGACGACCGTCGTGGCGGCGGGCGCGGTCGGCGCTGCCGACACGGCCTCGCCGGCGGGTGCGCCAGCGGCGGCTTCCGCGGGCTGAGCCGGTGCCGGCGGTTCGATGGCCGGCAGGCCCGCCTGCATGCGGCCCATCATGTGGCCAACGGTGTCGAGACTGCCGTCGAGGTCGTCCGCCAGCGCGGCCCCGAGCTGGCCCTTGTCGCGGGCCTGGAGCAGGCGGTGTTCGATGCCGTGGACATATTCGCCCAGCGTCATCGCCCCGGCCATGCGCGCGCTGCCCTTGAGCGTATGCAGCAGACGGGCGATCGCGTTGGCGGCTTCGGTCGCGTCGCTGCCTTCGCGCAGCTCGCGAACCGATGCGGACAGGTCCCGGGAGAGTTCGGCCGCTTCTTCGAAGAAGATCGGCAACAGCTGTTCGTCGATATCGTCGTGGACGACCGCGCGCGCAGGCTCTTCAGCTTCGGGCTTGGCGGCGGCGATCGCGGGCGCGAGCGCCGGCTCCGCGGCCAGCGGTTCGGCCTGCGGCGCTTCGGCAGCCGATGCAACTTCCTCGACCGCTTCGACGTGTTCGTCCGGGGCTTCGGCTACGACTTCCGCAGTCTCTTCCGCGGCGGCTTCGATTTGCTCGATGAGTGCCGGTTCCGCCTCGGGCACGTGAACGCTCAGGCGTTCGAGCGCATCGACGAGTTCGGGCGTTTCGAACGGCATCACGCGCTCGCCAACCTCGGCCACCATCGCCTGCAGGCGTTCGCCGCAGGCACGGATTAGTTCGGCCTGGTCGGTCGTCGGCGGCAGGTTGGCGAGATGCAGGCGGGCGAGCGCGTGTTCGAGCGCCTTGGCAAGCTCGCGAATCGCTTCAACACGCGCCGTGCCCGAAATGCCACCCAACGTGTGGGCGGCGCGAATCACCGGCTCCTGCGGAATAAGCAGCGGATTCAGGACGAAGCGCGGCAGTTCTTCATGCAGCCGGGCGACGTGCTGGCGCGCCTCGCCGATGTAGAGATCGAACAAGGGACGCGAGATCGCGTTGTCGCCGAGCATGACGACGTCCGGCTCGGGTTCGGGTTCGGCCGGCACTTCGAGCCTGATCGCCTCGGCATCGAGCGACTGGATTTCGGAGATCTCGTCGATCTCCTCGGCGCTGGATGCGGGCAGTTCGAGTGCGAGATCGTGCATGGTCTCGCCGAAATCATGCTGCTCGTTCGCGATGCCTTCGAGATGCGTCGATGTGAGGTCGAGCGCAGTTTCGGCCGGCGCTTCGGCCACCGGCTCGACCGGGGCCGCTTCGACGACGGGCTCGAACGCGAATTCCGGAGCGAGTTCGCCGACGACGATGGGCTCGATTTCTCCAAACACTTCCGCCGCCGGGGCTTCCGCGACAACCGGAACCTGCTCGAAAGCTTCGACGCTGTCGAACGCCGGCGACTGTGCAGATACAGGCTGCGGCTCGGGTGCGAGTTCGACGGCGACTCCCGCGAAGTGCTCGACGACGGGTTCGACGACAGCTGCGGGCGCGGCCATGACCGGCTCGGGAACTGCGACGAAGGGCTCGGGCACGACGGCCGGCTCGGGTTCTTCGAACTGCAGCGTCGGCAGTTCGAATTCCTCGGTCGGCTCGGGTTCCGGCGCGCCATAGATCGCGTCGCGCATTTCGAGCGGCGCGAGCAGCGTGGCGGTGAGGTCGAGTTCTTCTTCGGCGCCGGCCCCCAAGGGCAAGGCGTCTTCGTCGACCAGCGACAGTTCCTCGAGCGAGATGTTGAGCGTCTGTTCTTCGGGTACCGGCGCAGGCCTGCTTTCCCGGACCAGCCCGCCATCGGCCGCGATGCCGAAGGGCGATAC
>Ga0306923_10001651_pt1 | contig 19904 bp, 18 predicted proteins | sample sta12Can44000108_FD_203841 | JGI IMG/M metagenome (GOLD analysis project Ga0306923, IMG submission 203841) | Lab enrichment of tropical soil microbial communities from Luquillo Experimental Forest, Puerto Rico - statanox.12C.anox.44.000.108 (v2)... | ecosystem: Environmental > Terrestrial >... | reverse complement strand
GACGCTACGTCGTGCGCGGCGGCAAGTTTACCCCGGTCGAGGGCCAAAGCCGCTCGCGTAATGTTGTGATCGAGTTTCGCGACTACGATACGGGCGCTGGCCTGCTATCGCTCGCCGGAATACCAGCAGAACATCAAGGTCCGCCAGCCACACGCGATCGCCGACCTGATCATCATCGAGGGCTATGACGGCCCGCAGCCGTGACGCGTTGAGAACGCGCCTGGTTGCCGGAAGTGCCCGCTCCCGCTAATAGGGCAGGGAAGAGGGAAAGCCATGGCTGATATGCGCTTGATCGTCGCGGGTGCGGGCGGCCGGATGGGCCGGACGCTGACGCGTGTCATCGCGGAGACACAGGGTGCCGTGCTGACGGGCGCGCTGGAAGCGCCGGGTTCCAACCTTCTCGGGAAGGATGCCGGCGTGCTCGCGGGCCTGCCCGAGAACGGCATCAAGCTTTCGGCCGATTTGTGGGCGCTGTCGGCAAACGCCGATGGCATCCTCGATTTCACGGTGCCAGGTGCGACAATAGCCAACGTCGCAATCGCAGCCCAGCGCGGCCTCGTGCATATCATTGGCACGACCGGTTTGTCGGCCTCCGATGACGCCGTCATCAAGAGTGTCACCTCGCGCGCCGTCGTGGTGAAATCCGGCAATATGAGTCTTGGCGTCAATTTGCTGGCTGCGCTGGTCAAGCGTGTGGCGCAATCGCTTGACGCGAGTTTCGACATCGAAATTCTGGAAATGCATCATAGAGCCAAGATCGACGCGCCGTCGGGCACGGCGTTGATGCTTGGGGAAGCTGCGGCTGCCGGCCGTGGGATCGAGCTTGCGTCGCATTCGGCGCGCGGGCGCGATGGCGTTACCGGAGCGCGGCGGAGCGGCGATATCGGCTTTGCCTCCCTGCGCGGCGGCAGTGCGGCCGGCGATCACAGCGTGATCTTTGCCGGTCCCTCGGAGCGGCTGATCCTGTCGCACCAGGCCGAGGACCGCATGATCTTTGCTCATGGCGCGTTAAAGGCCGCGCTTTGGGCGCATGGCAAGCCGCCGGGCTTCTATACGATGGCCAACGTGCTCGGCCTGAGCGACATCTAGACATTTGATCGGAACGGAATTTGCGGCAATGAGCGATCGCCTTCTTGTGCTGGTGCGGCACGGCCAGAGTGAGTGGAATTTGGAAAACCTGTTTACCGGGTGGAAGGACCCGGATCTGACCGAGCAGGGAATTGCGGAAGCCAAAGACGCCGGCCGCAAGCTGAAGGCGCAGGGGCTGAAATTCGACATTGCCTTCACCTCGGTCTTAAAACGCGCGCAGCACACGCTCGACCTGATGCTCGTCGAAATCGGGCAGACCGGCCTCAAGACCAGGAAAAACCTCGCCTTGAACGAGCGCGACTATGGCGACCTCTCCGGGCTCAACAAGGATGATGCCCGCAAGAGATGGGGCGAGGAGCAAGTGCACACCTGGCGGCGCTCCTATGATGTGGCCCCGCCCGGCGGCGAGAGCCTGAAGGACACGCTGGCGCGCGCGCTGCCCTATTACGTCCAGGAAATCCTGCCTTGCGTGTTGCGCGGTGAACGGACGCTGGTTGCCGCCCACGGCAATTCCCTGCGCGCGCTGATAATGGTGCTGGAGAAGCTGTCGCCAGAGGGCATTCTGAAGCGCGAACTCGCCACCGGCGTGCCGATCATCTATCACCTGAACGCGGATGCCACCGTGGCATCAAAGCTCGACCTGGCCGCGTGAGTAACGAACCTCAATTCCGCAGCGCTGGCGTCGAAATCGACTGCCTCGCCGCGCCGGTTCCGGATGCCGCGCTCGATCAACTGGCCGCCGTGCTGGTTGATTGCGTCGAAGGCGGCGCCAGTGTCAGCTTCATGGCGCCGCTTTCACAGGCGGACGCTTTGGGCTTCTTCCGCAAGGTTTTGGCTTCGGTTGCATCGGGCGATACCGTCCTCCTCGCGGCGAGCGTCGATGGGCGTATTGTCGGCACCGTTCAGCTTGGGCTGGATACGCCGCCCAATCAGCCGCACCGTGCCGACGTGAAGAAAATGCTGGTGCATCGCACAGCCCGCAGCCGTGGCATCGGTGCCGCGCTGATGGCCGCCGTCGAGGAAGAGGCGCGAAGGCGCGGTCGCTGGCTGCTCGTGCTCGACACCGTGCCCGACATGAGCGGCTATCGTCTCTACCAGCGCTCCGGCTGGACCAAGTGTGGCGTCATCCCTGACTATGCGCTGTTTCCGGACGGCCGGCTTTGCGACACCGCTGTATTCTGGAAGCGGCTCGATCGCTGACGTCAGGCGGCGTGCGCTGCGCCGACCCGTCCGGCTTCCCAGCCAAGCATTGCCTGCTTACGGGTGATGCCCCAGTGATAGCCTGTCAACTTGCCGTCCTTGCCGAGCGCGCGATGGCAGGGCACCACAAATGACACCGGATTCTTGCCCACCGCTGCGCCCACGGCGCGCGAGGCTTTCGGGGCTTTGATCTTGTTGGCGATATCTGAATAGCACACCGCCTTGCCCATCGGGACCTTGAGTAGCGTTTCCCAGACGCGGACCTCGAAGTCGGTGCCGATCAGCACCACCCGCAGCGGCTCGTCCGGTCGCCATAGCTTTGGTTCGAAAATGCGCTGCGCCAGAGGCGCGGTGCTCAGATAGTCCTCGACATAGGTCGCATTCGGCCAACGTCCCCTCATGTCGGCGAGTGCCGCTTGCTCCTCGCCGGGATCGGCGAAGGCAAGCCCCGCGAGCCCGCGGCTGGTCGCGATCACGATTGCAGTGCCAAAGGGTGAGGGATGGAAGCCGTAGTGCAGGGTCATGCCGGCGCCACCATTCTTCCATTCACCCGGCGACATTGCCTCATGGGTCACGAACAGATCGTGCAGACGGCCCGGCCCGGAGAGGCCGGAGTCGAGCGCCGCGTCGAGTACGCTGGCGGAATCCCTGAGCAAGCCCTTTGCGTGATCGAGGGTGAGTGCCTGCATGAAGGCTTTCGGTGTCAGCCCGGCCCAGCGGCGAAACAGATGGTGCAGTTCGTCCGCCGTCACGCCGGCGGAGTCTGCCATGGCTTCGATGGTCGGCTGGTCGCGCCAGCGTTCGGAAATGAAGGCGATAGCGCGCCGCACGGAGTCGTAGTCGCGCAGCGCCGCGTTCCGGGTACCCGGCTTGGCCAGGCGCAGGTCATGTATGGCGAGGGTCATCATGGCCTTCGATTTAGGACGACGCGCCATGTCGAACCACCCGATTTCCGACTAGCCCTGCGCCACCGGATTGTAGGTCGGACCGCGCCGCGCGGCTTGCAGCGCAGTCATTAAGGCTTTGGCAAAGCTTGCCTTTTCCTCTGGCCCGAGGAAGCTGCCGATCGACACGCGCCGCCCCCGCGAGACCAGGTAAAGCCGTTCGATGCCAAATTCCTCATGGGCGATCTGGTCCAGCCGCACCCAGAGCGGATTGAGCACCCATTCAGCCGCGTGGCCGCGATGACTGACGCGCCGCAAGCGCAATTCCGATGGCGTCATGAAAATCTCCTCGTGCGCCCGCGCGCGGCGAAAGTTGATCTTGAAGGCGCAGTAAATCGCGAGCACGTCCAGCCCAAGAAAACCGAACACCGGCCAGGCGCCCATCAGGAGAAATGCAACGCCTGCGGCGAAGCTGAGCACGCTCAAAAATGCCATCAGCAACAGAAAGCCGGTGCGGTCAAGCGACCGATGCGGTGTCAGCAGCGCCGAAAAAAGAACAGGTTCGGCCGCGTGGGGATCAAAGTCGTTGCCTGGGGTCATTGCGTGTCAGTATATCCCGGCCATGACAAAAATCACCCGCGTGAAACGCACCAGGAGGCTTTTCGTTCGATCTCCAGCGAAGAAACCGGCGAGGTCAGCCAAAGCCCGCCCCGGCGGCGGTGAGCTGAAGGAAGCGAAACGAGCATCCCGGGAGCCGAAATCGCTAAAACCCAAATCGGTAAAGCCATGGACGGCTTCGGAAGTCCGCGAGGCCTTTGGGCGCTTTCGCAAGGCCAATCCGGAGCCAAGAGGCGAATTGGAACATCTCAATCCCTATACGCTGCTGGTCGCGGTCGTCTTGTCGGCTCAGGCAACCGACGCCGGCGTCAACAAGGCAACACGGGAATTGTTCAGGGTTGCTGACACGCCGCAAAAAATGCTTGCGCTGGGCGAGGAGAGGCTACGCGACTACATCAAGACCATTGGGCTCTACCGCAACAAGGCGAGAAACGTGATCGCCTTGTCGGAAAAACTGCTCACCGATTTCGGCGGTGAGGTGCCGCGCACGCGCGCCGAGATCGAATCTCTCCCCGGTGCCGGACGCAAGACCGCCAACGTCGTGCTCAACATGGCCTATGGCGAGCGCACCCTCGCGGTCGATACACACGTGTTTCGCGTTGCCAATCGCACGGGTTTGGCACCAGGCAAGACGCCGCTCGACGTCGAGCTCGCTCTGGAGAAAGTGATCCCATCCGAGTTCATGCTGCACGCGCATCACTGGCTGATCCTGCATGGCCGCTACACCTGCCTGGCGCGCAAGCCACGTTGCGAGGTGTGCCTGATCGGCGATCTTTGCCGCTGGCCAGAAAAGACGGTGTAGCCGGTTCCGAGGCGGCTGCCGTGGATACCTTGTTGTTCAATTTATAGTGAGCGTCACAAAGTTTCGCCTCAGCGGAAAGGGCACGAAATAATCACACGGTTCTGCTGTTCTTATGCTGAGGTAGTGGAGGCAGGGACAGCGATGAACCACACGGCCGCACTTGTTTCACTGGCGACCTCGGTTCCACCCCACCAGTTCCATCAGAAGCAAATCCTCTCCGCCGCGCGCGGATTGCTGGCGGATCGTTACCCCGAGTTCGACACATTGGCGAGCCTGTTTGCCAATACGGGAATTCGCAATCGCTACGGCACCAAGCCAATCGAATGGTACCTTGAACCGCGTGGTTGGCCGGAACGCACCAAGGCATTTCTGGAGGGGGCGGAATCCCTGTTTGTCGACGTCGCGCGCCAGGCGATCGCGCGGGCCGATCTTTCGACCACCGATATCGACACAGTCGTCACGGTTTGTTCGACGGGAATTGCAACGCCGACGCTCGAGGCACGCTTGTCCGGCAAAATGGGCTTTAGACCCGACGTGTCCCGCGTGCCCGTGTTCGGTCTGGGATGCGCAGGCGGCGTCTCCGGTCTGTCGTTGGCTGCGCGATTGGCAGAGGCCCGTCCAGGGACGAACGTCCTGCTGGTCGTGCTCGAACTCTGCACGCTTGCCGTACGCCACGATACCTTGACCAAGGCCAATGTCGTTGCGGCCAGCCTGTTCGGCGACGGCGCTGCCGCCATTATTTTGCGCGCGGGCGACGGAGGTGCCACCCGGGTTGAAGCCTCGGGCGAAAAATTGTGGCCCGACACGCTCGATATCATGGGATGGAGTGTCGATCCCGAGGGGTTCGGTGTGATTTTCCAGCGCACGATTCCCGATTTCGTGCAGGAGCATATGGGAGCGGCGGTTGCGGAGATCGTTGCCGGGATGGAGCTTTCGATCGACGGAATCAACCGTTTCATCTGCCACCCCGGCGGTACGAAGGTCATCGCAGCGCTGGAGCAAGCGTTGTCACTCGACCAGGGCGCGCTGGATCATGAACGCGAGGTCATCGCCGACTATGGCAACATGTCCGCACCGACCGTGCTCTTCGTGCTTGAACGGGTTCGCGCGCACGGCCTGCCGCCGCGATCCTTGTTGACCGCGCTCGGTCCCGGCTTCACGGCGAGCTGTGTCGCTTTGCGGCACGCCGCTTGACCCCGGCTTCGCTTATCCTTGGGCTGATCACGCTGCAGCGGCTCGCCGAACTCGTTCTGGCCCGCCACAATACACGAAAGCTGTTGGCGCGGGGCGCCATCGAGATCGGCGCGGGCCACTACCCGCTGATCGTTTCAGTCCACGCGGCCTGGTTGATCTCGCTCTGGGTTTTCGGCCGGAACCAGGAGGTGAACCTCCCAGTGCTGGCGCTCTTTATCGCGCTGCAGGGGCTGCGTGGCTGGATCATGTCAACGCTTGGCACTCGCTGGACCACGCGCATCATCATCGTGCCGGGCGAGCCGCGGATCAAAAGCGGCCCCTACCGAATTATGCCGCACCCCAACTACGCGCTCGTGGTCGCGGAAATCGCGGTTTTTCCGCTGGCACTGAACTTGCCGATATTGGCGCTGATATTTACGATCCTCAATGCAGCGGTCCTGGCGATCCGCATACCCGTCGAAGAGCGGGCGCTGTTGCAGCTCACGCGTTCGGATTCTTGAAGATGTCGCAACAGGTGCGTGCCACCGCGCCCCTCATCGCGGCCCCGGGGTTTTCCACCTGGGCGGCCTTCCTGTTGATGTGCCTCGGCATGTTCATGGCGATCCTCGACATCCAGGTCGTGGCGACGTCTTTGCCGACGATCCAGCTCGCGCTCGGCATTTCCAAGGACGCGATGAGCTGGATTCAGACCGCCTATTTGATCGCGGAAGTGATCGCGATTCCCTTGACCGGACTGTTGACCCGCGTCCTGAGCCTGCGATGGCTGGTTGCCGGTGGTGTCGGCTTTTTCACGGCTGCCTCGATCGGCTGCGCTTACAGTGAAGACTTCGCCACGTTATTGGCGTTTCGCGTTGTGCAGGGATTTTCCGGCGGCGTCCTTATACCCGCGGTGTTCTCGGCCGTCTTTCTGCTGTTTCCGTCCCGCCTGCATGCTGCTGCGACCACGATCGGCGGTGCTGTCGCGGTTCTGGCGCCAACGATCGGTCCCGTCGTGGGCGGTTTTATCACAGACACCTGGTCGTGGCCGTGGTTGTTTCTGATCAATGTCGTTCCGGGATTGGTAGTTGCGGCCGCAACCCCGCTCCTGCTGCCGAGCCACGAAACCAATCTTGGAGAGTTCAGGAAGCTCGACCTGCCGACGCTTGCGCTGATGGCGGGTGCGCTCGCAAGCCTGGAGATCGGGTTGAAACAGGCGCCGCAACGCGGCTGGCTGTCACTCACTTGCGCGGGCCTGCTGCTCGCAAGCGCTGTCGGCATTGCCGTTTCAGTTTGGCGCATGAACCACGCCTCACACCCGATCGTGCGACTGAAGGCGCTCAAGCGGCGGTCCTTTGCAGTGGGCTGCAGCTTGAGCTTTTGTCTCGGCGTCGGGCTGTTCGGCTCGGTCTATTTGATGCCGGTATTTCTCGGCTTTGTCCGTCGCCACGATGCCTTCGAGATCGGAACCGTGATGCTGGTGACCGGCGTTGCGCAACTGATCGGCGCCCCGCTCGCGGCGATCCTGGAAAATCGGATCGGGGCGCGGCGGCTGACGGCGGTCGGCTTTGCGCTCTTCGCGCTCGGGCTCGCCTTGTCTGCCCTCGAGCCGCGCACGGCTGATTTTGACGATATGTTCTGGCCGCAGGTTGTGCGCGGTGTCGCCATCATGTTCTGCCTGCTGCCGCCGACCCGCATCGCGCTGGGCGACTTGCCGGAAGCCGAGGTAGCCGACGCCAGCGGACTGTTCAACCTGATGCGCAATCTCGGTGGCGCCATCGGCATCGCCCTGATCGACACGATTCTTTACGGCCGCAGCGTTGTCCATGGCGAGGCGATTCGCGATCGTCTGCTCGCGGGTGATCTCACCGCCGCGATGGCCATCGGGCTTGATCCAAAACTGCTTCCGGCCGCCGGGCCCGCCCGATGAAGCGACGATTGCCTATATTCGCCCGTTCGTGGAAAGGGCCTCATTGGCACTCAGCGTCAATGAGGCCTGGGCGATGCTCGCCTGCGTGGCCGTCGTTGGCTTGATGCTGGTTCCCTTTGCGCGGGATGTGAAATCTAAAACCTAGGCACGCTGGTTCGGCGGGTAGGCTCGATAAGTTCGGGTCGAGATCGGGAAAGCAGCTTGTGCATGTGAACCATGAAGGCCATGCCGAACAACGGTGTCGCCAGATTGACGATCGGGATCGACACGAAGGCTGCGATGAGAAGGCCGGCAGTGAAGATGGCGGCTGCGTTCTCCTTCCGCATCAGCCGCGCGTCCGCGGGCGAGCGGAAGCGCATTGCCGCGAGCTCGAAATATTGCTTGCCCAGCAGCCATGCGGTGGCGATGAAAAAGGCAAGGAAACCTGCGCCGGCTATCAGCACGAAGGGCAGTGCGATCAGATAGACCAGGATCGTCAGGAGCGAGGTGCGGATACCTTCGCTGAAGGCCAGTCCGAGCGGCAATGCCACGCCAGGGCGCTCGGCCGGGTAATGTTCCCGCTCGACATGGTCGGCGACCTCGTCGACGAAAAAACTCGCGACCAGCGAGGTGATGGCCGGCATCAGGAAGATTCCGCCCAGCACGACGCCGAGCCCCGCCGCGATCGAAACGACCCAGGCCAGCAGGTTCAACGGGGTGTGGAAGGTTGGACCGAGCATTGCTTCAGCCCAGCCCTCGCCATGGCTTGCAAACCAGCTCAACAGCCGTTGCAGGCCGATCGCGAGCACGGTGACGAGCACCAGCGCGAGCCCGATCGATCGCCACAGGATCGAACGCATCGGCGGCGACAGGATTTGCGACAATGCCTTGACGGCGGCGTCTATCATGGCTGGCCTCAAGTTGGCGAACGAGAGGTAGATATCCGCATCGCTTTCGACAAGGGCTGCCCGACGATCAGGCCTCGAGCGGTTTGCCGCGCACGTTCGGGCCAAACAGGGCAAGCGTGACGATAACAACCAGCATTGCGGCCGTAATCATACCGAACACGCCGGCGACACCGCCCTCCCTCAGCATATAGGCGACGATGAAACCGGAGAATGTCGCGGCTACCCGGCTCATCGAATAGACCAGTCCGGCGGCACGCGCGCGAATGGCGGTCGGGAACACCTCCGTCTGATAGGCATGATAGGCGTAGGACATTGTCATATTCGCCGCCGTCAGCAACACGCCGCACACAATCAGGAGCGCGGGTTCGGTCAGCCGCGAGAAGGCAGAGCCAAAGATGATAATCGCGGCGGAAGCGCCGCAGATGATCCATTTCCGCTCAAACAGGTCGGCAAAGCTTGCGGCAAGCAATGGCGCAATTGGATAGGCGAACGCCACGATGAATGAATATTGCAGGCTCCTGGTGACGGTGATGCCCTTTTCGACCAACAGCGTCGGCACCCAATTGGCAAACCCGTAGAAGCCCAGCGCCTGGCAGAAGTTGAACACCATGAACAGCACGACAAGGGAGAAGTAGGGCGCCTTGAGAAGATCGGTAAACCCCGCGGGCTTGATTGCAAACACGGCCCGCGCCTTGGCTATCGGAGCGGCGCCCAGATTCTCGCCGCTTGTGGTTTCCAGCCTGCGCACGATGTCGCTTGCTTCACTGTGGCGGCCATGGCGGGCGAGCCAGAGCGGGCTTTCCGGCACATAGAGCCGCAGGATCCAGATGATCATGCTGGCGGCGGCGCCGATCAGAACCACCCAGCGCCAGCCTTCGAGGCCATAGGGCGCCAGGGGCACCAGCCACCAGGCAAGGAACGCCACGATTGGAACGGCTGTGAACATCACCGCCTGATTGACCGCGAAGGCGCGGCAACGCATCCGGCTCGGCACCAGTTCGGTGATGTAGGCATCGATGGTGATGATCTCGACGCCGATGCCGATTCCGGCAAGGAAGCGCCACAGCAACAGCCCGCCGGACGTGGTCTGGCAAGCCATGATTACCGAGGCCGCGCTGTAGACGAGCAAGGCCAGGGTGAAGATTGATCGCCGGCCGAACCGGTCGGCCAGAAAGCCCAGGAAAAAGGTGCCGGCGAACAATCCGGCGAAGGTCGCGGCGACAAAAGCGCCGATGCCGGAGAAACCGAAAAAGGCCTCGGTGGTGGTCGTCAACAAGCCGCTGTGATTGAGACCGGGGGCAATATAGGCCGTGAGAAACAAGTCGTAGATTTCGAAACAACCACCGAGCGACAGCAGGATAATCAGGCGCCAGAGATGGGAAGAGACCGGTAGGCTTTCGAGCCGGCGTGAAATTTCGGTTGCGGGGCTACTTGCAGCCTCAAGATCGGCTCCACCCTCAAGGCTGGCTACGCTCATGATTTCCTCTCCTGGACTGTTTTGCGGCGTCTCGCTCGACTATATTTTCAGGTGGCTCGGGAAAGCACGGGCACTTTTATTGATCGAAGTGTGTCCGCACAAGAGCACGGGAGAGCAGCATGGCCGGGACTGGATTGCCGCTGGAGGGCGTCAGGGTCGTCGAGATGACCCACATGGTGATGGGTCCGGCCTGCGGCATGATCCTCGCGCAGCTGGGTGCCCAGGTGATCAAGGTCGAACCGCCTGCCGGCGACAAAACCCGCTCCCTCGGCGGCATGGGGGTCTCCTTCTTCCCGTTGTTCAATCGAGGCAAGCGCAGCGTCGTCCTCGATTTTGCCAAGGCCGAAGACAGGGAAACGATGCACCGCCTGCTTGCGAGCGCCGACGTGTTTCTGGAAAATTTTCGCGATGGCCAGCTGGAAAAGCAGGGCTTGGGCGCCGAGAGCCTGCGTAAACGGCATCCGCATCTGATTGTCGCGGGGCACAAGGGCTTTCTGTCCGGCCCCTATGAGCACCGGCCTGCGCTTGATGAGGTCGTGCAGATGATGTCGGGGCTTGCGGCCATGACCGGCACAAGGGAAAAGCCGCAGCGCGTCGGCTCCTCCGCCAACGATATCATGGGGGGCATGTTCGGCGCGATTTCCATTCTCGCGGCGCTCTATCAGAAGCGCGGTGGCGTAGCCTCCGGCGCCGACATCCGCATCGGGTTGTTCGAGAACTGCCTGTTCATGGTCGCCCAGCATATGGTCGAGTACGAGATGACGGGCAACAAACCCCGCTCGATGCCGGAACGCGAGCACGCCTGGCCGATCTACGACATTTTCGAGGCCGCGAACGGAAACCGCATCTTCATCGGCGTCGTTACCGAAGGACACTGGCAGAGTTTCTGCACGGAATTTGGCCTTCAGGAATTTCTTGACGATGCAAACCTGCGTACCACGACGGACCGGATTTTGGCGCGGTCGCGCATCATTCCACGGGTGGCTGAAGTCATCAGAAGCTGGAACGTGGCGGAGCTCTCGGAAAAGCTCGACCGGCTCAATATCTGCTTCTCGCCGATCAATCGTCCCGAGGACCTGTTCAGCGATCCGCATGTGCTGCGGCCGGGTGGGCTTGTCAGCAACATGAATGCCGACGGCGCCGATTTCCGCGTTCCCGCGCTTCCGATCGAATGGAATGGCGCCAATATCGGCGAGGGCTTGAAGGTGCCGCCGCTCGGCGCCGATACGGCAGCGATCCTCGCCGAGCTCAGGGACCACGAGACTTCTCCCAGCAATCCAGCCGAAAGGAAACGCGCATGACCAGCGTCGAAGACATCTATCCGGAAAGTCGCGTCACCCTTCGCGAGGTTGGCCTGCGTGATGGCCTGCAGCTGGTGAAGACGTTTCCCTCGACATCGGCGAAACAGCGCTGGATCCGCGACGAATATGGCGCTGGCGTCCGGCATTTCGAGGTCGGCTCGTTCCTGCCGGCGAAGACCTTTCCGCAATTCGCCGACGTGCGCGAGATCGTGCAAACCGTTGCCGCCTTGCCGGGTGCGCACGGAATTGCTCTGGCCTTGAACGAACGTGGCGTCAATGAGGCTCTGGCCTCGGGTGTGGGCGAAATCGCTTCCGTGGTTTCGGCGACCGAGGAGCACAGCCAGGCCAACGCCAACCGCTCGCGCGAGGCGGCGATTGCCAACGTCAAGCGGCTGTGCGACCTGCGCGATGCAAGTTCCCACAAGCCGATCGTGCATGCTGCGATTTCGATGGCGCTGGGCTGCTCGATTTCGGGCGCGGTCGATCCGAAGGAGGTGCTGCGGCTGGTCGAGAAATGCCTCGAGGCCGGCGTCGATGCGGTCGGGATTGCCGATACCGTCGGTTATGCCGGACCAAAGCAGGTCAGCGATCTCACCAAAGCCGCGGTGGGGCTCGCAGGCAAGACGCCGATCTGCGTCCACCTGCACGATACCCGCGGCATGGGAATAGCCAACGCCTCGGCCGCGCTCGATGAGGGCGCGCGCATTCTCGATGGCTCGCTTGGCGGTCTCGGTGGCTGCCCCTTCGCGCCGGGTGCGACCGGTAATGTCGTGTTTGAGGATCTCGTCTTCCTCTGCGAAAGCAAGGGCTTTGTCACTGATATCGACATCGACAGGCTGATCGCAGTGCGCGCTATCCTGCGGGAGTCGATGCCGAACGAGCCGCTCTATGGTGGGCTTGCCCGTGCCGGCCTGCCGTGCGCCACTCCTGCGAAGGCGGCGTGATCAGAGAGGCGTTCTGCGCAGCCGAAGCGCGTTGCCGACCACGCTCACCGACGACAGCGCCATCGCTGCTGCCGCTATGATCGGCGACAGCAGGATACCGAACGCGGGATAAAGGATGCCGGCCGCGATCGGGATACCGGCCGCGTTGTAGATGAAGGCGAAGAAAAGATTCTGACGGATATTTCTCATCGTCGCCCGCGACAGTTTTCGGGCGCGCACGATGCCGCCGAGATCGCCCTTCAACAGCGTCATTCCGGCGCTTTCCATGGCTACATCCGTGCCGGTTCCCATCGCAATCCCGACATCGGCCGCTGCCAGCGCCGGTGCGTCATTGACACCGTCGCCGGCCATCGCAACAATTCTGCCGGCCTTTCGAAGCCCCTCTATGACCGCGGCCTTCTGCTCGGGAAGTATCTCGGCCTCGACGTCGGCAATCCCGAGCTTTCGCGCAACCGCGTTTGCAGTGGTGCGGTTGTCGCCGGTCAGCATGATAACCTTGATGCCATCAGCAGTTAGCGCCGTCAGAGCTGCAGGGGTCGATGATTTGACGGGGTCGGCGACTGCAAACAAACCCGCGAGCTTGCCGTCAATGGCAATGTGGATAACGGTTGCGCCATCCTCGCGCAATCGCTCGCTCCCGGAATCCAGCGTTGCGGTTTCGATACCGAGGGACCCCAGGAATTTTGCGTTGCCGACCACGATTGTCCTACCGTCGGCCTCCCCGGTCGCGCCCTTGCCGGCAGGCGAGTTGAATCCGTCCACCGGGACAAGATCAAGGCCACGGTGCTTCGCGGCTCGCACGATCGCATCAGCCAGCGGATGTTCGCTTGCACGCTCGACGCTGGCAGCAAGTCGCAATATTTCGTCTTCCGCGAACCCGGGAGCGGGTACGATGGCGGTCACTCCGGGCCTGCCTTCGGTGAGCGTGCCGGTCTTGTCGACGACAAGCGTGTCGATCATCTCCATGCGTTCCAGCGCTTCGGCGTTCTTGACCAGGACACCTGCGTGCGCGCCGCGACCAATGCCGACCATGATTGACATCGGCGTCGCCAGCCCCAACGCGCAGGGGCAGGCGATGATCAGCACGCTCACGGCGGCAACCAGGCCGAACGCCATTTTCGGTTCCGGGCCGAACGTCGCCCAGGCCACAAAGGCGACGAAGGCCGCGACGATCACCGCCGGCACGAACCAGCTCGCGACCCGATCGGCGATCCGCTGGATCGGCGCGCGCGAGCGTTGGGCGTCCGCCACCATCTGAACGATCTGCGCCAGCAGCGTGTCGCGGCCAAGCTTTTCGGCTTGCATCACAAAGCTGCCCGACTGGTTGAGCGTACCGGCGATCACTCGCTCGCCGGCTTCCCTGGTAACCGGCATGGACTCGCCCGTCACCAAGGATTCATCCAGCGCCGAGCGGCCCTCGAGGATGACGCCGTCCACGGGGACTTTTTCGCCCGGCCTCACCCGCAATCTGTCACCGACGACGAGATGATCGATCTCGACCTCATGGTCGAGCCCATCGTCGCCGATCCGGCGCGCCGTCTTTGGCGCGAGTTGCAGCAGCGCCTTGATGGCGCCGGAAGTTGCTTCGCGTGCACGCAATTCCAGGACCTGGCCGAGCACGACGAGAACGGTGATGACGGCGGCGGCCTCGAAATAGACCGCAACCGCGCCGCCGTGATCGCGGAAGGCGGCCGGGAAACCCTGCGGCAGGACCGTGCCGATGACGCTGTAGGCATAGGCCACGCCGGTGCCCATCGCGATCAGTGTGAACATGTTGAGATTGCGCGTTCGAAGCGACTGGAAGCCGCGAACGAAGAAGGGCCAGCCTGCCCAAAGCACGACCGGCGTTGCGAAGGCGAATTGAATCCAGTTCGACAAGGTTTGATCGATCAAACCGTGACCGCCCGCGAGATGGCCACCCATCTCCAGCACGACGGCAGGAAGCGCCAGCAAACCGCCGATCCAGAGCCGCCACCTCATGTCCGTAAGTTCAGGATTTGATGCGGCATCCAGACTTGCCACCTCCGGCTCGAGCGCCATGCCGCAGATCGGGCAGCTTCCGGGCCCGATCTGGCGAACCTCGGGATGCATGGGACAGGTGTAGATCGCGCCTTCGGGGGCGGGCGGCGGCTCGGTCCTGTCGAGGTATATGGCGGGATCGGCCGCGAATTTCGCGCGGCATCCGGCCGAACAGAAATGAAAGGTTTCGCCGCCGTATTCGAACCGATGCCGTGAGGTCGCCTTATTGACGCTCATGCCGCAGACGGGGTCGCGCGCGTTCGACGCGGCGCCATGGCGATGCTCGTGGCCGGTGCCATCAACGTGCTCGCCGCCGCAGGTATTCGGCTCACCCGCTGATGCATACTCGGCAGTATCCATTTGAAACGTTCCGGCCTCTTGAAACCCTTACCCCGCAGGGGTATATAGGCTGCATGCGCAAGGACATCAAGACATCCTGTCGAAAACGCCTGAGCCGGATCGAGGGTCAGGTCCGCGGCCTTTCCAGAATGGTCGACGAGGACCGCTACTGCATCGATATCGTGACGCAGATTTCAGCCGTGCGCGCCGCGCTGCGCCGCGTCGAGGAGGAGGTGCTGCGCGACCACGTGGCGCATTGCGTGGAGCATGCCATTGCCAGCGGCAACAAGGTCGATCAGCGGGAAAAAGTCGCAGAGTTGATTGCCGTCATCGGCCGATCGGACCGCTAGTTGAGCGGATGCGACGTTCGCTAGGCGGCCTCTCAGAAAATCCTTTAAGGGCAAAAGACTGATTACACGGGATCAGCGGGCGATGGAGGGCCAGCACCCCGGCTGCGCATTCACGGATGCCGATCGAATGTCCGTTGAGGGTCAAACGGCTGCATTGCACGGTAATCGGCGCATGCCTGCTCTGCCTAGCGTTGAGATGCCCGCCTCAATTCAAGCCAACCCTTGATCACCGGAAACTCAACGGCAGCCGAAGGCCCAACGCTGAAAGTATCCTCTTGGATGCTCCGTTCCATTGCGGGTCCAAGTTCGATCAATGCGAACGGCTCCTTGTCTTCGGCCCGCGATTGTCTCGTGCGGAAAACCAAGGCCGCTTTAACGACGAAAGATCTTGGGCTTCGAAACGCCAGCCGATAGACTACAAGCGGTGTTGCACACTGACCGGTTGAACGCACCAGGGTAAAGCGGAGATGGCCGACATAAGCCGAAAGGTCTGCTTTGACCCAAGTAGACGCGAGCATTTCCATATTGGACTACCGTCCAACACAATTGCAGAGCCCACAACTTAGACAATACTGAGCAGGGTTCGGGAGCCATCCAAACCTTGAACGTGAAATTCCTGACTGCTGGCGGTTACATCGCTGATGAAATTTTGTTGGGAGGAAGACATGTTGCACGAAACGGCAATTGCCACTCTTAAATCCGAGTTGCGCGGGGAGCTCATCGAGCCAGACGATGCGCGGTATGACATGGCGAGAAGAGTCTACAACGCTATGATCGACAGAAAGCCGCGCCTTATCGCGTGCTGCGCCGATGTCGCAGATGTCATTGCCGCAGTAAAATTTGGCCGCGAGCACAAGCTCCCTTTATCCATTCGCGGTGGCGGTCACAATGCAGCCGGCTCGGGAATTTGCGATGATGGTCTCGTCATCGACCTCTCACTGATAAAATATGTCCGCGTGGACCCCAAAAAGCGCACCGTGCTGGTGGGAGGCGGCACAGTGTGGGGAGATGTAGATCATGCAACGCACGCATTCGGTCTCGCGGTTCCCGCGGGAATTATCTCGACGACCGGTGTCGGAGGCCTCACGCTTGGCGGCGGGATCGGCCACTTGACCCGACAATGCGGGCTTACGATTGATAATCTTTTGGCTGCGGACGTAGTTCTCGCCGACGGACGCTTTGTTACAGCTGGGGCAAATGAAAACTCGGACCTGTTCTGGGCATTGCGCGGCGGAGGTGGCAATTTTGGTGTTGTCACGTCTTTTCTCTTCAAGGCGCATCCCATTCACACAGTCTATGCCGGACCAATGCTGTGGCGGATGGAAGATGCAACGGAAGTCCTACAATGGTATCGCGGCTTTATAACCAAGGCACCTAACAGTCTTAATGGCTTTTTCGCCTTCCTGACTGTTCCGCCGGGCCCACCTTTTCCCGAACACCTGCACAACAAAAAAATGTGTGGCATCGTGTGGTGCTATACCGGACCGCTCAAGCAGGCAGAGCGTGTATTCAAGCCAATCCGGAAATTTAGGACACCGGCGCTCGATCTGGTTGGTCCGCTCCCGTACCCGGCGCTTCAGAGCATGTTTGATGCGCTCTATCCGCCAGGGCTGCAATGGTACTGGAAGGCTGATTTTGTGCGAAAGCTGAGCGATGAGGCAATTGACCTGCACGTAAAGCACGGCGGATTGCTACCGACCATGCAATCGACAATGCATATCTATCCGATCAACGGTAGAGCAGCCTCCGTCAAGAACAACACGACAACATGGACGTATCGCGATGCAACGTGGGCCGGAGTTATGGTCGGTGTAGACCCCAGCCCCACGAATAGGGAAAAGATCTCTGGTTGGGCCAGGGATTATTGGACGGCGTTGCATCCATATTCGGCGGGAGGCGCTTACGTAAATTTCATGATGGACGAGGGCGAAGATAGGGTTCGGGCCACTTACGGAAAGAACTACGATCGTCTGGCCAAGATCAAGAAACGCTACGATCCCACAAATCTATTCCGCGTTAATCAGAATATCGCGCCTGCCAAGTAAAACGACTGGCCTTTCCGGCCAGCCTGCTGGCTGTCGCCGACGAGGTGATCGAATAGGACGATAGTTGCTGCGTTGTGGCTCTTGGGGCGACGCATCCGCCGCGCCGTACGAGCGGATTTGACGTTCGCTACCCCGGACCGCTAGTTACGCGGTGTCCACCGCAGTCGCCTTGTCCGACGCTCAGGCGGGCGCGCGGCGACGTATTTGCCGCGCAGAAAGTGCTCTTCGACCGAAGGGCGCTCGATGAAGGTTGCGGCTCGGCAGCGTTGGTCACTTTTGCAAGCGCAGGCGACGCTTCCGCGTCAACTTCTTCAGGAACAAGCGGCGGCGAACCGATTTTTTCTTGAAACGGTCCAAACTCGCCCGCTACCTCCTGGAGCGGCTTTTGCTTGTCGGCCCAGTGCAGCGTGGTGTAGTCGAACCCGCGCACGATGGTGGGTTTGACGATTTCGAAATAGGGCGAGATGTCGAAATCGCGGGGCATGTAGAGCGAGGAGTCGCGGATGTGCAGGATCTCGCGCCGCGCTTGCCTGGAGCCGGCTCGCGTGATCTTCGGAAGAATCGGGTAGCGCACGGTATCGAATGCCTGCGCAATCAGCGCCGAGCAGATCATCTTGGTCGGATCGCCAGAACCCAGCGCGATCATGCGGCGCCGCCAGCGCTGTGGAACGGGCAGCGGGATCAGGTAGCGCATAAGGTCGAGGATGTTCTTGGTGTCGTAGCCGAAGCCGACCCGGTTAATGGCGTAGCGACATACCGTGTAGCGATCTTCATAGGACAGACCGACGGGCCGGCATATCCGGGTGTGGAAGCTGAAATATTTCGACAGCGGCGCGGTCGTTACGCCCTCATCGACATTGGCCTCGATCAGGACATGCGGCTCGCCACTCTTCTCTTGCGCGCCGTCGACGGGACCGACATAGAGCGCCGCATGCGACCAGGTCGACTGCGTCAGGTATTTGATGATTCCGGAAAGGCGGTTGTTGCCCTCGACGAGCAGGACATCGCCGGGTTCGATCACACTGCGCAAATACTCCGGATCGCTCGGCGTGAACGGCTCATAGCCCGGCACCTCCTTCTCCAGGTAGCCGGCGATCAGCTTGCCGATCGTATCGAGCATGAAGCCCATGAATGGTGTTCCCCCCGGAGTGACCTTATCGGTCCTTTTCCCTTCTCTTATCATGCTCGAAAGCCGTTGCAATTTGGTTCATGCTGGCGCCACATCAATCATGATTGATTTACCATCACTGTTGCCGGGCCGCGTCAGATGCGGCAAGGTTCGCTAGCTGTTCTATGATCTTCAAGCCCGCGGAAACCATGAAATGACAATGACGCGCCGCGGTTTTCTATCGGCGTCCGCGGCGTTGGCGGCGGCGCCACTGGTGGGCAGAACCAGCTTTGGCGCGGCGCTGCCGCGCGAGGCGGATATTGTGGTCGTCGGCGCCGGCGCGGCCGGCATCGCAGCGGCGCGGCGGATTGTGGCGGCCAATCGCAAGGTGATCGTGGTCGAGGCGGCAGGCCAGATCGGCGGACGCTGCATCACCGATAGCTCGACCTTCGAGGTGCCATTCGACCGCGGTGCGCGCTGGATGCACAACCCTGACGGCAATCCGATTATCAGGCTCGCGCGTGCCGCAGGTCTCGAGATCGCGTCCGCATCGGGTCAGAAGATCCGGATCGGCCGCCGCAACGCCCGCGCCGGCGAAATCGAGGATTTCCTCGCAACCCTGGTTCGCGCCAATCGCGCCATCGACGATGCCTCGCGCAGGCTGGATACATCCAGCGCTTCCGTATTGCCAAAGGATCTCGGCGACTGGGCAGGTGCCGTCGAGTTCGTTCTCGGTGCAAGCTTCGCTGGCAAGGACCTGAAAGATCTCTCCGTCGTGGACAAGGCGCGTGCTGGAGACCGCAGTGCTGTCTTCACCTGCAGGCAAGGGCTGGGCACGCTGATCGCAAGACTTGGCGGAGAAATCCCGGTTACCCTGTCGACGCCTGTGAGCCGCATCGCCTGGAGCAACCGCGACGTCAGCGTCGAGACACCCGCCGGCAAGATCACTGCGCGCGCCGCCGTCATCACGGTATCGAGCAATGTATTGACCGAGGGCAACCTCAAATTTGCTCCGGATATCCCCAAGCGTGCGCTCGACGCCGCTGCCAAGCTGAGCCTTGGCAGCTACGATCGCATCGCGCTTCAGATTCCCGGCAACGCCTTGGGGCTTGCGCGCGATGACGTCGTCATCGAGCAAAGCACGTCGACGCAGACGGCACTGCTCTACGCCAATATCGGCGGATCGTCGGTTTGCGCGATCGACGTCGCAGGCTCCTTCGGGCGCGATCTCTCGGCGCAGGGCGAAGCGGCCATGGCGGCGTTTGCCGTGGAGTGGCTGACGAAATTGTTCGGCAGCGACGTCGCGCGCACGGTCAAGAAAACCAGCGTGACGCGCTGGAATGCGGCGCCCTATGTTCTGGGCGCGATGTCGGCCGCGTCACCGGGCGGACAATCCTCTCGAAAAATCCTGACCGAGCCGATCGGATGCCTGTTTCTTGCCGGCGAGGCCACGCACGAGACGCTTTGGGGAACGGTCGACGGCGCCTGGGAAAGTGGCGAACGCGCTGCCGAGGGGGCATTGCGCCGGATCGGCGCGCTGAAGGAGGTTGCGCCGCCAGTTCCCGCTGCACAGGGACGAGGATCGCAGCGCCGGCGAGGAGCGACGAGGATGTCCGCGCCGATCAATTGAGATTTTGCCTCTCCTGCGGGGACGGGGTCACACGGGCAGCTTCAATTCCATCAGATCCTTGGCGACGATGATGCGACCGGAATAGTTCTTCTTCACATCCTCGGTCCAGTT
>Ga0306923_10001649_pt1 | contig 19913 bp, 9 predicted proteins | sample sta12Can44000108_FD_203841 | JGI IMG/M metagenome (GOLD analysis project Ga0306923, IMG submission 203841) | Lab enrichment of tropical soil microbial communities from Luquillo Experimental Forest, Puerto Rico - statanox.12C.anox.44.000.108 (v2)... | ecosystem: Environmental > Terrestrial > Soil... | reverse complement strand
CAATGCGAGAGGGCTACCGTTTTCTGGGGGAAGCAGCCGGACTAATTCGCCAACCGAAATTCAATCCGCACATGAGCGTGGAAGTCTACCGGCTGCCCGTTGCGTAGCGCGGGCCGGAAGCGAATCAGCTTTGCTGCCTGAAGGGCGGCTTCATCCAGACCGTGTCCCAGGCCGCTCACTACGCGGATCACTTGCACCTGGCCTGACGCGAGGAAGACCACCTCTAGCACCACGTCTCCCTCCAATTTTATGGTGCGGGCTTCGATCGAATAAGATGGATTGGGCTTGCTCAGGATAGCGACGCCACTGGTCGTCCCTCCCGTCCCAGCTCCGCTTGTCCCAGTTCCGTTGCCCTTGGAACCGTCTGAGGCGAGCGTTCCGCGCGCACCCTGGGCGCCACCGGTGCCGTTGCCATAGCCCGGGCCGCCAGGCAGATTTGGCGAGCCAGCCTGGTTGACGTTCGCGGCCTTGCTGGGATTCGCGGGGCCATGAATTCCATGGGGGTCGCCAAAGCCACCCGTCTGCACTTTGCTCGCGGCGGCCACCACCGTCGCTGGCAGACCAAAGCCGAGGCCGGGAGCTTGTATGTCTTCCTTACGCATGGGCTGGAGGATGGGCGCCTTGAGCACTTCCTTCGGGCGCTTGGGCTGGTTCGAGGTCAGCACAATCTCGGCTTGCGCAAAAATCGGCTTCAGATCCACAGGCTTGGCTTCCACGACGTGAACCTTTGGCAGTTGAGGCTTCAGAACCAGGAAAACGTGCGGCTGCTTGGGGTTCAATTGCGGCGGCTGAACCTCCACCGGTTTAGGTTTAGGCACGATCGGCTTCGGCTGTACTTTAGGTTTAACCTTTGGTGGAGGAGGCGGTGGAGTTGGGTGGGGGATCTCGATGTGTGTGACCGGCTGCAGGATCTCCGTAACATCATATTTGAGCGCCGTCTGCATTTGCTGGGGGAAAATCATTGGGCTTAGGAGCAAGAGACCCAAGAAGGCCAATTGTGCGGCCGCGCTCACACCGATCCGGTTCCAGCGCGGCTCCGGGTCCGGCAAAAGCTCAAAACGCGCGGCGGTTCTCCGCTTCGCGATCGCATCTCTGGTGGCTAGTGGCGCGGGGTTTCTGCGGTATTGGGGAGCGTCCACGGCGAAACGCGCGTCATTCCTTACTGGCCTTGCCGGGGCGAGGTCTCTCCTTAGGTGCGACTCTCCGCCGCGGGGCAGCTGACGCGAAACGGGGACGGCACTTCTCGGGTGCTGCTGCGCGTCCGCGGCGAAGCGCGCGTCATTCCTCACTGGCCTTACTGGGGCGGGGTTTTTCCTGACCTGCGACTCGCCGCCCGGGAGCAGTTGACGCGAAACAGGGACGGCGCTTCTTGGGTGCTGCTGCAAGTTCACGCTCAAGCGCGCTTCACTCTCGACCGGTGCAGGGTTTCTCCTGAGGTGCGATTCTCCGCCGCGCACTTCACGCGAAAGGGGCACAGCGTTCCGAAGCTGCTGGTCGCGGTCCGCGCCAACGCGCGCTTCGCTCGCTGGCGGAGCGGGGTCTCTGCGGACGGGGTTCGACACTTCGCCGGCTGTTAATTGACGCGAGGGAGGAGCGGGGTTCGTGCGGTCGGAGTTCAATTGTCCACCCAGGCGCTGCTTGAACGCATTGGATTCGAGAACCGAACTAGGGACCTCGAATTCGCCCGGGCGCGCGTAACGTCTGCGGAGATCGATTGGTGAAGAATCTCCCATGCGGGTAGGTTACGCTCCGGTGCGCAAACTGTCGCCTGTACGCAAGGTCAGGTTAAGAACAGGTTGACATCCTCCCCGCCCTAGAAAAAGCGCTAAAAAGAGCGAGGATTCCGACGAGGTCTGGTTTGGCTTTCACCAGGACACTTTCGGCGGGTTCCTGTTGCATCGATCGGCCGAGGTCTTGCGACAGCAAAACTATACACCAAAAACGTGCGCCTTACGCGCCCTTTGGTAATTCTTCGAATAGCTATCGAGCGAGTTAGCATTAGGAAGACACCACAAGCCGTGAATATTTCATCGCGCGATCACCCCGTCAGGCATCGCGTCCGATGGCCAACCAGGCCTTTCGACTGACAGGAGGGGCAAGAGTTGACTGTTCCCCTGGTCAGGTTTCCCGAAGGCTGGTATCTGCGAGAATGTCTGGCGCGCCAGCCCGCCCGTTGCTAGCCAGTCGACGTTCGATGGGCACGCAAGGAGAATGTGAGAATTCTCCATCGCATGTTATGGTGGTACGCTCGCGGAGCGAAAATGAGCACGAAGGAGGGTCGAGTTGGCCAGGTGTGAGCAAGTCCGAAGCGGCTCCTCACATCACCGGAGCCTACTCGCCGTCATCAGGCTCTCTGTTGTATTTGCAGCGCTCGTGTTTTCCGCTTCACCCGGAAGGTCCCAAATCTCACCCGGTCCGCTTGCCAAGGCCCATCAGTCGCTGAGTGGCACGAGCCAATGCGCCAGCTGCCATCAATTCGGTGCCAGCACACCTACGTTCAAATGTCTGGAATGTCATAAAGAAATCGCGCGTTTGCTTTCGGAAAACCGCGGATACCATGCGCGGCTCGAGATGAAGAATCCCAACGGCAAAGAGTGCGTTCGCTGCCATTTGGACCACAACGGCGAGAATTTCTCGCTGATTCACTGGGAGCCATCCAAGAAACAGTTCGATCATCGCCTGACCGGTTATACCCTGGAAGGCAAACATGCCGGCGTCGAATGTGAAAAGTGCCACACGCCTTCTCACATGCTCCCGGAGATCCGCGGGCTCCTGAAACGACAGGATGCTGCTGGCTCTTTTCTCGGTGCGTCGACCAAATGCAGTGTCTGTCATGAGGACTACCACAAGGGACGGTTTGGCAAGGACTGTGAGAAATGCCACAACGTAAACGATTGGAAGGACGCTAAAACCACCAAGAATTTCGATCACTCCAAGACGCGATACCCGCTCACCGGCGAGCACCTGGATGTGGCTTGCGAAAAGTGCCATAAGCCCGAGATGCCCCAGGAAGTCCGTTTCAAGAACATGAAGTTTCAGAACTGCTCCGATTGTCACGTGGACCCGCACCATGGAGCTTTCAAGCCAAAACGATGTGAGGATTGCCACTCGACCGAGGGATGGAAAAAGGTACTACCGGAGTTCCAGTTCGACCATTCCAAGACAAAATATCCCCTCCTCGGCGCACACATGAAGGTGCCTTGCGTTGCTTGCCATGCCAAAGGGGAGTTTGCGCGCCCGCTCAAGTTCGCGAACTGCACGGACTGCCACAAGGATATTCATAACGGCCAGTTCGCCGCTCGTCCGCAAAAAGGCGAGTGTTCCGAGTGCCATAAGGTGGAGGGCTGGAAGCCTTCCACGTTTGGCGTCAAGGAACACGCGACTTCCAAGTATCCGCTCGAAGGAAAGCACGCGAAAGTGGAGTGCGACAAGTGCCACACTCCTGCCGGCAAACAAACGATTTACAAAGTTAAGTTCGCAAGCTGCACGGTCTGCCACAAAGATCCGCACGACCGCCAGTTTGCAAAAGCGCCTTTCGAGAACCGCTGCGAGGGCTGCCATACGGTAGCGGATTGGCACCGCTCGCTGTTTACCATCGCCAAGCACAAACAGACCAAGTTCCCCCTGACCGGAGCGCACGCCGCCGTGACTTGCGAAGAATGCCACAAAGCGGGGGCTGGCGGCAGAAAAGACAAAATCGTTCCGTTTTCCTTTGCCGACAAAACCTGCACAGGTTGTCACGAGGACCCGCACCATGGTGAGTTCCGCGATCGGCAGGAACGCCTCCGGCCAAATGGGACCAAGTTCGGCTGCGAAGCCTGCCACAACACGAGATCATGGGTTGACGTGCCGGGATTCGACCACTCCAAAACCAAATTCCCCTTGCTTGGCGTGCATCGCACCGTTCGTTGCAATCAATGTCACAAACCTCTCGTAGGAGAGAAGGAAATCCAGTTCAAAGGCACCCCGCTGATTTGTGAAGCGTGTCATCCCGATGTTCATGGCAAACAATTCGCCAGGCAGCAAGGGAAGACGGAGTGCGCAAGCTGCCACACCGCCGAGCGTTGGAAGCCCTCGAACTTCGACCACGGCCAAACCAAGTTTCCGCTGGACGGCGGCCACAAGGGTGTTGCCTGCGAGAAATGCCATAGCCTGTTCAAAGTAGTGGATGGCAAATCGGTCCTTTTCTACAAACCGACACCGCTAGAATGTGAAGCGTGTCACGGCCCCGGGAAGAAGAGTTAGGCGGCAAGCTGTAGGTGTCGGGGAAGAAGCCGCGCGGGGCGGCTCTCTAAGACGCAAAATCGGCTACTATGACAAGGAGCAAGGACAACTCCTGTCCGAGGCCGTTTACTAGCTCGGTTCATGGGCGGGTACCCTCCTCCAGCACTGCGGAGGACCAGGATTGGGCGATAAAGATAACCTTGTCGAGCGGCGCTCGAGTTGTCGTCACAGCTTGAGGATTCCCGTGCGTCTGCGCGTCTGGGGATCTCCGGGCCCAAGCCGGGTTGCCAAATCGCTTGACATCTCAGAGGATGGCGCGCTCGTCGAGACGGACTTGCCCGTTCGGGTAGGCACAATCCTCGATTTGCGAATCGAATTACCGGAAGAAATCACCGGTCAACCCACCACCGAATGGCGCTTTAAGAGCCGGGTCGTGCGTCTGGTCTTGGCCCCCGCAGGTCCTCCGCTGACGGCCGTGCACTTCGACCGGCTGCATGTCTCGGCAAAATAAGTACATCGAATGCCCTTCCGGTCGCGTAAACCGCTAACCCATCGAAGTTCAAAAACCTGCTTGTTTGTTCCAGCGCAAATATGGGGCTCGGGCGGTCGCCTAAAATTGCTGAGGCAGTGGTCCGGACGCAGTAGCGCAATGCTCTCTTAGTCCCTCTAGTGGCCGTTAACGTGCTAATCAAGTTGAGAAGCTAAGACTCGTCTAAGCGTAATCCGAGGGTTCCGCACCGGACGTTACCGAGACAGCGAGGTGATGATGCGCCTACGATTTCTATTCGCTTTCCTACTCATCCTGGGCTTTTCGGCGGCGGTTTATCCGGACGAAGCCGGAACCGCGTACAAGCAAGGCGTTCGCGCCGAGCAGCGCAAGCAATTTGACGCGGCTTACGAGTTCTTCAAAAAGGCCTACACGCTAAAGCCTGAAGAACCCACGTATGCCACGGCCTACCTGCGTTCGAGAACCTATGCCGCCGCGCAGCATGTTGCCAATGCCATGAAGCTTCGCGATGAACTCAAATTGCAGGACGCTCTGACGGAATTTGAGCACGCCGCGGAGATTGACAGCACCAATTACGTCGCGGCCCAGGGGGTGCGCGAAACGGAAGCACTGCTCAAAAAGCAAGCCGAATCGGGTCGCCCGCCTGCGATCAACCCAGAGTCCCCGCTTGCGAAGCAAGTAGCCGCTCTCGAGGGTCCCATCGAGCTTGAACCTTCTCCTAATGCTCCGATTACGATGCGCATCACGAACACGGCTGACATGATCTACCGTGCCATCGGCAAGCTCGGCGGAATCAACGTCCTGTTTGACCTGGACTATAAACCTCAGAAGATAACCGTCGAATTAAACGAAGTGATGGTGATAGACGCATTGAAGATGGTCGCCCTGGAATCGAAGACCTTCTTTCGGCCCATATCGCCAACCGCGATTTTCGTGGCTGCGGAAGGAAAACGCAAAGAATATGAATCAAACGTCATGAAGACTTTCTTTCTGCGCAACGCTTCGACGCCTGCTGAATTGCAGGAAGTGGTTGGCACACTAAAAGGCATGCTCGAGATCAGCCGAATTCAAGTGAATCCGACGCGCAGCTCGATCACGGTACGCGGGACGCCGGATCAATTGGTCCTGGCGGAAAAACTCATTGCCGAGGCGGACAAGGCAAAAGCCGAGGTGATCATCGACGTCGCCGTCATGGAAGTTGACCGGACCCGGATAAACAACATGGGAACCACCTTGCCAACGTCGACAACCATAACGCCCGTGCCCGGCGGCACGGCCCCCACCACCCCGGTCGTGAGTTTCGGTTCCATCAATGGGAATAATTATGTCATCCCGCTTCCGAGTGCTACCTTCACGCTGCTGATGTCCGACAGCCATACCAAGGTTCTGCAAAGGCCCCAGGTGCGCGCCCTGGACAACGAAAAGGCCACCTTGAAAATTGGAGATCGCATACCCATTGCCACCGGCTCCTTCACGCCCGGTATCGGGGCAGGAGGCATCAGCCCGTTGGTCAATACGCAGTTTCAGTATTTGGATGTTGGCGTGAACATTGACATCACCCCGCACGTTCATTCCAGCCGCGACGTGACATTGAAGATGACGCTGGAGATCTCCTCGGTGACAGGCACCTCCAATATCGGCGGAATCGCACAGCCCACGATCGGGCAACGCCGCATCGAGCACGAAACACGACTGCAAGACGGCGAGCTCAACCTCTTGGCCGGAATCCTGGAGGATACGGAAACAAAATCCTTGAGCGGCTATCCCTGGTTAACCAGGATACCTATTCTGAAGTATCTATTCGGACAGGAAAATAAGGAACACGATGAACACGAGGTGGTCTTTGCCATTACGCCCCATATCGTGCGAGCCGAAGAAATTACCGACGACGATCTGCGGGTGATTGACGTGGGCACCAGCAATAGTATCGGCCTTCGCTACAAAGAGTCCAAGCCCACGAAGGGCAAAGAGCCGCCCACTCCCCCGGCGAACGCCTCTCCCACGCAGGGCCGCGAGCAACGGCAACCTACAACTCAGAGAAATACGCCGCCAGCCGGGAAAGCCTCGGCCTCTGCGCAATCCGACAGATAGCTGGCCGGGAGTTCGCCGGCCTAAGCTAGATGCCCGCAATAAGGCTTAGCCGTACACCGCGTACCACTACGGAAAAGCAGGCGCAATTTGCGCTTGTGCAAAAAGATTCCCGTTTTGGGAACTCCTTGAGCATCTGGTGATAACCGTTACGCCTGCGGCACGTTGCATCACACGAACTTACAAAGGCTTTACATGACGGGCAGGAGTGGTCTCAGAATTGCCGGTACTTACATCCCAACGGGTCTCTCGAAGTACCGTGTCGATTGGGACGTGGACCCGTCCGATTAGCGTCCTCGAGCGCTATCAGGTTATGCATGACTCAAGATTGTCCCCAACGTTTCTTGTTGTTGGTCGAGTGGATATGGCGTCAGGCGCCGTACTCGCTCCTGAAGCGGCCAGGAACCGGAAGCAAATGGAGAGAGACAGAAAGGCACGGTCAATGCTCAGAGAGCAACCGGAGGAACAGATGGCGGCGGTATGCGCAAGCGCGACAGGTTTTCTTAGCGAAAGTGAAACCACACGCAGGGAAGCCCTGGTAAAACCTTCACCCTTGTTCGCAGATATCCCCGCGAGTGAGTGTCGGGAAATTACCTCGGCTGCTCATGAAAAGCACTTTGCTCGGCGCCAGACGATTTTCCTCGAAGGCGATCCGGTTCGGCGAGTCGTCCTGCTGACCTCGGGTAGCGCGAAAATCGTGCAATTGGGTCAGAGTGGCGCGGAAGTGATTCTAGCGGTCAGGGGGCCGGGAGAAGTGGTTGGGACGGTGGGATTGCGGCCGCAGGACCGGCACTGCTCGACGGCGCAGGCCCTGGGATCCGCGACAGCGCTGGTTTGGGACGCAGCCGCTTTCGAGACGCTCTCCCAGCGATCGCTGCAGCTGAGACGCAATATCACGACGATCCTCTGCCAGCAGCTTCATGACCTCGAAGAACGATACCGCGAAATTTCTACGGAAAAAGTTTCCGTGCGATTGAGTCATCAGCTGATCCGATTGCTCAATCAACTGGGCCGGGTCAACGGCGGAGGAGAGATCAGGCTTTCGAGGGAAGAGTTGGCGCAATTGACCGGCACAACCTTGTTCACCGTGAGCAGGCTGCTCTCGGAGTGGAACCAACGAGGCATCGTGAGCACGCGGCGGGAGGCCGTATCGGTCAACAATTTTCAGGCTCTTGCCGAGCTCGGCGAAATCGAGTGAGCCAGGCTCGCGAGACCATCCGCTTGCTCGGCTTGAAATTTCGTTCGATCGACGAGGTTGGGCCTAACGCTTGGCTGGGTCGTTCTGAGGACTGGGTTTGCGGGCCCTCGGGCTGTCTTTGCTCTATCGCAAAGAGTTCGAAAAACGCAAAGAGCAGGATCAAAGGTGCGGAGTGGATGACCATGCCTCATTCCGCCAGGGCCAGCTGACGTCGAGGGTTCCCAGTCGTCCTGGTTGTCCGCAGGAAAGGCACTCCACATGACTCATCATGCTTGGGCGTCGAAGCCGCTCATAGCTTCCATCGCGTTGGCGCTGGCCTTGGCTCCCGCCGGCAGGGCAACCGAGTCTTCTTCCAAGCCTCACTTGGAACGAAGGGCGAATGCCGTCGAGCGCACGGCTCTGCCCCATGGGTCCTCAGACGAGTTTTCAAGTGAACCGCAGGAAACAACCGCGCAGCCTGCGCCGCAGCTGCCCACCGCCGCCGCACAGGCAACGACAAAGGCGCCGCAGGTAACTTACGAGAATGGACAACTCACGATTATTGCCGAGAACGCCGCGCTTTCCGACGTCTTAAAGGCCCTGCGCAGCGCCCTGGGAGCTGACATCGACCTTCCGGCAGGTGTCGATCAGCACATCTGGGTCCACCTCGGTCCAGGGCCGGCCCGTCGCGTCCTGCGAGACTTACTGGACAGCACGGAATTCAACTATGTGATTCAAGCGTCGGAAACCGATGCCGACGGAATCTTGAGTGTGTTGTTAACCCAGCGTAGCAAGTCGAGCGGTCCGCAAACTCCGGGGTTGCCCGAAAGAGCGGTCAATCGACTGCCACGTACGAGCCCAGACCCCAAGGACGCGACGGATTCTGAAAATCCTGCTCGAGAGTCTGCTGCTTCCGCCGATCCAGCACCAGCCGCTTCGCCTGCAGCACCAGCCGCTTCGCCTGCAGTAGCAGACGCTTCGCCTGCAGCAGCAGACGCTTCGCCTGCAGCTCCTGCGAGTGTATCATCGGCTGGTCTGCAATATACTCCGGGCAATTCCGCTAGCGCTGCTCTGAGCCCAGCTCCACCAACTGATCCTAACCAGATGATTCAAACGCTGCAGAGCATGTACGAGCAGCGCCGGCAGATGCAGATTCAGCAGAATCAGAAACCGGCGGGGCAACACTAGTTGTAGTAGCTTTAGAACCTCTCTGACCTCGAGCGCCGCCTTCCCTTGAACCAACCGCGGGATTTCCGCGTCGAAGTATGCCTTCCCTCTTGCACTCGAGTTCGTGTGATGGCGCGTGCGTGCCTCTTTAGAAGTCCCGACCCGCACAACAAAATTTTACAAAGTTTACGTTTTCTTGCGCTGCAACAAAGAATTGCCTTTAGGACCGCGTAAAGTGACAGCACTTTGATTAAGAGGCTGCCCGGCCCTATGACTCCTGTTTCTACGGAACGCGCGACGTGGAGCAAGCCGGGCTGCCGGTTGTGACTCGAGCACAGGAGGTCATACTGCCGTGAGAAAGCTCTACCAGCATCTCCTTCCCATATTTGTTTTCAGTCTTCTGCCGGCGATCGCGAGTGCCCAATCGTTCCGCGTGCAATGTCCGGCCAGCACCATCACGCACCCGGATCCGACGAACGCCGGTGTTAACAATTCGGAACCCGTCTACAACGGGCCGACGCAATTTACGACCGGCGCCGACGGATATGTTGTCCCGTCAGGCGGAACCGTGAATGGCGCGATCAAATGCCAACAGATCTCGGGCGGCGACGGTTTGATGACCGAGGCCGACGGCACGCAGACGTTCATGTTCTCCTTCGGTCCGCTCTCCGGGCTCGCGGACGTCGCCGCCGGCAAGCCGAGCACTCAGTTCCCGAACGTTTTTAACACTCCGTATCCAGGCACGCTGACGCGCGGTGACCCTGCGACGACCGATGGAGCAACCGCCGGCAACGCGCCGTGGGCTGGGTTTAACGGGACGTCCACTGTTCCGAATACTACGCCCTTTAGCAATGCGCCATTTCAAAACTGGAACGGCGCGGTGGGTCTAGCCCCCGACATCCCGGCCATCGTAACCGTGACCGACATCATCGCGGGTCCTCTCACCTCGCCCCTCGCCGCCCCCCACTGCGCCCCTGGCGGCGCGGCGTCCGGCAGCACGGTAACGGTTTTCACGGACGCGCCGCTGGGCGTTTCCCTGGGAGCACAGGTGACCATCGCCAACGATGCTCATTCCACCGGCGTCGGGGGCACTCCCACGCCGGCAGGCCTTCTGGGCACTTTCACTGTCACCTGTGTGGATAACGGCGGTCTGGCTCCTGACTTGGTCCTCAATGGGAATGATGGTAACACCGGCTTTGCCTTCCAGTACACCGATCCAGGCGGCGCAGGGCTGTCCAACGTCGGCAATATCAACGCCGGCACCGCCGCGGCGGTTGCTCCGGCGAACGATGGACACGTCGACCCCCGCCCAATCATCGATGTGGGCGTGATGAACGGCAATATTCCGGCGCCCTTGGCTGCCTTCGATGAGGACGACGAATTCTTCCTGACCCTTACCAACGTGGGCATGATTATGCGCCCGGACCTATTCGAGCAGCATACCGTCCACTTCCACGGCTACCCCAACGCTTCCTCGTTCTACGATGGCGTTCCTGACGCTTCCGTGGCCATCAACATCGGCGCCAGCTTCACCTATTACTATCTCGCCCCGGACGCTGGGACTTACTTCTGGCACTGCCACATCACCCCGCCCGAGCACTTGCAGATGGGCATGGTGGGGCAGCTCTTTGTGCGTCCCCGGCAGGACCGGGTGCCGAGCGGCGGCGACCTCTATACCTTTCTTGGGTACCAGAATGGGGTGTCCGAGCCCACAACGAATCCTGTGGCGGACCTGCGCACGGCTTGCAATCCCGCTGCGGATATCCTGTGCAGCGCCTTCACGCCAGCGGTTAACAGCGGTGCCACCCGGGCGGTAGCAGGCAGCCTTTGCAACAGTCCCACCGCCAACGTGGGTTCCGGGCTGACTCCTGGCTACGTTTATAACGACGGCGACGGCTCGACTTGTTATGACACCGAGTACCCCATCCAGATGCATGGCTTTGACCCCAATTTCCACTTTGTCGGCATGACCTTCAACCCGGAAATGTTTGTGGACATGAAGGACAAATATTTCCTGCTGAACGGGCGGAGCTACCCCGACACGGTCGCGGCCGGGCCACAGGCTACGGTGTCGACCGACGGCCAGATGCACTACTCGCAGCCGCTGCCGGCCATCATTAACATTCCGGCGGGCGGCAAAGCGGCGCTGCGCCTCGTAAACCTGTCCGTCTCGGAATATCACACCCTGCAGACTCTAGGGATTCCAATGCACGTCGTCGGCTGGAACGCCAAGCTCTTGCGAGACCAGGCAGGAAACAACACTGAATATTGGACAAACTCGATCACGCTGGGCGGCGGAGAATCCAACGACGTGATTCTGGATGCCAGCGACGCCGGATGCGGAGCCACTGGATGCGCGCAAGCGCTGTACCCGGCGGGCAGCGTGTTTTACCTTTACACGCCCACCCTTGATCACCTTTCCAACGACGCCGAAAACTTCGGTGGAATGATGACTGAGGTGCATATCTGCAACAGTGTGACCGGGGGTAACACCTACGGCAACACCTGCAACTAGGAGCGCGGCAATGAGGGAGATGACAATGAAAAAAGCAATTTCGCAAATCGCAAAAATTCTGGCGCCGATAGTGTTGGTGTTCTCGCTTGCGGCCACGGCCTTTGCTGCGGCTCCCGGCATCACCGGGCCCACCTTTAACTTGACGGCGCAGGAAGCTTATCTCAACCAGCCGGACGGGGAGGCGGTTTACTCTTGGGGCTACGGCTGCAACGGCACGCCGGCGGGCTTTGCGCCGACCTTGCCCAACCAGAATTGCCCGACAATGCAGGTTCCCGGCCCCACCCTGATCGTGCACGAGAATGATACGGTCACGATCAACCTGCTGAATGGTCTACCGACGGCGGCCGGCAACACCTCCATCCTGTTTCCTGGCTTCACGCTGACGTCGACGACTTGTTCGACCGGAGCGGTGCAAGGCTTGCTGACGTGCGAGGCTGTGCCGGGCGGGACGGTAACCTACACGTTTACTGCCACAGCGCCGGGAACCCACGCCTATTACAGCGGAACGCAAGGCGACCTCCAGATCGAGATGGGCCTTTACGGCGCGGTTATTGTGCTTCCAGCGAGTGTCCCTGCTAACTGCACAAGTGGCTATCATGCACAGATTGCGACAGCGAGGGCGCACTGGGGTGAAGCGGACTTCCGGCTCTCGCAGGCTGCCTATGACCACCCGGCAAGCTGCTATGACCGGGAATACCTGTTCCAGTGGGCCGAGATGGATACCAGGATTCACCGCCAGGCGCAGGCGCAGGTGGCGGCTCGTTTCGGCTGCACGGCTGGCAGCGCGGGATGTAGTCTCGACGTACAGACCGAGCCCTACCATCCGGCCTACTTCCTGATCAACGGGCGCTCGATGCCTGACCTCATGGACCCCAACTTTGCCGGCGAGTATCCGCACCAGCCCTACAACGGCAATCCGCACACCCATCCCGGCGACCTGCTCCTGATCCGCACCATCGGCCAAGGTCGGTGGCAACATCCCTTCCATGAGCACGCCAACCATGTGCGCATTCTGGCGCGCGATGGCAACCTGATTGTGAGCAGCACCACCGCCCCCATTTCGTATAACACGCCGGGAGGTACCGCGGCGTCGGGGCCTCCGCTTGCCGGGCTACTGATGTTCAACACGGACACGACGCCCGGTGAGTCGTTCGACGGGATTTTCTACTTTACGGGCCGGGGATTGAACTGGGACCCGTACGGTCACCATCCTATCTCTAGTACAAGCGATCCTCTAGCCACGCTTTCGTGTACTCCGGACGCCAACGGCTACAACACGGGCGTCCCCACGGCAGTTAACTTCTTTGAGTGGTGCCAAGACCACAACAAGCCGGTGGAAGTGAATCCCTTCGGCGATGTGCCGGGGGGCGGCCCGGCCACTTTGCCCGATCCAAATGTCTTTACCAACGGCCAGTGGTACGGCGGCACGCCCTACTTAGGTCCGGATGCGAGCCTGCGCGCCGAGATGCCGACCTGTCAGGGCAGCCCGTACGGCACTCCCAACCCCACTACGCCCAGCGGCGGCGCCGGCACACCCTCCGTCAACACCGCGAACTGCACTACGTTGCTTCCGTCGAATACGCAGGCCAACCCGGCCAGCGAGCGCGGTTGGGCGTTCATGTGGCACTCGCATAACGAGCGCGAGATTACGACGAACAATGTTTTCCCCGGCGGCATGCTGATGATGCTGCTGGTGGATTCCCGGGAATTTGTAATTGATGAGTCGCTGTGAGCTGACGGTGAAAAACGAGTTTGATGAATTGACGGAGAAAACGATGCGAACCAGCCACTTTAAAGCCAATGCAATCATGAAGGCCGCCGTGCTAGTAGCCTCTATGCTTCTGTTCGGCGTCAGCGCAAGCTTCGGCCAGCAGACCGTTAATTTGACGGCGGCGCCGACGACGACGACCTTGCCGGACGGCACCACGGTGCCGATGTGGGGATTTTTCTGCGGCACGGCCGCCACCGGCGCCACGGCGACGTGCGCCGCCTTGAATCCTCTCGCAGTGGCGACGACGACTACGCCGGCCCCTTGGTCCCCTGTGGTTATTACCGTTCCCTATGTTGCCGCAGCCACAGGGGGGAGCGCGACGAGCCTGACGATCAATCTCACGAATAATCTGTCGTTCGCGCCCGCAGGGACTACGACGGCCAATGTTCCCACCTCCATCGTAATCGTGGGGCAGGTGGGCGGCGGTCTTGGAGTCCTGGCGCAGCGGACCACCACGACGAGTCCCGACCACTCCAACGCGCAGGGGTGCGTCACTTGGTTTATCGCCGACCCCACCAACACTCCTCCGGGCGTCCCATGTCCGCAAACGTCCACAAGTCCAGTGTCAGGAGCTTATCCGCCAACCCAAGGGCCGCGCGTGCAGTCTTTCAGCACGGAGGTAGCGGCAGTTCCCGCGGGAACGGTGGCTTCAACGGCGCTGACGTGGTCAGCGCTTCGGCCGGGCACCTACCTGCTCGAGTCGGGCACGCATCCTTCTATTCAGGTCCCCATGGGGCTGATCGGTGTGCTGGTGGTCACCCAAGCGCCGGCTGCCGCCAATCCGACTGCCGTACCACCGGTCGTAGCCGCGGCAGGCACCGCTTACCCCGCGGTCGGCACGGCTCCTGCGGTGCCTTACAATGCCGAGCTTCCACTGGAGTTTAGTGAAATCGACCCGGTGCAGAACAAGGCTGTCAATACGGCCGTCAACACGGCGGGTTTCAGCGAGACGAAGGTGTGGGACGGCCACATAGGAGCCTGCGGCAATCCCAATTCGGGTGCGGGGATTGCGAACACGTGCTATCCCCCAGCGGTGAACTACACGCCTTTCTATTACCTGATCAACGGGGTCGCGTTCAACAAGACCAATGCGTTGGCTTCGGTGTTCCCGGCTACGGCTGGCGTTACCACAACTGGTACTACCACTGCCCCGGTCACGACCGGAATAACCGGCACCGTCTTGGTGCGCCTGGTAAACGCCGGTCTGAGGATGCACGTGCCTTCGATCGTCGGCTCGCAAACGAACGGCTTCACGGGAGCAGGAGTAGCGACTACGGCGACTACTCCGGTGAGTGGATTCGCATTGATCGCGGAAGACGGCAACGTAATCCCCGGCGTAGCCCCTGCCGGCGCTGCTACCGCTCCCGTCGCTCCCCGCGTGCAGACCGACGTCTTTATGGCGGCGGGCAAGACTTTCGACGTGATGATCAATGCGGTCAGTGTGCCCGCCAGCACGGCGGCCCTCCCTATATACGATCGCGAGTTGAGCCTGTCGGCCAATTCTTCAGCACGTGATTCGGGAATGCTGGCCTACATCGGTGTCAACGGCGCCGGTCTCCCGACGTTCGGTACTGGCGTCGCCGGAGCGGCCGTTGCTAACCCCGATACCTACAACTCCTTGGCACCGGGGCAGACATTTACGGTTTCGGACGTCTCCAAGGGTGTGATTGCCAACGATGTGAATGTTTACGGCGTTCAACTCCTTACGGCGCCGACCAACGGCACGTTGAGTTGTCCCGCCCAACCACAGAATCTTACCCCAGGGATTTGTGCGAACGGCACTTTCACATACACTCCCAGTGGGACGGCTACCTCGGATACCTTCACCTATTGCGCGAACAACGGTTTGGTTGCGGCGACGGGTACTACGGCAGCGAGTTGCTCCACTACTTCTGCCACAGTGACCCTGGGTGCGGCAGCCCTCGAGGCTGCAACTGGTATTACTTGTTCGTTCCCCGCTCCAGCGTATACGGCGAAGACAGCCACTTACCTGAAGGTCCCGTCACCCGGCGTGCTGGCGTTTTGTCGTGATGCAGCGGGCTATCCTCTTAAGGTCGCTGCGACGCCCGCTCCGGCTCTGTCGGGTGGAACGGTGCTTATGGATGCGAACGGGGGTTTTAACGCAACTCTAACAGCAGCTGGGACCACGACCACCACCACCGCCTCGCTCACTTTCACCCCACAGAACTCGCAGGGGACGGTGGGCAGCCCGCAAACCGCGACCATCAGCTTCCCGCTCCCGAGCAATCTCCAGGTGACTGTGGTGGATGCCCAGGCTTACAGTAACTGCAATGGACTCAGTTCCTGCATTAGCGCATTAACTCCCATTACCGACTATCGCTGGATCATTGAAGAAGACAAGACCTTCTGGGTCGATCCCAACTGCACAACGAACGCCAGCATCACCGCGCCGGGCTGCCCCCATGTTGTGGGCACCGGAGGGACCATCCCCGCGCAAGGGGTTCAGTTCCACACGAGCACCATGGATTATGTGGCCCAGGGCTGCACGGGGGCGAAGTCGTGCGAAGCCGGCCAAACCGTATTGGATACCAATCCGGGTTCGTTGACGTTCGGCCATCACGTGCCGGCCGCCTGTGACCTGGGCAGTGGCGCTTGCCGAACGACGGTCGATCCAACCACCGGCGGAACGACAGCCTCTTTGCCGAGTTCAGTCCATCTTGATCCCAGCAAGCGCTATTACATCTCGGTGTTGCCGGGCGATGCGGGCGACCCCTTCCCCGCGTACGCTGGCCAGCCCTCTTGTTCACCAACGACCGGTGCGAATCCTGGTGATTTGGCGTGCGGCCACACCATGGGCGGCGCTCCCGTTCCTCCCGCGTGCAACGTTTTAGTGGCTGGGTGTACCTCTACCAGCACTACTGCCTTCTTACCCGTCACGGTGCTGGTGCTCCCCACTCCGAGTCCAACAGGCAAACTCTCAGTGATCGTGTTTGAGGATGACTTCCCACTCAATGGCGAGCAGGATGCCGGGGGCGGCATCGACGTGATATCGCCCAACGAGCCCGGTCTGGGCGGTTTCGAACTCATCCTGTGGGATAACTATGGCTCACTCGGCGACAACACCGGCCAGGATACCCACGATATGTTCAACCAGCCGTTATCGAACAGTCTGGCGGGAACCATCGATCCATCTACGGGGTTTGACGCGTGCCCGACTACGGCACAGCCGTTGGTTGGTGGGGATGGTGTTACGGGTACGCTAGGCATCACCGGCAGAATTGTCACCTGCCCGAAGTATGAATCCGATGGGACGACGCTATCCCCGCTGGCAGGCCAGGCGGTGATTGCCAATCTCATGGCGGACAAATTCAGCGTGCAAGCCTACCCGGGGGCGGACCGGATTGCGCGCGGGGAAGAGTGGCTCCAAACCAACACTCTGGATGGCCAGCACCCCCACGATTCTTTCATCCGCGTTGGGGAGCCTGGCTACTTCCAGGAGTACGGGCCTGCCGGCTACCACGTGAGCATTGGCTTTGCCAATCCGAAGATCATCAATGACCGCCACGATGCGGTCTGTGCCGGCTCCTTTGGTGCTGTCGGTCCATGCAGCAACACCATCGACGGGCAGGTGGATGTGCAGCGCCTGAGCCGGACACCGGACCAGAGACTCTACCCCAGCGGCTCGCGCGATGCCCTCGCTTGGACCCAGTGCTGGGTGAGCTTGGGTGACCCGGACGCCGAGGATTTCATGTTCACCAAGTGCGACGCGAATGGGAACTTCAAGTTCACCGGCGTTCCCGGCGGGAACTGGAGACTGACCATCGGCGACCAGTGGAATGACCAGATCATTGATGGCCTCTCGACGCCGGCGAACGTGGGCTGCGTCCCCGTGGCGCCTGCGACGACGTGTGCAGGTGGCCTGAGCGCCCTCCACATGGGGAATATTGGCACCCAGCAGTGGCAGGCGAATGTCTACACTCGCACTTTCGTTGACGATAACAAGAATGGCATCCGGGACGACGGCGAGATCGGGATTCCGTTGGTCTATACCATGATTCACTACCGCGACGGCAGTCGGGCCAACGTTCTGACAACGGACTTCGACGGCGTTGCCAATTTCAACGAGACGTTCCCGCTGTTCAATTGGTATGTTGTCACAGCGGATTCGGGCCGCTATAAGACAACGGGGATCCACACTGTTTACGACGCGGGCGGACCCGCCGACGGCTCCACGTACTGCGGTAATACGGGGGGGTTGGGTCGGCCTTGCGGAACCTCGACCACTTACAACTTCCTGGCGAACACCTACGAGGCGGTTCCTCTGCCCGCCGACCTGTCCGTACCCGGCGCGGTCTATTGCGCCGCTGCGGATTGCACGGGTGAGGCTGCTGGGTTTGCGGCCGGCACGTCGACCTCCACGCATCAACTGAATTCCACCGGCCGCATCGACCCGCCGTGGGTTGCCGCGGAGGGCTGGTCGGGAGAAACAAGCCAGGGCAACTGGATTGAATTCGGCAAGGCGCCCTTTGCGGCCTGCAACCCAGCCCTACCCGTGAGCGCAACAAACTTCTGCGTGACCGTGCCCAATCCGCTGTACAACCCTACCGCCGGCGGAACTACTCCTTCCACGATCCCGGTGGGCGAGAACGGCGGCATCCATGGACTTGTCAAATATGCCGCCACGCGCCCATTTGACGACGCTTCGCAAATGATCGAGCAGCCGTGGGCGCCCAATGTGCCGCGCGTCACCCTGAACCTCTACCAGGAAGGCTTCGCGGCGGATGGCGTGAGCCCGACTCTCAAGCTGGTGGATACGACGCAGAGCAGCAGTTGGGACGACTGGGCGCAAGGGTTCTACCCGAACAGCACGGCGGGCGGGGCCGCCGGCAGTGCCACTGCAGGACAAAAGCCCTATATGAGCTGCCCCGGCCAAGGAGCGGCTACTGGCGCCAACGCCGACCTTTTCTTCTTTACGCTGTTTGACCAACCCAACTACTTGAATTATTACAACTCCCTGCACGGCGGGCCTGCCCTGACCACCACGACTCTGCCGTACAACTCGCAGTACAAATGCTATGACGCCATGCACATCTGGAACCAGGTCCAGCCGGCGCCTTACGACGGCATGTACTCGTTCCCCAGCGTCCTCGGCATCGACCCGACGACTGGAAAGCAGATCACGCCCACAGGTTACATCAACCCAATCACCGGTGCGGCCCCAACGACAACCGGGACCAACTGCACGATCTGCGTGGCGAACCCTGACTCCACGGATGTCTATAGGGTCGGCACGCCCATGCTGCCACCCGGCAAGTACGTGGTGGAAGTGGTCATGCCCCCGGGCTACGAGGTCCAGAAGGAAGAAGACAAGAACCTCCTGATCGGCGACAACTACATTGCCCCGACCACGATGCAGTTCGCCGGCTTGGGCGGCGCCATCTTCATCATTCCCGACCAGGCGTCAGTGGCTTCGCTTTACGACCAAAGCGGCGCCGGCTACAACCCCACCAACTACCAGAACGCGACTGTGAACGAGGGGTACGGGAATCAACTCTCACTCCCAGGTTACCCCGGCTTTCAAGATCCGGTGTGGCCGTGCGTGGGCGAGATGCGCGTGGTGCCCGACTACCTGAGTCTCTTCCCGCAGGTGCAGGAAACGGCTCCATTTGCCGGCGCTACGCGTCCCTTGTGCGACCGCAAGGAAGTGACCCTGCCCAGCCAGATGTCGGTGAGCGCGAAGTTCTACATCTTCACCTCGACGCACATCGCCTCCCACTTCACCGGCGTGATCACGGATGATTTTACTTCCGAATTTGATCCCTTTGCGCCTCAGTTCGGCGAGAAGTTTGCCCCGCCCAACATGCCGGTCTCCACGCGGGACTATCTCGGAAACGAAATCTCCCGCGTGTATTCTGACCACTGGGGGATCTATGACGGTTTGACCTTCTCGACCTGGGACGTGAACCCGCCCAACATCACGGGCTACTCACCCGCGATGATGGTGCAATGCATGAACGACTACGGGCCGATCCGGGACACGAACTCGAGTTCGCCGACCTTCGGGCAGATGATCAACGACCCGTTGTACAACCCGGCCTACAGCGACTTCTGCTACACCGAGCCGTACATGCCGGGCACGACGACTTACCTCGATACGCCGGTTGTGCCCACGCAAGCCTTCGTGGGCGCGGGGTACAACAATCCTGATTGCGCCTATCCGGACGCCACGCCAGCCATCGCGGAAGTGGATGGCGACGGAATCGGACCCTGGGTGAGTGCCGCCGGGAAAACCCTGACCATCACCGCCCTGGGCAACATTACAGTGGCGAATTCGAGCACCTGCACGATCGCGAGTACCGGCGCCGATGTCGGTGTGAACAACTTTGCTTACGCCGGGCCCTCGGCCACCGTGGCGCCTTTTGATTGTAAGACCGTTAGCCGGCACTATGGCTTTGGCACCCGAGGCGCCGGGTCGAGCGTCACCATCGGTGGCGTTCCCGCG
>Ga0306923_10001646_pt1 | contig 19938 bp, 19 predicted proteins | sample sta12Can44000108_FD_203841 | JGI IMG/M metagenome (GOLD analysis project Ga0306923, IMG submission 203841) | Lab enrichment of tropical soil microbial communities from Luquillo Experimental Forest, Puerto Rico - statanox.12C.anox.44.000.108 (v2)... | ecosystem: Environmental > Terrestrial >... | reverse complement strand
AAAGGGTATGAATCTGCTCGAATTGGATGGCGGTCTTGCGAGCCTGCCTTTTGCCGGCATTGCTGACGACGATGAAATTCGGGGAGCGCACTTCGACCCAGCCGTCATGCCTGGCGGCCCGCATCGGCGCACTAGGCAAGATCCAGACCGCGGTGCAAATGCAGAAAATCGCAGTGATTCGTCGCGACATTTGTTGTGGCACTAATTAATGAAGTGTCTACTATACCGCGCGGCGGGTCCATTGGCCGGGAGGCTAAAGTTTCGAATTCGGACATAATGGCTGGCTGTGAGATGGATACGTTCCATCGTTGCGACAAAATCGCCGGGTGCTTAGACTCGTGCGGAAGCAAATTTATCGCGAAGTGAGAGGATATCTTGAGTAGGCGAATCCGCGCGGATCTTGCTCTTCTGTTTTGCTCCATGGTGTGGGGCGGCACGTTCATTGTGGTGAAGGAAGCGCTGGCGGACGTATCTATCTTCACTTATATCGCGGTTCGTTTTGCCCTCGCCGCCGCTGTGATGGCGATCTTATTTTGGCGAGCGCTGCACGAATTGAATCGTCACACGATCTGGGCTGGGGTACAGATCGGCTTTTTCATGTTTGGCGGATATGCGTTCCAAACGACGGGGCTGAAATTCACTAGCGCATCGAAGGCCGCATTCATCACCGGATCGAGCGTGGTGCTTGTCCCCGTTTTTCTCGCGGCATTTGGGCGGCGTCGCATTAATGTCTGGATTTGGCTCGGTGCATTTTCCGCACTGGCCGGCCTTTACTTCCTGATGATTCCGCCGGAAGGGTTGGGCAGCTTGAATCGCGGGGACGCGATCGCGCTCGGTTGCGCCGCGATGTTCGCGCTACATGTGATTTTCATTGGTTTATACGTAGAGCGACATTCGGTGGGCGCGCTCAGTTTTTTACAGGTAGCAACGACGGCTGCGCTTGCCACGCTTGCGCTTCCTTTGCTTTCTGAAGCGGGCTGGGAAGCGCCTCGGCTTGTGTGGTCAGGGCAGCTGATTTTTGCGGTGCTGATCACGGCGATCGGGTCAACTGTAATCGGCTTTTCATTTCAGACCTGGGCGCAGCAGTATACGACGCCGACGCATACGGCGCTTTTCATCAGCCTGGAACCTGTGTTTGCGGTAATTACGGCGTGGATTGTGGCGCACGAACGGCTTGGAGGCCGGGTGCTTTTTGGCGCGGCGATGATTCTTCTGGGAATTGTGCTGGCGGAACTGAAGGGAGCGGGGCCGATTGCACCTGAGTCGCCCGAGCCTATTGTTGCGCGGGGGCAGTACGAGTGAGCCACAAGAATCGTGATTCGCGGTGAGATTTCGAGAAAAACAGCCGGGGGGACGCCCATTCGACTTCGCTCAGGACAAGCCGGCGTTACGGAAGCGCCCGCAATGATCGCTTACTTCTGTGGGTGGCTTCCGGGGTCAGTTGGTTGCTTGTGAAATTTCACATCTACAGGCTCGTACATTTTGGGATAACGGAGATTTTTCCGTTCGAATGAGGAAATGTCGTCTTCGTGCACGAGTGTGAGGCCGATGTCGTCGAGGCCTTTCAGTAGGCACTCGCGGCGGAAGGGGTCGACGGTAAACGGGTAGCGCAGGCCTTTGTCGTCCGTCACAACCTGATTTTCGAGATCCACCGTCAGCGGATATCCTTCGTTCTGCTCCATGCGTTTGAAAAGCTCGTCCATCTGCTCGTTCGAAAGTGTGACGGGCAAAATCCCGTTCTTGAAGCAATTGTTGTAAAAAATATCCGCGTAGCTTGGCGCCAGAATGGCGTGAAAGCCGTAGTCGAGAATCGCCCAGGGAGCATGTTCGCGGCTTGAGCCGCAGCCGAAATTTGCGCGCGCCAGGAGAATCGATGCGCCTTTATAACGCGGACGATTGAGCTCGAAATCGGGATTCGGTTTCTCCCCGGGCAGATAGCGCCAGTCGTAAAAAAGGACGCGTCCATAACCTTCGCGCGTGAGGAATTTTAGAAATTGCTTGGGCACCATCTGATCGGTATCGACATTCACGCGATCGAGCGGCGCGACCAACCCGGTGTGTTTGATGAACGGCTCCATTCCTCTGTGGTCTCCGTGATACTCTGCGTAATTTGAGTTTGTCTTTTCGCGGCTGACGTTCGCGCTCTACTCGGCGCCCTCCACACCATTCCATTTGCGGACATCGACGAAATGGCCTTCGATCGCTGCCGCGGCAGCCATCAGCGGGCTGACGAGATGCGTGCGTCCGCCCTTACCTTGGCGTCCTTCGAAGTTGCGGTTGGAGGTGCTGGCGCAGCGCTCGCCGCTTTGCAGCACATCGTCATTCATACCGATGCACATGCTGCAGCCCGCATCGCGCCATTCAAAGCCTGCTTGCGTGAAAACCTTATCGAGGCCTTCCGCCTCTGCTTCGGCTTTCACGCGGCGCGAACCGGGAACGACCAGCGCCTGTTTCAAGTTCTTCGACACATGTTTCCCGGCGACCACTTTCGCCGCGAGCCGCAAATCCTCGATGCGCGAATTGGTGCACGAGCCAATGAACACGCGGTCGAGCGCAATATCTTCCATTGGCATTCCCGGCTTCAAATCCATGTAAACGAGAGCGCTTTCGGCCGCTTTCTGGTCAACAGGATCTTTAAACGAATGCGGGTCGGGGACGCGATCGGTCACCTGCGTGACCATGCCGGGATTCGTTCCCCAGGTGACCATCGGCGCGAGCTTGTCTGCTGCGATCGTGACGGTGGAATCGTATTTCGCGTTCGGGTCGGTGACGAGCGACTTCCAGTAGCTCACGGCCTCCTGAAATTCTTTGCCGCGGGGGACGAACGGGCGGCCTTCGAGATATGCGAAGGTGGTATCGTCAGGCGCCACCATGCCTGCGCGTGCGCCGCCTTCGATTGTCATATTGCACATCGTCATGCGAGCTTCCATCGAAAGCGCGCGGACCGCTTCGCCGGTGTATTCGGTCACGCTTCCATTTCCGCCCGCGATGCCCATTTTTCCGATCACCGCAAGAATCATGTCTTTGGAGGCGACGCCGCGCGGCTTTTTGCCAACGAAGCGAATTTCCATCGTCTTCGATTTGAATTGCGAGAGGCACTGCGTGGCAAGCACGTGCTCGATTTCGCTGGTTCCAATGCCGAATGCGAGGGCGCCGAAAGCGCCGTGAGTGGAGGTGTGGCTGTCGCCGCAGACGATCGTCTGGCCTGGCTGCGTGATGCCCAGCTCGGGTCCGATGATATGCACGATTCCTTGATTCTTGCTGTGCATGTCAAACAGGTGCACGCCCGTCTCTTCGCAGTTACGAGCCAGCGCTTCGAATTGGCCCGCGGCATCGGCGTCGAGCACCGGCAGCAGCCGGTTCTTCGTGGACACCGAATGGTCCATCACGGCAAAGGTCAACTCAGGACGCCGCACTTTGCGCCCGGCGGTTTTTAATCCGGCGAACGCCTGCGGGGAAGTTCCTTCGTGGATTAGGTGCCGATCGATGTAAATGATGGACGGCTGTCCGGGAATGTCGTGCACCAGATGCACATCCCAGATTTTTTCATAGAGAGTACGAGGAGCCATACGGTTGGTAGCTTCACCTGCGGGGAGTTGCCCCGGCGCACAAGCCGAAGGTTTTCGTTCCGGCCATCAACTATTGTAACAAGTCCGCGCCGCCGCTGCCAATCCGTCACCCAGCGAAGTGACAGCGGTGCCCAGGTCCATTTCAATTCGGGAGCTTCCGCCGTGATGCTTGCTGGAGTCAGTGCGGTCTTCACGGTCACCTTTTGATTGGCTTGCACGGTAATGTCAGTCTCAAAGTCGCGATAGCCGGTCATCGCCGCACTTCTCAGTTTGAGAATTGTAGATTCGCGGCCCAGATGATCGTAAGGCAAATAAAAACCAAAAGAATGAGTAGTACTTTAGTTTATCATTTTCGGTACTGGACAATTTAATGAACACAAGTACTCTTACAACATACGCCACTCTCAATGCGTGTTCAAGAACAGCGCTTGGCCTACGAGCTGCAACGGCGCCGCCATATGGCGGCAGAGAACACGCGGAGCACTGACCTTCCCATTATCGTTTTCGCTGCCTTCATCGGATTTACAGTCCTATTTTCAATGATGGTCTATGTCGTCTCCGCTTCACAGTAATCCAAAACACAGATAGATCGCCGAATATCGAATCGGAAGATTACGAAACTTGCGTTGCCGTGGGTATTTCGCTGGTTAGAATCGCGGACCAGAGAAAATACGAATGCCTCCAACGCTTGCCGGTAGTAAGAACCGAGATACGCGCCGTGGATTGGGCGTTTGGCGATTAGCGAAGCAAGCGGTTCGGGGGTGCGCTTCGGCGTCCTACGGGGGCAATACCGGGTTTGCCTTCTATGGCGTGGCCGGCGACCCGGCCGATGTGTTCGACCTCATCGTGACTAGCGGCGGCAAAATCGTACAGACGATCGGCGCGGACGCGCCGAAATTACCGCAGAGGTGGCGATCCGGGCAGAAAACGGAATCGGCCTCTACCAGCACCGACCTGAGGCTGAAGGAAGCCCTGCCGGACTTACTCGACGGCAATCTTGGCGCCCCGTGGGCCCGAATGCGACAGGCGCTCGATGCGCGAATCGATCACTCCACGGATCGCCTTGAGGAATTCAATCCGCGAATTCGCCAGGTGCTCTTGTACAGCGGGTGAAACATGAAAGCATTCGCGCAGATGATCCAACACCTCGCAGCAGAGGCAACCCTGATGATGGCCGTGTTCGCGAGCCGTTTGCTGGGTGGGATTGGGTTCGTTCATTGAGCCTCCTTCATTTCAACCGTAAGGACCTGATTCTCAAGTCTCGCTCTGCCCGGCAGCAATGTTTCCATTGATCGTGGAAGGCCAACATGGCGGCGTAGTGTGCCGATTTCAACCACAAGTTCATCGCCTTTCTTGAACAGCGCAACTTCGCCCTTTGAGGCAAACGGCAAGAGCACCCGCACTTCGTAGCCTCCATCTCTTTTCGCGAACGTGAAGGACTTCTCCGTACGGGTCACTGCCGACGGATCCTGCTGCCCAGGATACAGCACCTGTGCGAGATCTTCGAGCCGCTGTTTTCCCAAGACTTCATGCTCGAAAAGCGGCACGCGCCTCACCGGGACAGGCGCAAAATATTCTTCGATCTCGTTAAGGATTTTCTCCTGGGACGTGTGCCAATCCTTAAACCATCCATCCGTCACGTTCGCCGGAAGGAGCCGATTGACGATCACTGTGTCTACCGTGAGCCCGTGAAGAGAGAAGTACACAAACGCCCGCTGCGTTTCGCGCAAGACCATCTTCTCAGGATTCGTAACCAAGCGCACGCTGGTGACTTGCGGGTCCTCCATAATTTCGTTCACGCCCTCCAACTTGCCGAAGAGATCGCGAATGTTCAGGAAGTAGTTGTCCGTGGGCAGCTCAAACGGCGCCACGCGGTTTGCAATCGGCCGTACGGCTCTGAGCAGATTGCGCTGGAAGGGGAAGATGTGCTTCATGTACCAATCGAGAGTAGTGGGCATACTGATGAAGCGCATGGATTCGGCGGTCGGAGCGGCGTCGAGCACAACCACGTCGTAACTTCTCTCGCGCCAGTACTGATTGATGTACATCATCGCGCTGAGTTCTTCCATGCCCGGTAGGATGGCGAGTTCTTCGGCCTCAACTCCAGTGATGCCCGTGGTACGCAGCACGGCGGTGATGTAAGAAGAGATCTCCTTCCAGTGACGTTTGATTTCCTTCTGAATATTCAGTTCCATGATCGAAAGCCGATCGTTGATAGCGAGCGGGTCCGAGGTTTGGACGTGGAAGAGATCGGTGTCCAGGTCGAAGGAATCTCCCAGGCTGTGGGCTGCATCGATGCTCATAACCAGCGTGCGATGTCCGAGCTGAGCGAGTTTCACGCCTGTGGCAGCAGCCAGGCTCGTCTTCCCAACGCCGCCCTTGCCTGTGAATAGCAGAATCCTCATAACGGCATTATAAGTCTCAGGCGCTGGCTCGCAGAAGCCTATATCGCAAGAGCAAGGGAAGTGCCGGGAAGGTTGTCAGGTGGAGGACGCGACTAATAGGCCGTAGACGAAGGCGCCGGAAGCAAAGCCTCTGCGCATAGCCTGGAACGCCCGGAGATGGGAAACGAAAGCGGGACCGTGCTTCATAGCGATCTTCCATAATTCTTTGTCTCGAAGGATGTCGATGCAGAGATCCCACGTTCGAGCGCAATTCTTGTTCATGACTTCGCGATGGGAGATTTTCAAGTCGTTCGAGGCGAGAAATGATTCGTACTCGTCCATGGTTTGCAGCTTTGCCAGCATGCCGTTTTCGATGGGAGCGATGTATTTTCGGGTCTCGGAGGGCGTAAGGTCCGGCTTCTTGAACCAGTCGATGATGGCGAAGGTCCCGCCAGATTTCAGGAGCCTGGCGGCGGAGGCGAAAAATTCCTTTCGCCGCTCGAAATGCGAAATGGATTCCACACACCAGAGAAGATCAAATTGATTTTCGAAGTCCATCGCTTCAGCATCCATCAAAAAGAATTTCACGGGCAACTGCTCAGCGGCTGCCGTCTCCTTAGCCATTTGAACTTGAACCATCGAAATGGTGATTCCCGTAGCCTTGGCGCCGTAGGTTCTGGCCAGATGAAGACTACTAGCCCCGATGCCACAACCAATATCCAGAACATCCGATCCGGGTTTCACATTGGCAAGCCCGGCGAGGTGCTCGATCAGTTGAAGCTGAGCTTTTTCTTTTGACTCATCTCCGCGAATCCAATATCCGTGATGAATATGCTCGCCCCACAAGGAGCGATAGAAGGGACTTATGACATCGTAGTGTTTAATGATTTTCTGTTTGTCGTTCGGTCGAGACGTGTGACGCCCTCCTTATGTAAGAGCCACTACCCTCCAGCCTATTCTGCCATGGGAAGTTCCCATCAGGTGATACATGCTGCCTCGCAGAAAGTGAAAACAGGCCGTGCGCGTTGGCGAACGGCCTGTTGGTTGCCCCTCTTCGAGAATCTACTTATTCTGTCCCGCTGCTTTCGCGAAGAATTCTTTGGCGCGGCGGCCGATCTCCTCCGGCGCAACGTCTTCGATATGCATCGCGAGCCCCCATTGATGCCCGAAGGGATCGGTCAGCTTGCCGAAGCGATCGCCCCAAAACATGTCCTGCATCGGCATGTCGGCGCGGGCGCCCGCGGAAACTGCCCGATTGAAGACCGAGTCAACATCCGCGACATACAGGAACAGGCTATAGCTGGGCGTCGAGGTGGGCGAAGGTGCGGCGCTCATTCCCGGAAATTCGTCGCTGACGAAGACAACTGAGTCGCCAATTTTGATTTCTGCGTGGCTCACTTTGGTGCCGTCCGGTGACGGCATGCGCATGAGTTCCTGCGCGCCGAATGCTTTCTTGTAGAAGTCGATCGCCTTGGCCGCATCGCGGCAGGTGACCGACGGAGTAATTGTGTGATATCCCTTTGGAATTGGATTCGTCGCTTTTGTCATGATTCATCTCCTTGAATTTTTTTTCAGCTGCCCGTGTAAGTGCTCCGGGCTGCCCATGGGCCGATTCTACATCCCTCGATGACAGCCGCGTCAACAGTGGAATAAAATCGACTCACTCTCGGGCGAGCGGAGTTTCATCTGGATCGCGCCCGAAAACCCTGGAGGCAAATCGCTGGTTAGTGTCGTATGCGGTTTTTGGAACGTTCCTGTGTTATAGTAGAGATGCACACCGGGGGTCAGGTTTTTCTGGTAGATGCGCGCGTATGGCGGCCTGCCTTACCCGTTTGGATTTGTCCTCACCGTAATGGTGTATAGAATCAGCAGCTTTGAGCGCGATTCGTCCGGCGAGGTAGGATGCCCTGGAGGGCTGTTCCAGCGAGGCCGCACCTAATCCCTTAAAAAGGAGCCATTCAATGACGACTACATTCAAGAAGCGCCAAAAAGAGATGAAGCGCATGGAGAAAGCCCGCATGAAGGCGGAGCGCCGCGCTCAGAAAAAGCTGGAACCCCGCGTCGAAGGGGACGAAATGGCAACCAGAAACGAAGCTTTTCACTTGAGCTTGCCGGGTGACGCCACTGATGTTGAACTGGGTCTCGATCCCAGAGCGCGATTGTCCAAGTCCTAATCCTAACGGCCATTTTTGCTGCTAGCGCCGGCCTACACCACAGGCTTCCCTCGCCTTTTCGTTTGTATCTGCTGTATTTGCTTTGCGTGAAAGAGGGCCACCATCCAGGCGACGGCTTCCTATTTGAAGCAAGTTGCGACGTTTCGCTTTGCGTATGCGCGGCATCCTTGTCGCGGGCAAAGCTAACGTCACGCCCGAACATAGCTCAGGTCTGCCCCAATCACGATGTTGGATCGGTATGACCTGATGCCTTTGTGGTCACATCGCTCTCGTCGAGGCACCGGTCCCGTATTTATGTGGGCATCGGTGAAACTGTCCTGCCATGGCGCGAATCAAATGGGTGTTATAATCGCTATCCTTCGGCAATTGTCGCGATTATAGGCAGGAAGGGAGTACGGGGATGGGCGTTCAATTTTACGAATTGGTGAGTTGGGCGCGACGCCGCAAGGTCTTCGCCGCTCTCCTTGTGACAGCCACGCTCAGTATCGGCATCATGATCGGCACCCTCATTTCGGGCCGAGCCCTCGCTACGCATGGACAAAATGGTGCGAGCGGAGCCTCGCTACTGGCCGTGCCGGACCCAATCACGCTCTCCAATTCGTTTTCGACTATCTCCAAGAAAATCGGGCCTGCCGTCGTGAATATTTCCACAACTCAGGTGATCGAGAAGCCGAAGGGCGGTGGCGCCAAGCGTCCTCACCACCTGAACGATCCTTTCCAGGATTTCTTCGACCGCTTTTTTGATTCTCCCGATAACGGGCCTGATGCGGAGCGCAGTTTGGGCTCGGGCGTCATTGTTGACCACAAAGGGTTTATTCTGACCAACGACCACGTAATCGATCAGGCCACGAAAATTCAGGTAACGATTGACGGCGATCCCCACAAATACAGCGCACATCTCGTCGGCGCGGACAAAGATACCGATCTCGCCGTCGTCAAAATTGATGTTGATCACGAGCTAGCCGTAGCAAAGCTTGGTAACTCCGATGGCACACAGGTGGGCGATTGGGTTCTCGCGTTTGGCAGCCCGTTCGGCCTCAATTCCACAGTAACAGCGGGAATTGTAAGCGCCAAGGATCGCTCCAACGTCGGCCATCAGTTTCAGCGTTTCGTCCAGACGGACGCAGCTATCAATCCCGGAAATTCCGGCGGCCCGTTGGTCAATATGGCGGGAGAAGTGATAGGGATTAACACGGCGATTTACACCGGCAGCCGCGGATTTGAAGGCGTCGGGTTTGCGCTACCCTCCAACACAGCGATCTCGGTCTACAATCAGCTGGTTACCGTCGGCAAAGTCACGCGTGGCTCGATCGGCATCACCTTTCAGGAAGATCGCAGCAATAATCCTGTGCTGCTCAGAGAACTCGGCGCACCGTACGGAATCGTCGTCGAAGCGATTGAACCGGGAAGCCCCGCCGACAAAGCCGGCCTGAAACCGGGAGACGTCATCACGAATATCAACGGGGCAGCGGTTCACACTGGCGCCGATCTCGTAAATCCGATCGCACAAACCACGATTGGCCAGTCCATTCAGGTCCGCTACGTCCGCGACAAAGTGACCAAGGACGTTTCGATGGTGGTGGCCGATCGCTCGAAGATCTTCCCGCAAACAGCTGTGAACGCTGAGGAAGAGCCTGACCAGAGTGAAGAGCCAGGCCAATTCGGGCTGCATGTCGAAGAGCTCACGCCTGACATCGCGCGTAAACTTGGCATGGGCAAGCTGACCGGCGTGGTGGTCACGCAAGTGGAACCTGCCAGTTTTGGCGAGGACATTGAATTCTCACGCGGCGACGTGATCGTCGAAGTGAACCACGTGCCGATCAATGGTCTGGCCGACTACCGCCGCGAAATCGCGCAGCTCAAGCCCGGGCAGGACGTGCTATTTAAAGTGGCGCGTCATGCGGATAATGACCGGGTGCTGACGTTGTTCTTGGCGGGTGCAGTTCCGTCGCAAATCGCTAAGTAGCAGCGATTTTCCGCCGATAGATGCGGCGTTCACCCCAGCCTTCAGCCGCACATTGTTCGCGACCAACTCTTGCATTGCGATTGGTTGTCATTTAAGCTCACCTTCAAGCGCGATGGCTTGAGTTCTGTTTTAGAAGGCCGATAATTAGAAGGTTGTAGCTCCACTGCCGGGCATCACATTCCGAGTTTCGAGCGTCGAATGATGAAGATGATTCCTGTTGGACGATTGTTACTGGCTATTTCCTTCGTGCTTGCACTGTGCGGATCGGCTTCCGCCGCGCAGTCGGCTTCCCGTTCGCATAAGCCGGCTGCGCATTCGCATAAATCTCATCCGTCTCATCCCATGCGCAATAATCGATCTAAGCACCACGCAGAGGACAGCACGCGAACGTCGCTTCTGGCAGTTCGCTACCTGCAGCCGCAGCAGGCCAGTTCGGTAGTGGCCGCGAAATCATCCGCATATAGTTCTCCGGCATCATCAAAGAAAAAGAAGTCGAGCAGCAAGAAATCGCGCCGCTCTTGGCGCGAGCCCACGCAAAAAGCCCCCACGCCGGAGCGGATTTCTGAAATCCAGTCATCGCTTGCGCGCGGCGGATATTACCAGGGCGACCCGAACGGGAAATGGGACTCCAACACAGTGGCGGCAATGCAGAAGTTTCAGTCTGCAAATGGCCTCGACCCCAGCGGCAAACTGGACGCGACGAGCCTGCAAAAGCTCGGCCTCGGATCGGGTATAGCAGGTGTCTCTGCACCGAAGCAGGCGGCGCCGGCTCAAGGAAAATCGTGCTGCTCAAATTCGCCCAGTGGTACAGGGCCGGCAACATCAGCACCGGCTGCTCCCGCCGCGGCTCCAAAACCTTCGTCGGAGCCATCGGCATCGGCTAGCCCGAGCGCCAGCTCCGGCACCGATGCAGCCGCTTCGGCTTCATCGCCGGCTGTGAGTGCTTCCGCTGCGACCTCCGCCTCCGATTCGTCGCAGCGCTAATCTCTCGCAGCGTTTTGGCCTTCGAGGCCCGCTTCCATTTCACCTGGCAGAGCGTAATAATCCATTCTGTGGAAACTCGCTGCGCTCGCTGCAACTCCCCGATGACCTGCCAGCCGGAAGGTGAATGCTGGTGTGCGCCGCTACCGCCACGCGTCGCACCGCCACAATCAGGGGGCAGCTGTCTTTGCCGCCATTGCCTGGAGCACGACCTGAAATCGGAGAGGGAACTGCCCTCAACAAACAGCGCTGGTAAGCCGTTACACTAGTTGCTTCGCCATACGCACCACCGGCAGCCCTTCGCCATTCTTGAGGGGCACGGAAATATTCTCGATCGCAACGTAGCCCTTCGCACCAAAAAGCTTTACTCCCGTAAGTGTTGCTCCCATTTCACAGCGCGTAAAGCCGGCGGCCGTGGCGGCATCCTCGCAGGCTTTCAGAATCAAGCTTCCCACTCCCCGTCGCGCCCAGCTCGGATGGACGAAGAACGCTCGAATTTTTGCCGCATCCAGCCGCGGATCGAGCAATTCGTCCTCGCGCCCCGTCCAATGGTCGCTTCCATACAGCGTCTTGCGCTTGCTCCAGCCGCCGCATCCGGCAATCGTGGCGCAGTCATGCTGCTTCGCCTCGGCAACGAAATACGTGCCGTCTGCGATCAGCTGGCTATCAACCCCAAACACCGTTGCCAGCGCGCTCTCGATTTGTGTGGGAGTGTAGTCCTCGGCCTGCAAGCCGCGCACAGAAGCGTCAATCAATTCGCGCAACACCGGCACGTCAGCAGGAACCGCTTTGCGAACCGAAACTTCCATCTGCGCCACCGCCTGGGAATGATACGGCTCGATAATTTCTCGTGTCCGCGGACTCCTGATCAGTTGGGAATCGACCAGGCGGTGAGGCTCGAATCGCTGTCCGCAGTGAATACAACAGGCTGGTGATTTGAAATCTCGCCGTATCCGACCATATTCTTGCCCGCGATCCCGACCTCACGGCGTTCGTTCGTCCCGAGATTCCATAACATGACGGAGTAGTTCCGAATCGTCGCGGCGTCCAGCTGAAGGCTCAACACTCTGTCTCCGTCTGGCAGCACGGCTGCGGCAAAAATCGGATCGGGAGACTTGGGCAGCCGCCGAATCATCCGCCCGTCCGCCGCAGACAGAATCGAAAACGCGCAATCTGCTCCGCCGACCACAATCTCCTTCCCATTGGGCCGGAAGCTAATCACAAAGGGTTCAAGGAGAAGTCCTGTATAGCTCGCTTTCAACTTTCCATTACGATCGTAAATTCGCACGGCCGTATCGGCATCGGCCGTCGCCACGAGCGAGCTATCTGGGGAAAAGTCCACGCTTGTGCTGCCGCTGAAATTCGTATGCAACTCCGCAACGCGCGTTCCAGTGCCCGGATTCCACAGTTGCACCGGGTTCTCGTGCGTGCTGACGGCTAGGAGTGATCCGTCCGGAGCAATTACCACGCTATCCACGGTCGCGTGCGCCGCCGCGAACATCCGCACAAGTTTTCCAGCGGCATCGGTAATCTTCACCGCGCCGTCATCGCCTCCGATTGCCAGCCACTTTCCGTCAAACGAGCACGCCAATGCACTTACCGGAGAGCCGCTCTTCCAACTTGCCATCTGCTCACCGGACGGCAGCTTCCAAACATGTATTAGACCATCGCGCGCGGCCCCTGCTACCAGGCCGGTCGTGCCGCAAACTGAAACTGTACTGATTTTCTCCGGCGTCGAAATCGTCACCAGCTTCTGGAGGTTCTGCGCCCGCGCTGCTTGTGCAAACGAAATAATCAATGCAACTTCCGCCGTGAGGGCCCTTCGTGCGCCGCGCCTCACAATGCCTCCAGCACGAGTTCAAACTTCACCGCGGCGTGAATGTCTTTCGGATCGCCCACCAACGTTACCGGGCGCACCAATTCGCGGCTGGTCACCAGTGGATCGCGCCGGTAGTTCTTATCCGGATCACCGTCGAACACCGGATCCGTCGCAAAGTAAAGTTGAGTTACGAGCGGATGACAGCCAGGTGCCGTAACTGCGTAGTGGATGTGCTGGCAGACTCGGGCCGGATAGTGTCCCGGCATCACGGAAGAAAATTCGTACTTGCCATCGGCAGGCGTCGTTAGGTTGGCGCGATAATGATATCCATCGAGATCGTACAGGCCTTCGTGATTCGTCTGCCAGACTTCCACGATCGCCGAGGGAATCAGCTCGCCACGCGAACTGAACACTTGCCCCGTAACGACCAGGGGCATTCCGGGATCTCCCGGAGCACGCATCGCGCTGTTGCTCGGCGCGAGCCGCTTATAAAAGGGACCGAGTTCCACAGCAGGGGTCGGCGCCAGCCGCGGCTTTTCCTTCTCCTGCCACGCTGCCGCAAGTGCGGCGGGCAAAAGATTCGCAGTGCTGGTCAGAACTCCCAGCGCCATGCATTTTGACAAAAGCTCGCGACGCGCCAATCTCATCCGGCCCCCCCCGTTTAGAAGCGTGGAGTGTAGTGCCGAATGCCTTGCGTGGCAACTGTCGTAGTGCGCCGAATTGCTGGGCCAGGTTTAATGGCAAGTACCTGTGCGAAGTTGAGTGTGTTGATGAAAGGCGAAGCCTTGCGCCGGATCTTCCAGAGGTTGAGATCCGGCGCGAACTAATAGGGAGATTGCGACTACGCGCCGCTCATCTTGCGGAAAAGCCAGAACAAGAATCCGGCCAGCATGATCGACGCAGGCAGAGTGAGCACCCAGGCCATCAATAGATTCCGCACCGTGCCCCATTGCAGCCCGGAGTGATTCGCCGCCATGGTTCCGGCCACGCCTGACGACAACACGTGCGTAGTACTCACCGGCAAGCCAAATGCGTCGGCGGCTCCAATCGTGGCCATCGCCGTGATCTCCGCCGCGGCACCCTGCGCGTAGGTGAGATGATCTTTCCCTATTTTCTCGCCGACGGTCACCACAATGCGCTTCCATCCGATCATCGTGCCCAGCCCGAGAGCCAGAGCCACGGCCACCTTCACCCAGGTGGGAATGAACTTGGTGGCATTGTCGATGTGCTTCTTATAGTTCGCGATGGTGGCCGCATCTGCCGCGCTGAATTTCGGCTCGCCCGTTTTCTTCATCAAGCGGAGCGCTTCACTCACCACGTACATGTCGTTGCGGAAGTTGCGCACCTGATCCTGCGGCACTGCCTTCAATTGTTTGTACTGCGCCATTTCTGTGCCGATTCCGTTGATCAGCTCGCGCAGCGCCAGCATCGTGTTCGGCGTGAATTGCTTCGTGCGGATGTAGTCGGTCACTTCATCGCGCGAATCGCCAATCACCGCGGAAGGTGAAACGTAATGGCTGATCGCGTCAGCAGCTTGCGTGGAAACCGCGACGAAGTCCGCGGTCTGTGCGGTGGTCACCGCATGGTTCACGGCATACGCGGTTGGCACGGTGCCGATCAGGATCAGCATGATCAGCCCCATGCCTTTTTGTCCGTCATTCGAACCGTGGAAGAAACTCACGCCGGTGCAAGTCAGCACCAGAAGCGCTCGGATGTAGAACGGTGGCGGTTCGTTTCCCTTGGGCGCTTCGTAAAGCGCCTTGTTTGGAATCAGCGCTTTGCAGGCCATCAGCAATAGCGCAGCGCAAACAAATCCCACGATGGGTGAGAGCAGCAATGATTTGCCAATGTTCGCAGCCTGCCCCCAATCCACCCCGCTGGTCCCCGTCTTCACCGACATCAGCTGATTTGCAATTCCCACACCGATGATAGAGCCAATCAACGTGTGCGAGCTCGAAGCCGGCAGCCCGAAGTACCAGGTCCCCAGGTTCCAGATAATCGCCGCGAACAGCAGCGCAAACACCATCGCGAAGCCGGCCTTGCCGCCTACCTGAAGAATCAATTCGACCGGAAGTAGGGAAACGATTCCAAATGCCACGGCGCCGCTCGAGAGCACGACCCCCGTGAAATTCCACAAGCCCGACCAGACCACCGCGACGTGCGGCTCGAGGGTGTGCGTGTAAATCACTGTCGCCACAGCGTTTGCCGTGTCGTGGAATCCGTTCACGAATTCAAATCCGAGCGCCACAAGCAGCGCTAAACCTAGCAACAGAAATGGCATGACCGACGCAGCGTGCACTTCCGACAAGTCGCCGATCAGCTCGCGCCCGATAAAGATCAAACCGACCACCAGCACGACGCCGAAGATACCCATTCCTATTTTCGCCGCCGGCCCTGCGGTCATATTCGCCGCGTCGAGCGGTGATGCTCGAGGTGCTTCGGTAGGTATCCGCGCCGGAGCTGTTCCCGTTGCTGCCATCTTTCACCCCTTCCATCGAAAATGTACCAGCCGATTGTCGGGACGATTTTGCGGTTGTTTTAGCGCCGTGAAACTACTGGCTCTTGGTTACGGCGATGTGACAGAGGCGTGAACACTCAATGGTCGTCAGAGCTGGAGGGAAACGTTGACCATTGCCTCATGGGGAGCTGCCCGGCCTGTGATACGGAGCCCGTGAGGGCGCGGAATTTAACGGAACTGAAACAGTTCCGTCACATACCGGGAAAGTGGTCTGGTAGCATGGCGCCCTGCATACTGCTATCCGAGGATTTTAAGAAAAGGACACGCTGCGCCATGAACGATTCAGCCGCCACCCTGAAAACGATTCTCGCGCCTCTTGATTTCAGTGATTTTTTCAAATAACGCTCTCGACGTTTGCCGCCGACCTCGCCTCGCGCCTCGGCGCCGAGCTGGTTCTCGTGAATGTTGTCCAGGCGATTCCGGATCTGCCGGCCGGTGTGTCGATTTTCAAAGAAGACGAATACGATCAGAGTCTCCACGATGCAGCTGCGAAGCGCCTTTCGGATCTTGCCGCCGGTCTTGCGAGAAAGAACATCACGGTTCGCACGGAGATTGGAACTGCCAACGACGTCGGCATGGAAATCGTGCGAATCGCGGAGGACGAACACGCGGATATGGTCGTTATCGCCACTCACGGCATGACCGGATGGCGCAGAATTCCTTTCGGCTCCGTCGCCAAGAAAGTTGTCGAAGAAGCGGAGTGCCCAGTTCTCGTCCTGCGCGCGCAGGAAACCGGCCACGCCGGCGAAACTCAGCCTCGCACAAGTTCTTCCAACGCAGTCGCTTGATGGTATATTTCGCTCCGCGTAATTTTGGGGCGAAATCGCTGGATGCAGACATTCTCGAAGATCATCTTTTTTGCCGGCCTGCTTTTAGCCGCTTCTGGCTCCATTTCGCCTCCCGTGGCTCTTCTTGGTGGCCTCCTATACGGATTCACTCTCGCCCATCCGTACTCTTCCCAAAGCCGCGCTCTTTCGAAATATCTTCTGCAGGCTTCCGTGGTAGCGCTTGGCTTCGGCATGAACCTCCATCAGATCGTTCGCGCAGGACGTTCTGGCGTCGTCTACACGGCCGTCGGTATTGCCGTCACAATGCTCTTGGGAATTTATCTGGGTCGTGCCCTCGCTGTGGGCAGGAAGGTTTCATTCTTGACCACCGTGGGAACCGCGATCTGCGGCGGTAGCGCTATCGCTGCGGTGGCGCCGATTGCCCACGCCACGGATGAAGAAATCGCGGTTTCGCTGGGGACAGTCTTTGTATTGAACTCTATCGCGTTGCTGCTGTTTCCGCCCATCGGCTACGCCCTGCACATGAGCCAACCTCAGTTTGGCCTCTGGGCCGCGCTTGCAATTCATGACACGAGCTCCGTCGTTGGCGCCGCCGCAAAGTACGGCAACGAGGCGCTCGCGATCGGTACTACGGTAAAACTGGCGCGGGCCCTCTGGATTCTTCCAATCGCCCTGTTTACGGCCTACAAATTGAAAAGCAAAAGCAATGTACAATGGCCCTGGTTCATCCTGCTCTTCTGCCTCGCCGCATTCGCGAACACCTATCTCCCGCAATTTTCATCCGCGTACACAATCCTCAGCCGCGCAGGCAGAATCGGCCTCACGGTCACGCTCTATTTGATTGGCACAGGTTTGTCGAAAGCTACTCTGAAGCAGGTGGGAACCAAACCCCTCATGCAGGGTGTGTTGCTGTGGGCAGTTGCCGCAATCGCATCGCTACTCGCAATCAAATCAGGCCTGATCGCCATCTAGCTTTCGATGCATAAATTTACGTGCCGGTGCAGAACCGAAGGCTCCTAAGATGTCCGCGTCGGGCCACATCCATCAGCGCGACACGCTTATTACGCGCAACCAAACCCCTACGCGCCAGCCGCCATCGAAGAAAAGTCGAGCTCGACTTCATCGATGTAGCACCAGCCCCAATTTTCGCCGCGTTCGAACGATTTCATGATCGGGTGCTTCATCCGGTGAAAGTGTTTCGTGGCATGTTTGTTCTTCGAGGAATCGCAACAACCCACATGACCGCACTCGAGGCACAAGCGCAGATGCACCCAGGTGTCGCCCGTCTTCAAGCATTCTTCGCATCCGTTGGGTGTGCCCGGCGTCACGTCCCGAACCTGATCCAGATGTGTACAAGTTTTCACCCCAATCCTCCATCGGCCCAGACTAACCCACACTCGCAATCTTACGCCTCACGCCAAGTCCGCGAAAGCCGGTAGCACAGGCATTCCTGCTCGCCATGAGGCACGAGGAGTGGCCGTTCCCACTGAGTGCACCCTTTGAGCGCAGTCTCCTAAACACGCCTGAACCTCTTCCCATTCCTGCCGATACAAAGAGACAGTATGACGAGCCTTGCGGTGCAAGCCAGCGCCACGCCTAAGCGGAGATGAGAAACAGCGGATCCCCCAGCTTGCCGCTGTAGTGCGGACGGTACCGCTTGGTGTTGTACAGCTTCGCGACGTCCACCGTGCGCGGCCCCAGCGCCGGATCGGGCAAGGGCGCATGCGCGTAGCAGCCTTGGCGCACCGCCACCATCCGCCCGAACACGTTGCTGCCGATCAAGTCCAGCGCAATATTTGCAAAGGTTGTGGCCACAACCTGATCCACTGCGTCCGGGTCGCCGCTGCGCAGATCGTATGTTAGATCGCTCGTCATGGTCTCTTCGCCGGTGCGCTCATGGAGAATTTCCGCGAGTGCGTGTCCGATGTCCACCTTCTTACGATGCCCGTATGCGTCAGCCTCGCCGAAGTCCTCCACCGCGTGCCCGGTCCAGACCGCGCCCTCTGAAGCAATTACCAACGAATAGTTGCTGGGGTTGTTGCGCTTGTCTTCGGACAGCAGTTTTGTGAGCAAATCAAGATCGAAAGGATATTCGGGAATCAAGCAGCGAGCGGAAGTCACATAAGCGGTGTAAAGCGACGTGAAGCCGGCATCGCGACCAAAGATTCGGAAAATGCCGATACGCTCGTGCGAGCCGAGCGTCGTCCGCTGCCGGGTGACCAACTCTTTCGCGCGCGTAATCGCCGTGGAAAAGCCAACGCAATATTCTGTCCCTCGCACGTCGTTGTCCATCGTCTTGGGGATACCAATCAACGGAAATCCCGTCCGATGCAGCAGTGCAGCGAAGCCCAGAGTGTCATCGCCGCCGATCGTCACCAGGCAGCCGATGCCGAGTCCCTCGAGATTTCGCAGCACAATCGGCGTGAAATCGAAAGTCTTCCCGTCGCTCGAGAGCGCTTGAAGCTCTGACTGCGGGATGTGGGCGGGCAGTTTATTTTTCTTGACGCGCATCGGATTGGTGCGCGAAGTATGCAGCACGGTGCCGCCGCTACGATCAATGGCGCGTGTGTTTTCGCGCGTCAGGAGACGGATGTAGCGCGCATCGATTTCCTGCGACGGATCGAGATGCGTCAGGCCTTCCCAGCCTCTGCGAATTCCAATCACCGAGCGGCCCATTTCACTGGCGCGATAGACCACTGACTTGATCACCGAGTTCAGTCCCGGGACGTCTCCGCCGCCCGTCAGAATTCCAATCTTGCCCGAGCCATCCACGATTTCCTCCCTTACTTTTGTATCCCGGCTCTATCTTATGCCCTACTTCCCCTAGGGGCATCGCATTGTGTGCGAGTACTTGTGAGTCGGCTCGCGACGTGGGTGGTGATCGTGCCGGGCGGAACCGTCATTGCTACCAGGTGATTCCGCGGCCCAGCACGAAGATAAATAGCAGACCTGCCGCACCAGCCGCAAAGATCCATGCCGGGTTGCGTTGAATGGGGCCTAGTTGTTGTTGCTGCGTATAGCTTCTACTCACCCTGCGCATCATGCTTGGCAGGCTCAAGAGCCCAGCGTTTGCGCCCAAAGTAGAGGGCAGCGCCGAGGCGACTACGAAGAACAACCCTGCGGGATTTAATAGGCCTGCTAAGGCGGCGAGAATCCCGTCTGTAACGTACGGCGTCCAGCAGAGAACGCGAAGGCGTCGTGACGAAAGGCTTTTTTCTTGGAATGGTTTCAGTTGTGCGGCCACGAGCAACACTGATGCGTAGTACCACGCCATTCCTGCGAGGATGAGGCCGAGTTGCCACATCCAGTGTGGCTGGAGGCCCCGGATCACCGCGGCCCAGTCGCCGAAGTTAGTTACGCCGGAAAAGAAAAAATAGCCGGTACCCGTAAAGAGATTGCCGGCCATGGCAAGAACGAGAAAATAGCGGGTGGTGAGTTTGTATCGCTCAGGCTTGCGGAGAAGGAGCCAAAAAATCAGCGCGAAAAGAAGATTGACGAGAGTACCGTTTGCGGAGATCCATCGCGTGTCGATGTCGCTGTCCAGCGCGACCGTGCTCAAAGTTAGTTGTCGCGCGCCGCTCAGCCACGCTGTTACCCCATGGCCCAGACCTTCGTGCAAGACATCCTGAAGAACGCAGGCCAATACCGAAACGGCAATCACGGTAATCCAGTCATCCTGGCGAGATGCCTCAGCGTCGGACATAGCGTCTCTTATAACATCCTCGCTTTGGGACGTCTG
>Ga0306923_10001645_pt1 | contig 19944 bp, 19 predicted proteins | sample sta12Can44000108_FD_203841 | JGI IMG/M metagenome (GOLD analysis project Ga0306923, IMG submission 203841) | Lab enrichment of tropical soil microbial communities from Luquillo Experimental Forest, Puerto Rico - statanox.12C.anox.44.000.108 (v2)... | ecosystem: Environmental > Terrestrial >... | reverse complement strand
AGCAAAGTGCCGGGCCAGCTTCACCATCCGGGTCGCCAGGTGGGGGATGGGCAGCAGCGCCAGCGCACTCGCCAGGAAAATCAGAAACGGAAGCAGGGACATCAGGAAGTAAAAAGCGAGCGCGGCTAAAGATGTCATGCCGTCGTGCCGCAGGAAATTTCTCACCGCCGTAATGAGCAGGCGATGACGCAAAATGTGGCGAAAAATCGCCCATGTCGATTCCGCTTTTTTGCTGAGCTCTCTTGTTGATTCAATTGGCGACGACGCCACAACCACCCCTTTCCCTGACTGTCTGACGCCCTCAGTCTTTAGGCCAGTTGCAAGCCACGCTCGATCACCGAGCGCCCCTGGGCAGCAGATTCGAATACGTGAGCATCGATTCCCAACCGCCTCGCTCCTTCGACATTTCGTTCGCGGTCATCGAAGAACAACGCGCCACTCGATTCGCAACCTAACGCTCCCAGGCACGAGAGATAGATGCTTTCATCCGGCTTGGCGCAGCCGTGCTCGCATGACCAGACCGTTACGTCGAACTCCCTCAGCCAATCGAATTTGGGTCGCAAGACACGAAGCAGATCGAACGTCATGTTGGAGAGGATTGCGATCTTGCGTCCCGCCGCCCGCACGTCACGCGCCAGTGCAAGTGTCTCGTCATTGGGTCGGGTCCACAGCCGGACTCCTTGACAATGAACTGAGTAATCGCCGCCTCTGGGATGTCCGCGCCAGCGGCGTCGGCTAGTCGCTTCCAGTGGTCGGCATATCCATCGGCCGAGCGCCCATAGTATTCGCGAGTTTGCGAATAGAGTTTGTAGAACAATTCATGGTCCAGCCCGCTACTCCGCGCGTATTCCGCAACGTCCTCGCGAGTCGGCGGATAGCAGAGCACACCGCCGTAATCAAAAATCACCGCATCCCAGGATGGAGAATCCATTCTCACATTTTAGTTGGGCCACAACACTTTTTGTGGGTGCCCCATCCTTTGCCTATTTTTGGCCAAGGCTAGGTGAGGAGAATTTCTTCACCCTTTCGTCCATCGAATTCATCCAACTCGATGCCCTGAAATCTTCCCTCGAGAAGGTTGAACTCATGTCCGACTCAGCGATCCACGGCCTCATCACACTCGCGAGCAAATATTCGGTCCAGGAAACGATGACCCGGTTGGAAACGCTGCTCCGGGAAAAGGGCTTATCCATCTTCGCCCGCATCGACCATAGCGGCGAAGCGGAAAAAGTAGGCTTGAAGATGCACAACACCAAGCTACTGATTTTCGGGAGCCCCAAGGCGGGAACGCCGCTGATGCAAGCCGCGCCTACCCTGGCTATCGATCTTCCGCTGAAGGCGCTGATCTGGGAGGACGGCGTCGGCCAGGTGTGGCTCACCTACAACGATCCAGCTTACTTACAACAGCGGCACGGTTTTCCGACCGAACTTCTCCCCAACCTCGCGGGAGCCGCGGGCCTTCTGCAAAAATCCGTGGAATAAACGGTGATTTGGATGCCAAGAGTAAATTGCGAAAAGCGAGGGGGCTTTTCTAGGCACTGTCCACTAACTAAGCACTGAACTGACAACTGATTACTGACCGCTGCCTACTGATTTCACCAGCATGCACGTAACATCGTCATGCTGCGGCGCGCCGCCGACAAAGCGATCGAGATCGCTCGTGATGTTACCCAAGAGCTGTTCGGACGCGAGCTCCGCACCCATCTGAACTACCAAAAGCAACCGCTGCTCCCCGTACTCCTCCCTGTTGATGTTCTCCGCCTCGACTACCCCATCTGTAAAAACGACCAGCCAGTCCCCCTCCTCGAACACAACCGAGTCTGCCGCATACGGAGTCGTCTCTAGAATGCCCAGCGGAATTCCACCGGCCTGGAGCCTCTCGATCGCGCCCGATCGCCTCCGCAGGATTGGAGGATTATGCCCGGCATTCACGTAAACCATCGTTCTCGTTGCCGGATCGTAGTCGGCGACAAACGCGGTGGTGAATCGCCGTCCGTTCTGGCTGTTGCTACACGCGTAAACGTTCATTCGCTGCACCAGCTCTGACAATGTCAGGGGTGCCGCGGCAAGCGTCTTCAAGCTCGACTGAATAGTGGCCATCAGCAGCGCCGCCGGAATGCTCTTGCCCGCGACATCTGCCATGGCAAACACGTACGTAGTGCGCCCGTCCGCGGCGGTTCGCGGAAACACATCGTAATAATCGCCGGCCACCGTATTCGCCGGCTTGGTCGAAAACGCTACTTGCAGGCCCGGAATCAGAGGAGACGCCGCCGGCAGCAGCCAGGTCTGAATTTCTTTGGCGATCTGCAGATCTCGCTTCATCACCACGCGATCGCCCACTTCCATGATCAGCAGAGCACACATCAGCAGTCCACCCCAAAAATGTGCATCCGCGAAGAGACCTTCCGCACGGAACTCGTCGCCATGGCTTGGCCAGTTGACGTTGACCGTTGGGCTAAGCAGAAAAACCAGGGCAACCAGCAGGATCACACGCCTTGCCGGCGTCAGCTTCTCCAGCACGGCCCAGAAGAATCGTCCCACCAGTCGCAGAAAATGTTTAGCTTTGGGAACGCCCGCCATGCGCTCCTGTTCCACTTCTTTCGAGTACAGCCGGTAACTGGAACGTGCATCCGTGATGAACGAGCGCCAAAGTTCATCGGCGCGCATGCCTTCGGTCACACGCCTCCAGAACCGGTCAACCCACTCCATGATGGGCGAGACTTTTGCGGTCAGCTCGTCCGGCCGACGCGGGGGCCGGCCAGCGGATTGGGTGGGAGCAGCCATGGTTGAAAGGGAATCCTGAGATCGAAATTATAGGTCGTTCCCTTCATGTGAGTCGCGTCAAAGCAAACTCAGAATTGGGGTGACCCACCCTTATCGCCTTCGCTCGGCGATAGGCTGGGACACATTGCGCTGAATCCTTGGACGGCCCACTTTTGCCATCTTCTGCCATCTTCTGCAGACATGGGATTCGACGGAGAGCGCACAGATTGGCACCTGGCTTTAGCGAAACAGCGATGGGCCAAGGAGCGAGGAGCAGGGGCGAAATGCGAAAGGTGAGGCATCCCGGCCCGTTCTTCGGAGGCTGCTATGACTACCCTCTTTGGTGTCGTCGAATTCCTGGACAACACTTCTTTTTTCTGGCCTCCATCGCTGCCTCTAAGCCATTTGCAATGAGTGCATTACGGGTTGCTCCCTGGTTTTCTAGCTTGCCTCAAATTCCCGCTACCGTCAACAAACCAAGGAATTTCGTCGGTAGGGGCGGTACCCCTCCTTCCTTTCCGCTCACCCACTCCCGGTTACCGTTCGCTGCTCAACTTCTTGCATTCATTGGGCTTTCGTCATCACGGCGCCCTTTTCTACCCTAAGATAGAAGTACCGATGCGAGAGTCTTACCGGCGCTGGATACACAACTGGGAAACGCGCATGACCGCGCGCGACAACAACCGCGTGGTGCGTCCGTTTGAGTGGGGCTACGAGTTCGTTCGAGGCTGGCCTGTAGTCGGCCAAACTCCGGTCCCTGCCAACGCCAGCGACACCGCTGCCAATCTCGCCTTTTGGGCCGCAGTCAATGATCGCATCGTTGCCAACAGCGACGACTATTACACATACAACGTACCCACCGACTTCCGCATCGAGCATCGCCGCGTCGAACTCTTCCACACCGGCAGCGCAGCGCCGAAGAAGCAACTGAAAGAGTCATACGGGCAGTTCCTGCGTTTCACGTCGGCGGTCGAGTCGCCCTATCCCGAAAACAACTTGATGAACGCTCGATGGTTTCCGGCGAAGGGCCACCGTGCAGTTGTCGTCCTGCCGCAGTGGAATGCCGACGGCATCAGCCACAACGGCCTGTGCCAGATCTTCAATCTGCTGGGCATCTCAGCCCTGCGTATGAGCATGCCCTATCACGACATCCGCCGTCCGCACGGCCTCACCCGCGCCGACTACGCAGTTTCCGCCAACATCGGCCGCACCATCGACTCAGTCCACCAGGGCATCGCCGACATTCGCTCCTGCCTCGACTGGCTCGGGCAGCGCGGCTACACCAAGCTCGGCATCGTCGGTACCAGCCTCGGCTCCTGCTATGCCTTCATCGCCGCCGCGCACGACTCGCGCATCAAGGTCGCGGTTTTCAACCACGCCTCGACGACGTTCGGCGACGTTGTATGGACAGGGCAGTCTACCCGCCACATCCGCCAAAGCGTCGAGGCCTTGCTCACACATGAAGATCTGCGGCGCGTGTGGATGGCCATCAGCCCGATCGTATATTTCGACAAATTCGAGCGCTCGCCCAAGAAGTCGCTGATGATCTACGGCCGCTACGACCTCACCTTCCTCCCGGAATTTTCCATGCAGGCAGCAAGCGAATTTCTCAAGCGCGGCCTCGACACAACCATCAAGGCCCTTCCTTGTGGCCACTACTCCCTCGGTGAAACACCTTACAAATACATGGACGCCTGGCACATCTCGCGCTTCCTGGCGAAAGCGTTTGCGGGTTAAAAATCAACCACCGGGACACGGAGGCATAGAGGTTCTGAATTCAATTTCCTCTGGTCCTCCGTGATCACCGTGCGAAATCTGCTGTTTCGATTCCCGCCAAAATCTCAGTGCGACCTCCGCGCTACAATGACTGGTTGCACCACACAAGGACGCCATCATGCCAACCAATCCCCGGGAACTTCCCATCTCCGAAGTCGATCCGCAAGTCGCCGAAGCCATAGCCAACGAAGAGCGCCGCCAGCACGAAGGCCTCGAGCTGATCGCCTCCGAGAACTTCGTCAGCGAGGCTGTGCTCGAAGCCGCCGGTTCGGTCTTCACCAACAAATACGCAGAAGGCTATCCCGGCAAGCGCTATTACGGCGGATGCGAGTTTACCGACGTGGTGGAGAACCTCGCGCGCGACCGCGCCAAGCAGCTCTTCGGAGCCGAGCACGCCAACGTGCAACCACACTCCGGCTCGACCGCGAACATGGCCGCTTACGCCGCGCTCATCGCACCCGGCGACACTGTTCTCGGCCTCAATCTCGCGCACGGCGGACACCTCACGCACGGCCATCCTCTGAACTTCTCAGGCAAGACCTACAAGATCGTTCCCTACGGCGTGACCAAGGAAACCGAGACCATCGACTATGACGAAGTCGAGAAACTGGCCCATGACCACAAGCCGAAACTGATCATCGGCGGCGGTAGCGCTTATCCGCGCATCATTGACTTCGCCCGCATGCGCCAAATCGCCGACAAGGTTGGCGCATACTACCTCGTGGACATGGCGCACTTTGCCGGGCTCGTTGCCGGTGGCGTACATCCTTCACCCGTCCCACACTGTGATGTGGTTACGACGACCACGCACAAGACGCTGCGCGGCCCGCGCGCTGGTCTCATCCTCAGCAAGCCAGAGCACGCCGCGGCAATCGACAAGGTCGTCTTCCCCGGCATGCAAGGTGGACCGCTGGTGCACATCATCGCCGCCAAGGCAGTGTGCTTCCAGGAGGCCTTGCAGCCGAACTTCAAGGACTACGCCCGCCAGATCGTCGCCAACGCGAAGGTGCTGGCACATACGCTGGCCGATGAGGGCTTCCGCGTCGTTTCCGGCGGCACCGACACACATCTGATGCTGGTCGATGTCTTCGCAAAAGGAATGTTGGGCAGCGAAGCCGAGAATGCGTTGCACGATGCCGGCATCACCGTGAACAAGAACGCTATCCCGTTCGACACCAATCCACCGATGAAGCCCAGCGGCATCCGCATCGGGACTCCAGCGCTCACCACCCGAGGCATGAAAGAGCCCGAAATGCGCCAGATCGGCAAGTGGATCGCCGAGGCGCTGCAACATCGCACCGACAAGGCGGTGCTCGAGAAGATCCGCCGCCAGGTGCTGGAGCTGGCCGAGCAGTTCCCGCTGTACGCCTCTCGCCGCGCGAAGCATCTTGAGGCGGTGAAGGCGTAATCCCTCCGCCCTGTTAGCAAGAGGTGACTTTCGGTTAGCCCGTCGCTCAATCAGAATCTGAGGGGGCCGGCAAGACCCAGGCGGAGCGCGGCTGCCTCGGTTTCGCATCGCGGTTATAGCCACAGCGCAGATTTCTTTGTAAGAAAATTCCAGCCCTACCGACTACCTTAATGTGAGCACAGTTAGGGCCACAGTGACCGTTGACTCCACGCCGGATGAGCTCTACCACGATACTGCGAGGGTCTACGGCGCCGCGCTCGGCAGACTAGCGCGCGCTTACGAGGCCGACGCCGAGCTTTGCCGTGATCTCCTACAGGAAATTCACATCGCCCTCTGGCGGAGCTTTTCAACCTTTGACGGCCGCTGTTCCCTTCGCACCTGGATTTACCGTGTTGCTCACAACGTCGCCGCTTCACATGTACTGCGCCAACGCCGAGCGCGATCGCAGGCGCTGGTGGGACTTGAAGAACTGGAAAACATGCCCGACGGAAACAATATCCTGCAAGCCGCCGATCGTAGTCAGGCTCTCGACCGCTTGGTAAGCATGATTCAGCGCCTAAAACCGCTGGATCGCCACGTGATCCTGTCGTATCTCGAAGGGCACGATGCAGCAGCAATTTCTGAAATTACAGGACTATCGCTGGGAAACGTAGCTGTCAAGATTCACCGCATTAAGAACCTGTTGGCACGCCAGTTTCAGCAAGGGGAGACACGATGACGAACGAACTACGAAATCCCGCGCAGAAACTCTGGCAGGACCAGCCCGTGGAGGGGATCACCATGTCTGCTGAGATCATTCGCAAGCGCGCCGCCAAATTCGAACGGAAAATCCTGTGGAGGAATGTTCGCGAGTACGTCGCCGCAGGCATCGCAGCAGTCCCACTCGGATACTTTCTTGTCACAGCTCGGGACGTGTTTGCTCGGGTCACGTTCGGCTTGTTGATCGCGGGCCTGGCGTGGATGGTAGTGCAGCTTCATCGCAAAGGATCGGTGAAGAGCATGCCGATGGAGGTCAGCTCACTGACCAGCCTGCAGTTCTATCGCACGCAATTGGAGCGGCAGCGCGAGGCAGTGAACACTGTCTGGTCTTGGTATCTGGCCCCGCTGATTCCCGGGCTCTTGGTCTACACCGTTTGGTCCGCGATCAGGTCTCCGCGTCCGGCGGCATGGCTCGGACTGGCATTAATGGACGTGGTCATCGCAGGCATGTTCTACCTAATCTGGAAGATGAACGTGCGGGCCGCGCGTTGTCTGCAACGCATGATCGACGAACTCAAGGCTGAAAGTCCGCTCTAAGAACGGGCAAGGAGAATGGGCATGCAGATCACGATGCTCTTGCACCTAGGTCATCATTCGATCACTCTGATTTTCGACATGCCGCTCTTGCTGCCGCTGATCGTTGTTGTCTTGCTGAGTTGGAACTGGGGAGCCTCCTGGTTCGCAAAGCTTCGGCCGCGTGTCATCGTGAGGTCACAGATTTCGTAATCCTCCTCAGACTGCCTAGAGCGATGGCTGATTGAGGATGCGTACCTGAGCCTTAAATCCGACAGCCGGGTTGCGTTGCGGTCTCTCTCCACCGGATAACATCGTCTGCCAGTTCAGGCACCATCCGATACCGCTAGCTTCTGTGATCCGAAGTTGAATTAGCGGTTTAAACTAGACTGTGCGTGTCGCAATCGACATCCGGCGAATCAGCGAATTCGGGGTGGGGACTTACACCCGCAACGCCATCCGCACCCTCGCGCGGCTCGACCACGCCACGGAATACTTTCTGCTGGGCATTCCAGGCCGGTTGGGTGACATTGAGCCGCTGCCGCCGAACTTCATTACCGTTCCCACGCATCCCAACGATTTCTCTCTCAACAGCTATCTTGAGCTCAATCGCATCCTGAATCACCACGGGTGCGACCTACTGCATGTCCCGCATCTCTTCTGGAAACCGCAATCGGTGCCGTGCCCCTACGTTGTAACCGTTCACGATCTGCTCGATCATCTTTACAAGGTGAACCGCGCTTCATGGTTCAAGCGTACCTTTCACTTCGAGATGACCAAGCGCACGCTGCACCGCGCAGCGCGCATTTTCGCGGTCTCAAATTTCTCGAAGAAAGACACCGAGCGACTTTTCCATGTGCCTGGCGACAAGATCGAGGTCATCTACAATGCGCTCGACGACCGCTTCCGCCAAGGGCACGCCACCGACGCCGACCGCAAGCTGATCGCCGAACGCTACCAGGTGACGTATCCCTTCCTGCTTTACGCCGGGCGCATCAGCCCGCACAAGAACGTAGTGCGCATCATCGAGGCATTCGCCGCGCTCAAAGCTGAGTTAGAGAAGAGTGGCCAATTTCCCGACCTCAAACTCATTATCATCGGTGATGAACTGTCCAAGCACCCCGACTTGCGCCGCGCGGTCATCAAGACGCGCATGCAGAACGACGTACGCTTCCTGGGATTCGTGCCGATCGGCGTCCTTCGCATTTTTTATGACCTCACCAAGATCTTCGTCTTCCCCTCGCTCTATGAAGGCTTTGGGCTGCCGCCACTGGAAGCTATGGCACACGGCACGCCTGTAGTCACCAGCAACACATCGTCAATTCCCGAAGTCGTCGGTAACGCCGCCGTGATGGTGAATCCCGAGAATGTCTTCGAGATCATGCACGCACTGTATCGAGTGCTGATTGACCAATCCGTGCGCGAGAAGCTGAAAGCCCGCGGCGTGCTGCAGGCCCAACGCTTCTCTTGGGACGACAGCGTCCGCCGCATGCTCGCCGTATACCACGACGTGTGTCAGTTGTGACTCTGGCTTCAGAATCGTTTCCCAAAAATTAACCCTCCAGTGTCACCTTAGTGCCATTGCCCGGGCGCGCTTCAGAAGTAGACTGGGTTACCCGCTGGATGGAGCGAAACCGGCCCTCCTGGGTTTGCGCCACTCTCGTTGGCTACTCAATTTCAAGGAGTCGCTTATGAACGAGATCGCTCAAATGGTGTCGGAGAAGTTCAACGTATCACCCGAAATCGCGCAGCAGATCGTAAGCTTTGTCCTCGAGCAGGTGAAAGCCAGACTGCCGGAAGGCCTTTCGCCGCACCTGGAAGGCTTCATGGCTGGTGCCGGAACAGAAGAAAAATCCGAAGGCCTCCTCGATACGTTCAAGAACATGGCCTCCAGCCTGGTGGGTAAAGAGTAATGACTCTGCATTGACACGTAGGATTACAATGCACGTAGCCAAGGTGAACCGCGATTACCTTGGTCTGTGGGCCCCTGCTGGATCGATTACTGACTGCCGTAGGAGGCTGAATGCCACAGTATCTGCTTGCTTTCTCAATCTTGGGCTTGATCAAGTTCGCTGTTTTCGGACTGATCATTGGTGCACTGGCGAAGCTTGTGATGCCGGGGAAAGACCCCGGCGGCATATGGATCACCATGTTGCTCGGTATAGCCGGCTCGCTGGTGGCGACCTGGTTCCTAACGCTTGTTGGTCACTATGAGGAAGGCCAGTCGGCCGGCTGGATCGCTTCCTTTGTGGGAGCGATAGTGCTGCTTGCCATCTACCACTTCTTCCGAAGGAAGACGGCGGCGTAAGCTGCGAAGGACTTTGTAGCTGCTGGGCCTGTAAGCCGAATTCTGTCTGCCGCTCTTTCTCGTCACGGTTCCCACAATTACCAACAGAAGGTAATTGTGGGCTACGCATGAAGACCAAAAGCGGCAGGGCGATCATTCCTCTAGGCCGCACATTACTGCGTGGCTCAAGCGACCTACCCGGGAGTTGTGGCGCGCCGAGCCGGCACGCCGTCCCGAAGGACGTCCTCCCCTATTTGGTCTTGCTCCATGTGGGGTTTGCCATGCCGCCGCCATTGCTGGCAGCGCGGTGCGCTCTTACCGCACCTTTTCACCCTTACCCGCCGAGGCGGGCGGTATGTTCTCTGTGGCACTTTCCGTTGACAGCCCTTGACGGCCGCCCCCCGGATGTTATCCGGCACACCGCTCTGTGGAGTTCGGACTTTCCTCTCCCAGCCTGCGCAGCCTGAACTAGTATTCAGCGTCCGCAGACCGGCAGCGATCACCCGGCCCAGCAGCTAACTACACCATTATAGATGTCGAATAAATCAACTCGCATTCACATTGTGCAGAAACTCGCGGGTTGACGGAATTTCGGCAAGCTGTTGTCGAAGACCGATTGCTCTCCGCTCAGATCAACAAAATCTGTTCGCAAGGGGAGTGTAGTTTCCTTCCAGACAACAACCTAGCCTGCACCCCGGACAAGCAGCCTTCGAAACCGGGCAAATGGAGCTATCGGCGGCAAAACCGTACCCGTCATAATCGTGGGCGAGGTCACTCACCTGCTCGGGTTATTCATGTATTGCGTTATCCTGGCTCAGGCACTAAGCTTTTTCTGAGCTGGGGTGAGGACGGCACAGGTTTTTACCGTTTCCTCTGTCTTGGGTTTTCGCCGAAGTTGAACGGTGTCAGGCGGACCACGTCTCTCACCTCAGACGCCTTCTTCGCCTTGAGCGCACGCTTGAGCCTCAGCCCCGCTGTAGCCTTATATCCATCTGGTAGAACTTGAACGTCTTCTCGTCTCCGGCGACGAGTCGATAACGGTCCAGGACATCATTGATAAAGGCAGGCTTCTGGGCTTCCGGCAGCATGCGCGTCCACTCGACAAACGTTACCCAACCGAAGGCGAAGAAACCCGAGCGTGACTGGAAATCCCACGCTCGCGAGCCCACGTTCAGGCTTAGCACGGTGAAGCCCACCTTCTCCGCCAGCCCAGCGTATTCCTGCGGCGTTAAATGCAGATAAGGATCGTGGAACTCCCGGAAATACTGGCCCCAACTGGGCGATTGTCGGGTCTCTTCCAGCACGTCTTCCAGGCTTTTGCGCTCGCCTTTCGGAACCAGACGAAGCTGTGCCATTCCTCCGGACTTGATGGAAGAAAAAATCGAGATGAGCGCTTCCTCCTGCTCGGGGATCCAGTGCAGCGCGTTGAATGAGGCCACGTGATCAAATTCTTCACGGAAGGGCAATAGGCGCGCGTCAGCCACTTCGAATCGCATGTTCGAATGTGTGTCTGCCCAATGACTCGTGGCGAAGGCAATCATCTTAGCCGACGGGTCAATGCCGACTACCGAGCCGCACGGTACACGCGCTGCGATCTCGACCGTTATCTTTCCATCGCCGCAGCCGACATCGAGCACCCGTTCCGAGCCTTTGAGCTCCACCAGAGCTAGCACCTCATCGGCCATCACCTTCTGCAGCGCTGAAATCCGCGCGTAATCCGCGGCATCCCACTCCGTCAAGACTTTACCTCCTTTGCGTTACTATACCGACAACTCGTCCGTCGGTTAATGTAAGCATTCATGGAAGTCTACTTAGTTGATGGCACCTACGAACTGTTCCGCCACTATTACGCCGTGCCGTCTGCGCGCGATGGGGACGGGCACGAAGTCGGCGCAGTGCGCGGCGTTTTGGCTTCACTGCTCGGCATGGTTCGAGAGGGCGCGACCCACATCGCCGTAGCCACCGACCACGTGATCGAGTCTTTTCGCAACGACCTGTGGCCGAACTACAAGACCAGCGCCGGAGTCGACTCCGACCTCCTCGCCCAGTTCCCGCTGTTGGAAGAGGTGCTGTCGGCTGCAGGGTTCCTCGTGTGGCCCATGATCGAGTTCGAGGCCGACGATGCATTAGCTGCCGGCGCCATCAGGGCGGCCTGTGATAAGCGCGTCGAGCGTGTCATGATTTGTACGCCTGACAAGGACCTTGCCCAATGCGTCAGCGGTACACGCGTCGTGCAGCTCAGCCGCCGTACGCAAGTGACTTTGGATGAGCAGGGCGTCTTCACGAAATTTGGGGTCATGCCGCAATCGATTCCCGATTACCTCGCGCTCGTGGGCGACTCGGCCGACGGATATCCGGGACTTCCCGGCTGGGGTGCGAAATCTTCCTCAGCTGTACTGGCCAAGTTTCTTCACCTTGAGGGGATTCCTTCTGACTGGCGCGACTGGAGCGTCAACGCCGCGAACGCCTCGAGTCTGGCGGCGACACTCGCCGAACAGCGTGAGCGCGCCATCCTCTTTCGCACCCTCGCTACGTTGCGAACGGACATACCACTCTTCGATGACGTGGAGCAGTTACGCTACAAAGAACCACAGCCTGAGTTCAAAGCGCTGTCAGCGCGGCTGAACGCAGCACGCCTCCAGAAGAGTTCAACTGCTTCGGCAAAATCCAATCGGCCGTCGCGCGCGAAATCCACAAAAAAGAAGACGAATTAGTTCGCTATGATATGGCTCGACGCAGGTGTCTCTCGTAGCGTCCGAGGTTCAATTGGGAAGCCAGAGCGCGACTGAGCGCGTTGCTACAAAGTCCACAGTCAGAGTTGCCGCCAAGGCCGGTCTGTTCTCCTTTGTGTTCGTGATGTACTCGTACACCACGGCCGGCCCATTCGGGCTCGAAGATCAGGTCACGACCTCGGGGCCCGGCTTGACTCTGCTCTACCACCTGCTGGTCCCGTTCTTTTGGTGCATCCCGATCTCGCTAGTGGCTGCTGAGCTCACGACAGCCATGCCAGTCGAAGGCGGCTTTTATCGCTGGACCCGTGCCGCCTTCGGGGACTTCTGGGGATTCCTCGCGGGCTGGTGGAACTGGTGCGCTTCCTTTCTGTTAGGCGCATCGTCGGCGGTATTGTTTACCGATTATCTGAAGCAGTTCTTCTTTCCCCAGATCACGCGGCTGGAACACTACCTGATCTCGATCGCCATCGTCGCGCTGATCGCGTATGTCAATATTCGCGGAATTGGCATGGTTGGCCGGGTGGCCACCACGCTGGAAATCGCTATCCTGCTGCCGGTCGCTGCCATGTGCCTGATGAGCGTGCGCCTGTGGCATCACAATCCGTTCGTTCCGCTGACGCCGCCCCACACCGCCATGTTCAAGGTGTTCGGAGTGGGCCTCGCGCTGGCAATCTGGCTGTACTCCGGATACGAGCAGCTTTCCACAGTGGCCGAGGAGTTGGAAGATCCGCAGCGCACCTATCCACGTGCGGTGGCGTGGGTCATCCCGTTGTCGATCGCGACTTACTTTGTACCCACTGCGTGTGCTTTAGCGGCGCTGAACAACTGGCGCGACTGGGGCACATCATACTTCTCCGAGGCTGCGCGTCTCATCGGCGGACCCGCGCTGGGCCTGGCAATCACGATTGCGGCGGCCATCACCAGCATCGCTCTGCTGAACAGCACCGTGCTGACCACCACGCGCATGCCGTTCGCGATGGCCGAGGATGGATACTTGTCGCCTTTTCTGACGCGACGGCATCCCCTGTTCCAAACCCCGGCTGTCGCGATTTTAGTTTCCTCCGCGATCTATTGCGCGTTGGCATGGGTAGGTTTCACCCAACTGATCGCTGTCTACGCTTGGCTGCGTATTGCGACCTCGATCATGACCGTGCTTTCAGCGTGGCGCCTGCGGCAGACGGAACCGGAAATGCCTCGTGCATTTCGCGTTCCATGGGGCAAGGCCGGCATGGCGTATTCGGTCCTCGCTCCGGTGCTGATGAGTGCCGTGGCACTTCTCGCCAGTGATCGCTTCGGGCTGATCTGGGGGCCGGTGGTGCTGCTGATCGGGATCTTGGCGTACCGGCTCTTCAAGCCAAAAATGCAAGCTAGCTGATCCAGTCGAGCGCTTTGTAATACGCTCCGGCGAGCGGGAGAAACCAAGGACGTCCGCTGTAGAGTCCGAAAGGGGCACCGGGGAAGGCAATACCTTCATAGGGGTTGTCATAGGCCTGGCCCAGAATCTGCTTCCCGACCTGTGCACCAAGATACGTCGCCATGGCAACGCCATGCCCCGCGTATCCCACAGCGTAGTACATATCGCCAAGACGACCCGCGTGCGGCATGGTGTCGAAACAAAAGTCGAGCGTGCCTCCCCAGACGTACTCCACAGAAGCGTCGCGCAACTGCGGATAGATGTGAATCATGTCCTGCCTCAGGATCCCAGCGCTCTTGCGGATGGTTGAGGCGGTCTCAGGGAAGAAAGCCGCTCTTCCGCCGAAGAGCATTCTGTTGTCCGGCGTCAGTCGGTAATAGTGCAGATAGTGCTTCGAGTCGTAAATCATTCGGTTGCGCGGACTTAACTCGCGGGCCAGGGCATCCGGTAGCGGCTCGGTGGCGATGATGAAGGAGCCGATTGGGATGATCTTCCGGCGTAACTCTGGAGTTGCTCCTGAAGTGTATCCGCTGGTCGCAACCAAAATGTCTTTGGTAAGCAGGGTGCCGCGCGAGGTCGTTAATCGAAACATGCTGCTGCCGCTTTCGGTCGCTCGCTCGATCGATTGCACCCGCGCGTTCTCATATATATTCGCGCCACGCCGGAGAGCCGAGGCGGCCAGTCCTGCAACGTAACGTGCCGGGTTCAGGCCGGCACTGAGGTCATCGACGATGCCGCCGAAGTAGATCTCTGAGCCGACCTCATTACGCAATTCGTTTCGGGGCACGATCCACAGGCGATGATTGAACTCGCGCGCGATCAGCTCGACTGAGCGGGCATAGGCATCGAAATGGGCCTGCTTGCAGGCGACTTCGAGGTGTCCGCAACGCGAGAATTCGCATTCGATCTTCTCTTCGGCTACGAGTCGCTCCACGAGATCAATCGACGCGAGCGATGCAGCATACATGCAGCGTGTCCTGTCCCAGCCATATCGCTGCGAGAGCACTTCAACGCTGAGCTTCAGTCCGGTGAGGACCATTCCGCCGTTGCGTGAACTGGCGCCCCAGCCAATGGTGTTGGCCTCGAAGACCGCCACGCGAACCCCGTTGGGTGCCAACTCCCTGGCTGCCGAGAGGCCGGTGAAACCGGCCCCAATGATTGCCACATCGACACGGGCTGGGAGTTTATCTCCGGTTTCGGACGGCATGGTGATCGTGTCGAGCCAGTAATTGCGTTCTCGAACTTTCATGGTCTGGATTTCAGACAACTTGCCATATTATGCCACAAGGCGTTACGCTATTCGACGTAATAACGCCGCCAATGAACAACCCTTTTGTCTTCGGCGAAATTGTTGACGACGAAAACTTCGTTAACCGTACTACCGAGCTGCGTCAACTCGTGCGTGACCTCGCCGACGGCCAAAAGGTCTTCCTGCTTTCCCCTCGACGCTTTGGCAAGAGCTCGCTGGTCAGCATGGCCCTCCTGAAGCTGAAGAAACGCCACCTCCGCACGGTGAGTCTGACCGTCAGCAGTTACTCCAGCTACGCGCAATTTTTGGAGAAATTCGCCGAGAAAGTGCTGCGCGCTGCCGGCCCCTGGGAACGCGTGAAAGACTGGGTTACGCGCTTTGGGCGCCAGGTCAAGCCTGATATCAACTACAACATGACAAGCGGCGAGGTGACGCTCTCGCTCTCCAAAGGGGCTTCGTTCGACCCTGAGCCCATTGCTCCGGAGGTTTTTGCCCTTCCTGGCGAGCTGACCCAAAACGCCGAATTCCGCATGGCGATATGCCTCGACGAATTCCAGCAGATCTCGCAGTTTAACCGCCGATCGGTGGAAAACGTGATCCGAAACCAGGTCCAGCAGCAACGCCAGGTCGGCTACGTCTTCGCCGGCTCCCAGCCGTCGTTGATGCAGGAAATGCTCTCCGCCGCCGGTCCCTTTCACAAGGCCGGTCCGCAGATGTTCCTCGACAAGATCGACGCTGCCGACTGGGAGGAGTTCATAACCGCCCAGTTTCGCAAACGAGGCCGCACTATCGCCCAGCCAGCGCTGGAACGCCTGCTTAAGGGCGCCGACCTCATCCCGTATGATGTGCAGCGCATTGCCCATGAGCTTTGGGACTATGCCGAGCTGCAAGACAAACAGAAGCTGGATATTTCCGATGTCGAAGCAGTGATCAATGCGCTGGTTAGCGGCCAGTCTACGTATTACGAACTGCTGTGGGAACAGCTTGCGCCTCGCCAGCGCGCGGCGCTACAGGCGCTGGCTGCCCGCGGCTCGGGAGAAATTTACTCACAGGCCCTGCGGGAAGAGTTCCGACTCGGTCCCGCTTCTACTGTGCAGAAGGCATTCCAGTCGCTCGATGCCAAGGACATCCTGGATCGCTACCGGGGCGATTATTTCTTTCTGGACCCCCTATTTCCTCTTTGGATCCAAAGGCGAGTGAGTTGATACTCTATTTGGCGTAATGCCGTTTAGCGTAACGCTCAATGGCGCTAAGCTTGCTTGGGTTTTAACCCAGCGCCAGGTTGCCTGCAGGGCCAATAATCCCCGCGCGCAGATGTGCCGAAGTGCCGCTTACGACCTCCACGGAGATCCCGAGCTTCTGGAACTCCGCCGACAGCATGGCGCTGTCGGGGCTCACCACGGCGAAGCTATCCAGTGAACATCCTTTGGGCGCATCGACTGACGGATGTATGGTGTCTGCGCCCCACTGGATGAAGAACGGGATGAGTCCGCCCCGGTCGTCTTCAAGGTTCAGCGTCTGCCAGTGCAGCATTTTCCCATCGGGACGTGCCCGTGAACCCGGCCAGGGACCCGCACAAGCTACGCCAGTTTCCCGCAGTCGCTTAGCCACCGCCGAAATGTCGGAAGTATGCACCGCCCAATCGACCAGCCTGGGTGCGCTCAGCTGTTTCAACATCGCGGGCAACTCGGCACGTACCTTGGGCACCTCGGCCTGTGCCGGATCGGGCGCGATCACTTCCAAATAATGCAGCTGCCCGAGCGACATCACCGCATTGCGAGTGCCGCGTCCCGGATGTACCCCGCCCATTGCCGGGCGGACACCAGTGTGCCTCTCGACGAAGGCGATTCCCTGGTCGAGGTCGCTACAACCCAGGAGCAGATGATCGAGCATCGATGGAACCTTCTTCACTGACCAAGCATGGCGCTGCAGCACGGCGATTGCGCCCGTCATTAACACCAAATCACGACGCGTTATCATTGCATTCCTTCACTTGAACTTCGAAGCCACTTCCTTGACGAGCGTGAGGACCTGCAGCGCATACCCAATCGTGAGGACGCTGGCCACCCTACGATTGAACGGAAAAACGCTGGTTTCGTAAATTTCGCTGGCGACGGAGTGCAAATCGCGTAGCGCCTTCATTGCTTGCGTATTTCTGTCGCTGAGTTTGTTCTTACCCAACTCGTTCTCGGTTTCGCCTAACACGGTGTTCAGCAACTGCTCAATAGGGGAGAGATGGGCGATCTGCGCGCGACGAATCTCATGGGTCACATGAAGCAGAGGCTGTATCACAATCCACGGGATGAAAGTAACAACCCCGATTGCTCCGAGCCAGATCCCAGGAAAGTCTTCGATGCCAAGGTACCCATGCCGGAGTGTTATCCACGCCGCGGTTGCGCACAGGATGCTGAGCATGATGAGCAACAGCAGGTAATTGCCCAAAGTAGCGAACCCGTTAGAGCCGTCAGGGTGAAATGGGCGTAAGTGAATGCCCTTAGCGATCAATTTGCTGATGGAATGCTGGGCCACTGCGAGTAGATACAGCGAGTGCATGCCAAAAAACATGGCGAGTGGAATGGTGATAGCCAACGCCAGCCCGGCTCGGCCATAGGCCGGATTCCCCCACCACCGGGTATCGGCTTTGCCGTCGATATAAAGGGCAGCACCGCAGAGAACAGAGATTACAGCGAACGTAACGGGCCATCGGATTTTGTTCAGAGACTTTTCGCAATGAGTTCTTTCTCTGCTGATCTGGTCCGGGCTTACTTTTAGAAGCTCTGGATTGGCAATACTCGAATACACATCGTCGAATCGGTTCAGGGCCTCGATGGCGATGGCTCCTCCGATCGAGATGACTACCGCCATCATGAGATGTGTGGAATCGCGCAGGTAGGGAATCGTTACTTCAGGCTGATGGCCAACGTACTGCGCCAACTTGGCAACCTGAGGCGGCAGAAACCTGCCCTGACCCGCATTGGCTGGGATAAGCACGCCTTCGAAAGCGCACATCGCCGTCGGGACCAGGTAATACAGCGCAAAAATGGCGACCCCCCAGATGGCTGACGGAATTTTGTAGCGCCTGTTGACGGCGCCGATCACGAACAGGTAGTTCAACAGAGAGTGCTGACCGAGCTTCGAATTCAACTGGAGTTCCTTCCTCCCGAGGCTTCGCGACTAGGCTTGCCGTTAGATTGCGGCGAATTATAACGCAGGTCAGAATTCACCCGATGCTTGGGCAGTTTGGTCACTTTTAGCGACTCTGCTACTCTCAAGAGCAATGCGCGATGGCTACACCGATGTGCCGCCGGGAAAGATTGCCGCAATTGTGACATACCTGGAGATGCGCAGTGCACCACCCCTGGAGCCTCCCACAAAGTCGGAGTTCGAAGTACGGCGAGTCGTAAGTCCAGATCTCGGATGGTACCGCCGGCTCTACAGGAAAGTTGGCGAGCCCTGGCTGTGGTTCAGCCGATTGCGTATGTCTGAGGAGGAGCTGCGGGTGATTCTCCATGATTCCCCAGTAGATGTATTCGCGTTGTCGCAGGCTGGGGAGGACCAAGGCCTCCTTGAATTTGATCGCCGCAACAGGCCGGACATCGAGCTGACGTTCTTTGGGGTTTCCTCCGAGATGATCGGCAAAGGCGCAGGTCATGCCTTGCTGGCTTATGCCCTTCCCATCGAGTGGGAATATAAGCCGCAGCGGATTTGTGTCCATACCTGTACGTCGGACCACCCGTCGGCACTCGCGTTCTACCAGAAGTGTGGTTTCATTCCGTATAAGCGCGCGATTGAGATTGCCGATGACCCTCGCCTGACTGGGGATGTTCCCTGGGAAGCAGGGCCGCATGTACCGATCCTGTAGTCGTCGTCAGTTGTCAGTCTTCAAATGTCAGAGTTCTGGTTGAGAGCCTTACGGGCGCACGTACACCGTTCCACCCTTCATCACGAAATTGACATTTTGCAGTTGCTGCACGTCGGACATCGGGTCGCCAGGAACAGCCACAATATCGGCGTACTTGCCGGGTTGGATGGAACCGATCATGTCTTGCATGCCGAGCAGCTCCGCCGCCGTCATATTGGCCGAGCGCAAAGCCTGCGCCGGAGTCATCCCGTACTTCACCATGATGGGAAACTCTTTGGCGGGATTGATCTTCCAATCGAAGCCACCGGCATCGGTGCCAAAAGCTATCTTCACGCCGGTTTTCATAGCACGGCGAAAGGTGTCCTCGTGGATTTTGATCATGTCGAGCCAGACCTTCGCGCCTGCGGCAGCCCGGCCCTGCGCCACGTACTCGCCAACATAGAGCGTCGGGACGTAGTAGGTTCCCTTGGCCACCATGGTTTTCAGGTCGGCATCAGCAATGTAATTGCCGTGCTCGATGGAGTCCACCCCAGCCTCCACCGAATTGTGCACCCCGTTCAGCGCCATGGCATGCGACGCGATCTTATGACGCTCACGGTGGGTTTCGTCGACGATGGCCTTCAGCTCATCGAGGGTGAATGTCGGAATGTCGTCGAGCACGCCGTCGGAACGCAGGTAATAGCCGCGATCGCTGTACACCTTGATCCAGTCCACGCCGTTGGAAATTTGCTCGCGGACGGCTTGGCGTCCGCCTTCCGCACCGTCCACTTCCTGTACGCCCTTAGGGACCTTCAGCTCCCAGGAGTAGCCGAGCAGCGGATACGAGCCAGTCACGTTCATGGCCCGGCCTGAGGTCTGCATGCGCGGCCCGGGAATCATCCCGTTGTTGATGGCCTTCCTGATGTCAACGTCTGCGTAGCCTGCACCTTCGGTTTCAAGGTCGCGGATGGTCGTGAAGCCGTACTCGAGCGCGCGCCTTGCGGCTACCGTGCCGAGGATAGTGCGATAAGGAGTGGACCACTTCAGCAGCTGCACGTCGTAGTCTTCGGCGGTGATATCGCCTTGCAGCAGAACGTGGGTATGCGTATCGATGAGGCCGGGCAGGCAAACTTCGCGGCTCAAGTCGATGACCGTCGCGCCGGTTTCGGGAGCCGCGCTACTGATGGCCTCGATCCTTTCGC
>Ga0306923_10001642_pt1 | contig 19954 bp, 17 predicted proteins | sample sta12Can44000108_FD_203841 | JGI IMG/M metagenome (GOLD analysis project Ga0306923, IMG submission 203841) | Lab enrichment of tropical soil microbial communities from Luquillo Experimental Forest, Puerto Rico - statanox.12C.anox.44.000.108 (v2)... | ecosystem: Environmental > Terrestrial >... | reverse complement strand
AGCCTGTTCGGCGAGCCCACCGACAAACGCCACCGGGCGGGACTCCTGGACGAAGGGCTGGACGTCCTGGCGGGACTGTGCAGCGGGCAGTCCTTCTCCCACGAGGGCAGGCACTTCAAGGTCGGCTCGGTCCGGTTCTCACCCAGCCCGGTGCAGCGGCCCCGGATACCCATCTGGGTCGGTGGCGTCCTTCCCTCCGAGGGGCCGCTGGCCCGGACCGCTCGCCGGGTGGCCCGAATGCCCCCGGCCCGCGGGCCGGTGGCCCGGGCCGCCCGCTGGGACGGGTTCATTCCCATCAACCCCGGGCGGCCGGGAGACCGGGCCACCGTCGACCAGATCGCGGCCGTCCGCGACAGGATCGCGGGGCTGCGGGAGATTACCGCGGATTACGACGTCGCCGTCTGGGGCGAACTCGATTCCGCCGGCCAGGTTGCCGGGTTGCTGTCTGGCTACCGGGACGCCGGGGCCACCTGGTGGGTCGAGAGTCCTGGCTACGGGCCGGGCTGGCTGGACGCGGTGCGCGAACGGCTCCGGGAACCGACCGGGCGCGGGCCCGAGGTACAGTCCCCTCGTGGCTGAGCACTCTGATCTTGCCGAGGTGCGCGCCGGCATCGAGCGGGGCGGTGCGCGCAAGTATCACGAGTCCGCGGCGGCGGCGGGCAAGCTGTTCGCCCGGGAGCGGATCGCCCTGCTCACCGACGAGGGCAGCTTCACCGAGGACGGGCGTTACGCCAACGTCCTCGCCGGCGGGCTGCCCGCCGACGGCGTGGTCACAGGGACGGCCACGATCGACGGCAGGCCGGTGGCCCTGATGGCCAACGACTCCACGGTCAAGGCGGGCTCGTGGGGTGCCCGCACCGTGGAGAAGATCATCCGGATCATCGAGAAGGCCTACCGGACCGGCGTCCCCATGATCTACCTGGTCGATTCCGCCGGAGCGCGGATCACCGATCAGGTCGAGATGTTCCCCGGCCGCCGCGGCGCGGGGAAGATCTTCCACACCCAGGTCCGCGCGTCCGGGGCGATCCCGCAGGTGTGCGCGCTGTTCGGGCCGTCGGCGGCCGGTGGCGCCTACATCCCGGCTTTCTGTGACTACGTGGCGATGGTGGACGGCAACGCGTCCATGTACCTGGGCAGCCCGCGGATGGTCGAGATGGTGGTCAGGGAGAAGACCACGCTGGAGGAGATGGGCGGGGCCCGGATGCACTGCACGGTGTCCGGGTGCGGCCACCACCTCGCCGCGACGGAGACCGACGCGCTCGCGGCCGTCCGGCGCTACCTGTCCTACCTGCCGTCCAACTGGCAGGAGCACCCCAGGACACACGCGGCCGCCGGACCGGAGGACATCGACCTGGCCGGGCTGGTCCCCGGCAGCGAGCGGCAGGCCTTCGACATGCGGCGCTATGTGCGCGGCCTGGTGGACGCCGGCTCGTTCTTCGAGATCCACGAGCTGTGGGCCAGGGAGCTGACCATCGGGTTCGCCCGGCTGGCCGGCCAGGTCATCGGGGTGGTCGCGAACAACCCGCTGTTCAAGGGCGGCGTGCTGTTCGTGGACTCCGCCGACAAGGCCACCCGGTTCATCCAGCTCTGCGACGCGTTCAACGTGCCGCTGCTGTTCCTCGCGGACGTGCCGGGGTTCATGGTCGGCACCGCCGTGGAGCGGCAGGGCATCATCCGGCACGGTGCCAAGATGATCAGCGCGGTGTCCGAGGCCACGGTGCCGAAGATCTGCGTCGTGGTGCGCAAGGCCTACGGAGCGGGCCTGTACGCGATGGCGGGGCCGGGGTTCGAGCCGGATGCGACGATCGCCCTCCCCACCGCCAAGATCGCGGTGATGGGTGCCGACGCTGCGGTCAACGCGGTGTATTTCAACAAGCTGGCCGCCATCGATGACCCCGCCGCACGGGACGAGGAGACCCGCCGGCTGCGCGAGGAGTACGACCGCGACATCGACGTGCTCCGCCTAGCGGGTGAACTGGTCGTGGATGACGTGGTGGAACCCGCAGACCTGCGCGGTGAGCTGATCCGCCGGTTCGCCGCGGCAGCAGGCAAGGACCGCTCGTTCTCCCGCCGCCGCCACGGCGTCACCCCCGTGTGAAATCTGCTGGGTACCGCCGCGTCCTGCCACCCTGGCCGGCCGGGCCCAGGCCCCGTGACGAAGGAACGGGGCCTGAAGCCAGCGGGGGGTTCCGGGGGGTCGTCCCCCGGGCTAACACTGCGAGCAGGGCTTTTTACCATTCAGCCCGCCGAGGGCAATACCATCTGAGTATGACCAGCGTTCTGCTTGCCGAGGATGATGCCTCCATCTCCGACCCTCTAGCACGTGCGCTCCGGCGCGAGGGTTATGACGTGAACGTCTCTGCGGACGGCCCTACCACCCTGGACGCCGCTCTGGCGGGTGGGATCGACCTGATCGTGCTCGATCTTGGCCTGCCGCGGCTGGACGGCCTCGAGGTCTGCCGCCGCCTGCGCTCCGAAGGCCAGTCCGTGCCGGTCCTGATCCTCACAGCGCGGGCCGATGAGGTCGACACCGTGATCGGCCTTGACGCCGGTGCGGACGACTATGTCACCAAGCCGTTCCGCCTCGCGGAGTTCCTCGCCCGGGTCCGGGCCCTGCTGCGCCGCGGCAGCACGGAAACCAGCCAGGCTCAGGGGGTCAGGGTGGACACCGAGGCCCGCCGGGCATGGCTCGGCGACACCGAACTCGACCTGACCACCAAGGAGTTCGACCTGCTGTCGGTGCTCGTGAACGAGGCTGGCAAGGTGGTCACGCGGGAACAGATCATGCGTGAGGTGTGGGACAGCAAATGGTGGGGGTCGACCAAGACCCTCGACATGCACATCTCGTGGCTGCGCCGCAAGCTCGGTGACGACGCCCAGAGCCCGCGCTACATCACCACGGTGCGTGGTGTCGGGTTCCGGTTCGAGCGGGGCGACTAGGCAGCGCGCCGATGCCTGGCGTGACACCCAGCCGGAGCCGGGTGTGACGCCCGGCCGGAGCCGGGCGGGCTGACATGCGGCGCCGGCTGTTGTTCTCGACCCTGGCGGTGGCGATCACCGCGGTCGTGCTTTTTGGTGTGCCGCTGGCCTTCGTGCTGCGCCAGCTCCAGGTCACTACCGCCCAGGATCAGGTGCAGCGGGACGCGACCACGGTGGCCAGGATCCTGCAGAACCGCGCCGGCTCGGGGATGGCGGTCAACCTCCAGGACGCCGAATACGCGGCCAAATCGCTGCCGGACCGCTACGTCAGCATCACCCAGAACGGGAAACCGCTCTACCAGACCGGCGCGCTGCCCCCGCGCGGGAGCGCGATCATCGGCCGCGCGGTGGCCAGCGAATTCCGGGTGACCGTCGAGGCGAGCAGGTCGATCGAGGACGCGGACGGGAAGCTGGCCCTCGTCGCCGGGCTCGCCGGGCTCGCGGTGGCCGTCGCCGTGGCGCTGGCGATGTTCCAGACCAGGCGGCTGACCCGGCCGCTGCAGGAACTGGCGGCCGCGGCCGACCGGCTCGGCTCGGGCGACGCGAGCCCGCTCGGGCACACGTACGGCATACCGGAACTCGACCGGGTGGCCGAGGGCCTTGACGGGTCCGCGCAGCGGATCGGCGAACTGCTCGCCGCCGAGCGCCAGTTCGCCGCGGACGCCTCCCATCAGCTCCGCACCCCGCTGACCGCGCTGTCCATGCGGCTGGAGGAGATGCTCGCCGCGGCCGAGGAGCCCGACGTGGTGCGGGAGGAGGGCGTGGCCGCGCTGCTGGCGACGGAGCGGCTCACCGACGTGGTCAGCCAGTTGCTCGGCCGCACCAGCCGGTCCGCGGTGCGCCAGCCGGCCCAGGTATCGGTGGACGACGTCGTGGCCCAGCAGGTGGTCGAGTGGGACCCGGCATTCCGGCGCAGGAACCGCAAGCTCGAGGTGGCCGGTGAGAAGAACCTCACCGCGCACATCACCCCGGGCACGCTGTCTCAGCTGATCGCCACGCTGCTGGACAATGCTCTGGTGCACGGGAAGGGGACCGTGGGGATCCGCACCTCGCTCACCCCCAAGTCGGTGGTGATCGAGGTCAGGGACTCCGGCCGTGGGGTGCCCGCCGATCTGGTGCCGCGGATCTTCGAGCGCAACGTCAGCAGCAAGCCGGGCGGCACCGGGCTCGGCCTCGCCCTGGCGCGCAGCATCGCCGCCGCGGAGGGCGGCCAGGTGGTGCTGGTCCGGCCGCGCCCCGCGGTGTTCGCGATCTTCCTGCCCCGGCTGCCGGTGAACGAGGACGAGCCGCCGGTGGTCAGCGGCCCGACGTGACCGGCGCGGTGGCGCGACTCGCGCTGCTGCGGGCGATCGCGTGCCAGGTCAGGTAGATCACGGCGGTGATGACGAACCCGACCTCGAAGGTGATGTCGCCGAAGGCCGGCACGTGCATGGGGACGATGCCGACGTACTCGGTCTGGTTGGAGAACAGCCAGATGGACAGGCCCATCCCGACGGCCATCGCCACCGGCCCCGCCCAGTTGGTGTGGCGCTTGTCGAACAGCATGGCTTCGGTCGCCGCGACATCCCGGTTGCGGTACAGGAACTGGTCACAGAAGAACACCGCCAGCCAGGGCGCGATCCAGTAGGCGATGATCAGCAGGAAGTTCTCGTACCTGGAGCCGGCGTCGTGTAGCCCGGTAAGCGCCACGATGTAGCCGATCACGCCGGCCGCCACCGCGACGATCGCGCGGCGCAGCGCCAGTGGCAGCTTGATACCCATCGCGACGAACGACATCGCGCCGGAGTAGACGTTGAGCACGTTCGCGCAGACCGCGCCGATCGCGATGGCCAGCAGAGTGAGGTCTGCGATGGCGGTCGGCAGATGACTGGTGAAGGCCGCTGTCGGTGTGTCGTGGGGGTTGCTGGCCAAGGTGGCCGATGCGGCGCCGGCGAACTCCAGGACGACGCAGGACAGGAAGACCCCGAAGCCGGCCCAGAACCCAATCGCGACCTTGCTGACCTTAGGCGGGAAGTAGCGCGAGTAGTCGGACGCGTACGGGTTCCAGCCGGCCGCATATCCGAACACCGCGCCTGTCGTGAGCAGGAAGCCGCCCACCTTGCCACCGAAGAATGGCGGGGCGGTGGGCTGGAACCCGGGGTGTGATTTGGCCAGGATCACCACGGTGGCGATCAGGAAGATCACCGCGAGGACGGGAAACGCGTACCGCTCGAAGGCGTGCACCATGTTGTGCCCGAAGAACGCAATTGCGATCTGCAACGCGACGATGATGGTCAGGCACAAGGCCGATGGCAGGTGAGTCAGCGTGTTCAGGGCGAAAGCGCCGCTGACACTGTTCACCGCGAACCAGCCGATGCCTGCCGTGATCGAGTTCAGCCCGGCCGGCAGGATGTTCCCCCAGTAGCCGAAGCCCAGACGCGACAGGACCATCTGCGGCACCCCGAAGACCGGCCCGCGTGCCGACAGCACGGCCTGGGAGATCGAGCCAGCGGCGGAGCCGACAATGATGGCCAGCAGTGCCAGCCAGAGGTTGAGCCCGAACACACCGACCGCGAGAACGCCGACGAAGATCGTGGCGAACTCCAGGTTGGGTGACATCCAGGTCCAGAACAGCTGCAGCGGCTTCCCATGCCGCTCATGCAAGGGGATGAACTCGGCCCCGCCGGGCTCGACCGCGCCGATCTTGTCGCCGTACTCGCCCTCGCGTACCAGCACGCCGACAGGCGCGTCATCGGTTGCGACTGTGGTGAGTTCCTGGTCCGATCCTGCCATCGCCTGTGCTCCTTATGGCTGGCTCTCCTGGCTGGCCAGTTACCTGAGTGTTCAGCGTGATGCCAGGGCTGCGCAAGGCCCAGTTCAACCGGGTGTGTCGGCCGTGACGGGCCGTGGGCCTCGTAGGCTACGCGGGTGACCGATGATCAGCGCAGCCCGCGTCCCCCCGTGGTGGGGATGGTCGGTGCGGGCCAGCTCGCGCGGATGACCTGCCAGGCGGCGATCGGCCTGGGCATCGGGTTCCGGGTGCTCGCGGCGTCACCCGGTGACAGCGCGGCCCTGGTGTGCGCCGACGTGGTCATTGGGGACCACACCGACCCCGAGGCCTTGCTCGCGTTCGCCCGCGGCTGCGACGTGGTGACGTTCGACCATGAGCACGTCCCCAGCGGGCTTCTTGACGAGCTGGAGAAAGCCGCGGGCCAGGACGGCGCCGCGGGCCAGGCCAGCGCCGCGGTGCGGCCAGGCGCCGCCGCGCTCCGCTACACCCAGGACAAGCTGGCGATGCGGGAGCGGCTTGGTGCGCTCGGCGTGCCCTGCCCCCGCTATGCACCGGTGACCGACGTGGCCGGGGTCCGCGCCTGCGCGGAGGAATGGGGCTGGCCGGTCGTGCTCAAGGCGGTCACCGGCGGCTACGACGGGCGCGGCGTCTGGGTGTGCGGCACGCCGGAGGAGGCGGCCGCCGTGCTTGCCCACCCGGTCGCGGTGTTCGCCGAGGAGCATGTCGCGTTCCACGCCGAGCTTGCCGCGCTGGTGGCCCGCTCGCCGTACGGCCAGGCGGCCGCGTACCCGGTGGTCGAGACCGTGCAGCGCGTCGGGGTCTGCCACGAGGTGCTGGCGCCCGCACCCGGGCTGCCGCCCGGCCTGGCCATACAGGCGGAGCGGATGGCGCTTGAGCTTGCCGCCGAACTGGGTGTCACCGGCCTGCTCGCGGTGGAGCTGTTCGCGACCGGGGCCGGCCTGGTGGTCAACGAATTGGCGATGCGCCCGCACAACAGCGGCCACTGGACCATCGAGGGAGCCAGGACCTCCCAGTTCGAGCAGCACCTGCGGGCAGTGCTCGACCTGCCGCTCAGCGACCCGCGGCTGGCCGCGCCGCAGGTGGTGATGGCCAACGTGTTCGGGGTCGACGGGGCTAGCACCGCCGACATCTACTCGCGGTACACCCACGTGATGGCGGCGGATCCGGGGGTGAAGGTGCACCTGTACGGCAAGCAGGTCCGGCCGGGGCGCAAGATCGGGCATGTCACGGTCATCGGCAGCGACGTGGCCGGCCTGCGGGACCGTGCCACCCGCGCCGCGTCCTACCTCGCGACCGGGATGGAGGAGGACGCATGAGCCAGACCGCGGCCCCATTGGTCGGTGTCGTGATGGGCAGTGACTCCGACTGGCCGGTGATGCAGGCCGCGGCGCAGGCGCTAGCGGAGTTCGGTGTCGGCTACGAGGCCGACGTGGTATCGGCGCACCGGATGCCGCACGAGATGATCCGCTACGGCACCGACGCCGCGGGCCGCGGCCTGCGGGTTCTCATCGCGGGCGCGGGCGGCGCGGCGCACCTGCCCGGCATGCTGGCGGCGGTGACGCCACTGCCGGTGATCGGGGTGCCGGTGCCGCTGAAGCACCTGGATGGGCTGGACTCGCTGCTGTCCATCGTGTCGATGCCGGCGGGCGTGCCGGTGGCCACGGTGGCGGTGGGCGGCGCCCGCAACGCGGGCCTGCTCGCGGTCCGGATCCTGGCGGCCAGCGACGAGGCGCTGCGCGCGCGCATGGTCAGCTTTCAGGCGGACCTGCGCGCCCAGGCGCTGGCCAAGGGCGCCGCGCTGCGGGAGCGGGCCGCCGGGACGGACGGCTGACCTCCGGCAGACAGAGGCGGGGGCGCCCGGTTGCCCGGGCGTCCCCGCCTTCCGCACTCCTGCTAGGACTTGTTGAGCGAGAAGTTGAGCGTCACCGAGGAACCCCGGATGATCCGGGCCAGCTTCGCGATGGGCTGGTACCCGTCCTTGGCAGCGATCACCTGGAGCGGGTTGAAGCCCTGGTTCAGCCACAGCTGGTAGTTGCCGGAGTTGTCGGTCTTCAGGGTGTAGGTCACCGGGCCGCACGTTCCGGTCTGCGGGTTGTACATCGTGCAGACCTGGACCGTGGTCCCGGGGATCGGGTTGCCGGTGCTCGCATCCGTCACCGTGCCGGTGATCTTGCCCCAGGTTGCCGGCGGGTTCGCGTGCATGGCGACGCTGACGGGCTGGTTCTGGTACGGCGTGTTCGTGTTGACCAGCAACTGCGCCGCGTAGCCGCCGGGCTGGGACACCGCGGAGGAGTCCGCCGTGACGGCGACGGTCACCGACTGGCCGGGGGCCACGGTGAACGCGGTCTGGCCCTCCGACAGCCACGGCACGTCTTGGGCGCCGCACTGGTTGTCCCCGGGGAGTACCTCGGAGAACGGCTGCGGCGAGAAGCCGCCGGTGGAGCCGCCGATCTTGTACATGCCGCAGCTGCTGCCGCCGCGGTACTCGGCATTGTTCGCGTTGGGCAGCGGCGTCCAGGCGTTGCTTGAGGGGTCATACTCCGCGGCCTGGTTGGTGACCACGGCGCTGTTGCTGGTGACCCCGCCAGCGACCTGGAGCTTGCCGCCGGACCCGCTGTAGGCCATCGCCCAGTCGTCGTAGGGCATGTCGGCCCCCTGCGACCAGGTGTTGGTACCCGGGTTGTAGATGTAGGTGGCTGTGAAGGTCTCATTGGTGTCGGCGTTGGTGCCGCCCGCGCAGACGACCTCACCCGCGATGCCCGCGCAGGCGCCGAAGGCCACCGGCGTGGGGTAGTTCGCGAGCTGGGTCCAGGAGTTGCTGCCCGGGTCGTACCGGTACACCCCGTCCGAGGTGGGCGCGCAGTTCCCGGTGGTGCACCCGCCGACCACGTACAACTGGCCGTTCAGCACCGCAGTGGCGCTGGCGGTCAGTGCCGTGGGCAGGCTGGCTACCTGGGACCAACTGTTCCCCGACGGATCGTAGGCGTACACACCGGTGGCGGCGTTGCCGCTGTTGTCCCAGCCACCGAGTATGTACATCTTGCCGTTGACGAAGGCGCCCGAGGGTGCCTCCAGTGCCTGCGGTGCGTCGGCGATCTGGCTCCACTGCTGGGCCGTGGGGTCGTAGGCGTAGCTGGTGGCCACGTTCGCCGACCCGTTGAACCCGGCGACGGAGTAGACCTTGCCGCCGCTCGGGTCGAACCCGGCGGCGTTGTCCATGATCGGTGTCGGGTAGTCGGCGATCTCGGTCCATGGTGGGTCGGATGGCGTGGGCTGGCGCAGCAGCAGGCCCTTGGCGGCCCTGCTAGCCGGGGGGGCGCCCCCCCGGGACCCCCCGCTGGCCTGCGGCCCCTGCGACTTCGTCGCGGGGGCCGTGGCCGCCCCGGGCTTCACGCCGAGCACCGCGGCGATCGGCTTGTAGGTGCCCTTGATGTGCTCTACGGGAGCACCGGAGGCGCCGCCGCTCATCGGGGTGAACCCGCCGCCCTGTTCGCTGAGCTTGACCTGCACCGCCGAGGTGCCGTCGTTGGTGAACTTGACGTTGCCGGTCTTGGCCGCGCCGAGCACCTGGGTGAACGACAGGCTGCCGGGGACGGCCGTCAGGTGCCCGGCCTTCAGTATCCAGTTGTGCTGGGTGACGAAGTTGCCGGCCACGTTGACCGTCGCGGCGGCCGGGGTGTAGGCCCCGTCAGTCGCGTTGAAGCCGGTGCTGCCGGCGGGGGTGGCGAACAGCCAGTAGAAGCCGTCGGGCAGGTTCGCGTCGTCCGGCGTGGCCGCGGAAACCCCGAATTGGCCGGGGTTGGCCTTGCTGGCCACGGTGGCCCCGTTGACCGGGTCGCCGGTGTTGTTGTCGGTCACGATCCCGGCGACCAGGCCACCGGGGACCGGGGTACAGGTGCGGGTGCCGATGAACACGTTGTCCAGTTCCCACCACCAGCCGAAGTTGCCGGTGAAGTGGAACCGCACCTTCACGTTGGTCTTCCCGGCCGCCTGCGGGATCGGGATGTCGACGTGCCCGGTCACCGAGGTGCCAGTCTGCTCCCACACGTTGGTCCAGGTCTGCCCGCCGTTAATGCTCAGATCGACGTCGGCGGTCTGGCCGGGGAACTCGTTGTAGAAGGTGTCGAAGCCGATCTCGGGCGCGGTCTGCCCGGACAGGTTGACCGCCGGGGATACCAAGGAGGTGTCCTGGCTGTTGCCCGGCCCATAGTTGTCGGAGTCCACGATGGCGAAGTCGGCGTCACCGCCCGGCGGCGGGGTGCGCCCGCCTGGGTTGTCGAACGCCCAGGTCTGGCCGTTGCCTTCGTTGTCCACGACCTTCCAGCCGTCCTGCGGCGTGGTGCCGGCCCAGCCGGTGAACGCCTCGCGGGCGGCGCGGTAGGAGTAGGCGTAGCCCGCCGCCGAGCAGGTGCTCGAATCCACGAAGGCCTTGGCGGACAGGACCCTATCCGCGGTGCCGATGTGCACCGTCAGGCTCCGGGTGTTGTACCCCGGGTACACCGGGGCCACGTGCAGCGTGTAGGAGTGCTGCTGCGGCAGGTTGACGCTGTAGTGGCCGGTGTACGGACTGGTGTAGATCGCGCCGCCGGGAACGCCGTCGATGGTGATCTTGGCGTAAAGCGGCCAGGCGTGCCCGGACCCGTCGGTGATCGTGCCGGACAGGTTCCGGCTCGGCACGCTGTGCAGCGCGAAGTTCTCGGTTGTGGTGTTCCCCAGGGTGACCGAGACGCCGGGCTTGCTCACCGACGCGAACCCGAACGCCTGCGCGGTCAGGGTGTAGCTGCCGACGGGCACGGTCATGGTGTAGTCGCCGGAGGAGTCGGTGACCGTCGAATAGCCGCCGGTCGCCGAGACGGTCGCCCCGGCCAGCGGCGTGCCGCCGGAGGACTGGGTCACCTTGCCGGTGATGGTGCCCTGCGGCCCGCTGCTCAGCGCGGCCACGCCGTCCGGCGTGCCGAGCCCGGTCGGGCCGTCCCAGCCGGGGCCGGCGTTGCACAGCACGTTGCCGCAGCCGCCGTTGCTGCCCTGGGTGACGTCGAAGATGTCACTGGACTGGTGCGGGTCGTTGTAGGCGTAGGTCACCGGGAAGGTGCCGGTGGTGGGGGTGCCGCCCAGCGCGTACATCGCGGTGAGCAGCGGCGAGGACAGGCTGGTCCCGCCCACCTGTAGCCAGCCGCCTTGGCCGTTGGTGTCGTAGACGGCCAGGCCTGTGTTCGGGTCGGCGTCGGCGGACAGGTCGGCGATGGCCTTGTTGTTCGGGCAGTTGGTGCTGATGTTGTTCTGGTAGCTGGGCCGCGGCTCGAACAGCGAGCAGCCGGAGCCACCGCTGTCCCAGGCCGTCTCGGTCCAGCCCCGGGGGACCGAGGTGTCCTTGGTCAGCGTGGTACCGCCCGCCGCCGTCACGTTCGGGTTGGTGGCCGGCCAGTTGGTCAGGTTCCCGGTGTCACCGGTGGAGGCGACGACCGCCACACCCGGGTGGGTGTAGTACTGGTCGAAACTGGTCTCTGACGGGTCCTCGCCGAGGATGCCGTAGGAGTTGGACACGAACTTCGCGCCCATGGACACCGCGGTGTTCACGGCGATGCCGAGGTTGGCGATGCTGTTGTCGTCGCCCTCCACCAGCAGGATGTGGCAGTTAGGGCAGGCGGAGGACACCGCGTCCAGGTCGAGCGAGGTCTCCAGGGCCCAGCCGGAGTCGTCCGGCGGGTAGTTGGTGCCGCCGGTCTGGTCGACCTTCTGGAAGCAGCCGTTGGCGGTGGTGCACGGCGGCAGCCCGTAGAACGAGCGGAACGTGGCCAGGTCGGACTCGGCGCTCGAATCGCCGAACGCGTCCACGATGGCGACGGTCTGGCCGGATCCGGTGGCGGGCAGCTTGTAGGCGTTCTGGATGTCCGAAGGCCCTAGCGCGCCCGCGGGCGGCTGATTGGGCGTGGCCACGATCTTGTGGTTGGTGCCCGTGTGCACGACGGACAGGCAGCGGGCGTGGTTGACCCTCAGGCGGACGGTGTTGCACGGAGCATTCGTGTAGTGCGCGGCGGACGTCTTCGGGTTCGTGGTGGCGGTGTACCCGCCGGTGCTTGCCTGAGCGGGCGCCGTGGCGAGCACGGCCATCCCGGCCAGCGTTACCAGGCCCGTCGCGATCGCGGCGAGGGCGCGCCAGCGCCGGAGCTTTCGCCTCATTCCTGACCTCCGTGAACATCGTGGGGCGGGGGGCCTTGCAAAGCGCATAGCGGAACGTCAGGGTCGCGGTAGCGCGGACGCCGGGTATGCCGCGCAGCCCGGGCACGCCGTGCGGCCGGGCTACCTGCGAGCGTCACGGCGGAGCAGCGCGCCAGGCTGGGCCGTGCCCGGTGCGCGCTGCCGAGGAACAGCAGGAACTCCAGGGTTGCCTCGTCCGCCCACCGCACGTCCTCGGCGCCCATCCGGGCGCCCCGGCGCCTTTTTTCCCCGAGCCCCCCGCCACCGCTGCTCCTTCGCCCCGACCGCCTAGAAGCTGGATAGGTAATGCCCGGCTAAGGGTTTCCTCAACCCGGATGAATCGCCCAGCAGCCCCCTGGCACCCAGCCGGCCCAGTTTGGACGCATGCACCACGAATCGGTCCCTGTGGGCCCGCCACGGGGGTGCCGGCGTCCCTGGCAGCCAGGCCGGCCATGGGGCGCGTATCGCATGCAAAGCCCGCGCAGCTCAGTGGCGCCGTTACCGGCCCGCGGGCGCGGGCGTGCGCAGCGTTGTGCGCCCTTACCATCTAGTGCTATGAGCCTTGACTATCCCGCGTTCGAGTTGACCGAGGAGCATCAGCAACTGCGCGCCGTCGTGCGTGCGCTCGCCGATGACAAGATCGCTCCGCGGGCGGCGGAGGTCGACGAGTCGGGCGAGTTCCCCTGGGACGTACACGACGCCCTGGCCAAGGCCGAACTGACCGGTGTGCACATCCCCGAGGCCTACGGCGGGCCCGGCGCGGACGCGATCGCGACCGCCATCGTGATCGAGGAGGTGGCCCGCGCGTGCGCCGCGTCCTCTCTGATCCCCGCGGTGAACAAGCTCGGCACGGTCCCGCTCCTGCTGGCCGGGAGCGAGGAGCTGAAACAGCGGTACCTGCCGCCGGTGGCGCGCGGCGAGGCGATGTTCTCCTATGCGCTCTCCGAGCCCGAGGCTGGTTCGGACGCCGCGCACATGAAGGCACGGGCGGTGCGGGACGGGGACAGTTTCGTGCTGAACGGCACCAAGCGGTGGATCAGCAACGCCGGGGTGTCGTCGTATTACACGGTAATGGCGGTCACCGACCCGGCCGCGGGCTCATCCGGGATCTCCGCCTTCGTGGTGGAAAAGGGCGACGAGGGATTCTCGTTCGGCGCGCCCGAACGCAAGCTCGGCATCAAGGGCTCGCCGACCAGGGAGCTGTACTTCGACAACTGCGTGATCCCCGCGGACCGGCTGGTCGGGGAGGAGGACGAGGGCTTCCGCATCGCGCTGGCGACCCTCGACCACACCAGGATCACGATCGCCGCGCAGGCGCTCGGGATCGCGCAGGGGGCGCTGGACTACGCGGTCGGTTACGTGAAGGAGCGCCGCCAGTTCGGCCGGCCCGTCGCGGACCTGCAGGGCGTGCAGTTCATGATCGCGGACGCGGCGATGAAGCTGGAGGCCGCGCGGCAGCTCACCTACGCGGCCGCGGCCAAGTCCGAGCGGGCGATGTCCGGCGAGAAGGTGGCCGGCCTGACGTTCTTCTCCTCCGCCTGCAAGTGCTTCGCGTCGGACGTGGCGATGGAGGTCACCACGGACGCGGTCCAGTTGCTCGGCGGCTACGGGTACGTCAAGGACTACCCGGTCGAGCGGATGATGCGCGACGCCAAGATCACGCAGATCTACGAGGGAACGAACCAGATTCAGCGGGTTGTAATGGCAAGAGAGCTATTGCAGTGACCACCGTCAGACCCCCTGTTCCGTCCCTGTTCCGTCAGCAACGGCGCGCGGCCGGAACATGAGGTCATCGATCACCTGCCGGGCCCGGTCATGTGACCCCGGCATCAGGTGCGTGTAAACGCGCAGGGTGAACGCCTCGTCCTTGTGGCCGGGGAACGCCGCCAGCTCTTTGACCGACACACCGCCGGCGAGCATCACGCTGGCGTGGAAGTGCGCCTGCGGGTGCTCGCTGATGTCGCTGCGAACGCCAACACTCCAACGGCCGATGTGGTGAAGCGGCTGCAGCTGCCGCGCAAGACCGTGGACCGCATCCTGCAGGAGCTTCACCTGCTGGAGCTGCTCACCCTCGACAGCATCGCGTGGGGCACCAGCGAGCGGTGGATCTACTCGCTGGCCGAGGGCGTGGACAGGACCGCGCTCGACAGCCTGGCCGGAAATTTCACCACCCGTGGAGAGAGCGCATGAGCGGCAAGCGCAGTTTCTACACCGCATACGACCGTGACCAGGTGGCGAAGTGGAAGTCAGCCATCGCCGAATCCAGGCGTCAGCAGCGCAACCGGCGAGGCGAACGACGGCGCGGCATCCAGGCGATGACCGGCGTCGGCATGGTACGCCTGCAGCCATCCGTCCCCGCCAGCCGAGGCGGGGCCGAACAGGAAGGCACCACATGAACACTGCGGTAATGCCAGGGCGTCACGTCCGCGCGCCTGACGAGCTGCTGCCCGCAACCGTCAGGAAGGTGCTCCAGATCGACGGCTAGCCAGGCGACCGGCGTCGTCTGGCCAGCACTACACCGGCCTGCCTATTGATTAAGCCCAAGACAGGCCTATACTGAGCCACAACTACCTAGGGGGGGCAGTCGTGACGACATTGAAAAGACTAACTATTAGGCTGGGGGCCGGAATCGCGGCCGCGGCACTGGTGGTGACGCTAGCGGCGACGCCGGCGGCGGCGATTATTGGCGGCACGCAGGACACCGGCAACATGTTCAGCAATACCGGGCTGGTTATTATGAATGGCCACCATTGGTGCAGCGGCACGTTGTATCGCACCTCTGGATCGTCGGCCACGTCGAGCACGCTCTTTATGACCGCGGCGCACTGCACGCTGGGGTATGCGGGGCCGTTTCAGGTAACGTTCGACCCGGCAGGCGACACCAACGCGAGTGCGTCGTACATCAACGTGGTGGCAAAGTACTCGATCCCGGCCTACGCCGCGGCGGTCAAGGCCAACAACTCGCTGCAAAACGGCAACGACGTGCCCGACGTGGCGGTGCTAGTGCTAGACCACGCGCCACCCGGCATTACGCCCGCCGACCTCCCGAGTGTCGGTCTGATCGACACGCTCGATGTCAAGACGGCGATGGTCACGACCGTGGGTTACGGCGTTAACAATTTTTCGAACGCGAGCACCTTCAGCATCGGGGCGCGCTACTACAAGACCGTGAACATCACGCCTGGCCAGCGCACGCAGACCAGCAGCGTGTACGTTAAAACCGGAGCGAGCACGTGCTTTGGCGACTCGGGCGGCCCGAATTTCCTGGCCGGCACAAACACGATTCTCGGCGACACGGTGTGGGGCCAGAGCATAGTGTGCAGCGACCACAATTACATTTACCGCATCGACAACACCGAGGCGCTCAACTTCTTGAACAACCCGACGACCGGGGTTACGAACTAGTTTTAAGTACGCGCCGAGCTGGCGAACAGGACGGCCACCCTCCCGCCCGGGACGGTGGCCGTCGCCTTGCATGCCACCCCGGCGAGCGCGACGGTCTCCAGGCGAACCGAGGGCGGCCGTCCCGCGCGTCATCGCAGGCAGGCGGCCACCACCTCGGAGAACACGCAGATCTATGAGGGCACCAACCAGATCCAGCGGGTTGTCATGGCAAGGCAGCTCTTGCAGTGAGCACCGGTTTAGTCCGGTGGGAGCCCCGTGGGTGGGATCGCCGCGGCCGTGGTGGCTCGCTGGCGCCCAACGTCGATCCACCGTTGGATCAGGGTCTTGTCCGCCCCGGCGGCGATGCACAGCTCGGCCATGCGCTGGTAGTGGGCGGCCTCGGGCTGCCGCTCGCCGTAGCCCAGCGCCAGCCCGGCGCATTTGGCCAGCAAGTCGGCCCGCCCGTCCGCGGCCTCGGCCAGTTCGGCGATCGCCACGGCTTTCGCCTGGCCGCCGAGCCTCCAGACAGGGGCGTGCTTCGCCGCGGTCCCGATGATCCGAACGTAAAGGAGACGATCAGAGCTCGGGCTGTTCATCTGTGCAGAATAGAACTCCTGTTCGAGTCAGGCAAGGCATGCTCGGCGGTTGGCCTGCCAGAAGCCAGGCGGCGGTACGCCGGGTCGCCGTTCGCTGAAGTGATCACCGCGGGCCCGTTGCCCGGTCCCTGTCGCGCCGTCCCCGGTTTGCTGCCGTGACGGCGCGATTGCGCACTTCGGTCATGAACCTGCAATGCTGAGCTGATGCCGATCAAAACGCCGCCACAGAGCCGGCGGGCCCGCCTGTGGCGGTCCGCGGAGGCTCAGGGCATCCCGCTGCGGGCGATCCTCGTGACGGTCGCCGTGGTCGTCGTGACCTTCATGGCCGGCAAGCTCCTGTACCGGCTGCGGGACACGCTCCTGCTGGTGGCGGTGGGAGGATTCATTGCGCTGCTGCTCAACCCGCTGGTGGTGTACCTGCAGCGGTGGAAGGTGCCCCGCCGGGGCTTCGCCGTCGCCATCGTCACGTTCTGGGCCGTCCTGGTGTTCATCGGCCTCGCCCTCGCGTTCGGCTGGCCGCTGGTCAACGGCGTCACCCACCTCGCCGACCAGCTGCCCACCTACGTGGACCAGGTCCAGCACGGGAGGGGATGGATCGGCCGGCTGGCTGGCCGGTATCACGTCACGACGTGGGTGCAGCACAACTCGGCGAAGATCGCGAGCTTCGCGCAGGGCCTTAGCAAACCGGCCCTGGCTCTCGGCAAGGGCGCCGTGTCGCTGATCGTCACGCTGGGCACGATCTTCTTCCTGGTGCTGCTCCTGCTCCTCGAGGGCCCGAAGATGCGCGCCTGGATCCTGAACAACATGGTCCCCGAGCGGGCGGCGACGGTGGCGCGGGTCTCGAGCCAGGTGAACAAGGCGGTCACCGGCTACATGCTCGGCAACGTGCTCACTTCCGTGATCGCCGGGGCCGTGGTGTTCGTCACGTTGTTCCTCCTCGGCGTGCCGTTCCCGTTCCTGTGGGCGCTGTGGGTCGCGCTCGTCGACTTCCTCCCGATGATCGGCGGGGCCCTTGCCGGGATACCCACCGTGCTGTTCGCCACGACGCATTCGCTCTTCGCGGGCGTCGTCACGCTGGTCGTCTTCCTCGCCTACACGCAGTTCGAGAACCACGTGCTCAACCCGGTGATCATGAGCAAGACGGTGAACATCAACCCGCTGCTCGTGCTGGTCTCCATCCTGGTCGCGGCGTCGATCGGCAGCTGGATCGGCGGGCTGTTCGGCGGCTTCGTCGCGGCGTTGCTGGCCATCCCGGCCGCGGGCGCGGGCCAGGTGATCTGCAGCGAATTGTGGCGCGACAGCGCGCCACCGGAGCCGGCCGGCCCGCCGGGCCATGGCGACGGCGCAGTGGCACCGGCCGATGCCATCCCGGCCGTGGGCGGGCCAGCCATCCCGGCCGCGGGTGGCCCGGCCACGACGGAGGTGGGCGGCGAGTCGGCCACCGTCACCAAGCCGGCTCCCTAGCCGGTCATCAGATCGCTGGCGGGAGCCGGCCGGTCGCCCGCCTGGATGGTCAGCAGGCCCTTGCTCATGACGCCGACCCGCTGCGCGCGGCGGGCGATCGCGGTGTCGTGCGTCACCAGGACCAGAGTGAGCCCGCGTTCCCGCCAGAGCTTCTCCAGCAGGTTGATGATCTCGTCCCTGGTGTCCTCGTCCAGGTTGCCGGTGGGCTCGTCGGCCAGCAGCACCGTGGGCTCCTTGATCAGGGCCCGGGCGACCGCCACCCGCTGCTGCTGGCCGCCGGACATCTCGCCGGGCAGGTGCCGGGCCCGGTCGCCGAGCGCCACCGAGTCCAGCGCGGCGGCCACGCGCCGGCGGCGTTCGGCCGCTCTCACCCCGAGCGGGATCAGGGCGGCCTCCACGTTCTCCGCGGCCGAGAGCGTGGGCACCAGGTTGAACGTCTGGAAGATGAACCCGATCGATTTCGCGCGCAACCGGCTCGCCTGCCTACCCGGCAGCCTGGTCAGGTTCTTGCCATCCATATCGATGGTTCCCGAGCTGGGCCGGTCCAGCATGCCGAGCAGGTTGAGCAGGGTGGACTTGCCGTGCCCGGTGCGGCCCTGGATCGCGAGCCATTCACCGTCCCTGATCACCAGGCTGAGATCGCGGACCGCGGGAACGGTGTGGCGGCCCTTGGTGTAGAGCTTGGTCACGTCGGTGAGCTGATACATGAGCGTGTTCTCCTGTCGGTTCGTACCGTCCGGCTTCCTGCCACGCGGCTGTGTGGCGTCCGGCTCCATGCCGCCGGTATTCATGCCACCCGGGCCAAGGCGTCCGCTGGCCGCAGCCGGGCGATCCGCCAGCTGCCGAACGACCCCGCCAGCAGCCCGCCGGCCAGCGCGAGCACCACCGCCAGGGCGATCGCGCCCGCGGTGACCGAGGCGGACATCGGTACGGCAACGGTGTGGCTCGCGGTGGGGCTGAAGCTCACCGGCCCGCCTCCGGAGCCGCCCGCCGCCTGGATGTGCTGGCCGGTCGGGCTCGTCAGGTCGCCGGTCAGCGTCGGTGCGACCGAGGTGATGATGGCCGCGCCCGCGAAGCCGAGGGCCACACCGGCGGCGCCGCCCACGATGCCGATGACCAGCGACTCACCGATCACCTGGGCGATGATCCGGCGCGACCGCCAGCCGAGGGCCTTGAGCGTGCCGAACTCGCGCACCCGCCTGCCCACGGCGGACATGGTCAGCAGGCTCGCCACCGCGAACGCCGCGATCAGCACCAGGATCGACAGCCACTTGCCGAGGTCGTTGGCCAGCTTCGCGGTGCTGGACACCGACCCGGTCACCTGACTGGCCAGGCTCGCCGCGGTGGTGACCGTGTCGGCGGGCAGCAGGTGCTTGATCTCGGACTGCACGGCGGAGATGTCGGCGGCGCTGGCCGCGGTCACGTAGATCGCGTTCACCTTGTTCTTCAGGCTCTTGCTGGTGGGGCCGGTGGCCAGGGCCTGGGCCCGGGCCAGTGGGATGTATACGGCCGGTGGGCTGCCGCCCTGCGGCTGGGAGACGATCCCGATGACCGTGAAGTCGTGCCCGGCGACGCTGACCTTCGAGCCAACCTTCAGCTTGTGCGTGATCGCATAGCCGGAGTCCACCACCGCCACGTTCGAGGTCGCGTCGGCGCTGGTCAGCGACCGGCCCGAGGTAACTTTCCCGGCGCTGAGCGGGCCCAGTGACAGGTGGCTGGTGTCCACCCCGTCCACGTTGAACTGGGTTGGCGTTGGGGGTGCGCTGCCGCCGCCTATCCCGCCGAAGTTCTTCGGGATCTTGACCCCCGTGTCGGTGAGCACGAGCCCGCCGGCAGCGGCCGCGACATTCTTGAGCCCGGCGACCTCGGCCACCTTCGACTGGCTGATCGGCCCGTAGTTCCCGGGCGTCAGGTGGGCGATCGTCTTGCCCGCCGCGTTCTCGCACTTCCCGTTCTGGCAAACCTTGGCGCCGCCCGGGCCTACCTGGAAGGTCGTCGCCCCCTTGGGTGGGCCACTGGCGCTGGTGGGCGCCCGGGGCGGCTTGCCGGTGACCGTGATGTCGGTGCCAACGCCGTACAGCGACTTCAGCACGTCCGCCTGCGCCTTTTTCACGCCCGCCGATGCGGCGGTCACGGTGACGACCAGGCCGATCCCCAGCGCAAGGCCAAGCGCGATGAGGACGGCCTGCCGCATCCGGCGGCGCAGTTCCCGCCGCAAGTAGGTGATGAAGAACATGATCCGCGCTCCTGTTCCGCGAGGTGCCAGCCGCCCCCGTCCCGCCGCGGCCTGACGCAGCCAGGTTTATGCGGCCGGTGGTTGCACGGCGGTTACACGGACGAAGGGTGGCCGGTGTAACCGCCGTGCAACCAGGTGCGCCGCAGCCTGGGATGGCACGCCGATGAGCTACTCGAGGCAGGGACGCACAACGATGTCGCAGCGGCGGCCGGGTCACCGCGGTCACGATCGCCGACCCGGCGCAGGCCCCGGCCGGGGGAAGCCTGCCGTGACGCGCGGCTCGTACCCGTTTTCAGCCAGGCCGCA
>Ga0306923_10001639_pt1 | contig 19961 bp, 22 predicted proteins | sample sta12Can44000108_FD_203841 | JGI IMG/M metagenome (GOLD analysis project Ga0306923, IMG submission 203841) | Lab enrichment of tropical soil microbial communities from Luquillo Experimental Forest, Puerto Rico - statanox.12C.anox.44.000.108 (v2)... | ecosystem: Environmental > Terrestrial >... | reverse complement strand
CAGCCCCAATCCGGTAGCGAAATTATCACCGGCGTGACGACCTGGAACAGTCCGGTGACGAGGAAGAACGCGCCCATCAGCAAGGTGAGGATCTCGGCGGTGGCCAGCGGCCGCCAGACCATGAGAAGGCCGACGACTCCGAACAGAACCGCACCCATGAGGTGCTGGAACACGCCTGCCCATTTCCCGACCATCACCGTCTGCGCGATCTCGATGCCGGCCGCAAACAGCAGCAGCCATCCGAAGAACAGCATGGAGACCACGGTCGCGGCCACCGCGCGCGCGACCGCCGCCACCCCGAGCGCCACGAGGGCGATGCCGAAGGCCAGAAACCAGCCCCAGTTATGGGCGAGCTCGGCGGAAAGGCGGACGTCGAGAGCCTGCAGTGCGTTCATGCGCGTATCCCCCGTTGAGCCTAGAGCTCCTTGCCGATCATGCGGTCAAGCGAATAGGGACCGCCGCCACGGATCGCAATGGCGAGCAAGACGATGCCCAGCAGCAGCACGTACTCGAAGCCGCCCTGGTTGGCCGCGAAACCCTTCGACATGTGCACGACGAGAAAGGCGATGGCCATCTCGATGGCGATCGCGGCTGCAAAAAACCGGGTGAACAGGCCCACGATGATGCAGAGCGCGCCGACCGTCTCCAAAAACATCGCCGCGCCTGCGAACAACTCGCCGGGCACGAGCCCGCTCTTGCTCATGAACCCTGCAACACCAGTGATGCCGGTTTTGAACTTCTGCCAGCCGTGCATGAACAGGATATAACCGATTACGACACGCACCAGCGCGTATGTGATCTCTCCCCAGCTCGCGTAGAATCCGGCAAGCCCCGGAAAAACGAGCTTCTGCCCTTTTGCGCCATTCATCGACTTGCCTCCCTCAAATTGTTGGAGCGGCGAAGCAGAACGATCCCTGCCATGCAGCTTGCGATGCTTTGCTGATCTGCCCCAACCTGGCTGCAAAACTGTACTTGACCGCAATCAATGGCGTCAACGGGCCGGCGGCGTGGAGCGATCGTACGGATGAATCTTAGCTTCACGCATCACTTGTCACCGCGGCGCTCCCCGTTCTCCACATATTTTCGTTTCTTTTCCTCAATCAGCTCCATGAGGCAGCGGGCAGCGGTTGCATACGTCGGGTTGCCGCTAAGCGCCTCCTTGAGATGCTTGTGCATCTCATCATCCATGGCCAGGTGGTACAATGCATCGAATGCATCGTCAGGCAGCGGATCGACAAAACTTTCCACGCGTCCGCATACCAGGCTCATCCGAACATACCGATCGAAAGTCATGCCCGAGTCGGGGGCGCTGAAGGCCTGCTGAATATACTCTCGGAGAGTCTCGAAGAATTCCTGCGCCAGCCTTGGACTGATCGAGCTCGACTCGGCCATCGGCAGGCCCCGGTTGCGCATCCCCCGTGACGCGCCGGAAGGAACGCCGCGGAATTGAAAGCCACGCTATGCGATGGCATGCTGGAGGTGCAACGGAGGAGCATGCCATGGGTATCATCTGGACGATCATTATAGGGTTTGTGGCGGGGGTGATCGCAAAATTCCTTCATCCCGGGTCGAATGAGCCTTCCGGCTTTATCCTGACGACCCTGCTTGGAATTGTGGGAGCCTTCGTCGCAACATTTCTGGGACAAGCCGTCGGTTGGTACAAAGCCGGCGAAGGCGCTGGATTGATAGGGGCAATCGTAGGCGCAATCATAGTGCTGGTCGTCTGGGGGTATTTCGCGCGCCGCGGTGCGCAGAACGTGTGACCTAACCGGGATCCGGTGCACGGCGGTAAGATGAAGCTGCAAAGAGGAGGATGAGATGAGTCGCGGATATCCGTCTATGACAGCTCTGTTGGCGCTCCTCGCAATCGCCGGCTATCAAAACAGGGACAAGATCGCGGAATGGCTCGCTGCCGCTCAGCGCAGCCCGGGCAGTGCGGCGCCGGCGCCACAAGGCGGCGCGGGCGGCAGCCCTCCCGGAAAGCTCGGTGGATTGCTCGCCGGAACCAGCATCAGCGATATGCTCAGCGGAGGACTTCGCGATCTGGTGGACAGCTTCAGGCAGGCAGGGCACGGCGAAGTCGCGGATTCGTGGGTCGGCCACGGACCCAACAAGCAGATTTCGCCTTCCCATTTGGAGCGCATAATCGGGGCGGACGTCCTGGAGACGGTGGCGCAGCAGACCGGACTATCCCCGGAAGAGATTCTTTCCAGGCTCTCAAAAAATCTTCCCGAGGCGGTTGACAGCTATACGCCGGACGGGCGCATCCCGACGCCGGCCGACTTGTCGCGACCGGCCTAGAGCACCGATTCCATGATCTGAATCTTGCCCGCCCCTCACCCCACCGTCTCAGCCGAAGTCGGATTTATCCGACTTCGGGCACCAATAGTGATCGAACTCGGGTAAACCCGAGTTCGATTGTTAAGAACGGGGAGAGGGAGTGAAACACCGTGCAAGTATTAGATCATGTGTGGTGGCACGGTAGCCCTGTGACGCATTTGCGCTCGACGCCTGCAACTTCGTAATACTTCATCGTGGCGGAATTCGACCATATCTTTGCAACGCTGGAGCATTGGATCCACGAATACGGCGCTGGCGCTGTCTTCCTGATCTTGACCTTCGAGTCGTTTGGAGCGCCGCTTCCAGGCGAATCACTGCTTGTTGTCGCGGCCATTCTGGCCGGTCGCGGCGACATCTCGTTCCTCAGCCTGCTCATTTCAGCCTGGGCAGGTGCGGTCATCGGCGACAACATCGGTTACGTCATCGGCAGGAAGCTTGGCCACGGACTGATATCGCGATTTGGCGGCAAGATCGGATTGACTCCCGAGCGACTCGGCAAGGTCGAGGCGGTCTTCGCACGCTATGGTCCTGCGACGGTGTGCTTTGCAAGATTCTTCAATGTATTGCGGCAGTTGAACGGTATCGTGGCCGGCACCCTCGAGATGGATTGGCGTCAGTTTCTTGCCTTCAACGCCCTGGGCGGCGCCATTTGGGTGCTGCTATGGACCACGGCCGGGCGTTATCTCGGCTCACATGGCGCGGACATCGCCGCGCTCGCCCGAAAACTGGGAATGTTAGGACCGATCCTTGTTTTGATCGTGCTGGCGGCGGTATTGACTTATGTGTATGCACGTCGCCGCGTTGGACAGTCGCAGAACTGACGCTCGCTGAACCGCCATAGAGCGCCCGTTTCAGGTTTCTTGCGCCATCACCGGCTATTGCTTCTCAAGCCCGCCCTCCGCAATGACGCGGGCCCACCGCTCAATTTCGGAGCGCATGCGCCCATCGAGCGGCTCTGCCGCCAAGGGGCTGGCATCGAATCCGATTTCCTTGAATCTCCGTTTCACATTCGGCTCTGCAAGAATTTCCGCTGCTGCACGGCCGAGCATCTCCACGGCTGCCGGCGGCATGTCCTTCGGACCATAAAGCGCGTTCCACGAGATCACCACGAAATCCCGAACACCGGCTTCCTGCATCGTTGGCACATTGGGCAAGTCGGGGTCCCGATCGGCCGAAGTTATGGCAAGCGGGCGAATCTGCTTTGCGCTGATCTGAGACCGCAAACCGCCATAGGCGTTGATCACCACGTCCACCTCATTACGCAGCAAGGCAACACTGAGCTCGGAGGGTCCGCGATACGGCACAATCGTAAAATCGAGACTCTGCATCGATCGCATGAGAAGCGCGGCAAGGTAATTGGTCGTCCCCGGGCTCGATGTGCCGAGCGTCAGGGTGCCGGGCTTCTCCTTTACCGCCGCTATCCACTCTCGCAGGGTGCCGAACGGCGAGCTCTCCCCGGTGACGAACAGATAGGGAAACTCGCTTACCCCGACGATCGGCGTCAGCTCCGCGCGCGGGTCAACCGGCTCCTTGAACAGGCTCACACCGATGGCGGTGTTGTTCCCGGCCCAAAGGATCGTGTAGCCGTCCGCCGGGGCATTCGTGACCGCGCGCTCCGCGATGACGCCCGCCGCGCCCGGCTGGTTTTGCACGAGCACCGGGACAGCGAAGCGAGCCGACAATTTTTCGGCGAGAATGCGAAGCGCGATGTCCGACGCCGCTCCCGCCGCCAGCGGCGTTACAATGCGGACTGGACGCGATGGATACGGCGCTTGCGCGGCTGCCTGAGGGGAAGCGACCATCGCGCACCCCAGCATGATTGTCGGCAATGCGGCCCGGCGAAGACGCTTTGGCTGCAGGGAAATCATTCCTTGCGATTTGCGGATTGCGGCGGCCAGTCAACGCATTCGGCGAGACCGCGACCCATGATCCATTCCTTGTCCGAGGCGGACAAGAAATCCATGTGCTCCGTGAACAGCTTCACGCAGTCGCCGTAGCCGCAGCTGGTGCGCTCCAGCATCGCCGACGCATCGGTTCCCCAGAAACAACGCCGCGGCCCGAAGGCTTCCACCAGGCGGCGGATATGGGGCTGAATATTCTTGTAAGGATAGAGTGCGGTCGAGAACACCGGCACCAGGGTCAGCTTGACGCAGACATTTGGATGTTTCGCCAGGGTCGCCGTGCTCTCCGAGGCAGCCTTGAGCAGATCATCCTTCTGCGTGGTGCGCGCACCGAGATGATCCATGATGATGCGAAGCCGCGGATGTCGTGCGGCGACTTCGCCTATCTCCTTGTGCGTATAGGGCGCGTTGAGCATCACCGGAATGCCGAGACGCTCCGCCGCCGGCCAGAACCAGTCGGCGGTGCCGTCCTGCATCCAGGCGCGGTCCCATTCGTGATGCAGCGTGAGCCGCACACCAAGCATGCCCTTCTGGTCGCGCCAGGTTTCGAGCTTGCTGCGCTCGTCCGGCTTGTTGATCGGAAAGCGGCCCATCACGGCAAAGCGATCGGGATATTTCTGCGCCGCTTCGAGGCTGTAATCGACGCGGTCGCCTTCCCACGACGGAGGCACCAGGATGGCGTGCGCGACGCCCGCTTCCTTCATCATGGCGCTGAATTTTTCGTAGGTCAGCGGCTCCGGCAGATGCGCCCTGCGACCCGGCATCCAGGGGCGGTCCGGCGCTTCCGGCCGCCACACGTGAACGCCTGCATCCACGATCATCATGCGTCATTTCCCCGTCAAAATGCTCTAAGCCGCGACCAGCGCGCGGGTGGTGTCGTCGAACAGCTCATCCACCGACATGCGGCGCGGTATCAGCTGCTGCCGATGGCAGAACTCGATGATGATTTCCAAAATGGGCCGGCAGGCCTCGACGCCGAACCGGTAGGGATCGAGCGCGCCGCCGTCCGGCAGGCCGGCAGCCCGCTTGCTCGCGTGCAGCTGGCGGAAGATGTCCTTGACCGCGTCGGGCCGTAAACGCGACAGCTCCTGCCTCACTACCAGCATGTGATTGATCGGGACGCCGTGGTGGCGCTCGGCCCATTTCTGTGCGGCCGCCTCGGCGTCCGGGATAAGATGCTTGAGCCTCGGGTCGGGCAGCTTGTCGCCGACAATTCCGGCGGCGACTTCGCCGTCGAGCAGCATCTGCGTGAGCTCCTTGCCCTCCGGCGCGCGCTTGACGACGGCGGGATCGCGATACTCGGCGACATGCGGATCTTCGAAGGTGATCCATTCCACCTTGTTGATGTCGACGCCGTAATCGCCGGCCAGAATTCCCCGCACCCACGTCCCCGTCGTCACCGTGTAGGCGCGCACGCCGACCCGCTTGCCGTTGAGCTCGGAAGGCCTGAGCGGGCCGCGGTCGGGGTTGTAGGCGATGGTGTGATGCTGGCCGCGGCTCACGAGAACCGCGGGCACCAGAACATAGGGCTTGCCGCAGGCCTTGGCCTGCAGGTAGGTCACGATGGCAAGCTCGGCGACGTCATACCGGGCATCGCGCACGACCTGCTTGAACAGGTTGTTTGCAACCTTCACCTCGACAAAATCGAGATCGACCAGATCCGAGCGCACCGCGCCAGCCTTGAGTGCCTTGGTGATGGGATAGTCGCCAAGCATGGTGTTGAGCTTGAGCTTTGTTGCGGTCGCCATGAGACGATTCCTTTCTCACTTGGCCAGGGCGGGATAGAGCGTGTGCGCGGTCTTGCCGAAGATCCAGTCCTGATCCGACGCCTTGGCGAACGAGAATGCCTTGCGCGCGGCTGCGAGAATCTCCGACAGCGTGCCGACCGAGTTGGGGAAATTCGAGCCCCAGGCGATGCGCGAGGCGCCGAACGTATCGACGACCTTGCCGAAGAACGTATCCGCCGTGCCCTTGCCCCAGCTCTTGGGCGCGACATTAACGGGCGTGGTCTTGAGGTAGATCTGCTTGTATTTGGCAAGCGCGAGGAACTCGGAAGCCGCCTGGTAGGGCGGGCCGTCCGCGAACGGCGCGCGCGCGAGGTGATCGAGGATCATGGTGACGTTGGGGAAGCGATCCATGATCTGACGCAGCAGCGGCAAGCCCTCCTGCTTCATCTGCATGCAGACCGGAATGTTCTTCGCCGCCGCGTGCTCCCAGAACGGATGAGTCTTCGGGTCGGCGAACCATGTCGCCTGGTCCGGCAAGGTACTCCCCGTGGTGAACAGCCGCATGCCGGTGCAGCCCCGCCCGAGCCAGTAATCGAACGTCTTCACCGCGTCGGGCGCCATGACGTCGATGGAGCAGACCGCCGTGAAGCGGGCCGGCACGGCGGCCACCGCGTCCGTCACATAGCTGTTGTCGTAACCGTAGGCGGTCGAGGAATGCACGATCGCGGCCTTGTCGACGCCGGCCTCATCCATGGCCTTGATCAGGGTCTCATAGGTGGTCGGCCGCTCGCTCGACCACGTGGATTGCGTGCCGCCAAGCGGGTCCAGCGGATAACGCCGGGTATCGGGCGAGACGATGTGCGGATGTATGTCTATGACAGGCATGAGCGCTCCACTCAGGTTGGGCAAGATTTCAAGGATCGATATCGACGAGCACCCGATCAAGCTGCGGGCGCGACGGTATCAGCTCCTGCTGCAGGCTGTATGTGACCAGGGCCTCGATGCTGGGACGGTTCGCCGCCATGCCGTAGGGCAAGGGATCGCTCATCAGCGACAGGAAATCGCGGTAGCGCTTGTCTTCCGGGCTCTCGCCGTGACCGCGTTTGAGCTCCTCGAGATACGGCTTTTTCGCCGCGACAAAGGCGTCCACCAGCGAGCGCGCCAGCCACGGATGACGGTTGATGTGCTCGTCCTTCACCACAATGAGACCGTGGATCGGGTAGATGCCGCTGCGACGGAACCAGTCGGCCTCGACCTGCCCGACATCGGCAATCAGTTCCGGATAGGTGTCCGCAGCGGCAGCGGCGGTGCCCGCCTTGTCCCAGCCGCTCACCGGCGGACCGGCGCGGCCGACCCCGGCGGGACCGGTAAACCCGGCCTGGATCTCGCCCGCCTTCATCATGCTCTGCAGCGACTTGCCTTCCGGCGCGTGTACCACGTTCGGCGGCAGCTTGAGTGCGGTGACGTGCTCCTCGTCATCGACCACCCAGGTCACCTTCGAGGAATCAAGCCCGTACTCGTTGATGAAGATGCCGCGCGTCCACACCCCGGTGGTGACTGAATAGGCGCGCACTCCGACCTTCTTGCCTTCCAGGTCCTTGGGCACCTTGATGGCGGCATCGGGACGGACCACGAAGCCGCCGTGGTGGAAACGGCGCATCAGGAAGACCGGCAGCGCGATGAAAGGCGCGCCGAGCGCGCGCGCAATCATGTAGGTCGTCGGCGCCATCTCGCAGACGTCGAACTCGAGATCGCGCACCATGCGCCGGAAGGCCCCGATGATCGGCGTCACCTGGACGAAATCCGGCTCGATGCCCCCGATGGCAACGGCGCCCGATTTGAGCGCGCGGGTGTGGCCGTAATCGGCGATCGCAATCTTGAGCCGCGGTTGCTCCGCCATGTCGTCCTCCTGATGTCCGTTGGCCGGCGCTGGCGATGGCCGACAGGAATGGGCGCCGTGCGAAGCGGAACGGAATTTGCCCGATCGAGCGGGGCCGCGCTCACTCCTTCGGAATTCCGGCCTTCTCGATCACCTCGCGCCATTTGGCGGCGTCCGCCGCCAGCCGGTCATGCATCTGTTGCGGGGTGCTGCCGCTTGCCTCCATGCCGAGGCTAAGCGTCTTTGCTTTGAGCTCCGGGTCGGACAGAGCCTTGTTCACGGCGGCATTGAGGATGGTCACGATCTCCGCCGGCACCTTCGCTGGCGCGCCGAGCCCGTTCCAGCTGGTCACGATGTAATCGGGAAACCCGCTTTCGTGGGCGGTCGGCACGTCCTTGAGCAATGGATTGCGGCGCTCGCCCGACGTGGCGATGATCCGGATCTTGTCGGGACCGATCACTCCATGCAGCGCGGCGTAGTAATCGAAGCCGAGGTCGACATCGCCGCGCAGCAGCGCCGTCACCAGGTCGGGCGTTGTGCGATAGGGGATGACCGTGTATTGGGCGCCGGTGACCTGCTGAAACAGGTGGGCGGACAGATTCTGCGTGCTGCCCGGGTTGATGGCGCCGAGATTGATCTTGCCCGGATCCTTTTGCGCCGCGTCCACCAGATCCTTGAGCGACCTGTAGGGCGACTTGTCCGGCACCGCGAGCAGCATCTCGAAGCTTGCCGCGACCGAGACCGAAGCGAAGTCCGTGAGCACATTGTAGGGCAGCTTCTGGAACAGCGACATGCTGATCGCCTGGCCATTGCCCATTTCGCCGAGCGTGTAACCGTCGGGGCGAGCGCGCATCACCTCCGACATGTTGACGATGCCCCCGGCGCCCGGACGATTCTCGACCACGAATTGCTGCTTGAGCTCCTGCCCGAGCTTGTCCGCGAGCAGCCGCATGGTGAGGTCGCCGACCCCGCCGGGACCGTACGGCACGAACACCCGGACCGGCTTTTGCGGGTAGCCGGCGGACTGCCCGCGTGCGGCCGAGACCGTGCAGATGACGGCCGCCGTGCACACGAGGGCCGCCGCGAGCGTATGATGAAAACGCCGGATGGCGGAGCGTTCGCCCACTTGCGCGCGCATCGGGTTTCTCCCTGGACCGTCCCGTTGATCCGCCGGTCCGCTTTGCTGCGGCGCGGCGTCGTTATTCTTCGACCTTCTCCGGCGCAGGCGTGCCACCGGCCCGGCGCAAACGCCAATCGAAATGCTGCGCACGGTCATAAGATTTAGCTATGATGGCAACGCGTTTTCGTTCAATGCGCGCCACGATCCCGATCCCATGGTTCCTCCCGATCTTCCTTCGCTTCGGCAGCTGCGCGCGTTCGAAGCCGCGGCCCGCCTGGAAAGCGTCAGCGGCGCGGCGCGCGAAGTCAATCTCTCGCAGCCGGCGCTCACCCAATCGCTGCACGCGCTCGAAGCAAGGCTGTCGGCGCGCTTGTTCGAACGCCGGCGTTCCGGCTGCTATGTGACCGAGCCTGGCGCAATCCTGCTGCCGCGCGTGCGGCGGTTCTTTGATCACATCCGCTCTGCCATCGGCGAGCCCGCGGTCGGCGCGCCTTTCGCCGGCCGGCGCAGCGTCGAGGCGATCATCAACAAGCTGACCAGGCCGCAGCTGCGCAGCCTGATTGCGATTTCCGGGAATCAGTCGTTCGAAGCCGCGGCGCGCTCGCTCGGGATCGCGCAGCCCTCGCTGCACCGCTCCGCGAGAGAGCTTGAGCGTGAGCTTCGGCGCAGCCTGTATCGGCGAACGGCGAGCGGCATGACCACCACGGCGCAGGGGTCCGAGCTCGCCAGGCGATTTGCGCTCGCCTTGCGCGAGATCGAATATGGCCTGGAAGAGCTCCACGCGGCGCGGGGGACGGTCGTTTCACGGCTTGCCATCGGCAACATCCCGCACTCGCACAACCAGATGCTTTCCGCCGCCATCAATGCGCTGCTGCGCGCCCATCCGAGTGCGCGCGTTCAGGTCGTCGACGGCCATTACGATGCCCTGCTGCACGACTTGCGGTCCGGCAAGCTCGATTTTCTCTTCGGCGTGCTGCGACGGCCGGAGTGGGCGTCCGACGTGAAAGAGGAGCTTTTGTTCGCCAATCCCTATGTGGTCGTCGCGCGCAGAAAACATCCCCTGGCTTCGTTGAAAACGCTCACGGCGTGCGATCTCGTCCGCTACGATTGGATCATGCCCGGACCGACCACGCCGCGCCAGCAGGCCTTCGAGCGTCTGTTTGCCGAAACGCAGAACCGGCCGCGGGTGAGCATTGAAACGACCTCCATGCAGATTTACCGGGCGGTTCTGGCCTCAACCGATCGGCTCACCCTGATGTCGCAGGTCGAGTCGCGGCTCAATGATGACAGCGCTCTGACCGTGCTGCCGTTTGCGTCCGCGCATCTGCGCCGGTTCGACGGGGTCGCGACCCGCCTCGATTGGCAGCCAACCCCCATCCACCGGCAATTTCTCGATCTCCTGCGGGCGCACGCGCGCCGATTGACGGCATCGGCTATAAGATGAGCGTCCATCAATGCCGTTGAGCAAGCCGGTATTGATTGTGGAGGACGACGTCTGGGCTCGCCTGATCGGCGTGGTCCTCGATCCGAGCACCAGTCGCGAACGGTGGGCCGCGTTCGCGGACTTCATGTCGCCCGATTTGCCGGATTTCCGCGGCTGGTGTGACCAGGTGATAAAGGCGGCGGGTTCGCTCTACCCCAGCGACGTCAGGCTGGTCGGCTCCAGGGCCCAATTGCATGACAACCTTGAATCGGCGCAAGCCATTGTCATCGAATCCCTGACCGTTGGTCCGCAAGAGCTCGCGCTCGCGCCGCGTCTCAAGGTCGTTCACAAATATGGAACGATTCTTCGAAATATCGATGTCGCGGCCTGTGCGGCACGCGGCGTCAAGGTGCTGGGCGTGCGCCGCCGTGCCAACATCGCCTGCGCGGAACACGCCTTTGCATTGATGCTGGCGCTCGCGAGGCGAATCCAGGCTCTCAACGGAGTGATCAGCATCGACCGGCTTCCCGGCGGTCACCGTCCTTATGCGCCCTTTGACAGGCGTCACACCCCAGGCGCCAATTGGGGGCGCTTCTCCGGAATGCGCACTCTCAACGGCAGCACGCTCGGCATCATCGGCCTCGGCGAGATCGGCCGGGAGATTGCGCTGCGCGCCGCCGCGTTCGGAATGCGGGTGTTCTATTTTCAACGAACCAGGCTTCCCGGAGCGGATGAGGAGAGGCTTAGCGCTGGGTATCGCGATTTGGAGCCGCTGCTCGCAGACAGCGACTGGATCATCCCGCAGCTGCCGCTTGATGCTTCCACGTTGCGCCTGCTCGATCGCGAGCGGCTGGCGCTGATCAAGCCCGGCGCCTGCGTCGTCAACGTGTCGAGGGCGGAACTGATCGACCGCGACGCGCTGCTCGACGCGCTGCGATCAGGCCATCTCGGTGGGTTCGCGCTTGACTCGCTCTACGAGGAGCCTGGCCGATCCGACGACGAGCTGCTGTCATTCGAGAACGTCGTCCTGACGCCCCACATGGCAGGATCGCCGCGCACGAACGGGCTCAGCGATATTGCAGACGTCATCGCGGGAATTGCCCACGCGCTGGCGGCATGAATGGTTTTTTGCTGCGGTGCATGAGTTTCGGTTATGGCGCTACCCGAACCCGACATCGCCTGCGATTTTGCTGTGACGCGCAACGCGGCAGGCCTGCCAACGTCCTGCCAACGATGTGGTAGGGTATGACTCTCGGCAGAGGGAAGCACATGCAGCGGCGCAAATTCATTACGTTGCTCGGCGGCGTGGCGACAGCGTGGCCGCTCGCCGCTCGCACGCAGCAGCCGGCCATGCCGGTGATCGGATATCTCGGGATTGCTTCGCGCGAGGAGGCGCCGGCGCACTTTGCGGGATTGCGTCGGGGTCTGAAGGAAGCCGATTTTGTTGAAGGCCAGAACGTCGTAATCGAATATCGCCCCACGGGAGATCAATACGATCGGTTTTCCGAGTTTGCGGCTGATCTGGTTCATCACCGGGTGGACGTGATCTTTGCGTCCGATAACGTCGGGTCTCTGGCGGCAAAGGCCGCAACCGCAACCATTCCAATCGTCTTCGCCATCGGTGGCGACCCGGTCGCATTGGGCCTTTGTCGGTGCAGCAGTCGACGAAAATCGAGCTCGTCATCAATCTCAAGACGGCCAAAGCGCTCGGCCTAACCGTCCCGCCCACCCTGGTTGCGGTCGCCGACGAGGTGATCGAGTGACGAATTGTGGCGGCTCCGCCATTCAAAAATTCTCATGGGAGTGCGGCGATAGGCCACCCTTGCGAGCGCAGCCGTATTCTTCGCACAGATAAGAAAGATCGCCTTCGCACGGATGGCGGGTAATTGGGCAAAGCAATGCAAGCTTTAATTCGAGATTGTCCTTGGCTCGTTGCTGGTTGTCCCCAAGGCACTTCCCACCAGAGGATTCGGTCATATGTTGCGCCCCAGGCTGGCTGGAAACGTTGCGTCCACGATTGAGCGACGGGTCATTATTTTGATCGCTCAAGAGTCGGGTGAAGGACATAGGGGGCGCACATCGTGAGTTGCGAGCATCACACGTCAGTCAAGCCTAAAGCACTCCGTTTCTTGCTGTTGAAATATGTCCGCAGTGGGCGGTTTGAAGAGTTTGGCCGGGAGCTCGCGCCCAAGCCGGCTTGCAGGTCAAGGCGCCGCCGGGCCGCAAGCGGAAATCATCGCGTTGGAATCGTGTGTCCAGTTCGCGGAGTTTGGTCGGGAGGGATCGCTCTTGAGCCCAATTCGTTTGAATGTGGGCTCTGATGCACTTTGAGAATTCACCGTGACGCAGCCAACAGGGCCTCGTCAATTAAGCTGGGTGCACTAATCTGAGTCTTGAGCCACTTGATCACAGGAGCCTGGGTAATCCCTTGAAATTCCCGCTTCTCATCCGGACCCCACTCGATGAATTCGATGCCGGCGGTCGTGAGGGCCCCGATGGCCTCTTGTTCAGCCTTGCGCGAACCGTCACGATTGAATGCGATTGCCTTTAACGCCGCTTCATCCACAGCAGCTCTCTCATCGGGTGAAAGCTGGATATAGAACGCGTTGTTGATTCCGAGCACGCCGACAGCATAGCTGTGTCCCGATAGAAGAATGAATTTATGCACCTCATTTAACCGGATACGCCGGAAGACACTGAGCGAGTTGTCTTGAACATCAACCAGGCCAGTCGACACCGCTGCGTACAGCTCACCGAACGGGATGGGGACAGCCGACGCCTTGAGCGCCCCAATCAGGGGCGCGGCGAGCGGACCGAGTGCCCGGATTTTAAGCCCGGCGAAATCGGCCGCGGACCGTAATGGTTTGTTCGCGCTGAAGTGCTTGAAACCACCCGATTCCCACCATCCAAGGACACGAATTCCGGTTTTGATCCTGAGATCGTCCGCGAGCTTCTGCCCAAAGGGCCCATCAAGGACTTTCCATGCATCCTGCTCTTTCGCGAAGAGATAGGGAATGTTCAACACCTGGATGTCCGGATAGATCGTGGCGTAATTCCCATCGGAAGCGTCGGACATTTGGATCACACCGCTCCGCATCTGATTCATACGGTTGATGGGAGTGCCAAGTGCGCCGCCATAGATGATCTCAACCGTCAATGCGCCATGGGTCCGGGTTTCGAGGTCGGTCTTGAAAACCGTGTACATGCCGTTGATGAAATCGATGCCAGACACGTCCTTGGGCAGCGCAAGGGCCACCTTGATGTTTTTTTGAGCGGCAACAGTCTGGGGTAACAGGAACGATACAACCATGATAAGCATCACAAGGATGCGATAAATTTTCTTCATGCGCTGGTCCAGCATGGAACGTGAGTGAAGTCGGCTTACCCTCCCGAAAGCGGCGGCAAGGTGGACATGCTGGCACCTCCATCTGGTACCAAGGACGGTCCAAAGCCTGCGGCCCGCGTGTTCCTCAATCAACAGACATTGGCCGAAGTGTTGGACAAGCCTCGTCCGTGGCGCCGCCAAGCCCGACGATAAGCACGACGATGAATTCTCGCCGTCCGACGTCGATTACCATGCGATCCTCCCACGGGGGTCATGCAACGGAGAGGATGATATCACACATGAACGTGCTGCGCTGCGGGATTTCGAACCAGCCATGTCGGCTCGGGGGCAACTGCCCCGCGATGGCTGTTAGTCGGGCTCCCAACCGACTTTTTATGGAAGTCTTGGTAAGAAACGTCGACAACCAGCTTCCATGCCCCGGTCCAGTGATCCCCTGGAACCAACACTAGCCGCTGCGGCCCGATGCTGCGGATTGCATCAAGTCCCGCTTGCGCGGCTTTCCTTCATGCACCGTTCATGTCGTGGGGCTCATTCATGAGACTGAACGCATATGGAGCTGGGCCATGGTGGGTCGGGTCCGGGTAGTGGCGGCGTCTATGAGGAAGGGAAGGCGGACTGGGGTGGGGGATGGCGCCGGCGTTGCCCGCTACAGCGGCCAAGATGCGGCGGCAATCTGCCCATGTATTCTCGTCACAGCCCGGCAATCAGAAGACACCTATTCTCCTGCCTATACGCTGCAAGAAGCGTGTGGCGCCTTGAAATGGGGATGCACATGCTCCCTCGACTCTTTCGATAGCCGTTCGTGAGTTCTCCAATGAAATTTGATTGTAGGGTGGCTGGAGCCGGGAGCCATGAATCACGATCACGTGGCCTGACTTCATCGCATTGATAAGGCCATGAGGCACGGTTACAGCGCGAGTTGACAGGGGAAGCGCATCGACCGATCGCGCCACGGACAGCGCGAAAGCATTTTCGTCGGTGACCAGCTCGATATCGCCTTCAATGTCTGGTTCGGGGACCGAGAGGTGCAGGCTAAGTGGCGATCCGGGATGGTCGCAACGGACGACTATGCAGAGCCAATCGCCAACATTCTGGGCATTATCGCCACACCCTTGAACCGCGCGACTTTGCTCTCCGGGGAACTTGGCTGAGGTCCAAGATGCGGCCTTCACGCTTTGAATTGGATCAAGGCAAAGGCATCCGACAATCACGCCCAACGTCACGAGCCGCATTCGATACTCTCCAAGCCGACGATGGAGCGCATGACGGTGCCAAGACATGCGGTAATGCGCCATGGGCGCAGGGAGAGCCTTCAATCTCGCCCTGGCGCTCGTGCCCTGCGCAGCTTGGCAATCCAATGGTTAATTTGGTGTGAAAGAGCGGCCACTGGCCGACATCATCAATCCACAATGCGCGGCTGCTGGAATGTTTGGCTTGTGACCGATTTGGTTACTTGCTGTTCGTGCGCCGTTCTGGCTTTGGGGCGGCGGTGTTCTGGAAGATTGACCGAATTGGACACCGACTCGCTTGTGCCGGGCGGCATCTGCGAATTAAGCGTGAGGTGTGGTGTACCAAGTGGCTCCTTCCGTAATTGGTGCACCCCTCACATAACTTGCCTCGTAGCTGGCTACTACGGGGCATTTTTTTTGCCAGGCCGCTCACTGGGCGGTGGCACCGTGAAACCATCTGCTGATTGGTGCGTTAGGGGTGTGAAGATGGCCCTACCTCAAGGGGCAGGATGATGAATCTGGCAAATCAGGCAGTATGCAAGCGTTGTGGGCGCGGAATGCAAAGAGTGGCGGAAATTGCGCCGTTTGGGAATCATCCGGGCTTGATAGCCTTTGTTTGCGATGATTGTGGCGCTACCGAAAGCAGGCTGCTCTATCCCCTGGGCAGCGATCGGCGGGTGGTTCATGAGCAGCAGCCTTGAGGCAAGTGTTGAATTTCGCGTCATGCCCAGCGGCGATGATCGCTGGTATTGGGAAGTCATCACGGGCGGTCGCCGTGTGATTATGCGCGGAGTGGCTGATACCGAACCTGCCGCTTGCCAGGATGCGGGCAATGCGGCCCGTAAGGCCAAGCTAATCCCATAGCCGGGGGCATTGCTGCCCACAGACCGGGGGTGTCCGCCGCAAATCGATTGTCACGCAATGGAATTGCTCGGCCGTGCGTAGAGCGGGGCGTGGCTGCATCCGGGTGACTCGCGGGTGCCCAATTTCAGCGCAAGGGCGGGGCCGCTGCACATGCGGGGAACGAAAAAGCCCCCGGGTGGGAAGAGGGCCAACGACCGGGGGCTGAGTTGTTCACCTGCAAAAGAGGGGTGAGGTGAGAATTGCAAAGCTAGCAGTGCGGCAATTGACGACTGCGGTAAGGACATGCCGGGTGCTCTGCATTGACTGCGAGGCTGCTCCGCAGATGACGCGGAGGCCGGTAGGTGAAAACCGGCACGGTGTCGGTGGCGCCTCGATTTGGCCGCGATGCCGCATCAGCCTTTGATCCATTGACTCCTGCAATTCGTTCAACTCGCCCCGCGCCAAGTGCGGGGCTTTTCTTTTTGGGCGCGGCTGTGCGTGCCGAGGCCGCCCATGAACGGGCGCATCAACTACCAGACGGGTTCTAACGTCCGAATGCGCCTTGAAAGATAGATCGCGCCAACAACAATCGAGTCTGTGTCAGCGAGCAGCTTCTGCAAGTTTTGCGCCGAGAAGTCCTTTTGGAAGAATTCGGACTGCCAATCGCCGAGCAGCGAGCAACAGGAATCACCCCCGTCGGATTAGCCAGTCAGCCCGAATCGAACGAGCACGGCTTGAGGGCGTTGGCGTCACCGTGCTGGTTTTCCAGGCAGCAATGGTCTCAATTATGATGTTGATTCCGGCCAGTGCGCTTTCGATTTCACCCTGCACGCGCTCAACCTCGAACTCGAGGAATGATTGCAATTGCTGGAGTTCGGAGGCTAGCCTTTCTAATCCCTCCAGCGAATTTGAAGCTAGCCGCATGACCGAAGATCGGATCCGTTCGGCATCCGTCTCGATCTGAGAGACGGGCTTCGGAGTCTTCTGCTCCACCAGTGGGGCCTTTGCCTGTACATCCACCGAAAGGAATTCAGCCGTTGCTGAAGCTGATATTGGAGCGTTCATCAAACTCTCCGCAACTGAATTTGGTTTGGATTTCGTTCTGGCTTCGAATGTTATTGCGAGTTGGGTTAACAACCGTTTAGTAAGGTCGTACTCGGACACGCCAAGCTCGGACGCGACCGCTCTCTTTATCCAGCGGTTACGGAGCTCAAGGCTGCCGAGTTTCCGCTGCCCAGCAATGGCGCGCTTGGTTCACTGGCCGTGGCGGTATCGCCCGTTTCCTTAACGCTGAGGCCGTTGGAAAATCCCAGTTCGTGCTGGGAGGCTCGTTCGATGTCAGCGCGGACTCGACAACCGAGTGCAGCCGTGCCGGTCACTCGAAGCCACATACGTCGAAACCACGTACTCACTGAAGAGCGCGATGACATGGGTACCGTCAATGACCGTGGGTGTGCCGCCGATTTAGTAGCTTTTGGCCCGTCGCGCATGATTGGTATTAGACGGTCTTTGACCTCACGACGAATGAGCATTAGCCACTGCTCGGCACGCTCCGCGCGATCCTTGGTCTCTCTGAGGTCGGCATCGAGACGGAGGACGCGATCCCTGGCCTCTCTGAGGGCGGCTTCGAGGCGGAGGACTTTATCCTCGTTCTCGCGTCGGATGACATCGGCACGCTTCTTTGCCTCGGTCGTCACAGCGCTAACACGAGCGTCAGCCTCCATCTTGACGCTTTCGATGCACGTACCGGCTTCATCTTTGACCTGGTCGATTGCGCGTGTCGCCTGAGCCAACTCGTTCTGCAAGCGACTGATCCTACTTTGGGCCTCAGCCTTCAGGCGGTCGATGCGCTCGTCGGCCTCCCGAATTGTCCGGTTGACGCGAGCGTCGGCATTGGACCGTACCTCTAGGACGATGGCTTTCGCTTCCGCCAGCAACTGGTCGCCAAGCCCCTCGGCCTCACGTTCGAGCTGATTGATCCGGTCCTGGGCCTCCCGCAACTGGGCTGACAGCATTTGAGCCAGTGCTACCACTTGTTCGCAATTCTCGTTCGCCAGGTTCGCCGATTGCTGCAAGTTCGCAACGACGGGATCAGCCGGATCGGAATCCCCGCTCCCAAACCCATGCCCCAAACGTACGGAGTGCTCGTTCATCGCTGCCGTTTTTCTAAGTACGAACTTGCAAATCACAGGCGAAATTCGAATGCATTAAGTCCAGCGGATTGGTGATTAAATTGTTAATGCGGTCAATTTCTTGCGAACGGAACGACAACGGCTTGCCAGAAGCATTTAGCCGTCTGAGTATTCGAGCAAACCTATCCAGGATTCCGCCGTCGCCGTGACGAAACTCGCGCTGCGGCGAACGAAGGCTGCAACTGCGCAACTGAACCGAGCCAAGCGGACGTGAGCCGTCCGCGTAGCACCCCCAACATCCTTGCGAGTCAGCACCGGCAGATTTTCATTTGGCCCGCCCGAGTCGATGCGGAGCAGAAGCGAACAAAAGCTGTAAAAACGGGTGAAAAAAACTGCTGCCAATCCGGTTAAGTATTGGAGCGGGCGAAGGGAATCGAACCCTCGTATGCAGCTTGGGAAGCTGCCGTTCTGCCATTGAACTACGCCCGCAGAGCCGATGTTTTCGCATTTCTTGGCGTGACCTTGGCGTGAGAACGGCCCAGATGTCACGCCAAAATCGGACCCGCCCGACCAGTCCCCGTGCCATCGCGCTTTAACGACACCGGAGAAATCGGCCAAGTGCGCCGGCAAGTCAAGGCCGACCAGCCAACGTGGACGGCTCCAAAATGAAAACTCCCCGTAAGTTGCGCCCTTGGAACGGCACCTTTCGTGGCATTACCGGAAAGCCATCCATTCTATACGGAGCCGAATGAATGGGGTTGGATCAGCCCTCCAGACTAGTGGAGTGCAAAAGACGGGCCGCACCAACCGGCCGATCGGGACTCAAGCCGGGAAGGCTTGGCTTTCCGGTCGTCGTTTTGCGCACGAGCGACCGACACCGTCCCCAAAGCTGGGCCGGTCCCGCCATGTCCTACTCATCCCCACCCCAATCTCCGGATGGGGTGGGACATGACCGATGGCGGCCGAGAACAGCGATGCCGTTCTCGAGCTTCCGAATTGGAATTGCAGCAGGAGAACCACCTGCAGGGCATGTGCGCCGGTCACGTCCCGATTTCCGGTCAGATTCCCCCTCCTCCGATGGTGACAAATGGCTTTCCGAAAGAACCGCGCCGGATTTCGCTCGATGCCGACAGGAGCATCGATGCGACGTTTGCGATGACCACCCGAAGACCACCGCTAAAGCATCCCCGCACTCTGCCTGTGCTCTACTCACCGACACAAGCATAAGTAGACTATCAAGTGGTATGCAACTGTTAACTTGCTTTTCCTAACAAATATTTTCTGATCAAAAACTAGATACTGATTGTTTGTAATTTTGTTTGGTCAACTAACGAAACGAAACTAACAAACATCTATCTGATAAAACACTCAAATAAACATTCGGTTCCCCATCCATGTCATCCTCAACGGGGACAACTAGCGTGCGGACCATGCATTCTCTCCCTCCGCATCAACATGAGAATACATGGTCTTTGCTTTTCAGTTGTATGGCACGGAATTACAACCCGAACCTCCATATCCACGGATACGAACACTTCCGCACGACCCTTTAAATGCTTGAAATTGCTGGCAAACCCTTGCAATTCCTATTATCCCATTTATAACCGTTAATGGGACAATATCGCATCAGGAGCATCGGAAATGCCCGTAAAACTGCGCCTTGTCGGCTCATCGCCAGTCACCGAAAATGGGACAAAGCGAAAAATGCCCAATCGACGGGAAAATGACCGTTTACGGGGGCGATTTCACCTGACCGAGGCGGAAGTCCGGCTCCTCAAGGAAACGGCTCTCCGGGACAATCTGTATGGCTTGCGCGATGCCACCATGATTTCCCTCGCCTTCCGGTCGTGCCTGCGGATCAACGAGCTACTCGGCAAGCAAGCTCTGCAGTGGAGCGATATTAACTGGGAACGTGGTACCATCCATATCCGGCGGCTCAAGGGATCGGACGACAGTACCCACAGGCTGCAAGGGGACATGATCCGTGAAGTGGACCCCGGATTTGGGACCGGTTGACTAAT
>Ga0306923_10001637_pt1 | contig 19970 bp, 13 predicted proteins | sample sta12Can44000108_FD_203841 | JGI IMG/M metagenome (GOLD analysis project Ga0306923, IMG submission 203841) | Lab enrichment of tropical soil microbial communities from Luquillo Experimental Forest, Puerto Rico - statanox.12C.anox.44.000.108 (v2)... | ecosystem: Environmental > Terrestrial >... | reverse complement strand
AACATAAGTTCGTGTTTGTCAAGTAGGGATCTTCCTCCGCTTCGAGAGATTCCCGAGTTACTATGATTTATAGAGAATCTCGAGGAGGGCTTGATGGAACGTTTGGCTACGGCCACCACTGATCAAATCGAGCAGAAGGTCAAGGGGCGCTTCCCGGAGGGTGTGGTGGACAGCGTCGCGGTGCTACAGTACGGCGACGATCCGTCGGTCGAGCCGGGCGAGGTCATGATCCAGGTGACCGTCGGGTCCGCGGCCGGGCCGGAGGGCCACGGGACTCCACCGGAGCCGTTCCCCCGGGCCTACCGGGACACGCTCCAGCAGGTCCAGCGCGATATCCAGCAGCGATGGCCCCAGACCACCAAGTTCCGGTTGGTCAGCAACCAGGGCGAGGGCCGCGGCATGTTCATCCTGCGACCGCCCGGGCCGGGCGAGCCGAAGGACGACCTGACCCCGGTGATGGCCCGGCTCGGGCCGGCCGACCTGGAGACCCTGGACACGCTGATCACCGCCGGGTTCGCGGCGAACCGGGCGCAGGCCGTGCGCTGGGCCCTGGCCCGCATCCGCGAGCGGCCCGCCTATGCCGAGCTGCGCGAGCGCGCCAGGGAGATCGAGAACCTCAAGTCCCAGTTCTAGGTCGCGGACCGCGCCGCGTTGGGCGGAGGCTATACCGGGGGCCGGGCTGGAGAGTATAAATACCTGGTGAACAGGTGCGCGCGGTACGGTGGGTCCCTGGGGGCAGGTGACCGGCTCGCGGCCGTACGCGATGGCTGAGCCGACGATCCGGGCGTACCGAGATGTCCTGGCTGTCCCGGGCGCCCGCGCACTGATCGGGGCCAGTGCCGCGTCGCAAATCGGTAATTGGCTGTACAACGCCGCGCTGCTCGGATACGTGTACAGCGCGACCCACTCGGCGGTCTGGGTGGGCGCCGCCACGATCGGCCGGCTCTTGCCGTACGTGCTGCTCGGCCCGGTCGGCGGGGCCGTCGCCGACCGGTATTCACGGCACACGGTACTGCTGACCGGTGACGTCCTGCGCATGCTGCTCATGGTGGCCATCGCGGCGGCGGTGGCCACTGCTGGCCCGGTGGCGCTGATCATCGGGTTCACCGCCCTGGCGTCGGCCGCGGGCTGCGCGGAGAAGCCGGCGGCGATGGCGCTCCTCCCCCGCCTGGTCGGTGAGGCCCGGCTCGGCCCGGCCAACGCGCTCCTGCACACGGTCCAGGATCTCGGCGTCCTCATCGGCCCGGCGATCGGAGCGATCTTGCTCGGGGTGGCTCCCGCCTGGATCGCATTCCTGGCGAACGGGGCGACATTCGCAATCTCGGCGCTGCTGATCTCGACGATGCGTCCCGACGCGGTTCCGGGCGGCGGGCGTCCGTCCGGGGTGGCCCAGCTGGCGGGAGGCCTGCAGACGGTGCGCACGACTGCGTTCGCGCCGTGGCTGATCGTGATCGTGGCGATGGTCGAATTCACCTACGGAGCCCAGACCGTGCAGCTCGTCGTCTACGCCAGGCACTCGCTGGCGCTCGGAAGCGGCGGCTACGGCATTCTGCTGACCGCGGCGGGCGTGGGCGGATTGCTGAGCGCGGCCGCCAACGGCCGGCTGGCCACCAGTAGGCGGGTATCTGCGATCGTCATCATCACCGGTTCGCTGGCGTGCGCCACCCAGCTCGCGTACGCCGGCGTTCAGGTGCTGACGATCGCGCTGGCGATCACGGTGATCGGAAATGCGGGTCTGGTCTCCTGCGAGGTGGTCAGCGAGACGGCCTTGGCCCGGATCACCCCCCGAGACGCGCTCGGGCGGGTGATCGGGATCTTCAACGCCGCCTCGGTGGCCGCGATGGTAGCGGGCGCGATCCTGGCGTCCGTTCTGGTGGCGTCCACATCGTTGCGGGTCAGCTTGCTGGTCCTCGGCGGTGCTGCCCTGCTGATCACCCTCCTGGGCCGGCTGGGCCTGCGCGGGCTCGATGCGCTCAGCGCGCGGCGGGCCGACGCGCTCGCCTCGCGGGTACAGGTCCTGCAAGCCCTTCCGGTCATGGTGGGAGTGCCGCGGCTCGTGCTCGAGATGATCGCCTCGGCCGCGCAGCTCTGCCCGCTGCCGCCCGGGGTCGACGTCGTGGTTCAGGGGGCCCCGGCATATGCCTTCTACGCCATCGCAGAAGGACGCGTCGTCGTGCATCGTGACGGTAAGGCCGTGGCGCATCTCGGCCCCGGCGATAGCTTCGGCGAGCGTGGGCTGCTCGACAACGCCCCACGCAACGCGACCGTCACCACGGAGATCGACACGACGGTGCTCCGCGTTGAAGGCGACGCGCTGCTCGACGCCCTCGAGGCCGCACCGGGCCTCCGGCCGGCCCTCGATCTCAGCAGCACCGCGCCTGGAGTCCCGGTCCCGCCGGATGAGACGGCGGTGGTGGACGATCCGCGGTGGGCGGAGAGATGACCGCCGGCGGGCCTACCGTGGTCGTCATCGGTGCCGGTTACGAAGGTAAGCGTCACTACTACGAGCGGCTCGCCGACCTTGGCGCGCGCCTGGTGATCGTCGACGAGCCGGGACACTGGTCTGAGTCGCTGGCCGCCGAGATCAAGGGGACGACCTGGGCCGCCACCCGCATCAGCGGTGACCCGGATGCCGATGCCGGAGCGATCCTCGACACCTTGGGGCGTTCGGGAGTTCGCGCGGACGGTGTCCTGACGTTCGTGGAGAACTACGTGTGCGAGGCGGCGCGCGTGGCTGTGGCGCTGGGGTTGCCGGGCAACCCGCCCGAGGCGGTCGACGCGGCACGCAGCAAGGTCCGCACCCGGGAGCTGTCCGCACGGCTGGGACTGCCCACGCCGAAGGCCCAGCGCGTCCGCTCCCTGGATGAGCTGTTCGCCGCCGCCGCTGACGTCGGGTTCCCCGCCGTCGTCAAGCCGGAGTTCGGCGCGAGCGCGGCAGGATGCGTCAGGGTGGACAGCTTCGAGGACCTGCCCGGGGTGTACCAGCTCGTCCGCGCCGTCGTCACCCCCGAGCAGAAGGCGATCTTCCGGGCCGGCAGCGATCTGCTCCTGGAGCAGTACCTCGATGGCGTGGAGTTCGACGTCGACCTGATCTTGCAGGACGGCGAGTGCGTGTTCTCCAGCGTGTCTCAGAACTGGCCGACCGCTGAGCCTTCGTTCCAGGAGACGGGCTTGCACCTCCCGGCAGATCACAACCGGAAGGCCGTGGCCGGGCTGGTCGATCTGAGCGTGCGGACGGTTCAGTCGTTCGGTTTCTGCCGCGGGGTGCTGCACGTGGAGGGCAAGTGCACCAGCCGGGGCCCGCGCGTGATCGAGGTGAACGCCCGGATGGGTGGCGCGAGGATCTACCAGATGGTCGAGGCGGTGTGGGGCGTCGACCTGATCCAAGCCCAGCTGCGCAGCTGCCTGGACCTGCCCCAGAAGCTCAAGCCGAGCCGTAAGCCCCGGTGCGCGGTAGTCAACGCCATCGTGCACGCTCCGGCCACCGGCCGGCTGGCCAGCCTGCCGTTCGCGCATGTCGCTCCCGACGGTGGCATGGGGGTCGAGCTGGACATCTTCGGTGAGATCGGCCAGCAGGTGGCCGGCCCGGACGACACGTTCGCGACGGTGCTCGCCGAGCTGACGCTCAGCGGCAAGAACATGCGGCGCGCGCGGTCGCTGGCCGCCCAGGTGCTGCACGAGCCACCGCGAATCGTCCCGGCCTAGCTTTCCTCGCTCGACGCCGGGGATTCCGCATTCCGGGTGCTGGCTTAGGCTCGCGTCATGCCGAGCTCCCTGCCGCGCAGTGCGCCAGCGGCTCAGCGGGTCGATCCGGCGGCGATCCTCAGCTTCCTGGACGCTGTCGATGAGCGTCCTGACATCGAGATGCACAGCTTGATGGTGGTGCGGCACGGGCAGGTGGTGGCTGAGGGGTGGTGGGCGCCGTACAGCGCCGGGCGGCCGCAATTGCTGTATTCGCTCAGCAAGAGCTTCACCTCCACCGCGGCGGCCTTCGCGCAGGCCGAGGGCCTGCTCGATCTGGACGACACGGTTGTCTCGCACTTCGCCGAATTCGCCGCGGACATCACCGACCCGCGCAGCCGCGCGGTGAAGGTCCGGCACATCGCCTCGATGGCCGCCGGTCATACCCGGGAAATGCTGGGCGAAGCGATCATGCGGGACCCGCACGAGCCGGTCCGCGGGTTCCTGCTGAGCCCGCCCGACCGCGAGCCCGGCACGGTCTTCGCCTACAGCCAGCCCTGCACGTACGCGCTGGCCAGCATCATCCAGCGCAACGCGGGGCTGCCGCTAACGGGCTACCTGCGGCCCCGGTTGTTCGACCCGCTCGGCATCGGGCACGTCGGCTGGCAGACCTTCCCGCCCGGCCGCGAGCAAGGCTTCAGCGGCCTGCACGCCCGCACCGAGGACATCGCCAAGCTCGGGCTGCTGTACGCGCAGCGGGGCCGTTGGGACGGAACCCAGCTCATCCCCGCCGAATGGGTGGCCGAAGCCACCTCGGAGCAGATCAGCAACCCGGCCGAACCCAACCCTGACTGGCGGCAGGGCTACGGCTACCAGTTCTGGATGTCCCGGCACGGGTACCGCGGCGACGGGGCCTTCGGGCAGTTCTGCGTGATCTTGCCCGAGCAGGACACGGTGGTCGTCACCACCGCCTACACGCTCGACATGCAGGCCGTCCTGGACGCCATGTGGGCCCACCTGCTGCCCGGCCTCGGTACGATCTCAGCCGGCGCCAGGTCCGCGCACGACCAGCTCAGTGCCCGGCTCGCCCGCCTCGAGCTGCCCGCCTGCCCGGCGGCGCCGGGCCCCGCCGACTGGGACCCGTGGACCAGCGGCCCGTTCACCATCGCCGCCGGTACCGCAGGCACCCAGGTTCAGCCCCTGCTGACCGGCATCGAAGCGGCGCCGCAGGCCGACGGCTGGCAGATCAGCCTCATCGAGCCCGACAACGCGCTGACCGTTCCGGTGCGCGCCGGAGCCTGGGCCGTCTCTGACCACGCCGACCGCTACGGCCAAACCATCCCGGTGGCCGCCTCGGGCGGCTGGCTCGATGGCCACACCCTGCGCGCCGAGGTCATCTTCCTGGAAACCCCGCACCGGATGGACATCACCTGCTCCCTGTCCGGACGAACCGCCCGGGCCGTGTGGCGCCATCCGCCGCTCGCCCCCAGCAAGCTCCAGGACCTGCACTGCCCGGGCTGACCGGGGCAGCGGCGTGAACCACGATCCGTTCGGTAAATGCGGCGCGGCGGCGTGAGCGGGTCGATGGGCCGTTGTACCAGAAAGAGCTGGCACGATGCGTCATCGACCAGGTTAGGGTGGGCCTCGGCGGGAAGCTGTGGGGCGGGTGGGGTTGATGAGGCCAGGCGGGTGCTCCTGGCCGACCGGTCGTGATCTGCTTGCTGGCATGCTGGACTTATGGCGGATCAAGGGTCCAGTCCGGTCCTGGTCGGGCGGGCCGAAGAGCTGGCCGTCCTGGCGGATGCGCTCGCCGGGGCCCGCGAGGGCGGGCACCCGGCGCTGCTGATCGGCGGCGAAGCCGGCGCGGGGAAGTCGCGGCTGCTGGCGGAGTTCGCCGCCACGGCTCCCGAGGCGCGGATGCTGACCGGCGGCTGCCTGCTGGGCGGAGATGAGCTGCCGTTCACCCCGTTCGCCACTGTCCTGCGCGGCCTGGTACATGAGCTGGGCGCGGACGCGGTAAGGGCGATGATGCCGGGCCGGGGCACGCCGGAGCTGGCCCGGCTGATGCCCGAGCTCGGCGAGCCGGATGAGGGCCGCGATGCGGGCCAAGCCCGGGCCCGGCTGTTCGAGGAGATGCTCACGCTGCTGGGGCGGCTGGCCGAAGCCAAGCCGGTGATCGCGGTCGTCGAGGACGCCCACTGGGCCGATGAGTCCACCCGCGGACTGCTCGCGTTCCTGATCGGGCAGCAGCGGGAGCTGCCCGGCACGCTGATCGCGGTCACCTTCCGCTCCGATGAGCTGCACCGCACGCACCCGCTCCGCCCGATGCTGGCCGAGCTGGCCAGGATCGGCTGGGTGCGGCGGATGGAGCTCCCCCGGCTGACCCGGCGCGAGACAGGAGAGCTCGCCACCCAGATCCTCGGGCGTGAGCCGGACCCTGACCTGGTGTCCCGGCTCTACGGGCGGTCCGAGGGGAATCCGCTGTTCGCCGAGGAACTCATCCACTGCGCCGATCTGGACCGCGACCTTCCTGAGTCGTTGCGCGATCTGCTGCTCGGCACCGTACACCGGCTGCCGGACGTCACCCGTGAGATGCTCCGGGTGGCCAGTAGCGGGATCGAACCGTACGGCCATGGCTTGCTCGCGGCGGTCAGCGGGCTCAACGAGGACGAAGCACTGGCTGCGCTGCGCCCGGCGGTGATGGCGAACGTGCTGCTGGCAGCCGTGGACGGGTATTCCTTCCGGCACGCGCTGATCCGTGAGGCGATCAACGGCGATCTGCTGCCCGGCGAGGACGAACGGCAGCATGCCCGATACGCCGCCGCCATCGACGCCGACCCGTCGCTGGCGGGGCCGGGCCGCGCGGCTATCGAGGCCGCGCACCACTGGTACTGGGCCCGCGACGCCGACCGTGCCCTGTCCGGCGCGTGGCGGGCGGCCGCGCTATTGACGCAGTCCGTCGCGCACGCCGAGCGGCTGGCCCTGCTCAGCCGCGTGCTGCAGTTGTGGGATCAGGTACCGGACGCGGCCGAGCGCACCGGCACCGACCGGGCCGGGGTGCTGGCGCAGGCGATGCTGACCGCGGAGCTGACCGGTGACGATCAGCGCGGACTGGCCTTTGCCGACGCGGCGCTGGCCGAACTGGACCCCGCCACCGCGCCGGTTCGCGTCGCGTTCATGCTCGGCAAGCGCAGGCTGTTCAAGAGGCTTCTCGGACAGCCGGGCGGTGAGGATGACCTGCGTGCCGCCCTGGCCCTGGTGCCGGCCAAGGCCGCCGGCGCGGCGGCGACGCGAGCCGAGATCTTGCTGGCCATGGCCCACTTCGGCGTCACCTCCACGGAACGGGCGTACGCCGAGGAGGCGCTGGCGCTGGCCCGGCGGTCAGGCGCGGTCGGCATCGAGGCGAACGCGCTGCTGACTCTGGCCATCGGCGCCACCGCGCCCACCTTCCAGGCCGCGCCGGGCAGCGAAGCCCTGGCGCTGATCACGCAGGCTCACGCGACCGCCGCCCGCAGCGGTCACTTCCCGGCAGCGCTCCGGGCGGCGACGCTTGAGTCCTACCTGCTCGGGGCGGCCGGTGAGCATGAACGCTCGGCTGAAGCGGCGCGGCAGGGCATGCGCGAGGCGGAGGAGAACGGGCTCACCCGCGCGCTCGGCACGTTCCTGGCCATCAACATGGCCGAAGCGCTGTTCGCGCTCGGCCGCTGGGACGAATCGTCGGAGATGGCCGAGCGCGCGCTCGAGCTGTCTCCGCCGACGCTGCATCGAAGCGCGCTCTGGGCGAGACAGGTCTACGTCATGGTGGCGAGGGGGCAGATCGAGGCCGCCGCCGAGGCGCTGCCGGCGGCCCGCGAGATCCTGTCGGACACGCCCTTCGAATACCAGTATCACCTGCCGCTCGCCGAGCTGACGGTTCGGCTCCGGATGGCCACAGACGGCCCAGCCGCGGCCCTGGACGAGGCGATTGAGGTAACCGAGCGTTACGACCTGTCGCGCGCCGTCCCACCGCCGAACGGGTGGCCGCTCGTGATCGCCCTGGCCCACGTGAGCCTGGCTGCCCTGCGGGAGGCCGCCGAGGCCCGGGCGGAGAGCATCGCCGAGCGGGCCGCCACGCTGATGGGGCGGCTGCGGGCGGCGGCCGCGGGGCTGGCGGCGGATGGGCCCTTGCAGCGGGCGTACCGGCTGACCTTCGCGGCGCAGGTAGCGACCGCATCATTCGTCCACGCCGAGATCGTTCCCGCCGCCGAGGCCCCGGAGCCCGTCGCGGTCCGGGCGGCCTGGGACCAGGCAGCCAAGGACTGGGAAGCGCTCCACCAGCCCTACGAGCTGGCCATCGCGCTCACCTGCGCGGCCGAAGCGGAACTGGCAGGCGGGGACCGGGAGGTGGCGGGCGAGCGGCTGCGCCGGGCCGCGCCGCTGGCGGCTCAGCTCGGCGCACAGCCGCTGGCCGACACGATCACCTCGCTTTCGCGGCGGGCGGGCGTGACGCTGGGCGCCAAGACCCCGGCCAGGCCGGGCCGGCTCGGGCTGACCGATCGCGAGCTCGAGGTGCTGCGCCTGGTCGCCGCCGGGCGGACCAACCGCGAGATCGCCGCCGACCTGTTCATCTCGGCCAAGACCGCCAGTGTCCACGTGTCGAACATCATGGCCAAACTCGGTGCCGCCAACCGGACTCAGGCCGCGGCGATGGCACAGAGCGAAGGGCTCCTCGATCCGTGACGGGCGGCGATAGACCACGATCCTTTCGGTAAATAAGGACAGATCCCGGTCGGGACCAGTACGGGGGTGATGGCCGCGGAAGGTGAACATGCGGGCCGCCGGCTGCAGCGGGTCCGGGGTGCCGGTGAAGCGGTGCGCGGCGGCGCCCCAGCCCTCGGCCGGGTCGGACACCCACAGCTCGTCGAAGCCGCGGCCGGCGAACCAGTCGCAGATCCGCGGCAGCAGGTCCGGGGCCCAGCGGCCGCGGGTCCATACCACCGTGCCGCCCCGGGCGCACAGTTGGGTGCAGAAGCCCACCGTGCGCTCGATGTCCGCGTCGGTCATGTTGCCGAACACGCCGCAGACTATGACCAGATCGGCGGGCGTCAGCCCGGCGTAGGCGTCGGTCAGCGCCGCGTCGCCGGTCATCACCTCGACCCGGGGCAGGCCGGCCGCCTGCGCCGCCTGCCGCGCGGCGGCGGCGTTGCGCGGATCGAGTTCGACCAGCCGGGCCCGCACGTCGCGGCGGCGGGGGTGGCCGGCCAGCGCGCCGATCAGGTCGCGGCCCTGGCCCGCGCACACGCTGATGGCGCGCAGCGGGCCCGGCTCAGCCTGGTCCAGCGCGACGCGGATCTGATCCTGCACCGCCGCCAGGCGCCGGGCCAGCGCACTGCCGGGGTCGTCGTAGTCGTGGTGCCAGGTGTACCAGTCGCGTTCAGTCACAGGGGCCATGGTACGGACGGGTAATAACGCACGGGTGGGGCGCAGGGACGCCCGCCTGGAGCACGGCATGCTGGAGGTCGCGGGGGTGCGGCGCGGGTACTGGCTGGCCCGGGGCGGGTCCCCGGAGACGCTGCTGATGGTGCTGCACGGGTCGGGGACGAGCGGCCGGGACATGGCGACGATCTTCATCGGGCTGGCCACCCGAGGACCTGCCGTGCGAGCGGAGGGTGGTCCCGGTGTAGACGGTGGCCCGGCCCGATCTCCCGCCAGCTGGACGCGACCGGCATTCTGCTGCAAATGATTTGACAGAATCTCCGCGTGGTGTATCAGGTGACGGGGGGGTGTCCTCCGGGTTAGAAAAGAGAGGATAACCGCCACCATCGAGGCGCTTATGAGGGCAGAGGGCGAGCCAGCCGAGGCTGGCCGTGCGTGACGACCCGACGGTAGTCGCGCTTGTGGCCCGCGCAGCCAGGGGCGACCCGGGCGCGTGGGATGAGATCGTGGAGCGATACGCGCCACTGGTGTGGTCCATCTGCGCCAGGTTCCAGTTGAGCAGCCACGATCGCGAGGACGTGAGCCAGAGCGTGTGGCTGCTGCTGGTCGAGCAGCTCGGGAAGCTGCGGGAACCCGCCGCGCTGCCCGGCTGGATAGCCACGACCACGCAGCGGGAGTGCCTCCGGGTGGTGATGGCGGCGCGTAAATCGGAGCGGCTAGGGACAGGACTAGACGACGCTCTGCAATTCGTGGACCACACGATAATCGACGAGGAGATCCTCATGGCCGAGCGGAACGCGGCGCTACGGGCGGCGTGCGCGGAGCTGCCGACCCGGTGCCAGCAACTGCTGGCCATGCTCACCAGCGACCCACCGTGCTCGTACGCGCAGATCAGCGAGAAGCTGCAGATCCCGATGGGAAGCATCGGCCCGCAGCGAGCCCGCTGCCTGGAACGGCTGCGCAGATCCGCGGCCCTGGCCTGGCTGGACGACGTCCACTGGACGGAGGGCGAGCATCATGCCTGACCGCTCGGACGATGAGCAGATCCTGGCGGGGTTGGGCGATGAGCAGCTCCTGGCGGCGTTGGGCGAGGCGTTGAGGGCACGGCAGGCCGTGCCGGAGTGGTTCGTCGAGACGGGAAAGAACGCCTACGCATGGCACAACATCGACGCTGAGCTGGCGCAGCTGACCTACGACTCGAGCCGGGATGAGGATACGGTCGCCGCGGTGCGGTCGGAGGCCGCGTCGATCCGGGCGCTCACCTTCACCTCGGGGCGATTGTCCATTGAGCTCGAGGTGGCCGAGAGCTCGCTGCTCGGGCAGATCATCCCGCCGCGGGCCGGCACACTCGAGGTCCATACCACGGCGGGCGTGACCTGCTCGCCAGTGGATGAGATCGGGTGCTTCGTGGTGGACCCCATCCCGAGCAGCCCCTTTCGGCTCCGCTGCCGCACGCAGGACGGGGCCGACGTGCTGACCGGGTGGATCACGCTGTGAGTCCCGTGGTTCCGTGGCTCAGGCGGCACCCAGACTGACCAGCGACATGGCGGTGGCGTGCTGGACGGGATCGTCGGCTAGTGCGAGGCGGACGCTGTGCAGCGACTCGGCCGAGGTCTGGCCCGCGCGCAGGCAGCGGTGCAGGTCCACCATCAACGGGACCAGGGCCTGGTCGTTCAGCGGAACGATGCCCGCGATGATTCCGGCCGTCCCCAGCGGCAGCAGGCTGCTGACCAGGCCGAGCAGCTCGTTGGCCCCGGCAGGCGCCAGCACGCCGGAGTCACAACTGGACAGGACCAGCCGGTAGGGCGCGTGGTCCAGCCGTTCGAAGTCGTAGACGGTCAGTGGCCCGTCGTGCATCCGCAGTGAGGAGAACAACGGGCTGTCGGCCCGGAAGATCCCGTGCGCGGCGATGTGCGCCAGCCACGCCCCGTCCAGGGCGGCCAGCACCTTGTCGGCCGTGGCGCCCTCGTCCAGCATCGTGACGTCGTCGTACAGCCGGGCGACCAGGGGCACTTCAGCCCCGTCAGTGGCCAGGCCGGGCCCGCGGGCCAGGGTGACGTGGCGGTGTTCGGGTTCTGCCGCCTGGCGGGCCCGCATCCAGGCGCTGGCGGACGGGGCGACGCTGATGACCCGGTCGTTCAGTGCGGGCAGCAGCGCCCACGGGACGGGGTGCAATTTGCCGGTCGGGACGATGATGACCGGCCCGTCGCCCAGGTGCCCGACGGCTGGTCCGAGCAGCGCTTGCTGGAGGGCTGGCCCGGCCTTGGCCAAGATGGCTAGCGGACTGGCCGGGTCGTCGCCAGGCCGGCTGCGGGCCAGGCGGCGCAGGGCGAAGCGGGCGAACTCCGCGGCCTTCATGGCGTCGCTGGCGTGACCGGCCGCGAACTGTCTTATCCGGCCCGATCCGCAGGTCAGGACGTAGAGGTCACCGTCGACGTCGACAATCTCGATGAGCTGGGCGGGGCCGAGCTCGTCGAGCAGGTCGGCCGGGCTGAACCGGGCGCGGCTGGCGCCTTGGGCGCCGTGAACGCGCAGCGCGCTAGCGCGGACCACGCTTTCCAGCCGCTGTTGTTCCTTCTGCAAGGACGCGCTCGGCGTGCCTCGGCCCCGTATCTCCTCAAGTTGCCTGGTCACGCTGCGCAGCGCGGCCAGGCTGGCGTTGAATTCCGCGTCGGCCGACGGCCGCACGGGGGGAACTGCCAGTGCAGTAGCCCGCCAGCGCTCGCTCCAAGTCAGAAGGAGCCGCGGGCGGCGGGCCCGCACGGCGTGACGCTGGGCGAGCGCGGCAAGTTCGGCGCCGTGCACGGTGGCCTGGGCCCGGAGCTCCGAGGCGCCCAGGGTCAGCCGGTACTCGTCGAGAACATCGAGCCCACGGCGGCAGGCGGCCAGCATCCGGCCCGGACGCCCCCCGGCCTCGGCTAGCAGGGCCTCGGCTCGCAGGGCCTCGCCGAGCCAGCCACTGGCCCGTGACAGCGCCGGACCGCGGTTTCTGGTCCGGGCCACCGCGGCCAGATGGCGTTCGGCGGCGTCTTGGCGGCCGAGGTCCAGCGCAATCCGTCCGGCTAGCAGATGCGCCTGGATTGCGTCGCTTGAGCCAAGGGCATCCAGCCTGGCGGCCGCCCGATTCGCCTGGCGCAACAACGGGGCCGCCGCCGGGCCGGCCGCATACCGGGCCTGGACGAGGACGCGCTCCGCGTGGGCCTGCCACCAGGCGCTGCGCTGTGTCCGGAACAGACGGTATGCAGCCTCCGCCCAGTCCTGCGCGGGCTGTGGCCGGGCCGCGGCTAGCGCGCAGTTGGCCGCCATCAACAGCAGTTCTGCCTTCTTCGTGGACCGGCCGCGGATCTGCTCTATCTCATTCACCCCGGCTTCCGCTCCGGCCAGCGCGTCCCCGGTCAGCCCGGCGGCCAGAAGTACAGCGCACCGGTCGATGTACAGCGAAGTGATGGGCACGCTCAGCCGCCGGAAGCCCGGAGCGGCCGCGTCGAGAAAGGCCAGCGCGGCCGGGAGATCTCCGGAGGCGAAGGCGGCCGAGGCACGATTGAATACGGCGATGATCGCTTCCAGTTCCTGCCCTGCATCGGAGAACAGGCGTGCGGCGAAAACCAGATCGGCATCCGCCCGGCTGGTCAAACCCAGGCCCAGATAGGCCATCGCGCGGTTGTTGAGCGCGCGAGCCGTCCAGTGGAGGTCACCCGCGTGGCGCAACAAGGTGACCGCGCGCCGCAAGTCCTCCAGAGCGGCCTGATAGCGGCCCAAGGCATTGAGCGCTAGCCCGCGCCGGACCAGGACGCGTGCGGCCAGGACGCCACTGGACTGGTGCACGGCCATCTCGAAGGCGGCCAGTCCGGCCGTCGTCCGGCCAGCGTGAACGAGCGCCAGGCCCAGGCTGGCGAGCACGTCGACTTCACGCTCGACCGAACCGGTCCGGCGCGCCATGCGCAGCGCCGCGCGCGACTCGCGGACGCCGGCCTCGACGTCGCCGAATTCGCGTTGGACGATTGACGCGGCCTGATGAGCCACTGACGCATCGTATGGACCCGGCCGTCCCGCCAGCACGGCTTGGGCCCTGGCCAGTGCCTCCCTGGGACGGGAGTAGGCCAACGGAAGCAAGTAGTCGACATCGCGCGGATCCGATGTGACCGCGCGGTCCTCCCCAGTCACGATCCGATTTTAGGATCCTCTATTTAGGCGGTCCAGGTATCAATCGCGGCCGTGGCTGCTCCGTACGGTATCCCAGTCCGCGGGTTGTTTTGCAGATCCCGCGGACTGGCGACCAGTGCCAGCGGTTAGATCGGGTAAACGATCAAGTCTCCGGGAGGTCCAGTGGCCTGGTTTCACGCTTTGACAGAGATGAAGGACCGCCATGAGGCTGACATCATCGTGCGCGCGTTCGCCGAGCGCCACGAGCACCACGTCGATATCGGTGGCGCTATCACCGCGGACGGCCGTCTCGCCTACATGTACGCCAAGGATCGGTTGCTCGTCCGCGAGCAATACCTCCGAGGGGAAGGAGGGACCCACGGCCCTCAGCGTATTCGAGACGCCCACGCTCGAAGAGGTGTACTGGACGTACTCGAGCATCACGGTGTCGCGACCGTTGAGGTCAGGCGGGTGGCCAGAGACATCGTGGTCGTCCGCTTGAACCCTGAAGTCCCCGCAGAGACTCGGGGCGAGGGCACCGCTGAAGGTAACAACGCGAGGTCTGAAGGTGATGAGGGAAGCCCCGGAATTGACAGCCGTCCTTCCGCGGGTAACGACGGAACGCTCGAAGGCAACGGCGAGACCGCCGAAGGCAACGGCGAGACCGGCGAAGGCAACGGCGAGACCGGCGAAGGCGACGGCGGAACCGCCGAAGGTAACGGCGAGACCGGCTACGGTAACGGCGAGATCGGCGACGGTGAGGAGCGCGACGCGCGGTTCTTTCTCCGGCGCATCGAGGAGGAAGTCGGTGCCGGAATCGCGACGATTGATCAGGTGCTAATCTCCTCGCCGGAAGGGACTGGCTGTCCGGCCACAGAGCCTCAGGAAACGTACGACCCGAAGCCCTACCCGCCGGTCTGCCCAGGAAGGGGCGGCCACGGGGTGCGAATCTACGTCGCCGATACCGGAATCGTGAAAAACACCGTGGCCAGCTGTCGGTGGCTGCATGGCGTGACGGGTGACGACGACCCGTCGGTCTCGGGCGGCACCATTAAGCCCTATGGGGGGCATGGCACATTCGTTGCGGGTGTCATCAGGTGCATGGCGCCGGGCGCGAAAATCGTGGTCAGGTCTGTCTTCGATATCGCAGGCAGCGCACTGGAATCGGATTTCGTGCCGAAACTCTACAAGGGATTCGCAGAGGGTGCCGAGATCTTCCACGTGACGGTCTCGTCGCCGACGCAGGATTATCTTCCGCTGATGGCCTTCGAAGCCTGGATGGAGGATCTGCGGCAGCACAAGGGCGTCGTGTGCGTAGTCCCGGCTGGGAACTACGACAGCTCAAAGCCGCACTGGCCGGCCGCATTCCCGGGTTTGATCTCGGTCGGGGCGCTCGCGACCGACTGGCGAAGCCGCGCGTACTTCAGTGATTACGGCGGCTGGGTCGACGTGTACGCGCCAGGCCAGAACCTGGTCAACGCCTTCGCCACTGGTACGTTCAGATGCGAGATCGCACCGTTTACGGGCGAGACGAGAACGTTCTCCGGCATGGCGCAGTGGAGCGGAACTTCTTTCTCGACCCCCATCGTGACGGGACTTATCGCGGCCCGGATGACCCAGCGCGGGGAGAGCGCTCAGCAAGCGGCCACGGCGCTACTGGCCAAGGCACGGGGCCAGGCGATTCCGGGCCTGGGCCCCGTTCTGTACCCGGGCTGCGATGACGACGACGAGCGCTGCGGATGTGGTGATAGTAGACGCTGCGGGTGCGATTGCGGTCGCTGCGGGTGCGATTGCGGTCGCCGCGAGCGCGATTGCGGATGCGGCGGTCGGGGCTACGGCGGGGGTCATAGGACGCGCGGCTTATGCCGCGCTGAGCAGTGACTCCCGGGCGGCGCCGTCCGGTGGACCACGCCATCCGGGCGGCACTACGTCACCGAACCGACCAGATACCCCATCTGAGGTACAGCTACGACTTGACCGCCTGCTGGACGGCGGCGGTCAGGGCGGGCACGGCCAGCCAGCCGTCGTGGGACCAGATGATCTTGCCGGACGCCGAGACCAGGGCCAGCCAGGGCTGGTCCTGCACGCCGTAGCCGTCCGCGACCCGGCCGGTGGTGTCGAGCGCCACCGGATAGCTCAGCGGTGCGCCGAGGCTGCCCAGGTAGGCGCGGACGGCCTGGGCCGAGGGCTCGACCACCGTCTCGTCCACCGCGACCAGCGGGGGCAGGCCGTCCCTACGGGCCGCCGCGGCGTAGGCATTACCGTCGATGAGCTCGGATCTCAGGTCCGAGACCTCGGCCAGCCAGGTGGCGAAGAACATCACCAGGCGAGGCGACCCGGGGCCGAGCAAGACCTTGGCGTCCGACGTGACCGAGGTGGCCGACGGTAGGGCGACCGGATCCGCGGGACCCTGCGCGGTGATGGACGCCAGTGACTCCCGGCCGGCCACATGCGGATGACCGGGCAGCAGGCTCGACAGCTCGTTGGCGAGCACCTGCGCGGACTGGCCGACGCTGGAGTAGGCCATCTGGGTCAGGTACAGCTTCTGTTCCCGGCCGCTGCGATCGATCACGAACAGGGCCGGGGTGTGATCGATCTGGCCCTTCTCGACCTGCACAGCTATGTGGTAGGCGCCCCACACGGCCTTGAGCTGGGCCAGCGAACCGGTAAGGAAGTCCCACTGGTTGACCATCCCGTGGGCCCGGGAGTAGGCCAGCACGTCCGCGACGCTGGTGGCGGTCGGGTTCGCGTCGACGCCGACCAGCTGCACCTGATCGCCGGCCCCGCCGAGCAGCTGCTTGGCTTGCAGCATGCTCTGGGTGGTCAGCGGGCAGACCGTGGTGCACTCGGAGTCCTCGAAGCCCAACATGACGACCTTGCCGCGGAACTGGCTGAGCGACATCGGCTGGCCGAACTGGTTCACCAGTGTGATGTCCGGGGCGGGCTGCGCGCCCAGCGAGGTGCCGAGGTCCAGGTTCGGGTTCATCTCGGCGGCGCTCGAGGCGGGATTGGCCCGCATGCCGCCCGGCGAGCCGGTGCTGCTGGCGCTGGCTCCGCAGCCGGCCAGTGCCGTCAGCGCGCTCAGGATGATCGCCGCCAGCGTACAGCGTGGGCGGAATGTCTTCATCGCACCACAGCCTACTGCGTACTACTACCGGCTGTCGTAGTGGGATGGCCTTCGGTGGGAGCCGGGCGTCCGGGGTCGGCGGGTTCGTCTCCGACGATCACCGCGCCGCCATGGCCCCAGGCAACGTAGCGGTAGGTCAGGTTGATGATCGTCGACACCCGGTTGCGCCCGCCGAGCAGGTAGAACAGGTGCAGGGCCAGCCAGGACAGCCAGGCGATCGTGCCGCGCAGCCGCGGTCCCTGAGCCAGCTGGACCACGGCGGACCGGCGCCCGATGGTGGCCATCTGACCCTTGTCGTGATAGGTGAACGGCACGGTCTCGGCTTGGCGCTGCAGCCGGACGATCTGCGCACCGGCGTGCTTGCCCATCTGGATGGCGGGCTGGGCCAGCTGCGGCGCGGGATCGTCGGGATTGACCGCGATGTCACCCACGGCGAAGATGCGGTCCTGACCCTGCACCCGCAGGTCGGACCCGACCAGGATGCGGCCGCCCTTGCCCTGGGGAAGGCCCCAGCCGTCGACCGCGTCCGAGGCGCCGACGCCCGCCGTCCACACGGTGAGGTCACTCGGCAGGGTCTCGCCGTCGGCCAGCAGCACTTGCCTGTCGGTGATCTCGGCGATACGCGTGTTCAGCCTGATGTCCACGCCGCGCTTGTCCAGCTGCACCCGGGCGTAATCGCGCAGCTTCTGATGGAACGTGGTGAGCAGCGAGGGTGCCATCTCGATCAGCCGGACGTGGATCCGGGCCGGATCGACGTCCGGGAACGTCGCCGCGAGCACGGTCGAGCTCAGCTCGGCGAGCGTGCCGGCCAGTTCCACCCCGGTGGCCCCGCCGCCGGCCGCGGTGATATGCAGATCGCCGGTGTCCACGCTCAGCCGCTCGAAGGCGGCCATGAGATGATCGCGCAGCGCGATCGCGTCCGTGCGGGTGTACAGCGCGAAGGTGTGCTCGGCCGCCCCCTTGATGCCGTGGTAGGCGGCCGAAACGCCGGTGGCGATGATGAGGTAGTCATAGCCGAGCTCAAGGCCGTTGGTGAGCTTGATCCGGCGGGACTCCGAGTCGATCGTAGCCAGCTCGCCATGCCGGAAGATCGCCCCGTACCGCCGCGCAATGCCGCCGGCCGGGTAGGCGACGTCGCCGGGGTTCAGCCCGCTGGTGGCCACCTGGTACAGCAGCGGCTGGAAGGTGCTGTACAGGTGACCATCCACCAGGGTCACCCGCAGGCCCGCGCGGGTCAGCCGTGAGATGGCTGACAATCCGCCGAATCCCGCGCCGCAGATCACCACCCGGGGTGCATTCGGGTCAGCCTGATGTCGCCTGGCGATTGTCCTCACCTCCGGACCGGATGTCCTCCTACCAGGTTAATCTCCGTCCGCACCCGCGACCGGCCCGGCCATGCTCAAAGGTTCAGGGCGACCAGTTCGGGACGCAGGCACCCCTGACCGGGCGCGGACGAGGCGGACGGGCTGACGTCCGGGCTCGGCGTACCACTCCCCGGGCTGGCCTGGCCCGGCGATGCCGGTGATGTGGCCGCCGGGGCGGACACGGCACTGCTACTGGGCGTCGCGGACGGGCTCGCGGAGGTCGGGGAACTCGGCGCCAGCTGCGCGCACGCCGCTATGACCACGAGGTCGCTGGCCGGGTCGGCGCTGCCGCCGACGCCGCCGAGGTCGACGAAATAGTGCGGCCAGGGCAGGCCGGCGGCGGCCAGGGTGACGCGCTGCGCGCCGATGTTATAGCCCCAGGCGTCCCCGCTGGCGCCCTGGTCGAGCCCGAGGGCCACACCGTCCCGGACGGCGTACAGGCCCGCCGACCCGTTGACCGCGGATCCCGATACCGTCGCCGTCACCTGGCCGGTGACCGGGCTCACCGCGACGAGGCTGGATTCCCTGGTCAGGTAGATTCGCTGTTTCCGCGGGTCGGTACCCTCGGGCACCGCCCTGGCGATGGCCCACAGCCAGGCTCCGGTCGTGCCGTTGTACGCGGTCACGCCGCCCGCGCTGGAGAACAGCACCACCCCGTCGAACGCGGCGCTGAGCGTCCCGGTGAAGGATAGTCCCTCGAGCGGCCGGACCAGGATCTGCGTGCCGGTCGCCAAGTTGATCTGGCGCAACGCGGTGACCGGCGCCGAGCCCAGGAATCCGCCGGCCGACTCCGCCAGGTAGAGCATCCCGTCGTCGGTCTGCCACGCTTGCGGGATCGGGCCGGTGCTCAGCCGCCAGCGAATGCGCCCGGTGGCGTTGTCGTAGCTCGTCACGGCCGTGGGGCCGACGATGACGGTGTACCGCGAGCTGCCCCCGACCGCCCCGCCGAACATGGCCGCCGGGTAGCGGCCGGACTGGATACCGGTAGCACCGGAGATCACCACCTCGGTGCGCTGCTGGTGCCCGGCGACAGGGTAGGAGACACCCGCGGTGACCTCGCCGGGCCAGGTGCGCACGGACACGATGGCCGCGCCCGCCGGGAAACCGGTCAGCGCCTGGTCCCACAGCGGCGCGCCGGTCCTGGCGGAGTACGCGGACACAGTCATTCCGGCGCCCACGGCGGCGACGCCGGAGCCGACCGAGACGTAGGCCAGGCCCGACGCCGGCACCGTTCCCGTCAATCCCGGTATCACCTGCCACGACCCGGGCAGCGGCTGGGTCCACTTGATCATGCTCGGCACGGCCCCGGCCTGACAGCCTGACCGGCACGCCGCCGGGGGCGCGCCGCCCACCGCGCCGAACGAGGGATATGCCAGCAGGGCCACCCCCAGCAGGACCAGGGCTAGGGTCCAGCGGCGCAGCCGGGGAGAGGCGCCCGCCGTACCCACGTGAATGCGGCCGACGACTCTGCCCATCCTCGGGCCCATCCTCGGGCCCATCCTCGGCGGCGTGGCCCGGCGGCGCATGCGGCCGGCCGCGCGGCCCATGGTCCGGCGGCGCGCCCGCCTGAGGACCTTGCGCCCCGGCTGCTGCCCCACGACACCACCGTAGGAGATACCAGAACCGGGTGAAGCCGCCTTCCAGGCCGCGCCCGGGTACCGATAGCGTGTGATCGGTGCGTGCACCCCGCCCGTCAGTCCACCTCGATGAGGAGGCCAGCCATGACCGACCGTCCGCCGCTGCCCTACGACTTCATGCCGGCCGTTCCGTCGTTCGAGCTGCGCAGCGACGACGTCGCGGATGGCCAGCTGATGTCGGAGAACCACGTCTTCGACGGGTGGGGCATGACCGGCGGGAACATTTCTCCCTCACTGTCATGGTCCGGATCCCCCGCTGAGACCAAGAGCTTCGCGGTCACGTGCTTCGACCCGGACGCGCCGACCGGTTCCGGTTTCTGGCACTGGATCGTGCTCAATATCCCGGCGTCGGTGACCGAGCTGGAGACCAATGCGGCCGGCACTGACGGCTCCGGCCTGCCCAAGGGAGCTTTTCACGTCCGCAACGACTACGGGGTCAAGGACTTCGGCGGGGCCGCGCCGCCCCAGGGCGACCTGCCGCACCGCTACGTGTTCGCGGTGCACGCGCTCGACGTGGAGTCGCTGGATGTCAACGACGAGATATCGCCCGCGGTAGCAGGCTTCAACCTGCGCTTCCACACCATCGCCCGGGCGGTGCTCGTT
>Ga0306923_10001636_pt1 | contig 19970 bp, 16 predicted proteins | sample sta12Can44000108_FD_203841 | JGI IMG/M metagenome (GOLD analysis project Ga0306923, IMG submission 203841) | Lab enrichment of tropical soil microbial communities from Luquillo Experimental Forest, Puerto Rico - statanox.12C.anox.44.000.108 (v2)... | ecosystem: Environmental > Terrestrial >... | reverse complement strand
GTTAGCCGGGGCTTCTTCTCCCGCTACCGTCATCATCGTCGCGGGCGAAAGAGCTTTACAACCCGAAGGCCTTCATCACTCACGCGGCATTGCTGGATCAGGCTTGCGCCCATTGTCCAATATTCCCTACTGCTGCCTCCCGTAGGAGTCTGGGCCGTGTCTCAGTCCCAGTGTGGCTGATCATCCTCTCAGACCAGCTACGGATCATCGCCTTGGTGGGCCGTTACCCCACCAACCAGCTAATCCGACGCGGGCCCCTCCTGCTGCGATAAATCTTTCCCCGGAGTCACCTCCGGGCGCATGCGGTATTAGCCGAAGTTTCCCTCGGTTATCCCCCACAACAGGGCAGGTTCCCACGCGCTACTCACCCGTGCGCCACTCCCACCGGACCGAAATCCGGCAAGCGTTCGACTTGCATGTATTAGGCATGCCGCCAGCGTTCGTTCTGAGCCAGGATCAAACTCTCACGTTTATCCCGGATCCACCCGCAGGCGGATCCTCATCAAGGGCCACCAAACGCTCGCATGATGCGCAAGCACCGGCGGCCCCGCGGCCGCCGTCCGCGCATCCCTTCCCTCTTCTCCACAATCTCAAACAACATCCCCGCCGCAACGCGCAACCATCGCCGCCACCACGGGGGCCGCGCTTATAAGCCCACCCCATACCCCACGTCAACACCCGATTCGTCCAGGCATCCACGCGGTGCACGCGGGCCCTAAGACCCTCCTGACCAAGACGCACACAAATCAGCCGCTTCCGCAGCGAGTGACCGGAACGTTCTTGTACGAACGCTGGCCCAAAAGTACGACAGCCGCCGACATCAGCGTCCCAACCGTAGATGTCCAGCCGCCGCCGACAACCCTGAGCACTCTGCGGCGAGATTAAACGCCCTCAGCTCCGTAATAGAGCATCACCGTGTGTCGGGCCTCGGCGAAGAACAGCCAACGCTCGATAACGAGGCCCAGGGCCGCGCTCAGAACAGCCAGACCCCCGGCGATCACGGCGATGACACCGCCGAGCAGCAGCGCGACCAGGCTGAGCAGGAATGGCAGCCCAAACCCGGCCAGCCGAACGAGGCGGCGCAAACGTACCCGGTGTTTGCGCGCGATACGAAATCCCATCTCCTTGAGCAGGTAGTTCTCCTCGGTATGCGGCGCCTCGAACAGGCGCACCTTCCCGCGGCGGCCGAGCAAGGTCGCGGTCGCTATCGTGGCGGGGAACGAAGTTGTATCGATCGTGCGCCAATATCCTTCCTTGAGGCGCCACGCTGCAAGAATGGCGATCATGGCTACGACCGCGACGCCTGGGGCGCGCGGCTGCCAGAGGCGCACGAGCGGATGAAGGATCAGCAGGCCACTCATTAGCCCGAGTGCGAAATAATTCGGCACGACCCAAGAGTTGCGCCACTGGTGGATTGGCTTCAGGGACGCGTAGATCATGCCGGTGCAATAGATTGTCGCCACCGCGAGCGCCGCAGCCAAGATCCCGCAAAGCCCGACGAGCCCCGCGGTCGTCCCGAAGACCACCCACCCGATCCCGAAGACCGAGATCGGCGGAAAAGTGAGGACGGAAAAGACACCTTCGCGGGAAAGCCACGAGGACCGCCATTGCGAGAAGGCGCGCCACGCCCGCTCCGGCCGGCCGAGGTGAAGGGTCGAGGAAGCGAGCCCGCCGGCAGCCAGCACGAGCGCGATTGCCAATGCGACGAAACCGAATCCGGCATTCGCCGGCAGTAAGCCGACTGGCGCCGCGAGCCCGAGCAGAATGATCAGCGCGAAACCGGCGCCAGACGCAGTGGTGAAGAAAATAATAGAAAAAGCCGGATGCACGGCTTGCGTCAGCGCGACAGAATGCGGTCTACCCAGCGCAGCAGCCGGTCCCCTGGGAATTCCGAGGCCTTGTGCGGCGCCGGCCCGCTGGCAACGGGCGCGCTGGGCGTCATGCGGCCCGCTCTCGGCGGCAGATATTTGTTGACGGGCTTATAACCGAGTTCGGGCATCAGATCGCCGCCGCCGCGCCCGGCGACCAGCTGTGAGACCTCTGCATCGGGATCGCCGAGATCGCCAAAGTGGCGCGCATTTACCGGGCAGACCATGACACAGGCCGGTTGACGCTCTTCGGGCGGGAGATGCTCGTTGTAGATACGATCAATGCACAGAGTGCACTTCTTCATCACCCCCTCGTCGGCATCGAACTCGCGCGCGCCATAGGGGCACGCCCAAGAGCACAGCTTGCAGCCGATGCAGATCGACTCGTCGACGAGCACGATGCCGTCCTCGGCGCGCTTGTAGGAAGCGCCGGTCGGGCAGACGGTGACGCAGGCCGGTTCCTCGCAATGCAGACAAGACTTGGGAAAGTGGACCGTCCGGGCGGCCTCGCCTTCACCTTCCTCGAAAGAATGAATGCGGTTGAACCACACCCCCCAGGCGCCTTCGCCATAGGGGTTGAAATCGGGCAACGGCCCCATATGCCCGCTCGCGTTCCACTCCTTGCAAGCCGTGGCGCACGCGTGGCAGCCGACGCAGATGTCGAGATCGATCACGAGGCCCAGCTTCTTCTGACCAGGCCGAGCTTCGGGCAGCGATGTCATTCCACCCGGCCCTCGTGTTCCGGCCCGGCGAAATACCGCCAGATCGCAGCCGGGCGAGCTAGAGACAATGGATGACCGATCGGTTTGAACGAGGGTGCGACCCGATCCGCCTCACCGGGAGCAACCCGGTCGATCCGCACTCGCAGATCGTACCAGGAAGCCTGGCCGGTCACCGGGTCGGCGTTGGAAAACTGGTATCCCCCACCAGGGGGCAGCAGCTCAGAAATCAAATGGTTGAGCAGGAATCCTTTGCGAAACTCCGGCGCATCGGGCGCCAGGTTCCAGGCGCCTGCGCGCTTGCCGATCGCGTTCCACGTCCACACCGTATCAGGGTTGACGCCGTCCACCAGCTTCGTTGGGACGCGGATACGCGAATGGTGGCTCGACAGCCACACCCAGTCCTCCTCCTCGAGGCCGAGCGCGCGCCCTGTCGCGCGGTTCACATACAGCCGATTGTTACCGAGAATTTGACGTAGCCAGGCATTTTGTGAGTGCCAGGAGTGGTACATCTGCATTGGCCGTTGGGTTACGGCGTGCAGCGGGAAATTTATGCGGTCGACGCGAGCTTCCTCGAACGGCATGTACCAAAATGGCAGCGGATCGAAATAAGCTGCAATTCGGTCGCGGTGAGTTTCCGGCGGGATAACCCGGCCATGACCCTGCGCGGCAAGGCGGAACCGCTGGAGCGGCTCTATGTAGAGCTGCAGCACGATCGGCTCCGGCGTGTCGATGAAGCTCATGGCGACGGCGGTCTCGAGATAAGCCTTGTTGGCATGCTTGAAGTAAAGCTGATCCTCTGGCAGCTGGTGTTTCCAGAAGCAGCCGTTCGCCACGTAATGCTCGAGCTGGCGGGGGTTCGGCGCCCCGCGCCCCGAATTCTCCCCGTCGGTGCCACGCCAGCCGGCGAGCGGTCCGACGCCGGGCCGTCGCTCGTGATTGACAATGTAGTCGGGATAACCACCCGGGTATCGGGGGGCGCCCTCCGGGGTGACGAAACCGGGCAGCCCGAGCCGGGCGCCAATCTCGATCAATACGTCTTGGAACGGGCGGACATCGCGGGCCGGTGCGACGATCGGCTGACGGATCGCATCCGCCGGCCCATCGGCCCCGCCGATAGGGCGGTCGAGCAGCGATATGCAGTCCCAGCGCTCGAGATAGGTGGTGTCGGGCAGCACGAGGTCGGCGTAGGCGACCATCTCGGAATAGTAGGAATCGGAATAGATGATCCGCGGAATGCGGTACCCGCCGGTTGCCGGGTCCTTGTCGGTCAGCATCCGCATCGTCTCGGCGGTATTCATCGCCGAGTTCCAGGCCATGTTGGCCATGTACATGAACAAGGTGTCGATCGGGTAAGGGTCGCCCTTCCATGCATTGGCGATCACCATGTGCATCATGCCATGGGCGGCGATCGGGGCGTCCCAAGAGAATGCCTTGTCGATGCGGCCGGGTCTGCCATCGGCATCGATGATCAGATCCTCGGGTGATAGCGGATAACCGAGTGGAATCCCGGGCAGCGGCTTTCCGGGGGCGATCTGCTCTGCCTTGCCGAGAGGCTTCGGTCCAGGCGGGCACGGCTTCGGATGCGGCGACTTGTAACGCCAGCCGCCCGGCACGTCGATCGTGCCGAGCAGCATCTGCAGCAGGTGCAACGCGCGGCAAGTTTGGAAACCGTTTGAATGCGCGGAAATTCCCCGCATCGCATGCAACGAGACCGGCCGTCCGCGCATCGATTGGTGGCGGCGGCCGGCCCAGTCGGTCCACGGCACCGGGAGCTCGATCTCCTCCTCAAAGGCAGCGTGGGCCATTTCGGCGGCGAGGCGTCGAATGGTGGCAGGCGGGATGCCGCAGGTCTCGGCGACCGCTTCGGGTGCGTAGCGGGGGTCCAGATAACGCTCGGCGACGAGCTGAAAGACCGGGACGGCGCGCCGGCCGCCAGGCACCGATGCCTCGCCGACCAGACGGGCCGAAACTCCCGCCGCCAAGCCACTGGCGAGCGATCCCGACGACTCCAAAACGAGGGGTTCACCGGCATCGTTGCGCGCGAAGAGCCCGTCATCCGCCGATCCTGGGGCCTGGATCACCAGCCAGGCGGCGTTGGTGTAGCGGCCGAGGTAATCGACATCGATGTCGTCGGCCTCGAGCAGTTCGTGGATCAGCGAGAGGACAAAAAGCCCATCCGTCCCTGGCCTGATCCCGATCCACTCGTCGGCTATCGCCGAATAGCCGGTCCGCACCGGGTTTACCGAGACGAATTTGGCGCCTCGGCGACGCAGGCCCGACAACCCGATCTTGATCGGATTCGAGTCATGATCTTCGGCGACGCCGAACATCATGAAATACCGGGTCCGTTCCCAATCGGGCTCGCCAAATTCCCAGAAGCTGCCGCCCAATGTGTACATCCCGGCAGCGGCCATGTTCACTGAACAGAAGCCACCATGCGCGGCGAAATTCGGAGTTCCGAACTGCGCCGCCCAATACCCGGTCAGCGACTGGCTCTGATCACGGCCGGTGAAGAAGGCGAGTTTTTTTGGATCTGTGCTACGGATTGACGACAGCCACTCGACCGCAGTGGCGATGGCCTCGTCCCATTCGATCTCGCGGAACTCGCCAGCGCCGCGCTCGCCGACCCGCATGAGCGGCTTGGTGAGCTTTGCCGGTGAGTGCTGCTGCATAATCCCCGAGGCCCCCTTACCGCAGATGACCCCGCGATTGATCGGGTGATGCGGGTTGCCGTCGATATAGCGGATGGCGCCGTCTCTGAGATGCACTCTGATCCCGCAGCGGCAGGCGCACATGTAGCACGTCGTATACTTCACCTCGTCGGATATCCTGGGTGATGTATCGATGATTTCGCGCGGCGAAAAATACTCGCGTACCCGGCGGGCCAAGTTTTTGCTCGCCTTCTGCGGATCGATCAGTCGGGCAACGTCCATTCTTTCTCCTTATTAAGGGCGCGGCACCAGTCTGATAGGGCTATTCCGGCCCACCAGTTCACGGGTGGCGGCCGGGCAGACCCTCCTCGTCGACGGGCAATCCGATCTCTCGATAGAACCGCTTCGCGCCGGGGTGCAATGGCACCGGAAGGTCATCGAGCGCGCTCTCGAGCCGGATTTCCTTCCCGAGCGGATCATGAGCGTCGAGGAGACGCCGCGTCGCGTCGTTCCACAGCGCCTTGGTGATTTCATAGATCAGCTCGTCAGCGGCATCGGCCGATACGATCCACAGCGCCCTGAAGCCGATCGATGGCGTCTCAGTGTCGATCCCCGGATAGGCGCCGGCCGGTATTACGGACCGGCGGTATGAGGCCGAATTCTCTCTCATCCGTGCCAGCACGTCATCATCGACCGGGATCAGCCGCATCGGCAGCTCCGCGGCGAGCTCACTTATCGCGGGGACCGGAGTGCCGCCGATCAGAAAGAAGCCATCGAGCGTGCCTTCCCGGAGGTCGGCGGCGGCCACCCCCGGGCGCAGATACTCGGCGGCGAGATCCTTCTCGGACAAACCGGCGGCGGCGAGCACGACGCGGGCATCGGCGAGTGTCCCCGAACCCGGCTGACCCATCGAGATGTGTGCGCCTTTGAGGTCGGCGAGCGTTTGAATCGAGCTGTCGGCGCGAACCACCAGTTGCAGACGCTCGGGAAACAAATTCGCGATCATGCGCAAGTTCGTCATCGGCCCCTCGGCGGCGAATATGCCGGTTCCGGCGTATGCCCAGCTGACAATATCGGATTGAGCAATGCCGGATTCGATCTGGCCGGTGGCGATCATGCGCAAGTTCTCGACCGAGCCTTGCGTGGCCTGAGTAACCGCAACAAGCCCGGGAACACCGCAGTTGCCGCCGTGTTCGCAAGGCGGCGAGCCGTCGGGCTTCGAGATCGCGCTGGCAATCACTCCGCCGATTTCAAAGAAGGTCCCCGAAGTCGCGGCAGCGCCGATGCGAAAGAACCGGGTCTCCTGCGCCTGCGAAAATCCGATCTCGCAAAACAACGCAAATGTGAAAATGGCGATCACGCCCGGGACGCACCAGAATGCGCCGAACTTCGTGGACATCGTCACACCGGCGAGAGAGCAATTCCGAAAAACAACATGGATCACGCCGGATTGCAACAGGGCTGCGCCTTCGGCCATCCCCATAGTGGCGCGTGCGAAAGAATGCCGGATGGCCGTCAATCCGGAGCGCAGGACCGCCTTCGAAATTGATCTTTCGGCGGCAAACCGCCCCCGACAGGCCGGGGAAATGTCTGCTCGACGCCAACCGCACGATCGGTCAACCGAACAAGATCACCCCCATCCTCGGCCGCCAGATCACCGAGCAGCACCGCGGCAAACTGTCAACCAAGATCACGTGCACCTGCCCAACCCGGCTATCCGCAACCACTGCCGCAACGGCTGTACCCGCGGCCACCTGATCTTGCGCACCGAGACGGGGCCAGTCAGGCGAGTTCGTCGAGCAGCGCCTTTGCTTCTTTCAGGTCAGGCGTGCCAAAGCCCTCGGTAAACCAGCCGTAGACTGGTGCCAGAAGATCGTGGGCTTCGGCGCGACGGCCCTGGTCGCGGCGGAGCCGGGCGAGGCTTACGGCGGCGCGCAATTCCCAGAGCTTGGCCTCCTGCTCCCGGGCGATGTTCAAGGCTTTGCAATACAGAGCCTTGGCGGCCTCGGAATGCCCCTGTCGCAACAGCAGCTGGCCTTTGTGCCGGGTCAGCTCCGCCTCCAGCCAGCGCAGCCCCGTCCGCTCGACGATCCGCAAGGCATCGTCCAATAGGGTCAGGGCCTCTTCGATTTGTCCTGCAGTCTCACATGCCCTGGCCAGAAGGGCGATAAAATGCGGTGTCCACAGTTCCGTTCCGGTGGCGCGGTATGCCGCTGCCCCGTCGCGCAAGAGCGACATTCCATCGGCCAGATCACCATTCTTGACGGCAATCCAGCCTCTATGGACTATTCCCACTGCACCGTAGACGGGAAAACCTTGCTCTGCTGCCACTGCCACAAGCTGGATCGCCCATTCATCCAGCGCTTCGTCATCGCCCGCTAGCGAAAGCAGCACTGTGGCCAGTGACAAGCTAAAAGCCAAAGACGGTGGATGAGCGAGCCTTCGAGCTTCAGCGATTGCGGCGTTCCCCCGCGTCAACGCCCGAGCTGGAGAGCTAAGGCAGAACAAAGCAATCCCCAAGTATGACAGCAATTCGACGTGGGGGTGATTCCCCACCTGGTGGCTAAGTTCGTGGTGGGAAATAGGATCATAGAGCGCAATACCCTGCTCGAGATGCGATTGGGATAAAGCAAACTTGCTTGCGAGCATCAGGTTCCGACCGGAGGACAGATGGCCTAAGACGAGCCCGGCGGAATCATTGCGCTGACGGCTTACACGCAGCAAATCCTCGTCCAAGCGCCTCATTAAATCGAGCTCGCCCCGGCCCAGGTGATAACGAGATTGCCCATAAGGAATCTGGAGGAACTCCGCGGGGAAACCCAACTGCTCCCATAGCTCTCGCGCGTGGGCATACACCTGGCCCGTTTCCGGCGCCGCGTATCCCTTGATCGATTGCAATACTGCGCCTAGGGCGCTGTGAAACTCAAGCTCCTGCCGCTTCCGTTCAGGGCTGTCGGGCAACAGTGTCACTTGCTTCAGCGCCTTTTGAAATTGCGTCGCCGCTTCCGCCAATGCTGATCGAGCCGCGGACCTGCGGCCGGCTTTGCCCCAGTAGGCGACGGATTTTTCGACGAGCCCGGCCTCGGCATAATGCTGCGCGAAAAGCTCGGGTTGACTGTCCATCAGCTCGGGCGAATGGGCCTCAAGTGCTGCGGCGATCTGCGTGTGCAGTTGCTGACGAGTGCTGCGCAATAGGCTGCGATGCGCTGCATCCTGCACCAGTGCGTGCTTGAAGGTGTAGACCGCGTCGGGCGGCGTACCTCTCTGGAACACCAACTCGGAGGCGACGAGGCGAGCGAGAGCCGTGCGCAGCTCGTCCTCAGGAAGATCAGCGTACATGCCGCAGGGCCTCGGCAAGAACCTCTATCCCGATCTCAGCATCCGCGAAAATATCGAATTCTTCGGCCGCCTGTTCGGACAGTCTCGCTCCGAACGAGATGGCCGCATCGCCGAACTGCTCGCGAGCACCGGGCTTGCGCCGTTTGCCGACCGTCCCGCTAAAAAATTGTCGGGCGGAATGAAGCAAAAGCTCGGGCTCTGTTGTTCGCTGATCCACGACCCCGACCTGTTGATTCTCGACGAGCCGACAACCGGCGTCGATCCGCTCTCACGCCGCCAGTTCTGGGAGCTGATCGAGCGGATTCGCAACCGCCGCCACGGAATCAGCGTCTTGGTCGCAACGGCGTACATGGAGGAGGCCGAACGCTTCGACTGGCTTGTCGCGATGAACGCCGGAAAGATTCTGGCAAGCGACGCGCCGGCGGAACTCAAGCTGGCGTCAGGAACACGGACCGTCGAAGACGCCTTCATCGCGCTTCTTCCTGAGCAGCAGCGAGCCGCCCATAAAGTACTGCAAATCCCGCCGCGGCGCATCGTCGACACGCAGCCGGTCATCATGGCGCGTGGGCTCACTCGCCGGTTCGGCGACTTCACTGCAGTCGACCACGTCAGCTTCACGATCGAACGCGGCGAAATCTTCGGCTTTCTCGGATCAAACGGGTGCGGCAAGACGACGACGATGAAGATGCTGACCGGATTGTTGCCGGCCAGCGAGGGTGAAGCGCTGCTGTTCGGACGACCGCTCGATGCGCGCGACCTCGGCTCGCGCAAACGCGTCGGCTACATGTCACAGTCGTTCTCTCTCTATACCGAGCTGACGGTCCGACAGAACCTCCATCTGCACGCGCGCCTATTCCATCTGCCGGCGCGAGAGGGGAGGGCGCGCATCGCCGAATTGGTCCGGCGCTTCGGTCTCGCCGACTATGTCGACCAGCTCGCCCAAGACCTGCCGCTCGGCATCCGCCAACGGCTGTCGCTTGCCGTCGCGATCGTGCACCAGCCGGAGGTGCTGATCCTCGACGAGCCGACCTCGGGGGTCGACCCGTTGGCGCGCGACCGGTTCTGGGAATTGCTCATCGATCTTTCGCGCAAAGAGAGCGTGACGATCTTCGTCTCGACCCATTTCATGAACGAAGCCGCACGCTGCGACCGGATTTCACTGATGGATTCGGGACGTGTGCTGTCGACCGATACGCCCGCAGGCCTCATCGCAGCTCGTGGCGTCGCTACGCTCGAAGACGCATTCATCGGCTACCTCGAGGAGGCGACGGGATCGCGTGGTCTTGTCACTGCAACTGAGGCTGTCTTTGCAGCACAGGAGACCGTCGCAGCCCGATCGCCGCGCGACCGCGGCGCCTTCAGTCTGCGGCGCCTCGCTGCTTGCACCATTCGCGAAACGCTGGAACTGATACGCGATCGGATCCGGCTCGGCTTTGCGCTGTTCGGCACGACCTTTTTGATGCTGGTGCTCGGTTTTGGCATCTCCACCGACGTCAATTCCCTCACCTTTGCCGTTCTCGACCACGATCAAAGCCATGAAAGCCGCGCCTATCTCGAAGAATTACGCGGCTCGTCCTATTTTGTCGAAAAGCCGCCTCTTGCCGATTACTCAGATCTCGAAAAGCGGCTTGCCGACGGCGACATCGACACCGGCATTGAAGTCCCGCCTGGCTTCGGCCGCGACATTGGGCGCGGGCGGCCCGCTTGGGTCGCCGCCTGGATCGACGGAGCGAGGCCTTTCATCGCGCAGACAATCCGTAGCTATCTGGAAGCGATGCATCAACTTTATCTAGCGGACCCGATCATAAAGACGACGCAACCGGCACGCCCTCCGCCTGCCGATATCGAGGTGCGGTTCAGGTACAACCAGGATTTTGAGAGCGTTTACGCGATGGTGCCCGGAACAATATCGATACTTCTGGCGCTATTCCCGGCGATCCTGATGGCGCTGGCGGTTGTGCGCGAAAAGGAGCTCGGTTCGATTACCAACTTGTACGTCACGCCAGTGACCCGCTTAGAATTTTTGCTAGGTAAACAAATGCCGTATATCGGATTGGCGATGGTCAATTTTGCGCTGATGTTCGTCATGGCGCTGCTGGTCTTCGGTGTGCCGCTCAAGGGAAGCTTTCTGACCCTCCTGGCCGCAGCGCTGATCTATGTCACCGCGACGACAGCCTACGGCATGCTCGTCTCGGCCTTCGCCCCCACCCAGATCGCGGCGCTTTTCGGCACGACGATCTTGACGGTCCTGCCGGCCACGATGTTTGCCGGCATGACGGTCCCGGTGTCCTCGCTGACAGGCATGGCGCGGATCATGGGCCGCGTGTTTCCGATGACCTATTTCCTGCCAATCAGTGTCGGCGCTTTCACGAAAGGTCTCGGCCTCCCCGAACTCGCGAAGAACCTGGCAGCGCTCGCGATCTTTGTCCCGGCTTTGACGCTCCTGAGCCTACTGCTTTTGCGCAAGCAGGAACGCTGACCGGCCCAGTTCGTTGCAGACCTGCGCCAACATCTTCTGGCTCGGCACCAAGGAATTGCGCAGCTTTTTGCGAGATTTCGTGCTGTTGGGGCTGGTCGTCTACAGCTTCTCGCTGGCCATCATCGCGCAAGCCCAGAGCAGTTCGCAGGAAGTGCACAACGCGTCGGTCGCCATTGTCGACGAGGACCATTCGGAACTCTCCCGCCGCATCGCGCACGCGTTTCTGCCGCCTTATTTCCAGACGCCCGAGCCGATCCAAGAGCGGGATATCGTGCCGCTGATGAACGCGGGAAAATATACGTTCATAATTGACGTCCCGCCGAATTTCGCCCGCGACGTCTTCGCCGGGCGCCAGCCCGCGATCCAGCTCAATATCGATGCCACCGCGATGGTGCAGGCGGGGCTGGGGGCCGATTATGCGCAGCAGATCATCACGACCGAGATCGCGAATTTTCTGTCGCGGGCGGAGGGCGCTCCCGTGACGCCGGTCAATCTGGTCGTGCGGATCGCCTTCAACCCCAATGTCGAGACGTCATGGTTCACCAGCGTCATGGGTATCATCAACAGCATCACGATGCTGGCGATCATCCTGGCCGGGGCAGCCGTTGTCCGAGAGCGGGAGCGCGGGACAATGGACCATCTCCTGGTGATGCCGCTGACCCCGTTCGAGATCGCGATGTCAAAGATTTGGGCGAATGGCCTCGTCATTGTCATTGCAGTCGGCCTGTCGCTGCGCTTTGTCGTTCACGGCTTGCTCGGTATCCCGATCGCCGGGTCGATTCCGCTATTCCTGTTCGGTGCCGCCGTCTATTTGTTTTTTGCCACCGCGATCGGCATCTTTCTCGGCACCGTCGCGCGGTCGATGCCCCAACTCGGGCTGCTCTACCTGCTGGTCTTCCTGCCGCTGAACATGCTCTCGGGCAGCAATACCCCGCTCGAGAGCATGCCGTCGTGGCTGGCGACGATAGCACAGATATCGCCGACAACCCATTTCGTGTCGTTCGCGCAGGCGATCCTCTATCGCGGCGCCGGGATTGCTGTGGTTTGGCCCCAATTCGTGATTGTCGCGCTGATTGGAGGATTGTTCCTCGGCCTTGCTCTATTGCGCTTCCGCCGCGTTGCCGCTGCACCCGCATAAGAGCCGCAGGGGAGTGAGGGGTCGGTTTCACGAAATTGGTCGACTCCCAGGCCTGACTGGAGCAGTTTCGTGCGAAAGAGGCGGCGGGCGCCGCCCGCCGCCGCAGATAAGACACCCGCTTCAGCCAGTAGCTTTGACATCGATTTTCCGGGCCGGCTTCTGGGCTTCTGCCGTCTTCGGCAGCGTCAGCGTAAGCACCCCTTTCGAGAGGTCGGCGGTGATCTTGTCGCGAGCGACCCCATCGGGCAGCGCAAAGGCGCGTTGAAACGAGCCAAAGGCCCGCTCTGTGACATGGTAGTTCTTGTCCTTTTGTTCTGTTTCCTGGCGCTTTTCGCCTTTGATCAACAGAGTGTCGCCGGCAATCGAGACATCGAGATCCTTTGCCTCCAAGCCGGGCAATTCCGCGCTGATCTTGTAGGCCTTGTCGTCCTCCCCGAAGTCGATCCCGGGGCAGCGAAGTTGAACGAGGCATCAGATCGCCAAGCTGGCGCAAGATCGAACATCCGGCGCACCGACGGCATGCTGTAAGGGCTGAAGAACCGATCGAACAACCGGTCCATCTCGCTGCGGAACGAGCGCCAAACGTCGGGGACGGAAGCCGGTGCCGGAGACGTCGTTTTTACTTCAAGAGGGGTGTTGGCCATCGCAGTCCTCCATCAAATCGGAGCGGCGCCAATTTTCGCAAACGCTTGTTGACCCACATTGATGTAGATCAAACTTTCCCCGCTAGCTGGCCGTTCTGATGCTCGCGGCGCACGCGATACGTCCGGTGCGAATTGACCTGGGTCAATGCGAGGTGCGCCGTTCCGCGTTCTGCTGCCATACGACGAGGTTGGAGAGCCCCGATGCGCGCTACGGACGTGATGACGAGCGAGGTAACTACGGTACACGAGGACACTTCCGTCCAGACGGCCGCACAACTGATGGCCGAGCGCGGTATAAGCGCCCTTCCGGTGGTTGACCGAGACAACCGGGTCATCGGTATGGTCAGCGAGGGGGACCTCCTGCATCGCGCCGAAACCGGGACCGAGCGGCGCCGGTCGTGGTGGCTCGAGATGATGGCCTCAACCAACCGGCTCGCCGAGGATTACTTCAAATCGCACGGCGGCAAGGTCAAAGACGTGATGACGCATGACGTGCTCTCGGTCACCGAAGAGACCACGGTCGCTGACATCGCGGTTCTGCTCGAAACTAATCGGGTCAAGCGCGTGCCGGTTCTGCGCGACGGCAAGCTCGTCGGCATCGTCAGCCGGGCGAACCTCGTGCGGGCGCTGGCGATGACGATCGACGAGGCGCCGAGCGGCAGCGAGGCCGACGACCAAGCTATCCGCGCGAGGTTGCTGGCCGAGTTGAAGTCGCAGCGATGGGCCGAGGTCTCACCCGCCAATATCACGGTCAAGGACGGGGTTGTGCATTTGTGGTCCTCGTATCTTTCCGACCAGGAAAAGCGGGCGCTTGTGGTCGCCGCCGAGAGCACCCCTGGGGTTCGGCGCGTCGAAGATCACATGCGGCGGGTCCCCGCTTCTCTGATCTAGGCTTTGCCCGCATTTCCAAGGAGCCGTTAGATGTCATTGCATCCAATCAGCGACAAGGCGGAGGTCTCCGTCGATTTCCCCGATAAGGCCTATATCGGCAGTTTCGGCCGGCACTCGCAATTCGACGCCTACGCCGACGCGGACAGCGTCGCCGTCAGGCTGGTCCGGCCGGGCGAGGACCGGCGCGAGGCCGTGGTCCACCTGCATTATGGTCTTCTCGCGGGAATTCTCGTTGAACTGGCAAGATCGCTGTCTGCTCGCCCGCCGCTCGACGAAGCGCATCGCAACGATCTCAGCGAGGCGGCAAAACAGCTTGCGGCCTCGCTCGAGCCACGCGACAAATGTTGACCCGGGCGCGAACGCGACATCGACCAGATCCGGAAAGCCATAGGCCAAACAGCGAGTAGACAAGGTGCTGTACAGAGTCTCATCTGCTATGCTGGCGTCATTGGTTCTCGTCGCGCTAAGCGCGCATCCGGTCCTGGCCGAGGTTGCCAAGGGTGCGCAAATTGCGGGCCAATGGTGCGCCAATTGCCACGTGGTCGGTCCCAACCCAACGGGCGCCGTGCCGCAAGGTCCGCCCACCTTCCAGGCGGTCGCACGCAGTGGGATGACCCCCGACCAGCTGCGCGCTTTTCTGTCGCACCCGCATGGTGCAATGCCGGATCTGGCGCTGACGAGCGCCGAGATCGATGATCTGATCGGCTATATCCGGTCGCTTCACTGAGCGACTTTCCCGAGCCATCGCCTATACGTAGTTCTACTTACGTAATTTCCCTAAGGGGAATTCCGGATTTCGAAGGCCGCAGCAAGCGATCAAGCTCCCTCTGATCTGACGGGAGATGGAGCGCGATCATGTACAGGCAGATTGAGAACCCGCGTTATTGGAATGGCCGCGGCGTCAGCGTAAGTAGCGATGCCATCGTTGCCCAGCCGGGTCGGCTCGACGCGCTGATGGCACTGGAGCGGATCGGCACACGGCTCAGCTTTGCACGCAATGACGAGATTTACGCCGAGGATGGCGGCGCGGACGTCTGGTACAAGGTCGTCTCGGGCACGGTGCGGATCTGCAAGCTGCTTGCCGATGGCCGCCGGCACATTGCCGAGTTCTGCTTCAGCGGTGACTGCTTTGGCATCGACATCACGAGCGAGCGCCGCTACTCGGCGGAGGCAGTGGATGACGCCGTCGTGATGCGTTACCAGCGCCGCGCCACCGAACAGCTGGTCGATCGTAATCCCGCTCTGGCGCGGATGCTGCGCGACACCGTGCTGCGCGAACTCACCGCCGCGCACGGGCGTGCCTTTCTGCTTGCCCGCATGACTGCACCCGAGCGGGTCGCAGCTTTTCTGCTTGAAATGTGCGAACGCCGCGACCGCACGAAGTTCATCGATCTGCCGATGTCGCGCAACGACATCGCCGATTATCTCGGTCTAACGATCGAAACCGTTTGCCGGACTCTGTCGGCGTTCAAGCGCGCTGGGGCCATCGCGATTGCGAGCCCGCACCGGATCGAGCTTCTCGATCGATCCGCACTCGAGGCAATGAGCGAGCCGTGATGCGTTGACGGTGGTGCTCGTCGGCGCCGGCCGGCTGCCGAATACGATTTTCCGCTACGTCTTCGCGGTGAGCTGGCCGCACCAGATTGCGCTGGTGATCCTGACCGTCGTCACTTTCCTGCTCGAGATCGTGCCGTTGGAGCTTCAGCGCCGGATCGTCAACAACCTCGTCAAGGAAAGGCCGTTTCAGCTGGTCGTGACGCTGTGCGCCGCCTATGCCGGCGCGGTGATGATCCAAGGCGCGATCAAACTCGGCCTCAATGTTTACCGGGGCTGGGTCGCGGAAAATTCGATACGCGATCTGCGCCGGCGCGTTCTTGCCTACTCGCGGGCCGCACGAAGCCTCGCGCCGGGAGCGGAGGCGTGTGGTGTCGGCGCGGCGATGATCGTCGCCGAGGTCGAGCCGATCGGCGGCTTTGTCGGCGGCAGCCTCTCCGAACCACTGCTCCAGGCCGGGATATTGCTCTCTGTGCTTGCTTACATCCTACACCTCGACCGGTGGATGGCGGCGTCGGCATTCGCGCTTTTTGTCCCGCAGCTGTTCTTCGTGCCGCTGATGCAGCACGCGATAAACCGCCGCGCAGGAGCCCGCGTCTGGGTACTGCGCCAGCTCGGCATCAGCACCGCCGATACGGCCGACACCACCGCCGAGCACGACCGGTCGGACAGCAGGAGGGTCGACCGCGTGCTGCGGCTCAACATGGGCATTTACAAACTCAAATTCTCGATGAATTTCCTGATGAATCTGTGCGGCCATCTGCAGGTCGTGGCGGCGCTGCTGATCGGCGGCTGGCTGGTGCACACCGACCAGCTCGAGGTCGGTGGCGTCGTCGCCTTCATCTCGGCGGTCGGACGCCTGAACGACCCATGGGACGATCTCGTCAATTATTTCAGGGATTTCAGTGTTTCCCAAGTAAAGTTCCAGCTGCTCGCCGACATCGTGAACCAGCTCATCGAGCGCCGGTCGACGGTCCCGATCGGTCCCGGTGAATATCCTCCCGCAACCGCTCTCAGGTCGCGTTGATCATCCGTGCGGATGCGTACAGCTCCCGCTTCCGTTGCTATAAAGCGGATGAGGCGCGTCCGCCCGTGCCGCAGAGGGTCGAACGCCCGATCCGCGACCCCAAATTGATTCAGATCATCAAGACCCCCGCGGTTGCCGAGCCAAGATGATCCTGTGAGATTTTCGTGAAAACCGCGCTCTATCCGCGTGACGATGACGATAATTATCAAGGAGCTGACGGCGGTACCAGTTCTGGTTGCCGAGCGAGGGCGGTCGCGCGCGGTTGGTTCGACGGACTCACGGAGGCCAAACATGAAATTTGCAGACCGCAGCGATGCCGGCTGTCGCCTTGCCGGCAAGCTGACACATTTGAGAGAACGACAGCCGGTGATCCTCGCATTGCCGCGCGGCGGCGTTGCAATCGGTTTCGAGATTGCCCAGGCGCTCGACGCGCCGCTCGATATCGTGCTCGTGCGCAAGATCGGGGTGCCTTGGCAACCCGAACTCGCGGTCGGCGCAGTAACCGACGGCGCCGCGCCCGAGACCTTTATCGACCGGCATCTGGCGGCCACTCTGAATGTCCCGGAGAACTATCTGCAGGAAGAAACGGCGCGACAGCTCGCCGAGATCGAGCGGCGCCGTGAGATCTATTGTGCAGGCCGCCCGCGACCCGAAATCAGCGGGCGCACCGCAATCGCCGTTGACGACGGCATCGCCACCGGCGCGACGATGCGGGTGGCGTTGCAGGCCATCCGGCGCCAGGAGCCAGCCCATCTGGTCCTTGCCGTACCGGTGGCGCCGCCGGACACGCTCGCGGCGTTGGGCACGGCAGCTGACGAGACCGTCTGCCTGGAGACACCGATCGGTCTCGGGGCGATCGGCTTCTATTATCGCGATTTCCATCAACTGACGGACGCTGAGGTGACGGACCTCCTCGCCCGGGCGCCGGCTCAGCATTGAGCCGAAGTCAAAGCTGTCAGTTCTCGCCCGTAGCCAGGACGCGCGCCGCTTTGCCAGGCGGCTTGTCGCCCAGCCGCAAAAACGGGACGAAAGCGAACGCCACTGCGGTAAACGCCGTCGACGCGACGACTAACGGGTTGAGCTGATGGTGAAACAAGTGCTCGTACAAGAAGGATCCCATGTTATCGGACAGCGCGCTGGTGAAGTTGGTGAGTGACGTCAGCATTGCAAACGCAAAACCCTCCGACCGCTGCGGGCAATAATCCGCGGCCAGGCTGAAGGTCGCGATAAACGCGATGACGCTGGCGAAGCCGCTGAAGAAATTGATCACCGCCGCCAGAGCTTCGTTCCACAGAAGCAGGAATACCGCCGTCGATGCGACACCGAACACAATGCTAAAATTCAACAACGCCTTCGCCGTGATGCCCTTCAAATATCTGCGGTAGAGGAGGGCGCCGAAGATCCAGCCCGCCGAGCTGATCGAGCCGAGAATCCCGATATACTGTTGCGAGAATTTGAGCTCATCCGTCATGTGGTAATAGAGCGGCGTGCCGAGCCCCGGGTTGAAATAGTAAACAAAAAGAAACAGCCCGATCAGCCAGAGCTCCCTCAGTTTGAGGGCGGTCCACAGGCTCGCCAATGTTCGTCTCATTTCGGGGAGATTGACGGGGCAGGGCTGCTCGTGAACGAGAAACCAGCCCGCGCAGACGACGGCGAGAGGGGCGATGGCGATGATCGCGGCGGCACTGTGCAGCGCTCCTTCCGGCGTGAAGCGCTGTACGAGCTGGCCGCCGATGAACGCGCTCGCCATCGCGGCGATGTTGAACCACAGCCACTGCTGATTGACGAAGGCGTCGCTGGCGCCGAATTTGTGACCATTCTCCACGAGAATTGCGCCGCAGATCGTGCTCGAGATCGCCATTCCGTAGGCGCTCAGCAGCAGCGCGAAGATGATCTCGCTCGGCGAGATGGTCTGCGCGACCCAACAATACGCGCCAACCGCTGCGAGATTGGCAAGAACCAGGTAGCTCTTACGGCGATAGCCGAAAATCGGCAGGAAGTCCGAGACGATGCCGTAGACCGGTTTGTTAATCCACGGCAGGTTGAGCACCGTCAGATAGGCGGTGACCTGGAGCGCGGTCCACCCGTAAGTCTGCTTCAGGAAAAAGCTCAGCGGCTGGGCGATCAGCCCGCTGGTCTGCCCAATCCCTTCGATGACATAGACGAGGCCGAAGAACAGCATAAGCCGGCTGATTGGGCGGCTCTCGCCGAGCACGGCTGACGAACCAGATTTTGCAGCCAAGCGCTTTATCAGTCGCAGCTATTTGACCGCGACGATGACCTCGATCTCGACCGGTATGCCCGCGGGCAGCGAGCTCATGCCGACCGCCGAGCGCGCGTGCCGTCCGGCCTCGCCGAACACCTCGACGAAGAGGTCCGAGCAGCCATTGATGACCCTCGGGTGATCCTCAAAATCGGGTGCGGCGTTGACCATCCCGAGCACCTTGACGATCCCCTCGACCCGGTCGAGGTCGCCCCCCAGCGCATCTTTCATCGCCGCGATCAGCACCACACCCACCTGGCGCGCATGCCGATAGCCTTCGTCAACCGACATGCCGGCCCCGAGCTTGCCCTTGGGCATGCTGCCGTCGGTGCGCCGCGGCCCATTGCCCGAGAGATAGAGCAGATTGCCGACCCGTTTGGCAGGTACATAGTTGCCGAGCGGACCGCCCGCCGGCGGCAGCGTAATTCCCAACTCCTTCAGCCGCTGCTCGACGCTCATATCGTTGCCTCCACTGTGCCACGACCTAGACTATCGCAGGCTCGCCAACAAACTGTCATTCCGGGCGCAGGCGCTGCCTGCGAACCCCGGAACCTATGGATGCATCGGCGATCTGCGAGGCAGTGAGCCATCCGGCGATGCGTTTTGTCGCGATCAAGACGGAGCCGCCACGCTCAGCGTCACGAACGGGTCCATCACGTCGTAATATTGCCGCCCCAGCTCCCCGCCGGTTCCCGGCGGCAAGAAGCGGCGAGTAACCGGGATTTGCGAGTGCTCGGCGACCCACAGCGAGTCGAAGTCGCGCTCTTCCAACGCCGGCGCCAGCTCGGTCGGAGAGAGCGGTACTCGGTGAAGAAGATCGACACGCCAAATTCCATCTTGGTCCGCCCGCAATCGTGTGTTTGCCCGTGAAGCTAAAGCCTCAGCGCGAACACCGCCAGCCGTAACGGGGACGCCGGTAGCACTTCCCTCGGGTCACACCCGCCGCCCCTTCCCGACTGCGGGCCACAACCCAATCTTGTTGCGATTATTAACCGCAGCGCAATCTGCAGCAAATCAGCAGCGAGTTTTCTCCTATTGGTTGTAGCATCACCATTCAGGAGGGCCCGGTCTCCTGTTTTTGCAGGGAATCTACAGGCGTTAACTTCTTTTCTAATGATTACCCACACGGCTGCCCCGACAGTGGGCGGCATAAGTTTCATTCATCGACATCTCCTTAGTCCAACCGCGAGCCCCTTCGAGACCCGTGACCGGCTCGAAATATGCGGTACGAATGTGGCAATTGTTGGATCATTATATCGCAATAATAATGTAAGCCGCCTATTCTCGCTCACCAATTCGCGGCCACCTCCTGCGCGAAAGCGCGGTAGCTCCGCAAGGGATGACCGATCAGGGCCTCGAATGTCGCGCGGCTGTCCTTTCCGGGTATCATGCCA
>Ga0306923_10001635_pt1 | contig 19972 bp, 13 predicted proteins | sample sta12Can44000108_FD_203841 | JGI IMG/M metagenome (GOLD analysis project Ga0306923, IMG submission 203841) | Lab enrichment of tropical soil microbial communities from Luquillo Experimental Forest, Puerto Rico - statanox.12C.anox.44.000.108 (v2)... | ecosystem: Environmental > Terrestrial >... | reverse complement strand
CGATCGCGGAGAGGCGGAGCGTCACGTAGGTGTCGCGCAGGAGCGTGCCCGACAGCGTGTCGGCGACAATGCGCTGGACCACCTTGATCGGGTCGGCGACGTAGAGCGGCCCGGCTCCGTCCGCGGAGAGCTTCCAGGCGAGTAGAAGAAGGGCGCCGAGCGCCGCACGGCCGAGCGCCACCGCGTGCTGGCGCGACCGAACGGGCACCGGCGTATCATGGTTGATCGCGGCGTCGCGAAGAGTCATTGCAGCTGCGCCCTGATGCGCTGATAGAGCGCTCGAAATTCCGGGTCGTGCATAATGCCTTGCACATCGCGCGGGCGCGGGATGGTGATCGCGTGCTGGCCGGCGACGCGGGACGGTTGGCGCGACAGCACCAGCGTGCGATCGCCGAGCGCGATTGCCTCGGCGATATCGTGAGTCACGAAGATGATCGTTTTCTTCCCGAGGTTCCACAGCCGCAGCAGGTCCTCTTGCAACTGGGTCCGAGTTTGCGCGTCGAGCGCGCCGAACGGCTCATCCATCAGAATGACCGGCGGATTGTAGACCAGCGTCCGGATCAGAGCGGCACGCTTGCGCATGCCGCCTGAAAGCTCGTGCGGATAGTGGTTTTCGAAGCCGCCGAGGCCGACGGTGCGGATCAGCATCTCGGCGCGCGTGCGGGTCTCCGCGTTCAGCCGACCCTGCACGGTGAGCGGAAACAGCACGTTCTGGAGCGTCGTCCGCCAAGGCAGCAGATGATCGTCCTGCGTCACGTAGCCGATGCGGCAGGTGAGACCCGGCTGCAGCGCCTTGGGATCGTCAACCGGAGCACATTGCGACAGGAAGCGCACCTCGCCGCCGCTTGCCACATCGATCTGAGCGAGGATGTTCAGGAGCGTGGTCTTGCCGGCGCCCGAGGGACCGATGATGGTGAGGAATTCACCTTCGCTTACCGAAAACGTGAGATCCTGGATGATCCACGGCGTCAGCTCGCGCCCGGAGCGCTTGGCAAAGCGCTTGGCGAGGCCGCGGATCTCCAGCAGCGGTTCCTCCATTATCAGGTCCCCGCCTGCAAGGTGATGGCCGACACGGGACGCCAGCGCAGCAGCCGGCGCTCGACCGCGTTCACGCTCCAATTGCCGATGAACACGATACAGGTTGTAACAACGAGCGCGACAAAGATTCCGGTCGTGTCGAAATTCATTGCGCTGAGCTGGATCAGATAGCCGAGCCCGCGATTGGCCGAGATTAGCTCGGCGATGATCGCGCCGCCGATCGCATATGGCATGGCGAGGCGAAGCCCCGCGAAGATGTAGGGAACTGCGCCGGGAAACACGATGTGGCGCGCCACATGGCGCTCGGTCGCGCCCATAACCTGCGCCATCCGGACCAGCCCGACGTCGAGCGCGCCAATGCCGGCCTGCGCGCTGAAATAGACGATGAAGAAGACGGTGATTGAAACCAGCACTATCTTTGACTCGATGCCGATGCCAAACCACAGAATGAAGAGCGGAGCAAGCGCGAGCTTGGGCGCGCCATAGCCACCCACCATGAATGGATCGAGGATCGCGGTCGCGATCGGCAGACGGCGCAGCGCGAAAGGCAAAGCCACGGCGGGAAGTGCGCCGAGGACGAACCCGGCAGCGGCTTCGATCACGGTGTAAGATGCCTGGTGCAGAAGCGTGCCGTCGCCGATGCCGGCAATGAAGCGCGTCGCCACACCCCATGGCGAGCCCACCCAATAGCTGCCGAATGTCATGCTGAGCACCTGCCAGATGACGACCAGAGCGATAGCGACGAGAATCTGATCACCGGACACCCGCAACGACGTGGCGATCCGATGCCACAAATCGGAATGACCGAGGATGCTGCGCCCTCCCAGTGTGGTCATGTCTCCTCCAGGATGCGAGGCCTGCGCCGGCGGTTATCATCGTCGCCTGCTGTTGTATTCCCTTGCAAGCGACGGTCGAAGTGCTCTCGCACGCAGACGCAATTGTCGCGCACTGCGCTTCCTGTTAACGCATTAGAACAGAACGATAGATCGGGAGCATGCAATGTTCAAATGGCCTGGGCTGATCGCTGCGCTTTCCCTCGCTATCGCGGTTGGACTTGGCCCCGCCTCGGGCAACAGCCGGGAGATCGAAATCATCATGGCGCTGCCGGCGCAGACGCTGACCTTTAGCACCGCCTTCATCGCCGAAGACGCCGGCTTCTACAAGAATGAGGGTCTCAAGGTCAGCCACCGCTTCCTGGTCGGCGTTACCTCGCCCAACGCGGTGATCGCCGGCAGCGCGGATTTCACGATCGGGACCGGACCTGTTTTCCTGCGCGCGGCAGCGCAGGGACAGCGCATGTTGGCCATCGCCAACCTACTCGACAAGCCGCTGGTCGAGATGGTGCTGCGCAAGGATGCAGCAGAAGCGGCAAAGATTACTGTGGACATGCCGCTCGCCGAGCGGGGCAAGGCCTTGCGCGGTAAAACCATCGGCATCCAGGGCATCGGCAGCATCGTGCACGCATGGCAGCGGCTCGTCGCGAACCGTGCCGGGCTTGACGTCGAGAAGGACGTCCGCATCGCGCCGATGGACCCGACGGCAATGCTGCCCGCGCTCGAGAACAAGGGGGTCGACGGCTATGCCACGTCGCTGCCGTTTACAACTCAGGCCGTGGTGCAGGGCAGCGCGGTGATGCTTGCGAGCGCGGCGAGTGATGCGCCCGATCTGCTGCCGTTCGCCTATGGCCTGCTCTACACAAGACCCGACACATGCACGCAGAACCGCGAGAAGTGCGCGCGCATCGTGCGCGCGCTCGCTGCGGCTAACAGGTTCATCCTGGAGAAGCCGGACGAGGCGCTTGGATTGTTAAGAAAGCGCTTCGACAAAATGGTCCCAGCAGTGCTGGCTACTGCGTGGCAGGTCGTGTCGAAGGCGCATGCGAACGATATCAAAGTACCGGTCGTGGGGCTGGACAATTCGCAGAAGGTCAGCCTCGAAGCAAAGCTACTCGACCCCAAGGACACGCTCAAAACATTCGACGGGCTTTATACCGACGAATTTTTGCGTTGATAGCGTGAAGTTCATCGCCAACCGCGAACATCATCGTTTTTACGATCCTTTCATCTCCTCCGATTTTTTCTATGTTGGTGTCGAACGATCATTGCCCACGGTGCAAGATCTGCTTCGAGCCAGGGCATCGGCTCAGGTCATCAATGCCGGAGTGTCGTGACACCGCGGGGATGATGCTCCGCCGATACCCACTTCATCGCTCGGCAGGATCGTTCCTGCTCGGTGAGGATTGAAAAGGATCAAGGAGGTCAAAGCCGCTGCGCTCGCGAAGCGTATCAAAGCCATCCGCTCAGCTCTCGCAGCGCGAGCTTATGGATGACCTGCATGCCCTGCTCGCTGTCGTTGAGGCAGGGAAGCGCCGCGAAGCTCTCGCCGCCATTCATCTTGAACACGTGGGCATTATCGACTGCGATCTCCTCGAGCGTCTCCAGGCAATCGGCGGAGAATCCGGGGGTGATCACCGCGATCCGCCTCACGCCGCGCCGCGCCAGGCTCGCAACCGTCTCGACGGTCGCGGGCGCAAGCCACTCGCCGCGGCCGAAGCGCGACTGGAACGTCAGCGGCAACGTCGACTCGTCGAGCTCAAGACGCTCGCGGAGCAGCCGCATGGTCTCCGCGCAATGGGCATAATAGGGATCGCCGGCATCGATGAAGGTCTTCGGCACGCCGTGGAACGAGGCGAGGATGACCTGCGGCTTGAACGCAAGACCGGCAAGCCCGGCGCGGGTCGCCTGCGCGAGCGCCTCGATGTAGAACGGCTCGTTGTAATAAGGCGGTGCCACCCGCAGCGCGGGCTGGCGGCGAAGCCGCGCAAGCGCGCGGAACGCTTCATCGCAGACGGTCGCGGTGGTCGCGGCGCAATACTGCGGATAGAGCGGGATGATCAGGAGACGCTCGCATCCGTCCGCCACCAGCTGCGCAAGCCGTGAGGCAAGAGATGGATTGCCGTAGCGCATGGCCCAATCGACGGCGATGCCGTTGCCGAGCGGGGCAAGCGCGAGCGCAAGCTTTTCCGCCTGCGCGCGGGTGGTGGTCTTGAGCGGAGATTCGTTCCTCTGCGTGTTCCAGATGCTGGCATAGTCGCGCGCCTTGCGCCGCGGCCGGATGCGCAGGATGACGCCGTTGAGAACGAGCCGCCACACCGGCCCCTGGTTCTCGATCACCCGGGGGTCGCTGAGAAACTCCTTGAGATAGCGGCGCACCGAGACCGCGTCGGGGGCATCCGGGGTTCCCAGATTGACGATCAGCACGCCGACGCCAGCGGCTTGTGCCGCCGCGGCGCGCCTCTGCGGCGCGGCCATGACAAGGGGCAGGGCTTCGTTCATCACAGCGGAATATAGTCGACGGCGGCACGCTTTGCAGGGTGCCTTAACCCGCGACAGAGAAAGGTTCATGCCAGCGGGCGGGCGTCGGCGATCACCTTGCCGTCATTCGGGAGCGTCCCCGGGGCAACAAACTCCACCTCTCCCCGCAGCTTGGTGAGGGACTGCAGCGTGGCGGCGAGGGCGAACCTCACGTCCTCGGACGGGGCCGTGGCTTCCGTCATCAGCGTCATCACATCCTGCTCATTTGCGCGCGTGACGACGAGTCGCAGCCGCCCGACCTCGGGATGGCGCCTGCCGATTTCCGCGATCTGCGCGGGATGCACGAACATGCCCTTGACCTTGGTGGTCTGATCGGCGCGGCCCATCCAGCCGGCAATGCGGCTGTTGGTGCGGCCGCACGGCGAGCAGCCGGGCATGATGGCCGAGAGGTCGCCGGTCGCAAGCCGGATCATCGGATAATCCGGATTGAAGGAAGTGACCACGACTTCCCCGACATCGCCGGCAGCCACCGGATCGCCGGTGCCCGGGCGTACGATCTCGACCAGCAAGCTCTCATTGGCGATCATGCCGGAGCGCGCTTCGCTCTCGTAGGCGATGACGCCAAGTTCCGCGATGGCGTAGCACTGCAATACGGGCACTCCGCGCTCCTCCAGCTCCTGGCGCAGCGAGTCCGGCAAGGCGGCGCCCGAGACGAGGCCGCGCTTGAGGCACGAGATGTCCTTGCCGGCCTTGGCGGCGGCATCGAGCAGAATCTTGAGAAAATCGGGCGTTCCGGCATATCCGCTCGGCCTCAAATGGGCGATCGCCTCGACCTGCTGCGCGGTGTTGCCGGTGCCGGCGGGAATGACGGCACAACCCAATGCATGGGCGCCCGATTCCATGATGAAGCCGCCGGGAGTGAGATGATAGGCGAAGGAATTGTGGACGATGTCGCCGGCGCGGAAGCCTGCCGCGAAAAGCGCACGCGCCGCGCCCCAGAAATCCGTCCGCTCCCCTTCCGGCTCGAAGATCGGGCCGGGCGACATCAACAGCCGGTGTGCGCGTCCCGGCGCCGTCACGTTGAACCCGCCGAACGGCGGATGCGCGCGCTGGCGCTCGGGGAAATCGGACTTGCGCATCACCGGCAGCCTGGCAAGCGCAGCGCGTGAGGTCACCGCATTGGGATCTGTTCCGCGCAATTGCGCCGCCCAGCCGGGCGCGCTCAACGCGAGCGCAATCAGATCGGGCAGCCGACCGAGCAGGTCGCGCTCGCGTTGGGCGGGGTCTCGGGTCTCCAGATCGTCGTAGTGATCCTGGCGCACTTTCGCCGGTCTCGTCAGGCCAGCCAGCGCTTGCGGCGGCGGTAATGCTTGCCCTCGCGGAACGATTTTCGCCTTCCTTCGGCAATGCCGAGGTAGAATTCCTTGACGTCCTGGTTCTCGCTCAAGGCTTTTGCCTCGCCGTCCAGCACCACGCGCCCGTTTTCAAGCACGTAGCCGTAGCGCGCGTGTCTCAGCGCCATGTGCGTGTTCTGCTCGGCCAGCAGGAAGGATACCCGTTCCCTGGCGTTGAGCTCACCGACAATCGCAAAAATCTCCTCCACAAGCTGCGGGGCAAGCCCCATGGACGGCTCGTCCAGAAGGATCATTTTTGGTCGCGACATCAGCGCGCGGCCGATGGCGCACATCTGCTGCTCGCCGCCGGAAATATAGCCGGCGGTCGCTCCGCGCCGCTCTTTCAGGCGCGGGAAATAGGAATAGACGAGATCAAGGTCGCGCTTGATTGCCGCATGGCCGTCGCGACGGGTATAGGCGCCGGTGAGCAGGTTCTCCTCGACCGTAAGATGCGCAAAGCATTGGCGTCCTTCCATCACCTGGATGCAGCCGCGACGCACCAGCTCGCTGGGACTGAGCGCATGGACCTCGGTGCCGTCAAACGTGATGGTCCCCTTGGTCACATCGCCGCGCTCGGCGCGCAGCAGGTTTGATATCGCCTTGAGCGTGGTGGTCTTGCCGGCGCCGTTGGCTCCAAGCAAAGCGACGATGTCGCCTTTCGGCACATCCAGCGATACGCCCTTGAGCACCAGGATGACGTGGTCGTAGACGACTTCGATGTTGTTCACCGCAAGGATGTTCTCGGCGGTGTCCATCGTCGCCGGCGCGGGCTGCATCGCGGCCGTGGTTTTCATTGCCTCACCGATGCCACGCGTGAACCTGCCCGCGCGGCACGCGGCTAAGACGATTTGTCGCATGCCTCCGTGCGTTTCGGCCAGGGCTGGTTCTTACTGACGTAATCCGCCGCCGCCGCATCGAGCAGCGGGATCACCTTGTCCTTCATGGGCTCGATCCAGTCGGAAACCTTCACCCACTTGCTGCCGTCCCACTGCTGCATGTAGGCGGCATGGTGGCCGTTGTGGTCGGTGCAGTTCACCGAGAACGGCGCAGCGAAACCGGGAAGGCCGAGCTCCTTGAAGCGCGCCTCGGAGACGCGCAGCGATTCCAGCCCGCGCCGCATCTCGTCGCCGGTGATGTCCTTCTTGCCGGTGAGCTTCTGCGCGTTGCGGATGCCCTCGGCGACGATCACCGCGTTCAATATGGCGCGGTTGTAGAAGTTCTCGCCGAGCTTGTCCTTCGGGGTCTGGCTCTTGCCCTTGTCCACCACGTACTTGGTGATGTCCTCGATCGCCGGGAAGTTGGCGCCCACCGCATTGAAGTTGAGCGAGAGATAACCCTTCCCGCCAGGACCCGCCGGGCGGGCGTCATCCTCGTTGCCCGACCACCAGATTCCAACGAAATGATCGAGCGGGTAGCCGGTCTTGGCCGCTTCCTGCACCGCGGTCGGGTTCATCGCTCCCCAGCCCCACATGATCATCCACGCGGGGCGGTCGCGGCGCACGTTGAGCCACAGGCCGGACTGGTTCTGCATGTCGGCCGGCGGAACCGGATATTCCTTCACGGTGAAGCCGTAGTCCTTGGCGAACTGATGCAGCAGCGGCAGCGGCTCGCGACCATAGCCGCCGTCGAAGAAGACGAAGCCGATGGTCTTGCCCTTGAGCTTGTCGAGCCCGCCCTCCTTGTCGCCGATATAGCGAAAGATCATCGACAGGCCGTCCCAGTAGGTCGCCGGCGGATTGAATATCCACGGGAAATCATTTCCGACGGCCGAGGCGGAGAGGCCGTAAGCCATCGAGAGGATCGGAATGTGATCGACCGCGGCCTTCGGGATCAGCGCGAGAGTAATGCCGGTGGAGTACGGATTGAGGGTCGCCGGATGCCTGCTCTTCACCGCATCATAGCATTCGACGCCGCGCTCGTTCTTGTAGCCGGTCTCGCACTCCTCGAGCACCAGCCTGGAGCCGCCGATGCCGCCGTCGCGCTCATTGAGCATGGTGAAATAATCGTGCATGCCGTTGGCGATCGGGATGCCTGAATTGGCGAAGGGACCGGTGCGATAGGTCATTAGCGGGACGAAGGTGCCGTCCTGGGCAACCGCGTCTGTGGCCGCCACCGAGCCAACCACGAGGCCCGTGACGGCCAGGCCAAGCACAAGATGTTTCAAGCGCATTATCTGTCTCCCTCGTTGTTTCCAGCGCCGCCTTGCGGCGGTCTCTTGCGGCTTGCCCGCCCCCCGCACCACCCGGGCGTCGGGCATTGATGCAAGTTTGCACCTTCAATACGGGAAAGGCCACACCCTGAGCTTCTGTTTTGCCACCTCCCAGAGCCGGGCCAGGCCGTTCGGTTCCACGATCAGGAAGAAGATGATCAGCGCGCCCACCGACATGAAGGTGATGTGCTCGATGGTTGAGGCTGCGATCGTCACGCCAAAATAGGCGGGCGCGGCGCGCAGCACGATCGGCAGCCCCCAGATCAGGGTCGCGCCGAAAAACGAGCCGAGCAGGCTTCCGAGGCCGCCGATGATCACCATGAACAGGATCAGGAACGACTGATTGATGCTGAAGCTCTCCGATTCGGCGTTGCCGAGCCACAGGAACACCATCATCGCCCCGGCAACGCCGCAATAGAACGAGGATACGGCAAAGGCGAGAAGCTTGGTCGGCAACAGCCGGATGCCGATCAGCTCGGCGGCGATGTCCATGTCGCGCACTGCCATCCAGGTCCGGCCGATGCGGCCGCGGATCAGGTTGGACGCGAGCAGGGTCATCACCGCCACGATTGCGAGCACGATGAGATAGCGCGTCACCGGCGCCGAGTTCGGACCGGTGACCGGAACTCCGAGCACCGTGCGCGTCGGCACCTCGATCGATGCGGAAACGTTATAGTTGTAGAGCCAGGGAACGCGAATGAAGCACCACGACAGGAAGAACTGCGCGGCCAGCGTGGCCACCGCCAGGTAGAAGCCCTTGATCCGCAGGCTCGGCAGGCCGAACACGACGCCGGCCGCGGCGGAGAACAACCCGGAACAGACGATCAGCGCGATGATATTGATTGCGGGAAAATAGGTCGTGAGCTTGTAGCAGGCGAACGCGCCAACGCCCATGAAGCCGCCGGTACCAAGCGAGAGCAGCCCGGTATAGCCGGTGAGCAGATTGAGACCGATCGCGGCCAGCGAAAAGATCAGCACAGGCATGATGATCGAATCGATCACGAACGCGGATGCCAGGAGCGGCACCAGGATGACCGCTGCCGCCAGGATCAGCAGCATCCCGATGCGATCCTGGCGGATCGGAAACAGCGCCTGATCGGCGGCGTAGCTGGTCTTGAATTGCCCGACCTCGCGGTAGAACATCCGACGGCCCGTTCCTCAAATGCGCTCGATAATTCTTTCGCCGAACAGCCCCTGCGGCCGGAACAGCAGGAAGACTAGGGCAATGACGTAGGCCAGCCAGCTTTCGATGCCGCTGCCGAGCAATGGGCCCCAGTAGAACTCGCCGAGCTTCTCACCAATGCCGATGATGACGCCGCCCACGATGGCGCCGGGGATCGAGGTGAAGCCGCCGAGGATGAGCACGGGCAGCGCCTTGAGCGCGATAATCTCGAGCGCGAACGAGACGTCCGAGCGCGCGCCCCACATGATGCCGGTCGCCAGCGCCACGATGCCGGCGGCAAACCAGACGATGACCCAGATCTGCTCGAGCGAGATGCCGACCGCAAGCGCGGCCCGGTGGCTGTCGGCGACGGCGCGCAGCGCGCGCCCGATCCTGGTCCACTGAAAGAACGCGGCCAGGGTGACGACCAGCAGCGAGGCGATGATGGCGGCGGCGATGTCGATCTTCTGCATCTGAACGAAGCCGCCGAGCATCTCGATCCGGTAGGCGCCGCGCGGCAGCAGAAGCTGATCCGAGATCATCACCTTCGTCTCGCCGCCAAAGATCAGCTCGCCCAATCCGATGAGAAAATAGGTCAGCCCGAAGGTCGCCATGAACAGGATGATGTCGGCCTGATTGACCAGCGGCCGCAACACCAGCCGCTCGACCGCGAGCGCCAGCAGGAGCATGACGCCGAGCGTGAGCGCAAGCGCGAGGAATGCAGGCACGCCGTGCTGGTTGAGGCCGACCAGCGTGAGCGCCGCAAACACCACCATGATTCCCTGCGCAAAATTGAAGACGCCGGACGCCTTGAAGATCAGCACAAAGCCGAGCGCGATCAGCGAATAGAGCACACCCGCGACCAGCCCCTCCCACAGCGTCTGCACCAGCAGATCCGGCGCCGCACCCATTTGCACGAACGGGTCGATGAAGATGCTGTAGAGGACGGACATCCCGCGGCCCTAGCTGATCGATTCCGTGAGACTCATCAACTTGGCCGAAGTGTTCACGGAGCCCCTCACCCCTCCCTCTCCCCGTGAAGAACGGGGAGAGGGAGCGCGCGACCGTGCCTGCATCCACGACAGGATGCTGGCGCGGTATTTCACTCCCTCTCCCCGCGCTTGCGGGGAGAGGGCGGGGTGAGGGGCTCTGGTTGGCATGTGATAAACACTGAATTAGTGCGCGACGCCGAGATAGGCATCGATCACAGCCTGGTCGCGCTTGATCTCGTCCGGCGTCCCATCCGCGATCTTGATCCCGTGATCGAGGACCAGCACGCGACTCGACAGATCCATCACCACGCCCATATCGTGCTCGATCAGCGCGATGGTGGTTCCGAAATGGTCATTGACGTCGAGGATGTACCGCGACATGTCTTCCTTTTCCTCGAGATTCATCCCGGCCATCGGCTCGTCCAGCAGCAGCAGGTCGGGCGCCATGGCAAGCGCGCGGCCGAGCTCGACCCGCTTCTGCAGCCCGTACGGCAGCCTGCCCACCGCAATCTTGCGAATGTGCTGGATCTTGAGAAAATCGATGATCTCCTCGACTGCTCCGCGATGCTCGACCTCCTCGGCGAGCGCGGGTCCGAGCCGCAGCAGCTGCCAGAAGAAACCGCGCTGCATCTTGAGCGTGCGCCCGGCCATGATGTTGTCGAGCGCGGTCATGCCTTTGAACAACGCGACGTTCTGAAACGTGCGTGCGATGCCGCCGCGCGCGGCGTCGTAAGGGCGCATGCGCGAGCGTGTCTTCCCCTTGAAGGTGATGCGGCCGCGCTGCGGATGATAGAAGCCGTTGATGATGTTGAGCATCGACGTCTTGCCGGCCCCGTTGGGGCCGATGATGGCGCGGATCTCGCCTTTGCGGATGTCAAACGAGACGTCGGTCACCGCTTTGACGCCGCCGAAGGAGAGCGACACATTGTCAACCGCGAGCAGCACCTCGCCGGCAACGACGTCCCCCCCGGTGGGCGCTCTCATACGGCAGCTCCACGGCGCACGGAGGCCGCAGCAGGGGCAGCACGAGACGGCGGGAAGGTCATGCTGCCCGCTCCAGGACGCCGGCGCGCGGATGGGCATCGACATCACGGATCCTGACGCGGGCGGACAGCATGCCCTTGCGGCCATCCTCGAACGTCACCTCGGTCGCGATGTCGGCCTCGCTCGCCCCGCAATAAAGCGCCGCGACCAGCGGGGCGTAGCGTTCCGCGATGAAGTTGCGGCGCACCTTCTGCGTGCGCGTGACCTCGCCGTCATCGGCGTCGAGTTCCTTGTGCAGGATGAGAAAGCGGCGGATGCGGGCGCCCGCCATCGCCTTCTCCTTCGCCAGCGAACGGTTCACTTCCTCGACGTGCCGCGCCAGCATGTCATAGACCAGCGGATGGCCGGCAAGCTCCTGATAGGAGCCGTAGACGACATTGTTGCGCTCAGCCCAGTTGCCCACGGCGACAAGGTCGATGTTGAGCATGACGCAGACGAAGTCACGCTTGTCGCCGAACGCCACCGCTTCGCGGATGTTGGGGTAGAACTTGAGCTTGTTCTCGATGTATTTCGGCGCGAACAGCGTGCCGTCGTTGAGCCGCCCGACATCCTTTGCCCGGTCTATGATCTTGAGGTGCCCGGTGTCGGGATCGATCAGTCCGGCATCGCCTGTGCGCACCCAGCCGTCCGGAGTCTTGGTCTCGCCGGTCTTCTCCGGTTCCTTGTAGTAGCCCACGAACACGCCGGGCGACCGAAACAGCACTTCGCCGCTGTCGGCGATCTTCACTTCGACGGCGATATTCGGCTTGCCGACCGTGTCGGCATAGATCTCGCCGTCCGGCTGGGCCGTGATGTAGACCGAAGCCTCGGTCTGCCCATAAAGCTGCTTGAGGTTGACGCCCAGCGCGCGCCAGAATCTGAAAATTTCCGGGCCGATTGCCTCGCCTGCGGTGTAGGCCAGGCGAAGGCGGGATACGCCAAGGCGGTTCTTGAGCGGCCCATAGACCAGAAGATCGCCGAGCCGGTAAAGCAGGCGCGCATGGAGCGGCACGTGCTCCCCGTTGAGGATCTTCTCGCCCCAGCGCCGCGCCAGCGCGATGAAATAGTGAAACATTGCGCGCTTGAGACGGCCGGCATCCTCCATGCGCACCATCGTAAGCGTCAGCAGGTTTTCGTAGATGCGCGGCGGTGCAAAGCCGTAGGTGGTGCCGATCTCGCGACGGTCCTCGCCGACCGTTTCCGGGCTTTCCGGACAATTGACGCAAAATCCCGCAGTGAACGGCTGGGCGTACGAAAACAGGTGATCGCCGACCCAGGCGAGCGGAAGATAGGCGACGACCTCTTCGTCGCAGCCGAGATTGTCGAACCGATTGCCGTTTACCGCCGAGATGACAAGGTTGTCGAAGGTCAGCATCACACCCTTCGGCCGGCCGGTGGTGCCGGAAGTGTAGAGCATGACGGCGAGATCGGAGCCTGCTCCGGCGGCAACCGCGCGCTCCCACCATTGCAGGCATTGCGGATCGCGGGAGAGCCGGTCGCTGCCGAGCTTGACCACGTCGTCGATTGATTTGAGCCGGGTGTGATCGTAGTCGCGCAAGCCCCGCGGCTCGTCGTAAATGACGTGGGCAAGCCGGTGGAGCCGATCGGAGACGGTGAGGATCTTGTCGACCTGCTCCTGATCCTCGACCACCGCGAGCGTCACCTCGGAGTGATCGAGGATGTAGGCCATCTCCTCGGCGACGGAATCGGCATAGAGCGGGACCGGAACCGCGCCCAGCGCCTGCGCCGCGCACATCGCCCAGTAGAGACGCGGCCTGTTGGTGCCGATGATCGCCAGCTTGTCACCGCGTTTGAGACCGAGCTCGGAGAGGCCCACGGAGAATGCGCGCACCTCCCGCAGCACCTCGCTCCAGCTCCAGACCTGCCAGACGCCGAGATTCTTGTGCCGGTAGGCCGGCCGGTCCGCAAACAGCTGGGCATTGCGAATGAGGAGCTTGGGAAACGTGTTTTCCGCCGCTGCGGGGCTGCCTATGGCCACGGCACATCCTCCCACATTATCCTTGCGACGGCCTCATTTGGGCCCGTCGGCGATGGGCGCGCGGCGCACGCCCGTCGTCAATAAGAAAATGGCCGCATATCTAGGTCAAGCCAGGAATTGGTCTAACAACGGCGCAAGCCTGGAGCTTATCCCTCCCCAGCCCAAGTCGGATATATCCGAGTTGGGCAACCTTAGAGTGCCGAACTCGGGCAAGCCCGAGTTCGGGTGGGAGGGTGGCCGACCCCCGACTTGATCGGGGGGAGGCCGGGTGGGGATTCTGAAACGCAACAATCTCGCCGGGCTCCCTCCTCCACCCACCCGACCGCCTCACTTCGTTCGGCGCATAGCCGACGCTCCGCGTCGGCGTCCTTAGCAGCGAAGAACGGCGGCCGAAGGCCGCCTATGCTCCCCTGAGGGGAGGTATTACACCGTGGTTGCTGCTACATTTGAGTCACGTGCGAGCGGCTGGGTCAGTTACTCGGCCGCGCGCAGCAGCGGGCGAGGGCCCCCGCGGAATTGCTCGAGCAGGGCGGCCTCATCGGCCTTGGCGGCCTGCAGGTGGCGGATCTTGACGTGACCGAAGCCTCTGATCTTCTCCGGGATCGACGCCAAACCCACGGCAATATGGTGATTGCCGGTATCGAGCTTCGCCAGCACCTCGGCCAGCATTGCCTCGTAATCGGCGATGAGGGCGCGCTCGGTCTTGCGCTCGCGCGAGTGGCCGAAGGGATCGAACGGGGTGGCGCGCAGCACCTTGAATTTTGACAGGAGCTTGAACAGCGGGAAGATCCACGGACCGAAGGTGAGCTTTCCCGGCTCGCCCGTGAGCTTGTTCACCGGGGCGAGCAGCGGCGGCGCAAGATGCAGGTGCAGGCGAAGATGCTCGCCGCCGAGCTCGCTGCGCACCTGCTTGATGAAGGAACCATCGGAATAGAGCCGCGCCACCTCGTACTCGTCCTTGTATGCCATCAGCTTGAAGAGATAGCGCGCGACCGCCTCGGTCAGACCGCTCTTGCCGGGTGCGCGCGCCGCTTCGCCCGCCCTTACCCGATCGACCCAGCCGCGGTAGCGCGCGGCATAGGCGGCGTCCTGATAGGAGGTGAGGAAGGCCGCGCGGCGGGCGATCACCTCGTCGAGGGATTGCGAGAGCGTTCGCGCATCGCTCACGGTCTCGGGCCTGGGCTTCACCACGGCCGCGAGCACGGCCGGATCGACGGCGGCACGCCGGCCCCAGCGGAATGCGCCTTTATTCATCTCAACGGCCTCGCCGTTGAGCTCGATCGCCTCCTCGATGGAAGCCGCCGAGAGCGGGATCGATCCGATCTGATAGGCGTAGCCGACGAGGAAGATATTGGCTCCGACCGTGTTGCCAAACAGCGCGGCCGCCGCCCGTGTGGCATCGACGAAATGCGTCTTGGCACGGCCGGCGTCCGCCACGATCGCACGCTTGAGCCGCTCCGTCGGCAACGAAAAATCCGGATTGCGCGTGAAATCGCCGGGCATGAACTCGGCGACGTTAATCACCATCTCGGTCGCGCCGTGCTTGACCGCGGCCAGCACCTTCTTGTTGCCGGCCACCACGATATCGCCGCCGAGCACGAGATCGGCAGCGCCGGCCGCGATCCGGATGGCGTGAATGTCCTCGGGCCGCTGCGCGATGCGCATGTGGCTGTAGACGGCACCGCCTTTTTGCGCGAGCCCCGCCATGTCGAGCACGCCGACGCCCTTGCCCTCGAGGTGGCTGGCCATGCCGAGAATGCCGCCGATGGTGACGACGCCGGTGCCGCCGACGCCGGTCACGATGATGTCGTAGGTTTTCCGGATCGCCGGAAGCGCCGGTTCCGGCAGATCAATCTCCCTTCCCCCTTGTGGGGGAGGGAGCGCACTGAGTTTGCCCAGCGTTCCCTGCTTGAGCTGTGCGCCCTCAACCGTCACGAACGACGGGCAGAAGCCTTTGACGCAGGAGAAGTCCTTGTTGCAGCTGGTCTGGTCGATGGTGCGCTTGCGGCCCCATTCGGTCTCGAGCGGCTGCACGGACACGCAATTCGACTTGACGCCGCAATCCCCGCAGCCCTCGCACACCAGCTCGTTGATGATGACGCGCTTGTTCGGATCGGGAAACGTTCCCCGCTTGCGCCGGCGGCGCTTCTCGGCCGCGCAGGTCTGGTCGTAGATCAGCACGGAAACCCCGGGAACGGCCGCGAGCTCCTGCTGCAGCGGAATCAATGCATCCCGGTGGTGGATGGTGAGCCCGCGCGGCCAGTCTTCGCTCTTTGCATATTTCCACGGCTCGTCGCTGACGACGACAATCCGCTTCGCCCCCTCGGCGGCAACCTGACGCGCGATCTGCGGCACGGTGAGCCCGCCGTCATTGGCCTGGCCTCCGGTCATGGCAACGGCATCGTTGAACAGAATCTTGTAGGTGATGTTGACGCCGGCGGCGATCGCGCCGCGGATCGCCATATAACCGGAATGGTTGTAGGTACCATCGCCGAGATTCTGGAAAACGTGGGCGCGCTTGCTGAACGGCGCCTCTCCGATCCAGTTGGCGCCTTCGCCGCCCATCTGGGTGTAGCCAAGCGTCGAGCGGTCCATCCATTGCGCCATGTAATGGCAGCCGATGCCGGCATAGGCGCGCATCCCGTCAGGCACGACGGTCGATGAATTGTGCGGGCAGCCGGAGCAGAAATAGGGAATCCGCAGCGCCACGTCCGTGGTCTCGGCGAGAATGCGCTGCGCTTCCTTGAGCTGCGCGACCCGCCCCGCGATCTCCTCATTTGGCCCGACCCTCTGGAGAATGCGCTCCCCGATGCAGATCGCCACCTCGTTGGGATCGAGCGCGCCTTTGACCGGAAACAGCCAGTTGCCGGCCTCGTCCTTCTTGCCGATGCACACGGGCTGGTTGGGGCTGCCGTAGAGCTCCTCGCGCACCTGCACCTCGATCAGCGAGCGCTTCTCCTCGACCACGATGATGAGGTCGAGGCCGTCGGCGAAGCTCTTGAGATCGTCGCGCCCGATCGGCCATGGGCAGGCGATCTTGTACAGCCGGATGCCGAGATCGTTGCACTTCACTTCGTCAATGCCGAGCTCGTCGAGCGCCTGGCGCACGTCGAGATAGCTCTTGCCGACCGTGATAATGCCGATCCTGGGCTTGCGCCCGCCCGAGGCGATGTATTTGTTGAGCTTGTTGGCGCGCACGAAGGCGAGCATGGCATCGCGCTTGTAGTCGTGCAGGCGCGCCTCCTGGCCGAGGATGGTGTCGCGCAGCCGGATGTTGAGGCCGCCCTCCGGCATCTCAAAATCCTGCGGGATGACGATGTTGACGCGCTCCAGGCTGCCGTCGATCACGGCGGTCGATTCCACGGTCTCGTGCATCGATTTGAGCGCCACCCAGGTGCCGCAGAAGCGCGACATCGCCCAGCCGTAGAGGCCATAATCGAGAATTTCCTGAACGCCGGCCGGGTTCAGGATGGGGATCATGACGTCGATGAAGTGATATTCGGATTGATGCGCGGTGGTCGAGGACTCAGCGGTGTGATCGTCGCCCATCAAGGCGAGGACGCCGCCATGGCGCGAGGTGCCGGCGAAATTGGCATGGCGGAAGACGTCGCCGGTGCGATCGACGCCGGGACCCTTCCCGTACCAGAGGCCGAAGACGCCGTCGAACCTGCCCTCGCCTCGCAGCTCGGCCTGCTGTGAGCCCCACAGCGCCGTTGCGGCGATGTCCTCGTTGATGCCGCCCTGAAAACGCACATCGTACTTGTCGAGCGACCGCCGCGCCCGGATGAACTGCTGGTCAAGCGTGCCGAGCGGCGACCCCCGATAGCCCGTCACGTAGCCCGCGGTGTTGAGCCCGGCGCGGCGGTCACGCTCCTTCTGCATGAGACACAGCCGCACCAGCGCCTGAAAGCCGGTGACGAAAATCCGGCTCTTGGCGAGATCGTATTTGTCGTCGAGGGTCACGCGGTTGAGCGCCATCGCGCGGGCCTCCAGCCTTCTGCCGTCGGACATCGGCGGGACGATTTCCTATGCGCCAAGAGATATAGCCGCGACCGCGCGCGGGCAATGCCGCGACGGCAAACGGCTGTGGCCATTTCACGACCGGCGCGAGCCGCGCAACGAAATGGCAGGAGACCCTTGTCTCAGGCAATTTGGTGCAACGCAGCACCGGGTGTCATGCGGCGGCGACATCGGTCTGACAGGCGAGCCGCCCTACTCCATCCATGCTACGTGCTCTACAACGAGCGCCCCGTGTGGCCGCCGTTGAGCTCGCGGATCGCAGCTCCATGCAGGACTGAAAGACCGAAATTGCGATGGATGCCCACGTCGAGCGGCGAGATTCCGACCGCCAGCGGTCCACTCCCGACTTGCTCACTCACCGCGAGGCGAGGCTGATCGTTCTCGGCGTCCTCTTGCCCACCTTCATGGGCTCGCTCGACCAGACCATTCTCGCGAACGCGCTGCCGACCATCGGGCGCGACCTCGGCGACATTCATAATCTGCCCTGGCTGATCACAGCCTATCTCCTGGCATCGACCGCCGTGATCCCGCTCTACGGCAAGATTGCCGACATTCATGGGCGCCGCTTCACGCTTCGCATTGCCATCCTCACCTACATGGCGGGCTCGCTGGTCTGTGCGCTGGCGCCGAGCATGCCGGTGCTCATTTTCGGCCGCGTGCTGCACGGCCTCGGCGGCGGCGGCCTGACCTCCATGGGCATGGTGGTGCTCGGCGATCTGGTCGCCCCGAAGGAGCGCGGCCGCTACTACGGTTATTTTTCAGCGACCTACACCACCGCCGGCGGCGCGGGCCCGTTGCTTGGAGGCTTGATCTCAGACCACCTGCATTGGTCGTTCATCTTCTGGATCAACATTCCCATGGGGCTCGCCGCGCTCCTGATGACGCAGTCGCTGCTGCGTCGGCTTCCCCGCTATGAGCGGCCGCATCATCTCGACTTCATGGGCGCCGGCCTGGTCGTCGTTGCCAGCGTGTCGTTCATGCTGGCGCTCAACCTGGGAGGCGTGCGCCATCCCTGGATGTCAGCGCCCGTCCTCGCGCTGCTTGCGGCTTCGCTCGGCGTGGGCGGGCTGTTCGTGCTGCGGCTGATGACCGCGCCCGAGCCGCTCATTCCCATTTCCATTCTGCGCAATCCGATTGTGCGCTACGCGCTTGTCGCCAATGCCTGCGGCTGGGGCTCGATTATCGGACTCAACGTTCTGCTGCCGATCTACCTGCAAGGGGTCATGGGACTTTCTCCCACCCAAGCGGGGCTGAGCCTGATGGCGTTCATGATAGCGATGAACACCAGTGCGGGGCTTGCGGGGCAGGTGCTCGGCCGCGTGCGCCATTACAAGCGACTGCCCATGATCATGCTCGCGATTGCGACCGGCGCGGTCACGGCACTCGGCTTGCACGCGGGCGACATCACGGTGCCTGCGTTCGAGCTGCTGCTCATCCTCATCGGGGCGGGCTTCGGGCCGGTGCCTTCGCTCGCCGGGGTGGCGCTCCAGAATGTCGTAGCCCGTCACCAGTTCGGCATCTCGATCGGCGCCATGAATTTCACCCGCAACCTGCTTGCCACGATGCTGATTGCCGTGTTCAGCGCCATGGTGCTTGCCGGCGCGCCGGAAGGAGGACCGCTGCGCAGCGCGCTTGCCGCGGGCGCGGCTCTGCAGGGGTTCGATCGGGTATTCTTCGCCGCCGCGGCGAGCTTCTCGATCGCGCTCATCGCCATTGCGATGATGGAGGAAAAACCGCTGCAGACGGACGCCGAGCTTGGCGGCAGCTAGGCCGGTGGAGGGCGCGGCTCACACCCGGTTGCCCGCGCTCCAGTGCCAGAAATCACGACCTTCCTCGCGCATGAAACGGGCAAGCACCATGTTGTGCACCTCGGAAGCGCCGTCGACGAGCCGCGCCTGCCGGGCGTAGCGGTAGATCCATTCGAGAATGGTGTCCTTTGAATAGCCGCGCGCGCCGTTGAGCTGGATCGCAACGTCGGCGGCCCGGTGCAAGGTGTCGGCCACATGCACCTTGGCCATGGACACCTCCTTGCGCGCGCGGTCGCCCTGGTCGAGCTTCCAGGCGGCATGCATGACCAGCAGGCGTCCGACGGCGATCGCCTGCGCGACCTCGCCGAGCTTGATCTGCACGCTTTCGCGATCCGCAAGCCGGATGCCGAAACCCTCGCGTTCGGCCGCGTAGCTCTGGGCAATCTCCATGCAGCGCTTGGCGAGCCCCAGCCAGCGCATGCAATGGGTGAGCCGCGCGGGGCCCAGCCGGATTTGGGTGGCGCGCAACCCGTCGCCGACTTTCATCAGCACGTTCTCGTCGGGCACTTCGAGGCCTTCGAACACGAGCTCGCAATGACCTCCATGCTCCTCCGGACCCATGATCGGAATGCGCCGCAGGATGCTCCAGCCGGGCTGGTCGCGGTGGAACAGAAAGGCGGTGAGGCCGCGCCGCGCATCGTCCGACGTGCGCGCAACCACAATGAAGTGCTCGGCGATGCCGGCGCCGGTAATGAACCACTTGTGGCCGTGGATCGCCCAGCCGTTGCCCTTGCGCTCGGCGCGGGTGCGAATCATGCCGGGATCGGAGCCGCCGCCGGGCGCGGGCTCGGTCATGGCGAAGGCGGAGCGCGCAGCGCCGGCGACGATGGGGCGCAGCCATTTGTCCTTCTGCTCGGCCGTACCGGCACGGGCGAGAAGATTCATATTGGCATCGTCGGGCGGTGCGCAGTTGAACGCGAGCGGACCGAAGATCGAGCGGTTGGCCTCCTCGTACATGGCGGCCCAGCCGACAACCGGCAGCCCCATGCCGCCGTATTCCTTGGGCGCCTGCG
>Ga0306923_10001634_pt1 | contig 19977 bp, 17 predicted proteins | sample sta12Can44000108_FD_203841 | JGI IMG/M metagenome (GOLD analysis project Ga0306923, IMG submission 203841) | Lab enrichment of tropical soil microbial communities from Luquillo Experimental Forest, Puerto Rico - statanox.12C.anox.44.000.108 (v2)... | ecosystem: Environmental > Terrestrial >... | reverse complement strand
CGCCATCAAGCGGCGGAACTGGTTCAGCCCGCCATCCGATGCTAACTGCAGCATTCGTGCCTTCGGCGTATTTGCAATGACCTCTTGCTGTGCTTCGATCATTGCTCTGTCCTCGGCGAAGGCCCGCTCGATGACTGCCATCTGCTGTCTCGAATGCTCTTCGGTGGCGAATTCTCGACTGAGGCAGCTGGAATAATAATAGACCGTCTTGTTCTCCGAAATCGGGGTCACCGCCTGCGAGGTGGACGACACCCAATCGGGATCGGCAGTCGGCGCCCGCATGGCGCACTGGGCGGCCATGCCCGGCGGGTAGGACTTTGTCGCGAGCAGGAAGACGCCCGGCACCATGTAGTCATAGGCCGCCCACATATCCGACAGAGACTCCGGGGGGCGGCCCAAATAATTCGGACGCGGATGATTGACCACCCAGCGCTCGATGCGCAGGCCGCGCTCGATCCGAGTGGTCCTCGAGCGGCTCTCTCCCCAGCTCATGCTGTTGCGGCCCAGCGTGCTCTGATGCACGTAGCTGAGATGCGAGAGATCGAGCAGATTGTCATTGATCAGCTCGTAATTGGCGTCATAGGCGAGTTCGCCCGTCAGCATGAACCAGTCGGGGTCATTGTGGTTCAATGCTCTCGGGATGAGCGCACGCTCGGCGAGCACGGGATCGCCCATCCAGACCCATACCCAGCAATCCTGCTCGACGACCGGGTAGCTGCGTACGACTGCCGTTGAGGGGATAATGTCCTGTTGCGGGATCTCGACGCATTTGCCCGAGGGCGCGAATTTCAGCCCGTGATACATGCAGCGGAGATCGTCGCCTTCTTTGCGCCCGCGCGACAGCGGTGCGAGCCGGTGGCAGCAGCGGTTTTCGAGAGCGACGATGCCGCCATCGCCCTTGCGATAGAGGACAATCGGATCGCCCAATATCGTTCGGGGCACCAAACCGTCTTCTGGGAAATGGTTGCTCCAGCCGGCAACATACCAGCAGTTGCGGAGAAACATGGCTAATCCCTCCCCACAGACAGGGTGGATGAAATGAGCCCGCCACTTTGCGCTCAGTCGCGCATCGAGCGCAACACGCGCCACACTTTCTCGGAGGTTGCGGGGACCCCAACGGCCGGCAGACCAGCTTGCGCCAGCGCGTCATTGACGGCGTTTATCAGGGCGGGGATCGCGCACAGCGTTCCGGCCTCGCCGACGCCCTTGACGCCCAGCGGGTTCCGGTCGGTGAGGGTCGGGTTGCTGGCAAGCTCGAAATTGCAGAAATCGCCGGCGCGCGGCATCGCGTAATCCTGAAACGATCCGGTCAGCAATTGGCCGCTCACCTGGTCATAGACGAGGTCCTCCATCAGCGCCTGGCCGACACCCTGGACGATCCCGCCATGGATCTGCCCCTCGCAGAGCAGCGGGTTCAATACGCGGCCGACATCGTCGACCGCGACATAGCGGGTCAGCTCGACTTGGCCGGTTTCCTTATCGATTTCCACCTCGCAATAATGCGCCCCGCTGGGGAATGTGGCGCAGCTGGGCGGGCCAAAATTGGCGCGCTCAGCAAAGCCGGTCTCGACGTCGCTGGGCAAGTGCGCCGCCTCGAAAGACTGCCGCGCGACATCGATGATCCCAACCAATCTGTCGGTGCCGGTAATCGTAAATTTACCGTCTACGAATTCGATGTCGTGTGTCCCGGCTTCCATCATATGGGCAGCGATCTTGCGGCCCTTATCGATCAGCCGGTCGGCGGCGACGACGATTGCCGAACCGGCGAGCTGCGCCGAGCGCGACCCGAACGTTCCAATGCCCATCGTCACGAGATCGCTGTCGCCGTACCGGTAACGGATCAGGTCGGCGTCGATCCCGAGCTTTTCCGACAATACCTGCTTGAACGTAGTGCCGTGTCCCTGGCCGTGGTCCATGCTGCCGGTCATCAGCACCACGCCGCCCGACGGGTCGAAGCGGATCTCGGCATGCTCGTAATCGCGGCCGCCGGAGGCGGCGACCGCGGTCGCAACGCCGACACCCAGCAGCTTGCCGCGCTTCCGCGCAGCCTCGCGGCGTTCGGTAGCGCCCTCATGATCGCCGAGCGCCAGGCAGTCGTCGAGATTCTTCACAAAATCCCCGCTGTCGTAGATTTGCTGCAGCACGGTCGTGAACGGCATCGCCTTGCCGGGGATCGTATTGCGGCGGCGCAACTCGGCAGGCTCCATGCCGAGCTCGCGGGCGGCTTTGTCGATGATTGTCTCGGTTACATAGATCGGCTCGGGGCGGCTGCCGCCGCGGTATGGGGCGATCGTCATCGTATTGGTCAGCACGGCGACGACTTCGGCGTGAACCGCCGGGATGCCGTAGGTATTCACCAGGCAGCCGAGCCCGATCGTCAGCGGGATGGTCGGACGGTCGGTTGAGTAATAGGCGCCGATTGCCGCCTTCCATTGGGCGCGCAGCGCCAAAAACCGGCCCTCCGCGTCGAGCGCCAGCGCAGTCTCGACAATGCTGCCGCGCCCTTGATCGTCGCTCGACAATCCTTCACTGCGCTCGGCGATCCAGCGGACTGCTCGACCGGTAACTTCGGAGGCCCACAACGCCAGTCCGTATTCCGGGTAGCAGCCGCCCTTCATGCCGAAACCGCCGCCCATATTGTCGCAGACGACACGGAACTGGTGCTGAGGCAGTTTGAATATACGGTCGGCCAGTGCGGCCCGGGTGGCATGCACCGACTGAATTGTGCAACGGATGGTATAGCGGTCCTGAGCCGCGTCGTATTGGGCCAGGCAACCGCGCGGCTCCATGCTGTTTGCTGTGACCCGGTTGATCTGGATCGTATCGCGAACGATGCGGTCAGCGCTGGCAAAGGCCGCGTCGACAGCGCCCTTGTCGCCTACCTCGTGAAAGAACGCCTCGTTCCCCGGATTCTCGTGCCAGACCGCAGGGGCCCCAAGCGCAAGGGCGGCTTCCGCGCTGATCACCGCGGGCAATGGCTCGTATTCGATGTCGATCAGTTCGGCCGCGTCCTTTGCTTGGTCCAGCGTCTCGGCAACGATGAACGCGATTGGATCTCCGACATAGCGGACGCGACCACTCGCCAATAGCGGCTGCGGGCAGACAAAGGCCGGGGCACCATTGCGGCGCCGCCGCCGCACGCCCGGCATCAACGTGCCGAGGCCTCGGCGGCGCAGATCCTCGCCTGTCAATACCGCGAGCACCCCCGGCGCAGCCCATCCGCGCGTTGTGTCGAGCGATGCGATGCGCGCATGCGGGTGCGGCGAGCGCAACACATAGCCGCGCGCTTCGATCGGCTCCCTGACATCGTCGACATAACGGCCTCGGCCTTTGAGAAGGCGCAGATCCTCTTCCCGGCGCACCGGCTGCCCGATGGCTTGCACGCTCATATACCGACCCCTTGTCTTAGCTAACGCCGCCCGCCACCGCCGCCGCGAGCAGCAGCGAAACCATGCCCGAAGCCAGGACCAAAACCGCGGATGAAGCCATGCCCGAAACCGCGCGGGAAGCCATGTTGAAAACGATTGAACCTTTGCACGACGACGATCGATGGTCCGAGGCCAAAATACCAAGGCGAGCCCACCCAATACGGAAAAAACTCGGGGTAGGCATAGTCAATGGGATACGGATACTCATACGGATAAGGCGAGGCTGCGGGCGCCGGCACCTGATAGACCTGCACCGGCAATCCGGGCGTAGTCTGAGTGATTTTCCAGCTCCCGTCGGGTTGGGGGCAGGCCTCGATTACAGCCTGCTGAGGTTGCCCGCCTACCGTGAGGGCGGCAGTATAGCTGCTGCATGCGGGCCGGCTTGGTGGGGACTGGTTGGGCTGCAGCTGCACTGGGGTGCCCGCCGCGGAGGCGGGTGGCGAGCCCGGCGGTTCCAGGACATAGGCTTGCGCCGGCAAACCCGGCGTGTTCTGCACCAATTGCCAACTGCCGTCCGGTTGCTCACACGCCTGGCCCGCGGCTTGCCCCGGCCTCCCGCTTGTTGTTACCTGGGCAGCAAAATCGTGGCATACGGGTTGCGTTTGCTCCGGCAAGGCGGCAACCTGTGTGCTTTCGGATGGATACTGACAGGCGGTGCACATCAGCATCGCTGCCAGGATCGAGACCTTTCTCGGCATCCCTTCAGCTCCGTAGCACCCGTACGCTCAAACCCTTGTTGTCGGATCGTCGCCGAGCCTGATCAAGAGCTTGCCGAAATTGCGGCCTTGTAAGAGGCCTATGAAAGCCTCGGGCGCCCGATCGAGACCTTCTACGATGTCCTCGCGGTATTTGAGCTCGCCGTTGCGCACCAGCGGCGCCGCCATGGCGCGATATTCGCCAAACCGTTGCCATTGGTCGCTGACGATGAAGCCCTGGATCCTGAGCCGCTTGCGCACGGCAGCCATCAGATTTGGGCCGGCTCGTGGCTCGGTATCGTTGTACTCCGAGACCATGCCACACATCACCATGCGGCCAAAATCGTTGAGCCGCGGAAAGACTATCTGCTGCACCGCGCCACCGACATTCTCCCAATAAACGTCGATGCCGTTCGGACAGGCGCGGTCCAACGCGGCGCCCAGATCTGCCGCGCGATGGTCGACGCAGCCATCGAAGCCCAGCTCCGTTACGACATAGCGGCACTTGTCACTTCCGCCGGCGATCCCGATCGCGCGTGCGCCCGCGCGCCTCGCGAGCTGGCCGGCGACCGCCCCTACGGCGCCGGAGGCCGCCGACACGACGACGGTTTCACCCGGTTGTGGCCGTCCTATTTCGGTGAGCCCGACATAGGCGGTGAGCCCCGGCATGCCCAGCACGCCGAGCGCCGTCGATAGCGGCGCCTCCCTTGGGTCCAGCTTGAGGAGGTCTTTCGCCGGCACCGCGCTATACAGCTGCCAGCCGTCGCCTCCGTAAACATAGTCGCCGTCGCGGAAACCGGCATCGCGCGAGTGCGCGATCTGACCGACGACCCGACCCTCGATCACGGCGCCGATGTCCACCGGCTTCGCGTAAGAGCGCGCCCCGCTGATGCGACCGCGCATGTAAGGGTCGAGCGAGAGATAGATGCCGCGCACCAAAACTTCGCCTTCTCCGGGGTCTGGTACAGGTCCGTCGGCAATATCAAAATCTGAGGTTGTCGGCACCCCAGACGGGCGCCGTTTCAACAGGACCTGCCGGTTCCGGTTATCCATCCTTTTTTTCTCCTTTCGAGGCGCTCTAGAATTAACCGATCCGCTCGCCTATTCGAAGCGCCAAGGGAGTGATACAGCTCAGAGGAGACACTCGATGGATCCGACCCTTCGCAACCCTGCCCGAGAGCGGCTCGCAGCCGGTGATTTGGCGCTCGGCGTCGGCATCCGCCAGAGCCGCACCGTCGACATCGCCGCGATCATGAAGGCCTGCGGTTATGACTGGCTGTTTCTTGACCTCGAGCACAATTCGATGGATCTCGACACCGCGGTGCAGATTTCCGTCGCGGCGCTCGGCGCCGGGATCGCGCCGATCGTGCGGGTTCCGGCCGGCCAGTTCTGGCTCGCGACGCGGGTTCTGGACGGCGGCGCTCTCGGCATCGTCATGCCGCATGTCGATACCGCGGACGAGGCGCGCGAAATCACCGATCGCCTCCGGTATCCGCCGCAAGGCCACCGCTCGGTGGCGGGCGGGCTACCGCATTTTGGCTACGTGCCGGTCAGCATAAGCACGGCCTGTACGGCGATCAACGCTGCGACTTTGATCGTGGTAATGCTGGAGACACCGCAGGCGATAGCGAATGCGGCGGCGATCGCCGCAGTGCCAGGGATCGACTCGTTGCTGATCGGCACAAGTGATCTGTCAATGGAACTCGGCATTCCGGGACAACTCGGCGACGAACGGATCGTCGACGCCTACCGGTCCGTCGTCGAGGCGTGCAAAGCCCATGGAAAGTTCGCCGGGATTGGCGGCGTCTACGATGAGAGCCTCATGCGTCGCTATATCGCCATGGGCGTGCGGTTGGTGCTGGGGGGTGGCGACCTCGGATTTATGACCTTAGCGGCGACAGAGCGGGCAAAGCTGCTCCGCAGTCTCCGCTGAATGCGAGAGCGCCGGGTGCAGTGGTGCGTGTGGCACATTATTTCTTGACATAATTCACGTTTTGTTCTAAACTACGTCAATATTCAGAAACATCGATAGTTCAGCGAGCCGGCAACATAGCGCCGGAAAGGTTCCGATCTGATGAAACTACATTGCTTTGCATTGAATTCTGACCCACCAAAGATTGTGCCGGCTCGCGCTTCCCGCCAATGGATGGATGAGTTTCCAGACCGGCACGCCTACCGCTGTCTGCCGTTATCGATTGCGAACGCTCATGGTTGGGACATTCTCTGCCCCGTCGCGTTCGCCATCGACTGGAATGGCGGCATGCGGACCGAAGATATGACCGTCCGTGCGCTCCAAACCATGCCCGCCGGAAAGCCGGTTACGGCGTTTTGCCGGTCCCATTTCTCCGCCGGAATCGTGACCTTTCACACCGACTACATCTTTCGGACCGACGACGAGTGGGACTTGCTCGCCACGGGCCCGTTCAATTCGCCCAAAGACGGCATTTTCCCGCTAACTGGTATCATCGAAGCGAATTGGTTGCCTTACCCGTTCACGATGAACTGGCAATTCACCAAGCCGGGCACCGTCGTATTCGAGAAGGACGAACCCTTCTGCTTTATTTTCCCGATTAAGAAACAAGCCGTGCTTGGTTGCACGCCGGAAATTCACGACATAGCGGAAGATCCCGAACTGGGGCGGCAGCACGATGCTTTCGCCGTCTCCCGCAATGAGTTCATGACGCGCTTTCATGCCAAAGATCCGGAAGCGCTAAAAACCCCGTGGCTAAAATATTATTTCAAAGGGCGGCACCCCGACGGCGATGTCGTCGACAATCATGTCATTAAGCTGCGGGTTGCTATGCCGCTCGACAAGCGTCGCGCAGCTCCGCACGAATGAAGCCGACAACGGTGAATCCTGCGGGCGCGTCGTCAGCCCGTCGTTGGGCACTCGACAGTCCGCTGAACAATATCACCCGAGGACAAAGCCGGCTCAACGGGTTGGGTAGGGCCCGGATTAGCGATGAGGGAAAGCTCTGCGACGGCGACCAACCGAGATGCGCCCTGTCGATAGACGGACTGCATTGCCTGGTTCTCGAAGACTTTCTCGATAGCGCGATCTGTGATGAGTTGTGCGGGGCGTTCCGCGAGCTGTCCAAGACAATTGTCAATCGGGTTCCCGGCTTTTGGGACAGTCGTTTCCTATGGCATTCGGATATACGCGGTAAGTACGGCGAACTGGCCGGCCATATGCGAAATGCGCAGCGGTTGGCCACGGCCCGCATAACCGACTTCTACCGGTTGACGGAACCGATCTACCCCGACCTGCTGCAGATCATGAGCTGGCCCGCGGGTATTCACATGCCGCCGCATGCCGACAATGCCAATCCCGATGGGTCGCCCCACGCGATGGCGCACCGCGACTTTTCCGGAATTGTCTACCTCAATGACGATTACCGGGGAGGCGAATTTTATTTCACTGCCCGAAACACGCTGATCACGCCACAGAAGGGGATGCTGCTCGCCTTCACCGCCGGCTTTTATCATGAACATGCCGTGTTGCGGGTGGAAGGCAGCGAACGATTGACGATGCCGTTCTTTCTGACGTTCGACAAAGAGCGGGCGGATTCCTCGCTGCTGTAATGGCGCCGGCGGCGCTGCCACGGGGCGCCGATTCCATCCCAGCAGCCTTGGGCTACTAACGCCAGACAGCGATGATGTTGGTGGCCGTGGTGCTCGTCCATACGCGGGTGGCGCGGATTGGGTGCCACCCGACTGGAACGTTGTTGAAAGTAAGAATTTCGCCGCCCAGCATGGTTACTTTGAGGTTGCCGCTGCCACCCACATAGATTGAGGTCGATGCAGCCAGGAGATCGGTCGTATCGCTCGGAACCACGGCAACAGCGTGGTGCGCCGGGTCGGAAGGACGCGGATTTCCGGTCGTACCGATTTGAGTCACGGCGCAGCCTCGCCGAGGATGGCCTTGGCGGCGTGGACATAGGCGCTGGCGAGCTGGCCGTCTTGCACCAATTCGCCGACGTGGCAGTTGAAAGTCTCGCAAATCGCGGCGAGCTCGACGAAGCGAATGCGGCGGCTCCCGGTCTCGATCCGGTGATAGGTCACGCGCGACATGCCGAGCAGGTTCGCCGCATCGTCCTGAGTGAGCCCCAAGGTGCGCCGCCGCCGCCGCAGAGCGGAGCGGATGCAGGCTTGGGAATCATCGGTCTCTCGCATCGCTTTATCCTCCGACCTTGAACTAAACAACCTGGCTCCGATCGCAGCGCCGAAGCGCGCGGCTCTAGAGCGATAGCGCACTAGACAGCCTTGTTTCGAGATTTAATTATGAAAATAACAATTACATAAATCATAACAAATGTCAAGATGAGATAAGTCAATGACAACGAATGACGTGGGCTTGACGCAAGATGACGGAAAGCTGGACGATGTCTGCGCCAAACCAGCGCTCTTCGCGTCAAGCCGGAGATACGGATGGACTTTTCGCTTCCTGACCATCTCATTGAGTTGAAGGAGCGTACCGAGCGGTTTGTACGAGAAAAGGTTTGTCCGTTCGAGGCCGACCCGCGACAGACTGCGCATGGGCCCAGTGAAGAGTTGAGGCGCGAGCTTGTTGCCCTCGGCCGCCAGGCTGGTCTCCTCAGCCCACATGTCGGCCGCGATTGGGGCGGGCTCGGGCTCGATCACCGCGGCAAGGCGGTCGTGTTCGAGGCGGCTGGCTACTCGCCCCTCGGGCCGGTTGCACTCAATTGCTTCGCCCCCGACGAAGGCAACATGCATCTTCTCGAGGAAGTCGCCGAGCAACGCCAGAAAGAAGAGTGGTTGCGACCAATGGCGGCGGGTCAGATCCGTTCGTGCTTTATGATGACCGAACCGGCTCCCGGCGCGGGAGCCGACCCGTCGATGCTGCTGACGACCGCGCGACGCGAGGACGAGGAGTTTGTCATCGACGGGCGCAAATGGCTGATCACTGGGGCGGTCGGCGCTGAGCTCGGCATCGTCATGGCGCGCAACGAGAGCGACACTGGCGGTCACGCCGGAGCGACAATGTTCCTGACGCCGATGAGCGCTGACGGGATTCATATTGAACGAGTATTAGACACGCTCGACCAATACATGACTGGGGGTCATGCAGTCGTCCGGCTCGACGGTTTGCGCGTGCACGAGAGCGCTGTGCTGGGGCGAGTTGGGGAAGGCTTTCGTTATGCGCAAGTACGACTCGCGCCGGCGCGTCTGACACATTGCATGCGCTGGCTCGGCGCGGCGCAGCGGGCACATGACATCGCGACAGACTACGCGCTGAAGCGCACCGCCTTCGGCAAACCGATCGGCGAGCACGAGGGCGTCGGTTTCATGCTCGCCGACAACGAAATGGACATCCACCAGTGCCGACTCGTCATCTGGCACACCGCCTGGGTTCTCGATCAGGGCCAGCGCGGCCGGCACGAGTCGAGTATGGCCAAGGTTATCTGCTCCGAGGCGATATGGCGGATCGTCGACCGCAGTATGCAGATCTTGGGCGGTCTCGGCATCACCGACGACACGATCGTCGCCCGCTTATGGCGGGAAGTCCGCCCGTTCCGGATCTATGACGGCCCTTCGGAGGTGCACCGCTGGAGCATCGCCCGGCAGGTGCTGCGGAACGCAAGAAGCGCCGGTTAGGCGGCGTCCCAGAATTCCCGGATCCGTTGACGTTGGCGGGCATCGGGCAGTCTGCCGCACCCGGCGGCGAGATTGTCCGCCATGTGCTCGGGGTTGCCGGTCGCTGGGATGATGCAGGTTACCGCCGGTTCGGCCAGGATGTATTTCAGGAACAGCTCGACCCAGCTGGCACAGTCGAATTCGCGCGCCCAGTCGGGTAGCGCATGCCGGCGAACACGGCGGAACAGATCGCCTCGTTCCAATGGCTGGTTGGCGATGACCGCGACGCCGCGCTCGGCGGCCGTCGGCAGCAACTCGGTTTCCGCCGTTCGCGTCGCCAACGAATACCCCAATTGAACAAAATCGATGCCGGGCTCTCCTCGCAGAATGCGTGCGAGCTCGGGCAACGCGCCGGTCGTGTAATGGGTGATCCCGATATAGCGCACCCGCCCCTCCTCCTTCATCCGGCGCAATGTCGCGAGATGAGTGCGCCAGTCCACGAGATTGTGGATCTGGATCAGGTCGATGACCTCGCGGCGCAGCAGCTGAGCCGAACGCCGCATCTGCGCGATCCCGCGCTCTCGGCCCGTCGTCCATACCTTGGTGCCGAGAAAGCTCCGCGGCCGCGCCCCCGTCGCCGCCAGCAGATCGCCGGTGACCGCCTCGGCCCGCCCATACATCGGCGACGTATCGATGATCCGGCCGCCCGCATCGAACAGCCGCTGCAGGACTTCGCGCAACGGGCGCCCGGCGGCCTCGTCGGCGCCGACATCGAAGGCGCGCCAAGTGCCAAGGCCGATCACCGGCATCGGCTCTCCGGTCGATGGTATCGGACGGGTCATCATCGCCGCGATAGACACTCGGTCAGTGCGCTCCGAACTCCTGGAGGAGCGCATCGCGGACCGTATCGAGGTCGAGCCCATGCTCGGCGATCAGCGGGCTCGTCTCGACGATGATGTCATCGATATCCCGAATCATCTTCAGACGCTTGTAGAGGTCCTCTGCGTGCAGACCGAGCCCTTCCCCTAGGATCTCCATGAAGTTTACGACCTCGAAGCTGCGCCCGTTGCCGACATCGCACAGCTCGCGATGGCAGGCGTGGTAGATCGTCGCCAATGTCGTCACGCCGGCGTCGGCGACAGCGGCAAGCTCGCGCTCGACTAGGTCGCGCTTGAACGCCGGCAGAACCGCCAGGCTGTTGGCTTGTGTTCCGACGCGCGGCACGTCGATCTCGACGAGCTCCACCCCCGGTACGATCCCCAGAAGCTTGCGCACCGCCGCCTGCACGGCGGGCAACACCGGCCGCTCGTGTAACGCCACGCGCTTTTCGACCCGATTTTTCATCATCGGCGCGAGAGTCTCGGCGCGGTCGGCCAGGAACACCAGAAATGGGTTCAGGTCGAAGGGCCGCGCGCCGAAATGCGCCTCGTAGCTCGGCAAGGTCACCTCGCCGATCTGCACCTGGCAGCTCGGGCACCAGGACAGCACGGTCGAAGTCCCGGCCGAGGCAAGGCCGTCGATCGTCGTGTATGACACCCGTGCAGTGTTCTCGAGATCTCCTTCGCGGAACTGGTAAACGCCGCAACATTGGCCCGGCCCGCCCATGACCTCGTAATCGACCTCGAGGAGATCGAGCACGTCGAGGCACAGCAGCGCAATGTGCGGGGTCTTGAGGACGTTGCACCCGGTATAGAAGACGACGTCAGGGGGTTTTTGACGCTGCTCTTCGCCGGGTTGCCCCCTGATCCGGGACAATGTGTCGGGCGGCAATTGCAGGCGCGACAGGATCCGCACGCCGCGGCTCATCGTCTGAAAGCCCTGCCGCCAGCGCGCGTTGAGCGGCGTGTCACCCGCCTGCGCCCGCGCAAAACCGCGGGCGAGCTGAACCATGAACCGTGTGTCGATGCCCTCGGGACACGCCGGAATGCAATTGCCGCTGCCGCTGCACACCGAAGCCCAGCGTGCCGCCTCGACGCTGCCTGTGCCCCCGGTGATCAGATCGACAATGCCAGCCGCGGTTTCCACCGGGTCGGCCTCGCCAAGGCCGGCGGGTGCGACCATTGGGCAGGCCCGAAAACACGCACCGCAGCGCGTGCAGGACTCAGCAATCGCCTCGCCGCGCGCCCTGAAGTCTTCGAGGTATCCGGCCGTGCCGTCAGGGTTGCTCATAGCGGAATTACCAACAATGTGTCGATCTTCTGACTGTCGAGCACGACGAGTCGCTCGATGAAGCGGTAGGGTTGGCTCGTCAGGTCGATGCGGTCGAGATAGCGGCCGGCGGCGAACAGGTTCATCTCGCCGTCGTGCATGATGCGCACCGCGATGAAGTTTGAGCGCACCTGCGCCACCGTCGTGTCGATTTGCTCCACACGGATCGGGCCGACGATGTGACGGTAGCGGTGCGGCTCGAAGATGTTGGCCTGTCGCAATGCCGTCACGCGATCGATCAGCATGCCGCGTGATGCGGCATAGACGACGCCATGCGGCAATCCGGCCTTGTGGCTCGCCCGGCTCGTGATCACATAGCGGCATTGCTCGACAAAAAAGTCGGGCCAGTCTTCGAGCCGGTCCTCGTCGATGCAGTCGACATACGCGGCGATCAGCTCGTGTACGCCGAGCCGGACGGCGAGTTCGTCCATTGAATGCGTCAGGCGCCGGTCAGCGCGCGGTATTCCTTCCAGAAGCCGCGGATCGCCGCTTCGCTGGCGCGGAACGGCTGCGGTTGAGCGTCGTAGCCGCCCATCATGACAATCCCGGCGTCGTCATCGTTGTAGCGCAAGGCGCGCTGCACGAAGCCGCCGATGCAGCCGTCCTCCATAGAAATATAGCCGGCGGCGCCGACCAGATTGCCCTGCCTCAGGCGCCGCTCGGTCATCGCCTCGTCATCGTCCTCGAAGCCGAGATGGATCCATTCAAGCTCGGTCTTCTCGAGCCCGCGCGGCCGGATGACGCGAACCGCGATCGTGTTGCGGATCTGCTGCAGCACCATGCTCGGGAAGACGGTCAGGATCTGCACCGAGATGCCATCACCATATTCGTCGACCGATTCGATGACCGAACTGTCGGCAAGCTGGAACCCACTGTCCGAACGCAACGCCGCCCGCTTGTAGTCGGCGTCCTCCAGCGCGTAGTCGAGCTTGGAATAGCTGAAGTGATGCGCGCCGCTGTCGTCCATTACGATCCCGCCTTCTTGCGACAGGCGATTGATGCGGAACGTCGTCAGGAACAGGTGAAGGATGCTCGCGTGGTAAGTGTCTTTGACATTCTCGGCGTAGAGTTTCCAATTATTCGGCAATACTTGCGTGCTGCGGCCGAGGATGCGGGCGGGACGGTTCAAGACGCGGCTGATCCCGCCCGCGATTTTCGGCCCGAGATAGGTTTCCAAATCGGGCGTGTCGTCGCGAAACGACCCGAACACGAGACCGGCAAATTCGGCCACCCGCAGGCGTTGCAGGTTGTGCTCGTCCTTGCGGAACTCCGGCGGCATCCCGCCTTGCCGCTTGACCCCGCGCTCGAACGCGACGCCGGTCAATTTGCCGGTCAAATCATAGGTCCAGCCGTGGTAGATGCAGTTGAGCTCCTTCGCGTTGCCGCGTCGCTCTAGGCACAACAGATTGCCGCGATGGGCGCAGCGATTGACGACGGCGTTGACCCGCCCCTCGCCGTCGTGCGCCACGATGACGGCAGTCTCGCCAATCGTCGTGGCGACGTAGTCGCCAGGATTGGGGATCTCGGCAGCCAGGCAGAGGTAATTCCAGGTCGGACCCTTGAAGATGCGCTCCTGCTCCAGGGCGTACTGATCGGGGTCCGTATAGACCTTGAACGGGATCTCGGTCAGGCCGTTGGAGGGCCAGGGGACTCCCCGCATCGTCGTGGCGCCGAGCTCTGACATTTCCCTGCCTCCTCCTCGCGGTAATGGCAGCCATGATAACAGGAAGGCACCCGGCGGGGAAATTCGCTTGCCGGGGAAAGCCTGATAGCGGACGATCCGTCGCAATAGGCCTTCCCGCCGGAGGACTCGGCATGGACGATCTCTATCTGCGCAGCGGCATTTTTCTGGCGCCGTTCCATAACCACGACGAAAACCCGACCTTGTCGATGGAGCGCGACCTCGAACTGCTCGAGCATCTGGACCAGCTGAATTACCACGAGGCGTGGATCGGGGAGCATCATTCGGGCGGTTTCGAATTGATCGCCTGCCCGGAAATGTTCATCGCCGCGGCGGCACAGCGCACCCGGCATATCCGCCTTGGCACCGGGGTCGTCTCCTTGCCGTACCACAACCCGTTCATGCTCGCCGACCGCATGGTGCAGCTCGACCACATGACACGCGGCCGGGCGATGTTCGGCATCGGCCCCGGCGCGCTCGTGCACGACGCGCTCAAGATCGGCATCGATCCCGGCGACCAGCGGCAGATGATGAACGAATCTTTCGACGTCATCGTCCGATTGCTGCACGGTGAAACCGTCACGCGGAAGACGGACTGGTTCAACCTGACCGAGGCGCAATTGCAATTGCGTCCCTATACTCGGCCGACTATGGAACTGGCGGTCGCCGCCGCGCGCTCGCCGTCGGGCTCACTCCTCTCCGGAAAATACGGCGTCGGCATGCTGTCGATTGGCGGCACCGCGCCGGCGCAGATGGAGCGGCACACCGCCAATTGGGGGCTTTACGAAGAGACCGCGCGCGCCAACGGTCATGTGCCGGACCGCAAGAACTGGCGGGTCGTAGGGATGTTCCATATCGCCGAGACGCGCGAGCAGGCGCGCAAGAATGTGCAATTCGGCGTCCAGGCGTTCGCCAATTACTTCCGCGATGTTGCGACTTTCCCGATCATACCTCCCGAAGTCGGTGACCCGACCGAATGGCTGATCGAAACGGGGACCGGCTGCATCGGAACTCCCGACGACGCGATTGCCTATGTCGAGCGGCTCGTCGCCGGCTCGGGTGGGTTTGGTGTCTTGTGCGAGCTGGCGCAGAACTGGGCCGATTGGGAAGCGACGAAGCGGCATTACGAATTGATGGCCCGCTTTGTGCACCCGCATTTCCAGCGGAGTCGAGACTTACTGCAAGGCAGCTACGATTTCGCGACGAGCCACCACGTCGATTTCATAGGCCAAGCCAGCGCCGCTATTCAGAAAGAAATCGACCGGCACGTCTTAAGCCGCGCCGACGCGCCCGAGAGGTCCGCGGCGGAGTAACAAGGACGAAAATCCGCCGCGGAAGCCTTCGAATGAGATCAGGCGAGGTCGAAGCGATCGAGGTTCATCACCTTGGTCCACGCCGCCACGAAGTCTTTCACAAACTTCTCCTTCGAGTCCACGCACGCATAGACTTCCGCGAGGGCGCGCAGCTGCGAGTGCGAACCAAAGATCAGGTCGACACGGGTGCCAGTCCACCTGACCTCGCCCGTCTTCCGGTCGCGCCCCTCGTACACGCCGTCAGAGCCCGCGGAGGGCTGCCACTCTGTGCTCATGTCGAGCAGGTTGACGAAGAAGTCGTTCGTCAGCGTTTCCGGCTGCTTGGTGAAGACGCCGTGCGCGGACTTCCCGGCATTTGCGCCCAGCACGCGCAGGCCCCCGACGAGAACCGTCATCTCGGGCGCCGTCAAGGTCAGCAACTGTGCGCGATCCACCAGCAGCTCCTCTGGCGACAGGCGCTGCTGGCCGTGCAGATAGTTGCGGAACCCGTCGGCGGTCGGCTCGAACGGCGCGAAGGATTCGACGTCGGTCTGCGCCTGCGATGCGTCCATGCGCCCCGGCGTGAACGGGACCTTAATGTCGTGCCCAGCGTCCTTCGCGGCTTTCTCGATCGCCGCACACCCGCCGAGAACGATCAGGTCAGCAACCGAGACCTTTTTTCCGCCAGACTGCGAGGCGTTGAACTCCTTCTGGATCGCTTCGAGCGTCAGCAGCACCTCCGACAGCTGCGCCGGCTGGTTGACCTCCCAATCCTTTTGCGGGGCGAGTCGAATGCGCGCGCCGTTTGCACCACCGCGCTTGTCGGAGCCGCGGAATGTCGACGCCGACGCCCAGGCCGTCGAGACCAGCTGCGAAACGGACAGGCGAGACGCGAGGATCTTCGCCTTCAGAGCCGCAATGTCCTCTTCCCCGATCAGCGGATGATCCACCACGGGGATCGGGTCCTGCCAGATCAGTGTTTCTTTCGGGACGAGCGGCCCGAGATAGCGCATTTTCGGGCCCATGTCGCGGTGCGTCAATTTGAACCACGCCCGGGCAAAGGCGTCCGCGAACTCGTCCGGATGCTCGTAAAAGCGCCGCGAGATCTTTTCATAAACCGGATCAACCCGCAGCGAGAGGTCCGTGACCAGCATGGTCGGCTCGTGCCGCTTCGACGGATCGAAGGCGTCCGGAATCGTTGCGGTGGCGCCTTTCGCCCTAAACTGCCACGCGCCGGCTGGGCTCTTCGTCAGCTCCCATTCGTTATTGAACAGGTTCTCGAAGAAGTGGTTGCTCCACTTCGTTGGTGTTTGCGACCAGATGACTTCGGGACCGCCGGTGATCGCGTCGGCCCCTTTGCCGGTGCGAAATCGGCTCTTCCAGCCGAAGCCCTGCTGTTCGATCGGGGCGGCTTCCGGCTCAGGGCCGAGCAGTGTGGGATCGCCGGCACCGTGGGTTTTGCCAAAGGTGTGGCCACCGGCAATCAGCGCCACCGTTTCTTCGTCGTTCATCGCCATGCGGCGGAACGTTTCACGAATATCTCTGGCCGCGGCGAGTGGATCCGGGTTGCCGTTCGGCCCCTCCGGATTGACGTAGATCAGGCCCATCTGCACGGCGGCGAGCGGGTTCTGCAGATCGCGGTCTCCGCTGTAGCGCTCGTCCGCCAGCCATTTGCCTTCGGGGCCCCAGTAGATCGAATCGTCGGGCTCCCAGGCCCCCGCGCGCCCGCCGCCAAAACCGAAGGCCTTGAAGCCCATCGACTCGAAGGCGACGTTGCCGGCGAGAATCATCAGGTCGGGCCAGGAGATTTTTCGGCCATATTTCTGCTTGATCGGCCACAGCAGCCGGCGCGCCTTGTCGAGGCTCGCATTGTCCGGCCAGCTGTTGAGCGGCGCGAAGCGCTGCTGGTCGGCCCCGGCGCCGCCGCGGCCATCGCCGATGCGGTAGCTGCCGGCGAGATGCCACGCCATCCGAATGAACAGCCCGCCGTAGTGACCAAAGTCGGCGGGCCACCAATCCTGCGAGTCCGTCATCAGGACATGCAGGTCCTTGATCACTGCATTCAGGTCGAGGCTCTTGAATTCCTTGGCATAGTCGAACGCCTCACCCATCGGATTGGACAGAGCGGAGTGCTGGTGGAGAACGTGAAGGTCCAGCTGGTTCGGCCACCAGTCACGGTTTGCGCGTGCGCGGGGCCCGCCCGAGAACGGGCACTTGCTTTCATTTGCCATGTCTCGGTCTCCAAGAATTAGAATTGATCTAATCTGGTTACCCGGCTCCGCTTGTCAATGGGCTGGCGATACGTCCGGCGCTCTTGCGCCGGTCGGTCGGCGCGACAACTGTTACCGGCGTGAACTATGTCGTCTCACCCGCTACACCGGAAGCCATCGCCCGCGCCGCCGCGCTGCTGCGCGCCGGCCGGCTCGTCGCCTTTCCCACCGAGACGGTGTACGGGCTTGGGAGCGACGCGACAAACGACCGCGCGGTTGCCGCAATCTTTGCGGCCAAGGGCCGGCCGCGTCTCAACCCGCTGATCGTGCACGTTCCGGATCTTGCTGAAGCCGAGACGCTGGCCGTCTTCAATGAGCCGGCCCGGAGTGCCGCGGCACGGTTCTGGCCTGGACCGCTGACCCTGGTGCTGCTTCGCCAGCCCGCCGCGGGATTGTCGCTGCTGGCGAGCGCCGGCCTCGAAACCGTCGCGGTGCGGGTACCTGCCCACCCCGTCGCCCAGGCATTGCTGCGCGAAGCGGACTGCCCGATCGCTGCGCCCTCGGCCAACCGCTCAGGCCGGGTCAGCGCCACCGAACCCACGCATGTCGCCGAAGACCTAGGCGACGATGTCGAGCTGATCCTCGACGGCGGCCCGACACCGGTCGGCCTCGAATCGACCGTGCTCGACCTTTCGGGAACATCCCCTGCCCTGCTCCGGGCCGGCGCAGTCACATTAGAGGTACTGGCTGACCTGCTCGGACCAATCGCGCTCCCCGGCTCGGCGCAGCCTAAATCACCGGGCATGCTGGCGAGCCACTACGCACCGCGCCTGCCAGTCCGCCTAGCCGCCACCGAGGCCCGCCCGGGCGAGGCATTGCTCGCCTTCGGCCCCGACGCGGCGCCCGGCTGCGCCGAGGTGCTGTGGCTCAGCCGCTCCGGCGACCTCGCCGAGGCGGCGGCCAACCTCTTTGCGATGCTCCGCCGTCTCGATCGCCCCGCTTTCACCGGCATCGCAGTAATGCCGATCCCCGAGCGAGGCCTCGGCCTGGCAATTAACGATCGCCTGCATCGCGCCGCCGCCCCGCGAAGCATACCGACACTCGAGTAGCCATTTGCTTCGCTGATCTCGCTGATAAATACAGCCAAAAAGCAGCCAGCGTTTACACTTACCCGCGGAAATCCTTGGTTCTCGCCGCCTGCCGCGGCAAATAACAGCGAGAACAGCCAGCGATAACAGCTGAATCTGCCAAATTCCTGCTCGATATCTGGGGTATCCTACTGCCCCGCATGCACCACCCGGCTTCAACCTGGTCCCTTCCCGGCCACAAGTCCGCCCTCCGCAGCGACAAGAGGCCACCTTGTAGCATGTGATTATGGCATTTTCGTATTTGTCATCGCACCCCCGTTTGCTCCGACGGAGGCGGGTGGACCTTCGCGACCGAGCTCCTCGAAATCGGCAGCGCTGCGTGCGACGGGTAATGATGATCGGCGGCCGCGTCGAACAGGCAATCCTACCCCAGCGCCCGCGTCTTGACGTCCAACAGGTTTGCTGCCGCTGTCAGCGCGGTTTTTGGCCCCTCACGGCAACGCCACCTGGGCCAAAGGCCCAGAACCCGGGATCTCCGAGTAACGTGATTGCAGCATCGAACTGCGCAGCGGGTAGCGCACCCGAGCTGACGATACCGTCCCGGACCTGAAGCGCGCTCAGCCGAAAGAACTCAGCCATCGGAGAACCGGCATTCAGAACGGGGAAGTCCCCCTCGGCCTGCACATTGGCCAGCCCTTGCTTCGCCACCATGGCGGGGAGTGCGCGACCCCCAAAATCGTTTCCCCCCGACGAGGCAATTACACCCGCCAGCCCAACCATGAGGTCGACATAAAGCTGCGAGGGCGCGGTGTGGACCGGAAAGAAGTCCATCCCCTCTACCAGCAGCCATCCGCCAGGTCGCAGCGCATTAATCATACGCCGGATCGCGGCCTCCGGATCCGCCAAATGCTGCAGTACCCAACGTGTGTGCACGAGGTCGAATTCGCCGACCGGCAAGTCATCAATAACAATGTCGTGTTTCAACGCCTCGAAGTTGGATTCGCGAAATTCCTCGAGAAATCTTGGGTCAATGTCGGTGCCCACGACGCGCCCATCCGCTCCGACCTGAGCAGACAGCCAACGCGCGACCGATCCGGCCCCGCCGCCGATTTCGAGACAATGCCACCCTTTGCCCAATCCCAAACTGGAGAGGCGCCTATGTGTTATTGGATCGAGATATTGCTCCAGCAGCGTGAGCCTTCGTCGTGCATAGTCCCAGGCGTTGCTTAAGCTGTAATTCGCCATGCTGTGCCCTCCAGTTTGGACGCACCCGACACAGCCTCTGGTGGTAGGATGGGTTGAGTAGCGCGAAACCCATCGTCTTCGGGCCAGACGGGTGGGTCCGCTCAACTCACTCTTGCAACCTCATGTCGTTTATCCCACCTCGCGCGCGTTCCGAATCGCCGCCATGACCCTGCGCGGGGTGATTGGTGTCTCGTTTACTTCGGCGCCCATTGCGGAAAGGGCGTCGCGGACGGCGTTGGCGATGGCGGCGGGCGGGGCGACGGCGCCGCCTTCGCCCATGCCCTTCATGCCGTATTCGGTGTGCGGGGTCGGGGTGTGCAGGTGGCCGATCTTGATCGCCGGCAATTCCGCGGCGCCCGGCATCAGGTAGTCGGCCAAGGTGCCGGCGAGCGGCTGGCCGGTTTCGTCGTAGGGGATCTCTTCGTAAAGAGCGGTGCCGATGCCCTGCACGACGCCGCCCCTGATCTGACCTTCGACGAGCATCGGGTTGACCATCGTGCCGCAATCCTCGGCGACGGCGAAATCGAGCAGTTCG
>Ga0306923_10001631_pt1 | contig 19986 bp, 18 predicted proteins | sample sta12Can44000108_FD_203841 | JGI IMG/M metagenome (GOLD analysis project Ga0306923, IMG submission 203841) | Lab enrichment of tropical soil microbial communities from Luquillo Experimental Forest, Puerto Rico - statanox.12C.anox.44.000.108 (v2)... | ecosystem: Environmental > Terrestrial >... | reverse complement strand
GCGCATGGTGAAGACCGGTATCGCCACCCAGCGCGTGTCACCGCGCGAGGTCGCGATGAGCAGCGAGGACATCGACATTTCCGAGACGTCGAACTCGGCGAAGCGCAGCTGGCGCCAGAACATCTCGGAGGGATGCACCATCGTCGGGACGAGCGTGATGCCCTGCGGCACGACGCGGCCCTCGAGAACGGGCCGCGTGCGCTCGTTGTCCGACAGCGCGATGCTCAGTTCGAGGTGCGATGGAGGCATATCGACCACGCGGGATGACCGATTTCGCCCGCTCATTCCCGCGTAAGCGGGAATCCAGGGCCACCGGCTCGGAATTCACGATTCTGGGCCCCCGCTTTCGCGGGGACGAGCGGATCATGGACGGATTGCAGCATGCGGCCGGATTTAAGCCGCGCCCGGCAACGTCACATAGACGCGGTTATCCTGCACGCGCACGTCCACCGGGCGCAGGCGGTATTTGGGGTCGCCGCAATGGCGGCCGGTCTCGATGTCGAATTCCCAGCCGTGCCAGGGGCAGACGATGTTCTGCTTCTTGGAAAAGCGCAGCCCGCGGCTGGTCTGGTCCGCCGCCAGATCTTCCTCGACGCGCGGGATCACCTTGCCCTGGCAGACCGGGCCGCCGTCGTGCGGGCAATAGTTTTCGTACGCGAGCAGCCGGTCGCCTTGCCGGAAAATTCCGAACTCGAAGCTTTCGACTCGCAGCACCCGGTAGCCGCCGTCGGCAAAGTCCTTGAACTCGCCGACCATGATCTCGCTCATCGCTTCACCCTTATATAGCCTCACGCGTCATGGCCGGGCTTGTCCCGGCCATCCACGTCTTTGCACGAGCCTAGGAAGCAAGACGTGGATGCCCGGAGCAAAGGCCGGGCATGACGAGGTTAATGCTCATTCATTCCGCCCGCGGCGGTACCACATCTGCAGATCGAAAAAGTTGAGGTCGGCAGCGCGCATGAACGCGCAGATCGCCATCACCGCTTCGGTGGCGTTGACCGGGCGATCACCGAACGGGGCAAGCTCCTGGGCGCGATCCTCGGTTTTGGCAGCGTAGAGGCGCACGGCGGCGGAGAGCACCCGCTGCAGCTGCGCATCGGACACGGCGTCGGGCTTGCCGTTCGTTAGCGCGGCATCAACGGCCGCGCAAAATGCGTCGCCCGACTGGGCCACCTCGTCCTTCGTGGCAGAGGCACTCATGGCGAACTCATCAACGCCGATCAGTTCGGACGGTTCATTCTGCCGGAACCGGAACCGGCTCGGCGCGCGCCTTCTTGCCGGACTTCGCCGGCGGCACCTCAAGATTGAACAGGCGCGCGGCGTTAAGGCCCAAAATGTTGCGCTTGGCCTGCTCGCTGAGGAACGGCAGTTTGGTGATCGCGCTCGGCGCGTCGAAATCCCAGTGCGGCCAATCCGACGCGTAGAGCAGCTGCGTCTCCGCGCGCATCGCCTCGAAGGTGGCCTGGGTGAGCTTCATGTTGCTGCGCTCGAGCGGCTGGCTGGTGAAGTACATGTCCTGCATGTACTCGCTCGGCCGACGTTTGAGCAGCGGGCACTCCGAGGTGCGCATCATGTATTCGGAATCGAGCCGCTGCATGAGGAACGGAATCCAGGCTAGCCCCGATTCGATCCAGATCACCTTGAGCTTGGGGAAACGCTCGGGCAGGCCGTTGAGCACCCAGTTGGTGAGATGAATCATGTTGAAGTGCACGAACGACAGCGAATGCATGCCAATGAAGCGGTTGAGTTGCTGGAACGACGGATCGCCCCAGGTGAAGCCGGCGTGGAAGCCGAGCGGTTTGCCGGCCTCCTGCAGCGCCGCGTAGAGCCGCATGTAAGAATTGTGCCAGACCGGCTTGTGGCGCGTGGACGCGATGGAGAAGCCGACCACGCCCGGCTTGTCGGCGAATTCCTCGACCACTTCGACGCAAGCCTCGGGATCGTTGAGCGGCAGATACAAGAGCGCCATCTGCCGCTTATCCTGCGGCAGGATGACCTCGACCATCCAGCGGTTGAACGCCTTGCCCAGGGCGACTTCGGCATCGATCTGCGGATGCATGCCGAGCGAGAGCATCGGGGTCGGGAACACGACCATGTAATCGGTGCCCATCGCCTCCATGGCGCGCTGGGTGAGCTGCACCTGACGATGCAGTCCGGGCGGCGTCGGCTCCGCCAACGACTGCTGGTGCATGATGCGCCCGGCCACATCCTGATAAAGCGGGCCGTTCGCGTTCAACAGGCCGGGCGGCCCGCCCTTGCGATCGCGAAACGCCTCGGCGATGTAGCGCAGCACCTCGTTGTCGATGCGCTCGGTGACTTCCGACCAGAACGCCGTCTCGTTGACGTGGGCGTCGACGTCGACGATCAACCAGTCCTTGAGCTTCTCGCGGGTCGGCGCCGCCTTGGCCAGATAGTCGCGCGTGTCAGTGCGCGTGGAAATTTTTTCCAGCTCGGTGATGCGGGGCGCGGTTTCGCGGATGTTCATGGGTTCCACCCTAGCTTATGAAGAACCGACACGGCGAAGGTCATCGGGTTCGGCCTTTGTTCGCAGCTTAGACCAACGCGGCATCCTAGGCTACCTCGCCTGAGCAGCGGGGCCGCTATGACTGCCGCTCAAAGCCCGAGTTCGCTCAGCCCCGGATGGTCATCGGGGCGCCGGCCGAGCGGCCAATGATACTTGCGCTCGCTTTCCTTGATGGGAAGGTCGTTGATGCTGGCGATGCGCAGCCGCATCAGCCCGTGCTCGTCGAATTCCCAGTTCTCGTTGCCGTAGCTGCGGAACCAGCTGCCGCTGTCGTCGTGCCACTCGTAGGCGAAGCGCACGGCGATGCGGTTTTCGCGAAACGCCCAGATCTCCTTGATCAGGCGGTAGTCGAGCTCGCGATTCCATTTGCGCGTGAGGAACGCGACGATATCGTCGCGGCCGTGCAGGAATTCGGCACGGTTGCGCCAGCGGCTGTCCTGCGTATAGGCAAGCGCGACGCGCGCCGGATCGCGCGTGTTCCACGCGTCTTCGGCCATGCGCACCTTCTGCTTGGCAGTCTCCAGGGTAAATGGCGGAAGCGGCGGACGGGTCATGACGCCGGCCCTCGGACGGCCGCCCGGGCGCTCTTAATGAGCGCAGTTGGGCTAGTAGGCGAAGGCGTTCAGCACCATGGCGAACGCGAAAATTGCGCCTAGAACCAGTCCGAACAACCGCGTGATCTGCCGCTCGCCCATGACCAACCCCTCCAACTAAGGTTAGTCGGGCCAATGGTACTGCCGGTTCAAAATAGGACAAGAAAATCCGGTTGCGCTCGGCATAGCCCGGACCACGGCCATTCCTCCGCTCATGCCCGCGAAAGCGGCATCCAGGGCCGCTTGCTCCGGGAGCAGTGGCCCTGGGTCCCCGCTTGCGAGGGGACGAGCGGGGTCTCTTGCGCCCTTCACCGCCCCGCCCGGCGGTCGCGCAGGCGCTGCTTGTCGAGCCACTGGGCGATCACGCCGGCCACCGCGGCGTTGTTCTTCTCGATCATCATCATGTGGCCGTTGCCGTGCACCCCGACATCGGCGAGCCGGATCAAGGTGTTGGGTACGCCGGCCTGGTTGAGATAGGCCGCGGTGCAGTGGTCATAGGCGGCGTGATAGGACGCCTCGCCGACGATGATCACGATGGGGATGCGGGCGAGGTTCGGCAGCTTGCGGGCCGGTTCCTGCTGCAGCCAGCAGCGCACGAGATCGGGCTTGTCCGGCTTCTCTTGACGGATGAATTCGAGCTTGCCGTCCGCCGCGAGCGGCGGGTCGTATTTGAGCGGAACGTCGTTAAGGCCGGAGATTTTGGCGCGTTCGGCATCCCTGAACCAGTCCGGCGCGCCGGTGTTCTCGATGTCGTGCACCGGCGGGCCCGACGGCTCGACCGCGACGATCGCCTTGACCAGATGTGGCCGCGCGTCCGCGACCGGCCATCCGAACGCGCCGGATTGCGAATGGGTGAGCAAAATGGCCGGGCCGATCTTGTCGAGCAGCGCCACCAGGCCGTCGCGGTTCAATTCCTGCTGCTTCGGGAAGCTCGCCAGCGAAGGAAATTGCGAGGCGTAGAACTGGTCGAAGGCGGGATCGCCCGCCTTGCCGGCGCCCGGCCACTGCGTGTGCAGATGCGCCTGCGGCCACTGATTGGAGCGCTCGGGCGCGACGAAGCGCTGCTCGGTGAAATTGAAGCGCGGCCCCTGCACCGGCCCATACACCTGCGACCAATAGGGTGAGCGCCCGCGTGCGACCTGATCGACGACGTAGACCGCGTAGCCGCGGCGCACGAAGTATTGCGCCCAGCCTTCGCGTCCGTCAGGGGTGCCGGTGAAGTTGGTGCCGGTCTGGCTGCCGCCGTGCACCATCACGATCGGATAGGGATGGGTGCGCCGCGCCGGGATCATGTACTCGACGTACATCTGGCCGATCATCGGGCTCCCTTCGACGGTCGTGTCGAACTTGCCGCCGACGAAGAAGTAGCTCGTGCGCGCGAGGTTGAGCGGCCCGCGCTCCTGCGCGCGGGCGAACGGTGCGCCGACCAGCGAGGTCAGCGCCGACATGAGGGCAATAGAGACAACCCGCGCATTGTCGCGAAATTTTTTCATGGTTTCCTCCCGTCACACATCCGGTTCGAAACGAAACTCCGGGCCTGTGCGCACGATAGTGCCGAACCCGGGAAAATCGAGATGCGCGCCGGCGACTTTGAGCCGATCGGCGGCAACGCGATCGAACATGTGCCGGCGCGTCGCGCATGCCACCTGCGGGTCGACATCAAACACGAGCCCGGTGTCGGGCCGCGCGACCTGCACCGCGGCAAGATGCACGAGATCGCCCCAGATCAGCAGCGCCTCTTTGCCGGATTCGATCAACCAGCCGGTGTGCCCGGGCGTGTGGCCGGGAAGTGCGAGCGCGGATATACCCGGCAGCACCTCGCCTTCGCCGACCGTGCGCATGCGCGTGCGATAAGGTTTGGTCGTCACCGCAGACTTGGCGATGTTGCGGCGGATGCGCTCGCTGGCGCCGCTCGCCGGATCGCGATCGAGCCAGAAGCTTGCCTCCTTCGCGTGCAGGACGACTTCCGCGTTCGGGTAAATCGCCTGGCCATTATCGTCGACCAAGCCATTGGAATGGTCGGGGTGAAGATGCGTGAGCAAAACCACGTCGATCTGTTCCGGTGCGACGCCGAGAGTGCGCAGATTCTCCGGCAGCTTGCCGAGCGTCGGGCCCATGGTGTTGCCGGAGCCGGCATCGACCAGCACTAGCTTGTCGCGCAGCTTGAGCAGGAATGCGTTGACTGCGATGGGAACGGGATCGCCGATCTTCTTGCCGGAAAGCCGCTCGGCTTCGCTCTTGTCCAGCCCGAGCACCACGTCGAGCGAGGTCGTCAGCACCCCGTCGCTGACCGGCGTCACATCGATGTCGCCGATGTTTCTGCTTTGCCCAGGCATTATCGCGATTCGGGCAGCTGGATCAGTTCCTTGAGCTGATTCTCGTTGAGCGGCGCCATTATGAATTTGAATTGGACTGCATCTTTCACGCTTTCGTCGAGTCCGAGAATCTGCCTGGTCTGCAGGCTGTCCTTCGGGATGAATTCTGCGAGCATGAGCCGCACCGCCGGCTCGGAGAGGCCGGAGAACACGAGATAGCGCGGCACGGCGTCGGGGCTGGAATACATCCAGTCGACCGTTTCGTCGTACGCCCTGAGGTAGCGCGCGACCGCATCCTTCTTTGCCGCCAGCATCTGCGCATTCATGATCTGCACGCGGATGGTCTGGCCGCGGATCACCGCAATGTCGCTGGCGCGCGCGATCATGCGCGCCTCGCCGTTGCGCAGCTGATCGAGCACGAACGGCGCCACCGACCAGCCGACATCCACTTGGCCCGACATGACCTGGGTGATCGTGCCGGTCACATCGCCGGTGGCGACCGGCTTCGCCTTGATTGCGTACTCGCTGATGAAACGCAGAATCGCGATGTGCGTGGACGAGCCGGTGGTCGAATAGGCGATGGTCTGGCCGTTCATCTCGCGCATGGAATGAAACGGCGAGCGCGCGGGAACCCACCAGAACAACTCGCGCGAGCCGGTCGAGCTCGCCGCGATGATGCGCACCGGCGCGCCCTTGGAATAGGCGCCGAGCGTGCCCAGCGTGCCGGCGCTCAGCCCGATATCGACCGAACCCGAGACGACCGCCTGCAGGGTTTCGCCGCCGCCTTGCGTGTAGAGAATCTCTAGATCGAGCCCGTGCTTCTGGAATATACCGGCCTGTTTACCGAGCTCCGGAATGGCACCTTCCCAGCTGCCGCGGATCGGCGAGGCGATTTTCAACGTCTCGGCGCGCAGTGCGTGGGGAAGCGCCGCCACGATTAGCGCAAGCGCGGCAGCCAGCAGGCAACGGCGATGCATTCGGCGCACTCAAAACCGGCTTGAACTAACGCACCTTGAGCACGTTCGCCGCGATGATACGCGGGCGAAACGTGAACACGTTCGGATCGGAAACCTCGACCGTCACTTGCAGCCAATGATGGTTCGGCGTTCCGAAACTCTCGACTCGAGTGAGGTTTTCGATCGTCGGGTCCTCGGGGCCGCGCCGCAATCGCGTATAGGGCTTATCCACCCGGAAATAATGACTGTCGCCGTGCACCAGCACCACCGGCTTGCCGAACGCGACCGCCTCCTTGCCGAGCGCCGTGCGCAGATCGGTGAAGCCGGGCCCGTCGCGCTTCGGGTCGCCGGGGAACGGCAAGAATTCGGGATACATGTTCGCTTGCTGGAAGATCATGATCGCGCGGCTATTGCTCGCCTGCGCGTGCTTGAAGCCTTCGTGCAGCCAGGCGATGTCCGCGCCGTTGCGCTCGGCGAATTCCGCATCCCCGTCCGGCGCGCGCCCGAGCCCATTGTTGCTGCCGACGACGTGCAGGGTGAGAAACGTGATGCCGCCGAGATCCCAGCGCACATTCTCGCGATACTTCTCGAACTTCCCGCCGCTGCTGCTTTGCCGGACCAGCGCGATGGTGCGCTGGCCGAAACTTTGCTCGCCGTTGAAGAACACGCTGCGCAGCTTGGCGAGGCGCTCCAGCGGATCTCCGCCGGGGACGCCCTGCTGCGCGTGACAATCCGTCCACTCGTTGTCGCCGGGCGTATAGATCAGCGGGTTCGTCGAGGCACGGAATTGCGCGAGCCGGCGCGCCCACAGCTCGTCGGTGCAGGCGCCGTTGCGCGGCGATCCGAGATCGCCGACGTGCACCACGAAGGCAAGCGGTGTGCGATTGAGCTCTTCGAGTACATTCGCCAGCAACGGCTCCTCGGCAGGCGAATAGGCGAGATCGCCGATCACACCGAAGCTGAATTCGCGCGGCTCCTGCGCGGAGGCTGGAAACAAGCCCAAGCCGGCGATGCACGCGCTGACGATGACCGCGGCGCGCCAATGCTTACTCATGATCGAGCCCTCGAGACTGAAATTACGGGATCTTCTTCACGGGCTTGGAGTCGAGGCCGAATACCTTGGCCGCGGTGCCGCCGAGGATATTGCGCCGGCCGGTCTCGCTCAGGAACGGCAGGTCGTAGATCACGCTCGGCAGATCGAAGTCCCAGTGCGGATAGTCGGACGACCACATCAGCTGGGTCTCGGCATTGATCATCTTGAAGGTCGCCTCGAGGATCGAGCGGTCGCGCGGCTTCTCCATCGGCTGCGAGGAATAGTACATCTCGCGCATGTATTCGCTCGGGCGCCGCTTGAGCGAGGGACAATCCGAGGTGCGCATCATGTAGGAGTGGTCGAGCCGCTGCATCAGGCAATAGGCCCAGGTGATCCCGCTCTCGATCCACATCACCTTGAGCTTGGGAAAGCGCTCGGGCAGTCCGTTGATCACCCAGTTCGTCATGTGGACCATGTTGAACCACATGAAGCCGAGCGCATGCACCGAGATGAAGCGGTTTGTGAGCGACAGCGACTGGTCGTGCCAATTGTAGGCGGCGTGGAAGGCGATCGGCTTGCCGATCTCCTCGAGCAGCGCGTAGGTCTTCACGTAGGCGTTGTCGTGCACCGGCTTGTAGCGCGGCGAGGTCACCATGAAGCCGACCACGCCTTTCTTGTCGGCGAAGTCCTTCACGGTCTTATAGGCAGCGTCGGGATCGTTGAACGGCAGGTAAAGCATCGAGATGATGCGCGGCTCCACCGCGAGGATGCGCTCGCAGAGCCAGCGATTGTAGGCGCGGCACATCGCCACCTCGACCTCGACCTGCGGATGCAATCCGAGAAACAGCATCGGCGTCGGGAACAGGCAGGAATAATCGACGCCCATTGCGTCCATCCATTCCAGCGTCATGCCGACGTCGCGGTGGCGCGCTGCCGCTAGCCCGTCATGGCGCTTGAGGTCGTGGCGGCGCAGCTCATGACGCGTGATGCGTCCGCCAATGTCCTGATAACCGATGGTGCCGCCGAGCATCGAGGCGCGGCCGCCGCGCTTGGCCGATTCCACCGCTTGGCGGCGGATCACCGGATTCTCGATGTATTCGAACACCTCCTTGTAGGACTCGCTCTCGTAGTGGTGCGCGTCCACGTCGACGATCAGAAAATCCTGATAGTTGCGCGCGCGCGCCTGCTGCGAGGCATGCTCGAGATGCTTTGTGCCGGTGTAGTCATCGGCGGCGAGTTTGCGGACTTCGCTGCGGGCCATGTCCATGGACGTTCTTCCCTCGATCGCTTGTTGCGCTACGCCACGACGAAAACATCATCGCCGCGCCGCACCACCTCGAACTTCTTCAATCGCAGCCGACGGTCGCCGACGCATTCGCCGGTTTTCAGCTCGTACTCGTAGCCGTGCCACGGGCAGACGAAATGCACCTCGTCGGAAAACGTTTGTCCCTGATAAGTGCGGTCCGGCGCGATCACGTCGACCACCCGGTTGATCATGATCCCTTCGCAGGCCGGGCCGCCGGAATGGAGGCAATGGTTGCTGTAGGCGAAATAGGCGCCGTCCTTGTAGAACACGCCGATTTCCGTGTTCCCGGCAACGACGATGCGGCGGTCGCCGTCGTGCATCTCGGACGCCTTGGCAACGAAGCATTCGGGCATGGGTCTCTCCTTGGGTTCTTCTACCATGCCCTGAAAAGGGACGACAAATCAGCGCAAGCGCAACGCCGTCATGCGCGGGCTTGGCCCGCGCATCCACGTCTTTGTTCTCATGCAAGAAAGACGTGGATGGCCGGGACAAGCCCGGCCATGACGTAGGATAGGCTTCGCCGCATGGCGAATTGAGCTACAACAGCGGGCCGGGATTCTTCCGATAGCGATTCACGATCGCCTCGGCGCTCATATAGGCGAGCGCCTGGATGGTAAGCGTCGGATTAAATCCGCTGCTGGTCGGGAAGGTCGAGCTGCCGATCACGAACAGGTTCGGAATGTCCCAGGTCTGGCCGTAGCGGTTGACCACGGAATTCTTCGGATCGCTGCCCATGCGCGTGCCGCCCTGGTGGTGCGAGCCTGGCGAACCGGGGCTCGATGGCGCGCGCCACACATGCGCCGCGCCCATCGCGCGCCCGATCTCCTGCAGCTTGGCATTTACGAACTCGATCCGCGCGCGTTCGTTGGGCCGGCGCCAGTCGTAGGTCATGCGCGGCGCCGGCAGGCCATAGGCGTCGCGCACGTCGGGATCGAGATCGATCACCTGATCCGCATACGGCAGGTTCTCGGTCTGCCCGGTCATCGCGAGATGGCGCGTGTAGTACTGAGCGAAGAAATCGCGGAACGCCGCGCCCCAGCGCGGCACGCCGGGCGGCGGATTCATGCTCATCACCGTGCCGATCGGGCCGCCCTCGAGGCCGGCGGGACCGGTCGAGATTTGCGCGCCGCGAATAAAGCCGAGGTCCTTGTGATCGAAGTTGTCCGCGTTGAAGTCGTCGAGCGTGTGCTTCTGCGCGCTCGGCCCCATATAGATGTTGATATGACGGTCGTCGAAGGCGGCAAACGCCCGCGCGCCGATGTGGGTCATGAGATGCCGGCCCAGATGCCCGCTGGAATTGGCGAGGCCGTTGGGAAATTTTTCCGTCTTGGACAGGAGCAGCAGGCGCGTGCTGTCGTAGATGAACGGCGCGACGATCACGAGCTCCGCCTCGATCGTGTTGTCCGCGGAGCCGTCGGGACCGTAGTACGATACGCCTGTGACGCGCCCGCTGTTGTCGCTGTTCACGCGGTAGCACATGGCGCCGGTGATCAGCTTGAAGTTTCCGGTTGCGTCCGCCTCCGGCAGCTTGGTGACAAGGATCGACGACTTGGCGCCGATGTGGCAGCCGAACGCCTGGCAGAAGCCGCAATAGCTGCAGCCCGGGCGTCCGTTATACGGCTGCGAGATGATCGCGCGCGGCGTCGAGAACGGGTGATAGCCGAGCTTGCGCGCGGCGGCCTCGAAGTTTTCACCGGCCTGATCCACCTGCAGCGGCGGTAGCGGATACTCGCGCCGGCGCGGCGCCTCGAACACGTTGCCGCCGTCAATTTTCTTGCCCTGCAGGTTGCCGGCCTTGCCGGACACGCCGAGCTCGTACTCGGCGCGATCGTAATACGGCTCGAGCTCCGCGTAGCTGACCGGCCAATCGATGACCGAGGAGTCTTCCGGAATCGCTTTGACGCCATAGCGCTCGATGGTTTGCGAGCGCACGCGGAAATCATCCTCGTGAAAACGCCACGAGACTGAGCCGTAATGCACCGTGCCACCGCCCGCCTGGTTGCCGTAGCTTTGCGTCGGAATCGGCGTAGCGCGCGTATTTGCGTTGGGGCGCCAGGTGACGGGCTGGCGCTTGGGATGCGGACGCAGATCCTGGCGCTGGAAGTAACGCAATTCGTCCTGCGGGCTGAAATCCTTGGTCGCGAGGCGCGGGCCGCGCTCGAGCCCGATCACGCGCATTCCCACTTTGCCCAGCTCGGCCGCGAGGATGCCGCCGGCCGCGCCGACGCCAACGATCACGACATCAGTTTTTTCGGTTGCCATGGCTCGAGATCTCCACTTTCCTCGCCCGTCATGCGCGGGCTTGGCGCGCGCATCCACGTCTTTGCTGCCTCAAGCAAGACGTGGATGGCACCGCAACGCGGGCCTGACCGAGTTGCGCATATTTAAAGTGCCGCAAGTCGGGTAAACCCGACTTGCGGTGACAAGCCCGGGCCATTACGGGGTTGCGTGTCATCGCTACAGCAGCGGTCCGGGACTCTTGCGGTAGCGATTCACGATCGCATCGGCGCTCATATAGGCGAGTGCCTGGATCGTGAGCGTCGGGTTAAACCCGCTCATGGTCGGGAACGTGGAGCTGCCGATGACGAACAGGTTCGGCACGTCCCAGCTCTGACCGTAGCGGTTGACCACCGAGGTCTTGGGATCGGCGCCCATGCGAGTTCCGCCTTCGTGATGCGCGCCCGGTGCCGGGAACACCGGCGTGCGCCAGACCACGCTTGCACCCATCGCGCGCCCGATCTCCTCCATCTTGTTCTGCATGAATTCGACGCGGGCGCGTTCGTTGGGCCGCCGCCAGTCGTAGGTCATGCGCGGCGCCGGCAAGCCCCAGGCGTCGCGCACGTTCGGATCGAGATCGATGGTCTGATCCGGGTAGGGCAGATTCTCGGTCTGCGCCACCATCGCAGCGTGCCGCGCGAAATACGTGGCGAGGAAGTCACGATAGGCGGCGCCCCAGCGCGGCACGCCCGACGGCGCGGCGACCGTCGTGAGGCTGATCGGGCCGCCCTGCAGATTGCCGGTGCCGATCGAGATCTGCGAGCCGCGGATGAAGCCGACATTGCCGTGGTCGAAGTTGTCGGCGTTGAAGTCGTCGATCGTGTGCTTCTGCGCGCTCGGCCCCATGTAGACGTTGAGGTGCTGATTGGCGAAGCCGACGAACACGTTGGGCATCATGTGCGCCATGATGTGCTTGCCGACCTGGCCGCTCGAATTGGCGAGCCCGTTGGGGAATTTGTCCGTTTTCGACAGCAGCAAAAGGCGCGTGTTGTCGTAGATGAACGGAGTGAGGATCACGAGCTCGGCTTCGATCGTGTTGTCGGAGCCGTCCGGACCGTAATAGGCGACGCCGGTGGCGCGGCCGCTGTTGTCGCTGTTGACGCGGTAGCACATCGCGCCGGTGACGAGCTTGAAGTTTGCCGCTCGCGTCCGCCTCCGGCAACTTGGTCACGAGGATCGACGACTTGGCGCCGACGTGGCAGCCGAACGCCTGGCAGAACCCGCAATAGGTGCATCCCGCGCGCCCGTTATAGGCCTGCGAGATGATCGCGCGCGGCGTCGAGAACGGGTGATGGCCGAGCTTGCGGTTCGCCTCGTCAAACAGGATCGCGCCTTGATCCCAGAGGAGCGGCGGCAGCGGATATTCGCGACGGCGCGGCGCCTCGAAGACGTTGCCGCCGTCGATCTTCTTGCCCTGCAGATTGCCGGCCTTGCCGGAGACGCCGAGCTCGTACTCGGCGCGGTCGTAGAACGGCTCGAGGTCGGCATAGCCCAGCGGCCAATCCGCGATCGAGGAATCCTCCGGGATCGCCTTGGCGCCGTAGCGCTCAATCGTGTGCGAGCGCGCGCGGAAGTCGTCCTCGTGCATGCGCCAGGACACGGCGCCGTAATGGACGGTGCCGCCGCCGGCCTGATTGCCGTAATTCTGCACCGGGAGCGGCGTAGCGCGGGTATCGGCGTTGGGCCGCCAGGTGATGGGCTGGCGTTTGATGTTGGGTCGCAGATCCTGGCGCTGGAAATAGCGCAGCTCGTCGTGCGGCTCGAAGTCTTGCGTGGTGAGACGCGGGCCGCGCTCGAGCCCGATCACCTTCATGCCGGCCTTGCCGAGCTCGGCGGCAAGGATACCGCCCGCGGCGCCGACGCCGACGATGACGACGTCTGTCTTCTCGGTTGCCATAGCTCAGCCCCTCCGCATCGGGGCCTGCGCCTGCAAGCCGGTGATCGGCGCGCCGGCATACGCGTCCTTGCTCTTCATGTCGGCCGCCGAGAACGCCGGTTGCGCGCCGGGGAAGCCGACCAGCCGCCAGCCGGAAAAATCCTTGTTGCCGCCGTAGATCGGGTCGGCGAACATGCCTTCCATGGTGTGGGTGCGCACGGTGTTGAAGAACGCCTGCGCGGTCGGCCAGGTGAAGCCGGTCGCCTTGCCCTGCTCCAGCGCCGCGATCACTTCGTCCTGACGCGCCGGATCGAGGCGCACGAACGACTCTTTATATGTGTTGCGGGAGTAGGCATCGAGCGCGGTGAGCCCGCGCCGGTAAAAATCCTGCAGATCGGCGTAGGCGCCGGCGAGCGCGAGGTCGATGTAGTTGAGCACGCCGGCGTCGCGCGCACCGGGCTTTCCCGGAGCGCCCGGCATCAGCCGCTCGGTGAACGCCGCGACCGTCGCCGCATCCTCATCGTTGAGAAACGCGCCGTGGCCGCTATGCCCTTGGGCATGCGCGGTCGTGGCGTCGGCCGGCGGATGTTGCGGCGGCGTTTGCGCGAGCGCGGTCGGCACCAATCCGGCGCCGGCAACCGCACCTGCACCGACCGCCGTGCCTACCAGAAAGGCGCGGCGAGACTCGTTGTGCTTGGTCATGCTGGATTCCTCCCACGCTCGCGAATGGCCCCAACCATCCGCGTTATGAATAAAAGCATGCGCCGCTTTCGCTCAGGCGGCAAGCGATGGGCCAGTCGCACTGACCTATCATGCTGCGGATTCATTTTCGCGCCTCGTGGATTGCGCGCCAGATGCGCTGCGGCGTCGCCGGCATGTCGATGTGCTCGATGCCGAACTCGGACAACGCATCGATCACCGCGTTGATCAGCGCCGCCGAGCTCGGCGTGATGCCCGCTTCGCCGCCGCCTTTGACGCGCAGCGTATTGCCTTTGGTCGGATCTTCCGTCAGCTCGACGTCGAGATGGGGCAGATGATCGGCGCGGGGCATGCCGTAATCGAGAAAGCTCGCGGACAAGAGCTGGCCTGATCCATCCTCGTACACCGCTTGCTCCAACATGGCTTGACCCAGGCCTTGTGCCACTCCGCCGTGCACCTGGCCGTGCAGAATGAGCGGATTGATCGGCTGGCCGCCGTCATCGATCGAGGTGTAGCGGCGCACCTCGATCGCGCCGGTTTGCGGATCGACTTCCACCTCGCAGACTGCCGCGCCGGTCGGATAGGCGGGAATGCGGCCGGTGAAGGTCGCTTCCGCCTTGAGCGGCCCTTTGAGGTCATCGGGCAGCGACGGCAGCTCATTGATGCCTGCGGCAACATCAAACAATGTCAACCGCCGATTGCTCTTGGGTGTCACGAACAAGCCATCGGCGAAGGCGATTTCGCCTTCCGGCACATTCAGAATGATCGCGGCGATGCGGCGTGCCTTGTCTATCACCGTCCGGGATGTCTCCATCATCAGCGATCCGGCAAGGCGCATGGAGCGATCGGAGTGGGTGCCGCCGCTGGAGGCGAGCATCGCGCTGTCGCCGCCGAGGAAATTGATCGCCTCGGGCGCAACGCCGAGCTGATCGGCCATGACTTGGCGAAAGCTGGTCTCGTGCCCCTGCCCGCTCGATTGCGTGCCAACGACGAGGTCGACCTTGCCCGCAGCCGAGACGTTGAGCGCCACGCGCTCGTGCGGCATGCCGACCGGCGTCTCGACGTAATTGGCGACGCCGATGCCAAGCAGCTGCCCGCGCTTCTTTGCCGCCTTGCGGCGCGCGCTAAAACCGTTCCAGTCGGCGGCGGCAAGCGCGCGGTCGAGATTGCCGGCGAAATCGCCGCTGTCGTAGGTCAGTCCGGTCGCGGTGCGGTGCGGCAGCCGATCGTGCCGGATCAGATTGCGGCGGCGCAATTTGACGCGATCGATCCGCAGGCGTCCGGCCGCGATGTCGATGAGCCGCTCCATGACCGCGGTGGCTTCCGGCCTACCGGCGCCGCGAAACGGCGCGGTCGGCACGGTGTTGGTCATGACGCCGCGCAGGCGCACCCAGGCGATCGGCACGTCGTACACCGTCGGCGCAACGCGATAGCCGTTGCTGAGCGGAACATAGGAGACCGTGTGCGCGCCGATATTGCCGGTGAGCTCGAGCGCGAGCGCGCGCATGCGGCCCTTGCGATCGAAGGCGAGCCGCGCGGTGGTGACCACGTCGCGCGCAGTGTAGTCGGTGAGGAACGCCTCGGTTCGATCGCCGGTCCATTTCACCGGCCGGCCGACCCGGCGTGCCGCCCAGCAGACCGCGACCTGCTCGGGATAAAGATTGGTGCGCGATCCAAAGGCGCCGCCGACGTCGGGGCAGATCACCCGCACGCGCTCCGGCGAAACGTTGAGACAGTCCGCGAGCGGCTGGCGCACGCGGTGCACGCCCTGGCATCCCGAGATCAGCGTGTATTGGTTTTCCGCCGCGTCATAGCTGCCGAGCGCCGAGCGCGGCTCCATGAAGGCGCTGGCGGTGCGCTGGCTGCGGATGGTCTGCTCGACCACGAGATCGGCTTGCGCCATCGCCGCTTCCACGGCGGCGCGATCGCCGAACGCATTCTCGAGCGCGAGATTTTTTGGCGCGTCCGGCCAGAGTTGCGGCGCGTCGTCGGCGAGCGCCGCCAATACGTCCGCCACCGCGGGCAACACATCGTATTCGACGCCAACCGCCTCGGCGGCGTCGCGCGCCGCAGCGAGAGTCTCCGCCACGACAAGGGCAACCGCTTCGCCGACGTAACGCACGCGTTCGACCGCGAGCGGCAGCTGCCGCTCGTCCAGAATTTTGCGATCCGCAGTGGGCGCAAAGCTCCGTTCGCGAACATCGAGCGCATCGGCCGGATTGGGATGATGCGGCATGCCGAGGTGGCCGTCGGCCACGTAATCGCGGCCGGTGAGCACGGCCAACACACCGGGCTGGGCGCGCGCCGCCGCCGTGTCGATCGCAATCACCCGCGCATGGGCGTGCGGCGAGCGCACGAACACGGCGAATGCCTGCTGGGCGAGCGAGACGTCGTCGGTATAGCGGCCGCTCCCGCGCACGAGGCGCAAGTCCTCGAACCGCGGCATGGGCCGGCCGATGAATGGCCCGCGCGCGGCCGCGGTGTTACTTGCCGCGACGACGATAGAGTCCATTCGTTTCCTCGTTTATGATCGGCCGAGCCGCCACCGCCGCCCCCGCCGCCCCGTTATAATGCACCGCGCCGAAGGACAGCCAATGGGCATCGTCGAGAAGCCGCAGACGAAGACGCAGGCGGCCGACTTCGATCGTTTCCGGCTGCGCCGCTTCGTGGAAAGCCTCGACGACGCGCTCGACACGATCCACGGGCCGAGCGACCTCGCCGATGTTGCCACGATCCTCGAGGGCAATCCGAAGGCGGTGCTGTTTCACGCGCTCGGGCCGGAGCGCGCGGAGCTTGTCGCCAATGTCGCGGGCGGCCGCGCGCGGCTTGCCCTCGCGTTCGGCGTCAAGCCAGATGCGCTGCTCGCCGAGGTGCTGCGCCGGCTGCGCAAGGCGCCGGAAATTTTCGAGGTGTCGCGCGCGGACGCGCCGGCACAGGAGGTCGTGGTCACTGAGGAGGACGCGGATCTCACAAAGCTGCCCGTGCATCTCGGCCATGGCGCCGACGGCGCACCTTATATTTCCGCCGGCATCGACTTCGCGATCGACGCAAAGACCGGCTGGACCAATGTGGGCATCCGCCGCCTGATGCTGCGCGGGCGCCGCGAAGCCGGCATCGATCTGGTTTCGCCGAGCGATCTGCGCGCGATCTACGAGGCGAGCGCGCGTGCCGGCAAGCCGCTGCCGATAAGCTTCGTCGTCGGCGCGCATCCGGTCGACCACGTCGCCGCGGTGCTGCGCTTGCCGGTCGATGAGCTTGGCCTCGTCGCATCGCTGCGCGATGCGCCGCTCCCCGTGGTCAAGTGCGTGACCAACGACATCCGCGTTCCTGCGGATGCGGAGTGGGTGCTCGAAGGCACGCTCGATCCGCGCGGGCACGTGGAGCCGGAAGGACCTTACGGCGAATTCCTCGGCTACTACGGCGCGCTCAAGCGCAATCCGGTGTTTCATCTGACCGCGATCACGCGGCGCCGCGACGCACTGTTTCAGACCGCGACCATCGGCGGCTGGTCGCTCGCGCGCACCGACACCGCGCAGCTCAACGCGCTGCGCACCGAAGTGATGATCTGGCGCGCGCTGGAAAGCGCGGTGCGCGAGCCGGTCGCGGTTAACGCCACCGCCGCGAGCGGCGGCATGTTCAATCTGCGCGTCGCGCTGCGCCAGCGCGTGCCGGGCGAGGCGCGCAACGCGATCGCCGCCTGCTTCGGCGCGCTGGTCAACGTGAAGAACGTGTTCGTGGTCGATCCCGATATCGACGTTTTTTCCGACGAGCAGATGGACTGGGCGCTGGCGACGCGCTTCCAGCCCGACCGCGACCTCGTGGTGATGACGGGAATGCGCACCTTGCCGCTCGACCCGTCGCTCACGGAAGGCCGCACCGGCGCCAAGGCCGGCTTCGACCTGACCTGGCCGTTCGGCAGCGGGGCGCGGCTCGAGACGCGCGTGCCCGAGCCGCCGCGCTTTGCCAGCCGCCGCTTCCCCTCGCTCGAGGCGGCGCTCGCCGACGGGCCGAAGTCGTTCGAAGAGCTGATGGCGGCGCTGGGCAGCCGCGACGGGCGCGAAATCGTGCGCGCGATTGACGCACTGCGCGAAAAGGGGCTCGATCGCGACGGCGATGGACGCTATTTCCTGAAGCCCAAATAAGAAATCACCAGGGGAGAAGTCATGCCCGCCTTCCAGCGCACTCTGCTCGCGTGCCTTGCCGTCATGGCCGCGGGCGCGGTTTTCAATAGGGCTGCGCCGGCACAAGAGACCACGGTCAAGATCGGCACGGTGCGTTCGATCTCCACCGTTTCGATCCTGTGGGCCGTCGAGCGGGGCTACTTCAAGGAATTCGGCATCAAGCTGGTAAGCGAAAATCTCGACACCGCGTCGAACTCGATCGCGCTGCTCGCGCAGAATCAGCTGCAGATCGTCGAAGGCGGAATTTCCGCGGGTTACTTCAACGCGCTGGAAAAGAATCTCCCGGTCACCATGGTGCTCGACCGCGTGTCGAGCCCGCTCGGCCACAACCTGATGCTGCGGCCCGACCTCAAGGACAAGATCACGCGCCTGCGCGACCTCAAGGGCAAGACCATCGCCACCAACGGCCACGGCGCGGTGTCGACCTACGAGGTCGGCAAGCTTTTGGAAACGGACGGGCTGACCATCAACGACGTCGACATCAAGGTCATTCCGTTCACGCAATACGCGGTCGCGTTCGCCAACAAGGCGATCGACGCCGCCATCGTGATCCCACCGTTCACCGCGCAGCTCATCGACGGCGGACACGCGGTCGCGTTCAAGGATCCGGACGATCTGGTCAAGCCGCATCCCCTCACCATCGCGGTGAGCATGATCAACACGGATTGGGCGAAGGCGAACCAGCAGCTGCTGCGCAATTATTACGTCGCGTACCTGCGCGGCATCCGCGATTATTGCCAGGCGTATCACGGCGGTTCGGTGCGCCAGGCGATTATCGATCTTTCCATCCGCACCGGCACGGAAACACGGCCGGAGCTGCTGCACAAATATCCCTGGCCGGCGCGCAGCCCGAACGGACGCATCAATGTCGCCAGCATGCTCGACATGCAGGCCTGGTTCGTGAAGAACAAGATGAGCAGCGGCGAGCTTCCCGCCGAGCGGCTGCTCGACACCAGCTATATCGATTACGCCGTGCAAAAGCTTCCGCCCTGGCAGCTCGAAAACAAAGAGAGCAAGCTCGCCGGCTGCCGCTGAGTTTGCCGACACGCGCCAGCTCTCGTATCTGTCATGCCCGCGCAAGCGGGCATCCAGTAACCCCGGACAACGTGAGCTTGCACAGCCATTGAATAACTGTGTTCTGTGGTTACTGGATTCCGGCTCTCCCCCGCTTGCGCGGGGTCGGCCGGAATGACAGCAGGGGAGAGGAACGCGATGGCCGTTGAGCGGCGCGGCGCGGCGGTCGATATCGCAGGCTTGCGCAAGGAGTACGCCGCCGGCGCGCATCGCGTGCTGGCGCTCGACGGCATCGACCTCACCATCGCGCCGGGCGAGTTCGTCTGCATCGTCGGCCCGTCGGGCTGCGGCAAGTCGACCTTGCTGCGCATTCTCGCCGGCCTCGACACGCAATCGAGCGGCACGATCAGGATCGAGGCGCCGGGCTGGAAAGTCCCAAACGCCATGGTGTTCCAGGACAGCGGGCTGTTTCCCTGGATGACCGTGGAGGCGAACGTCTGCTTCGGGCTGATGACGCGCGGCGTTCCCGCGGCGGAGCGGACCGAGCGCGTGGAAGCGGCGCTGCGGCTCGTCGGCCTGAGCAAATTCGCCCGCCATTATCCGCACCAGCTTTCCGGCGGCATGCGCCAGCGCAGCGCGATCGCCCGCGCGTTCGTCACCGATCCCGGCATGCTGCTGATGGACGAGCCGTTCGCCGCGCTCGACGCGCAGAACCGCGTGATCCTGCAGGCCGAGCTGGTGCGCATCTGGGAGCGCACGCGCAAGACCGTGCTGTACGTCACGCATTCGATCGACGAGGCGCTTTTGCTCGGCGACCGCACCGTGGTGATGACGGCGCATCCCGGCCGCATCAAGGACATCATCGCCGTGCCGTTCGCGCGCCCGCGCGACCTGATGACGGTGTCGGCGTCCGCCGAATTCGGCCGGCTCAAGCTTGCGATCTGGCAGGTGCTGGAAGCCGAGGTGACGCGCGCGCGTGCGGAGGAGGAGAAATAATTTGTTTGAACTCGGAGTCGCCATTTCGTCATGCGCGGGCTTGCCCCGCGGACGTGCCAGTTCGTCATGCGCGGGCTTGGCCCGCGCATCCACGTCTTCCTTTGTGGCCCCAAAGACGTGGATGGCCGGGACAAGCCCGGCCATGACGTGGAGAGACATGGCCAAAAATGATTTGTTTGGACTCGGTCTTGCCAATTCGTCATGCGCGGGCTTGCA